>Ga0182040_10000318_pt1 | contig 21545 bp, 19 predicted proteins | sample flu12Cox44000176_FD_125973 | JGI IMG/M metagenome (GOLD analysis project Ga0182040, IMG submission 125973) | Lab enrichment of tropical soil microbial communities from Luquillo Experimental Forest, Puerto Rico - flux8day.12C.oxic.44.000.176 | ecosystem: Environmental > Terrestrial > Soil >... | reverse complement strand
GCGCCAAGCCGCGGCACAAGGAGTTCGATGAGGCTCTCGTCCGCCACCCATCCTGACTTGTTAGTGCTCCTGGCGGTTGCTTCGCTTCAAAGAAACGTAGCTTCGGGCGCCATGGCGCCCCGGGCTCGAGAATCAAGCGGGCGGCTTTGACCCGGCGTGACACCTAGCGCCATTTTCCGGGGCAACCTGCTAAGTCCTTTATGCTTTAGGACTTAGGTGTTCACCCAAAGTTGGCTCGCACTTCACCTCGAATGCATTGTCATCGCTCGAAACGTGCGCGAGAGTCCCCTCATTACAAGCGCACGTTCAAGCTGAAGGGGGCTCAAAGCTCAGGTGCCCTCGAGCCGCGCGGCGTCGGCAGAGAGGTGGATTCCATGAAAACGGAGCTTTTCCGAATCACCATGGCAGGGACGTTGGCGCTGGGCCTTATGGCCGCGACCGAGACTGCCCGGGCGCAGCAGCCCCTGGTCGTGAATATTCCCTTCGCATTCGCGGCAGGGAGGATGGCACTTCCGGCAGGCGAGTACCGGATTCAGAAAGTGGCGTATGACTCTTCGATCTTGTTGATCGAGCGTACCGACCACGCTGCTGGGACTGTTGTGATGTCGCTCGCAGCGCAGGCCAACGCGAAGCAAGCTCAGTCAAAGTTGGTCTTCCATCGCTATGATAACCGCTACTTCCTTTCCCAGATCTGGATCGCAGGCTCGGTACGTGGCAGAGAGCTCACGAAATCGCCGCAAGAAAAGGAGCAGAGCTCGACAGCGCACAACGAAATGCCGGACCAGGTCACGATTGTTGCCCGCCTCCTCGCACCCAAGCCCTAGTTCCCTTCCAGAACGGAGGGCGGCAACGCCACGGGAATCCGGAGAAGCCCTTTCCGGATTCCCGTTTGTTTCTTCACGTGAATGCATCCACCAAATCGGGAGTCATTGACGAGTCCGGAGAGAGCCTCATTTTTCTTGGCGAACCAAGTACAAAGAACCCAGGAGCGCAGAGACAAGCGCGCCGGCGCCCAGGAAGAGCGCGGTTTGGGTTAACGCACCAGCGGTTTGGCTGAAGGGACTCGTCGGCCAAATCTCGTGTGCTCGAAGGGTGCTAGGAATCGACGCGAGGTGGCCCGGCGCGAACACCAGCCACAGTCCTGCCGCGGCAACCCCCAGGTAACTGATTCTTCTGACCAGCGCAATTGACCGAGTGGCTCGTTCCACTGCCATTTCCTTGCGGGCGAGTTGCGCCTTCCACCACAGGAAGTCGGAATCGGGCAGAACCGGAGCGGGTCTATGGTCTACTTGAACAGCACTCGCGTCGGCTTGACTCGCTCTCGTGTCTGCTTGCAAAAATTCCGATGCGGCCAGCGTATCGGCGCAAATCGCGCAAGTGGCGACATGCTTCTCGAGTTCGCCACCCAAGGCGCCGCCACGCAAGGCCTGGATGATTGCCCCTTCTCTTTCGCAATAAAATCTGTTCATGAGCTTATACCCCGCGGTCGAATTCTGATTGCATGGCCTTGGGATCTCGACCCGCGGCCTTTGGGCCGGACCGCGCATGCTCTCCTAGGACGCCCGCAAGTTCCCGGCGCGCGCGAAAGAGCAAAACGCGAATGCTGCCTACCTTCAGTCCCGTCAGGCGAGCAATCTCGCTGTGTCCGAAACCTTCGACGTGGGCCAGCCAAAGGAGTTGTCGTTCGCGCGGCTGCAACTTTTCAAAAGCGCGGCGCACATCGGCGCGAGTCGCAAAGGCATCTTCGCCGGATGCGGAGTCATCTTCACAGGATCGCCTGGCTGCGCGAACCTCGCCGGGGAGTTCCCGGCTGCGCCAACGGTCACGCAGCAGATTCGTCGCAATCTTAAAGAGATAACTCTTGCTTTCGGCTGCGTCCATTTCCGGCAACTTGGCAGCGAGGAAACGGCAGTAGCTCTCCTGCAGCAAATCGTCGGCAACCTCACGGCGTCCCGAAACGCGCAGAAGATAGGCCCACAGCGGACCATTGGTCCGACCGTAGAAAGCGCGGAAGGCCTCCCGGCCGAGACCCGGCTGGTCAGCCTGGTTTGCAAGCGAACCGGTCGCGGGCTCCGAAAGCTCGATAGCGGCCGAGCGAGCGTGTGGCCAAATGCGCATGGACTAAGAACGGTGTGCCGTCCGCTGCGTCAGCAACCCGAAGGATTTCGACAGGTAGTAGGAGAGCGCGGCGGAAAGTCCAAAGCCAAAGCCCAAGCAGAGAGTGATGGTGCCAAGCACGAGGAATCCTTCTTCGGCGCCGGCCACGCGCCCGCGCAAAAACAAGAACGCAAACGAGACCAACACCAGGATGACACCGACTTGCGCGGCGCCCAAAATCCGCCCATAAGGCGTCCTCTGCTCCATGCTGAGCGACTCCAAGAAGCCCCTTCCTGCGTCGCTCTGCACATAGGCAAGCAGTTCCTGCCCGGAGCCGAACTTCTCGAGGAGCTTGGTCTGCATCCCGGCTTGCAAATTTGCGATTTTGTAGCGGCGGATGGTCGAGAATATGGTCCAAATCACGAACCCTATGAGGGTAAAGAAAATCGGCATCAGGATCACTTCCGTGTTCATGATTAGCTCCTTCTTTTTTTTGATCCAGATTACGCGTAAACCTACGTTGCCCGTCACACGTTATAACGGCTCAAGGGGAAAATGGTTAACAGAGCAGGGGTTGGGCGTTCCGGTTCCCCGCACCCCGTGCATTACCCCCAGAAAGTTTGCCGCCTCTTACTCATTGCCATCAAGGCTCGACCATGATAGCCCCCGTAGCGCCTGGTACCGGAGGCACGTCCGGTTCCCGCCAGGAAAGACCGGCGCCGTGGACGCCGCCAGAATCCACCTACTTCGCTTTCTGCTCATTGCTCCGCCTTCCCAGGGCATCCCCTTAGGCGTAAGCTGTCGCGAGGTTTGCGGAAACATCTCAGCCGGGAGGCAGTTATGAAAGCAAGCTGGCGAGAGAGGGTGTGGACTTACGGCCAATTGGCGGTAGCCCTGGCGGCGGGAGCGGTGGTGCTGAGCGCGGCGATTGTGTCACCGCACTCGGCGACGCGAGACAAAGAGGTCACGCTAGATCGTGCCCTTACACCGCCGGGAAGAACCGCCGGCAAGCATTCGAGCGCTAAAGAGATCGCGAGGGACGTTGGCGAGCTGAAGGTCAGCATCAAGGAGTGGGATGTGCCCACCAGGGGAGCGCATCCGCACGATCCGGCCGTCGGCATGGACGGCGCGCTGTGGTTCACCGAGCAGATGCAGAACAAAATTGGACGGCTCGATCCGGCCAGCGGCGCGTTCAAAGAATTTCCCTTGAAGGTTGACAACTCTGGTCCGCACGGCCTGGTTGCCGACTCTGAGGGCAATATCTGGTTTACGGGAAACTTTGCTCACTACATCGGTAGGCTTGACCCGCAAACTGGCGAAGTCAAAGCATACAAAATGCCGGACAAGAAGGCCGAAGACCCGCACTCGTTGGTTTTTGACCCCGACGGCACCCTTTGGTTCACCGTACAAGTCGGTAATTTTGTCGGGCGGCTCGATCCCCGAAGTGGAAAGGTCGAGTTACAGACGGTTCCGACGGGCAACGCCCATCCCTACGGAATTCAGGTCAACAGCCAGGGCGTGCCATTCTTCTGCGAATTCTTTACCAACAAGCTCGCGAGCATCGATCCCAGGTCAATGACCATTCGGGAGTATCCCCTGCCGGGAGAAGTGCGCCCCCGAAGAATGGCCATCGACGCGGAAGACCGCGTCTACTTCACGGATTTCGAGCGCGGCCATCTCGGCCGCCTGGACCCCAAGACGGGCGACGTAAAAATCTGGAATTCACCCGGCGGTCCGACATCGAATCCGTACGGCATCGCCATCACGCCGGACGGGATGGTTTGGTACAGCGAATCCGGTGTGAAACCGAACACCATGATCCGCTTCGATCCCGAGGCAGAAACCATGGCCCGCGCCGACATTCCCTCCGGCGGCGGAACGGTACGCAATATGGCTGCAACGGCGGACGGACGGGTGTATATTGCTTGCAGCGGAGTGAACAAAGTGGGCGTGGTCGTACCTGCCCGCTAACCCGCCCTTCCAAGGCAGCACCTCACTTGCCGAGGAGGAACCGATGTCTGGACCAGCCGTTAAGCCCCAGGAACAAACCTGTCAGGGAATTTCGCGGGTAGACGAACCCTGCGACAAAGTTGCCCGGCAGTATTGCGAGCGCTGCAGCCAGTGGTTCTGCCGCACGCACTACCCCGACCCCGAGTGGCATCCCTGCGCGCCCGACCAGGGCCAGGTCTGAAAACTTCTTCACGGCGCGCCGAAGCTCGCCTATCGAGCGGCCTTGGAAGACCGCGCGAAGGTAGGCAAATTGAACAAGCACACTACGTCTCGATTCTTGACGCAAACGAAGGCATTCGTTAGCGTCAAGAATGCGGAGCGCCTTCCCTCGCGCGGGTGAACCGCGCGAATCGCGCAACTTCGCTGACGAGAGAGCTCCTTGGCCAACGCGATCATCACTCTGACGACGGACTACGGCACGAGCGACCACCTGGTCGGCACGCTGAAGGGCGTCATTCTCAAGATCAATCCCGATGTGACCATCGTGGACATCACTCACAACGTCACGCCGTTCGACCTGCTCGACGGCGCGCTGGCCATCGGCTCGGCGTATGCCTATTTTCCGCCGAAGACGGTTCACGTTGTCGTCGTCGATCCCGGCGTCGGCACGGCGCGACGGCCGCTGCTGGTCAGCGCGGGCAATCAATACTTCGTCGCGCCGGACAATGGCGTTCTCTCCGTAGTCTATGAACGCGAAGAGGAGGGCCTGATGGTGCGCCACGCCAATGCCGAACACTATTACTTGCAGCCGATCAGCAAGACGTTTCATGGCCGCGACATTTTCGCCCCCGTGGCGGCGTGGCTCACGAAAAATTGGCAGAGCTCCAGCATGGGCGAGCAAATCGAGGATTTCAAGCGCTTCACCCTCCCCCGCCCCAAGCAAGCCGATGGTGTTGTCAAGGGTGTCGTCCTGCGCGCCGACACGTTCGGCAACTTGATCACCAATTTCCGCCAGGAAGATTTGCCGGAGAGCGCCCTGAGCGGCGGCGCCATCCATTTGCAAGCCGGAACTCAGGCGGTTACTCGCTTCGTCGAAACGTTTGCCGAGGGCAGCGGCGCTGAGCCGTTCGCATATCTCGGCTCGAGCGGCTTCATCGAAATTGGCGTCAACAAAGGCAATGCCGCCCGCACGCTGGGCCTAAACCGCGGCACCCCCGTCATCCTCACCAAATAGTTCGCCTCGAGCCCAACGGCTCGCGCGTTTCTTCCTTCATCTTCCCAATTCGCTCCGGTCGCTACGCCGACGGATGTTTGAGTATCTCGGCCAGGGCGCGCAGCCGTGTCGAATCCGCCGCGCTTTTCGCCGTGGCCGCGTCCTTTTCCAACGATGGCGCCATGCCCTTTAACTTCGCCACTTTGTTCGGGCTCAGGTGCGAACTCTGTGCGCTTTGAATGGCCTGCCGCAGAGTGGTGATTCGTTCCGCCGACAAAGCCGCGGACCGTTCCAATTGATCGACATAGGCCTTCGCCACGACCAAATTTGCGGGCCAGGCGATCTTTTGCTGATTCTGCACGTTCAACTCCCCCACGCGAATGGTCTTCGCCGCATCGATTTCGTTCTGCGTCAGAAACTTGGTCGGCGTCAGCTCAAACACGTCCAAGCCGCGCGCAATCTCCGAACCGTAGATATAACCGTTGTACCAATAAGCCGACCATTCCCCGCCGAGCACTAGCATCTTCGGATCAACCGGCCCACGGTCGAAGTAGGCAATCTCGAAAGGGTGCTCCGGATCGGTGAAGTCCATCACCGACACGCCGCCCTGATACCACGCCTGCACCTCAATATCGCGGCCGGGAACCGGAACCAGCGAGCCATTGTGGGCAACACAATTCTCGGTGTCGCCCTGGGCGGCAGGCATCTTGTAGTAGTTCGCGAAAGTCAGCTTGTCTTCCGTCAGGTGGAAGATGGCATCGGCGCCCCACTTGTTCGGGTCGTTTGCCCGGCAGCGCGCGCCGAGCCCCCCGCCCCACTCGTCGGTAAACACGACTTTGTCCCCGTTGTTCGAGAACGAAGCCGAGTGCCAATAGGAATAGTTCGGATCGTTCACAGCATCCACGCGCTTGGGATGCACCGGGTCCCTGATGTCCAGCACAATTCCGTTTCCGGAGCAGGCCCCCGCCGCCAACCCAATTGCCGAGTACACCGTGATGTCGTGGCACTGGTCTGTGTCCCGCGGTTTCTCTGCGCCTTTCTTGCCGTGGGTGCCGCCGTTATTCAGGCCGTTCATCGCACCGGTTCGCGGATCGATGAACAAGCGCGGACTGGACACGACCTTGGCGTCTTGTGGTGCAGCCAGCGGAACCTTAATCACTTCAATGCGAAACAGCGCCGTATCGGGGTCCTTGTCCGGCGCTTCGCCGGAGCAGCCCGGCAGTTCCTCCGGCTGACGCACAAACGAAGTGCCCGAGACGTAGATATAAGCGTTGTCTTTGTCGTTCGGATCCAGCACCAGAGTATGCGTGTGCGATCCGCGGCAGGTCTGCACCGCCGCCACCTGCTTCGGGTTGCGGATGTCGGAAATGTCGAAGATTCTCACGCCGCGGAAACGATCCTTTTGCGCTGCCGGAATGCGACGTTTCTTTTCTTTGCCCTTGTCCTCCGCCGCCGCCGGCGGCGGCTCCGGCGGAAATCCTTGGACGCCGCAATCCAACCGCCCGTTCGGCATCTCCACCGACATGAACAGCAGGTTCTTGTACACCGACACGTCGCCCTGCCCGCCAGGGCACACCATGGAAGTCACCAACTTGGTGCTCGAGGGATTGGAAATGTCGAAGATATTCACGCCATAAAAGTTCCCAAGAAACAGGTGGTTGCCCTGGAAGGCGATGTCCGAGTTCGCGAAGGCCAGCTCGGCGATCACCAAATGCATTTCCTTCGGAATCTTTGCTGTCATGTTGGCGATGCCCAGTTGACCGATCACTTTCTGCACTTTTGGATCATCGGGATCCGCAGCGCCCAGTTGAAATGCATCGGGCTTCTTGACCAGCGCCAGATGCTTCATGCCCATCGCGGCTTCGCCGCCGTTATACAACCCCGGCTCGAGCTTGGCGCGCGGATCGTTCGCGTCGGATCCGATCATCCCCGGCGGAAGCACCGGAGCGGGCTCGGGAGCAAAAGGATTCGCGTTCTCGTCGTCCTCGTTCTGCTTGTCCTGGTCTTTGTCCTTATCTTTGTCCTTGTCCGCGGATTGCTGTGCCGTCGCCCCAGCAGGCGGAGGGGTGCGAGGCGTTTGGCCTTGCACCTGTGCCGCGACTCGGCTCACAGCGAAAGAGAAAAATAGCGCCGCCAGCAGCATACGAAAAGAACCCTCGGCCAATCGGTTCATCGTCTCTCCTCCAATGCTTTTTTCTCCAGCATTCCCTGCATGATCCGGATCTCAGCCCTTTGCCCCGTGTCCACATCGGTCGTGAAGTTGAACAACTCGGCGTCCTGACCCGCGCCAGCGGTGTCGAACAAATCCTTCACCATGATCAGCGCGCCGTTGTGGTGCTGAATCATACCGGTCAGGAACAAGCGGTCGAACTCCGCACCCTTCGCTTTCCCGAGCGCTTCCATCTGCTCCGGCGAAAGCATACCGGGCATAAGCCCCATCGCTCGGTGGGACATATTCGACATGTCCATTCCTCGCGTGGCCCCGGCCCCTTCAGAATGGCCTGCGCTCGAAGAAGTCCCCGAGGAGGTTGCCGCAGGCGGGCTTGGCATGGTGACTGCCTCTCCCCGCGCCGCGAGCCATCGCTTCATAAACTTGATCTCATCCGACTGCGAGCGGCTGATGCGCGCCCCGAGCAATCGCAACTCCTGATTGTCGGTGTGCGACACGATCAGCGCAGTCATCTCGATAGCCTGTGCATGGTGCATGATCATGCCCTGCATAAACTCCACGTCCGCTTGCGCGAGCGGCGGCAGTGTGCCCGTTGTCGATGCCGGGAGCGTTTTGCCCGGCTTGCCCGGCGCACCCGGCTGCACGAGGGCGGGCTTGGCCGGTTCGGTCTGCTGCGCCCGCTGAGCGCGCCCAAAAAGCATGGTCGCGGACAAAAGGCCCCAGGCGCACAACCAGAAAGCTGGGCAGCAGAAGCCCGGGAGACGGAGAGAGGCATATCTGGCCTTCACGATTGCCACGCAGCATAGCCCAGGAGCGCGCGTGATGGCAACGCTGACCGCCGGAAGGGTGCCCAAGGGAAACATGCCGTTCGGGAGTCTCGGTGGGCCTGTCAGCGGGAGAGACCAGGCGTCCCCCAGCAGGTTGCACGACCGCACCGCGATCATCACGGCGAGCGCGGGAAAGACAACCGTGTGCGGGGCGTCGAAGAGGTGGAAGCGGGCATCGTTGAGCATGGCGCCCCAACTGGGAACGGGCGCGAGAACGCCGAGGCCGAGGAAACTGAGGGTGGATTCGGCGGGGATTGTTCCGGCCAAGCCGATGGTGGCCTCGACCAGCACGGGAGGGTGTTGCTCCGTTTGCTAGGAATCTCCTGGTGAAGATTTCGGGCCTTTGGCCAATTGGAGCATCGCATCGGCGGCGTTTCGAGGCTTGGCATCTGTTTTGCCTTCGGTGTCGGCCGGGCGCACGCGCTGAATTTTCACTCTGGCGACACGCTTGCCATCCATTTCAACGACGGCAAAGCGGTAATTGCCAAAATCAAAGCTCTCGCCGCCCTTGGGTATGAAACCGAGCTGATCAAGCACGAAGCCGCCGACCGTGGCGTAGGCGGGGTCTTCGGGCAAGGTGATGTTGTACTGCGCTTCGAGGTCGCGAACGTTGAGGGCGGCGTCAAAGATCATCGCCCCGTCGGCAAGCGGGAGCGGCTTTTCGACTACGTCAAACTCGTCGTGAATCTCGCCGACCATTTGTTCGATGATATCTTCGATGGTCACCAGGCCGAGAATGCTGCCGAATTCGTCGACGACCATGGCCATGCCGACGCGGCGCGTGCGCAATTCGAGAAGCAATTCGCTGGCAGGCTTGGTTTCGGGAACGATGAGCACCTCGCGCAGCACGCGCCGCAAGTCAAAAGACGGCGCAGGAAGGTTTTCTTCGAGGCGTCGCTCGCGATCAGGAAGAACCCACATCATGTCCTTGATGTGCACGAACCCGAGAATGTGGTCGAGAGAGCCGCGGTAAACCGGAATGCGGGAGCGCTGCGTTGTGGCAAATGCCCGCATCACGTCATCGAGACTGGATTCGATGGGCAAAGTATGCATGTCCGGGCGAGGCACCATGATTTCGCGGACCTGGATTTGTGACAGTTCGATCGCGCTGAGAATGAATTTTTCCTCGCCAGCGGCAAGCAGCCCACGCTCGCGCGCCTGCTGGATCTGGATTTGCAACTCCTCGGTCGAGTGCGCAACGCCGTGCGCCGGAGGGACGGAGACACCTAAAGCCTTCACAATGGCGCCGGAGACGCCGTCGAGGAGACTGATGACCCAGCGAAAGGTGTTGAGAAACCAGCGAAAGGGAACGGCCACGAGCAAGGCCACGCGCTCGGCGCGCGCGAGGCTCACGGTCTTCGGGACCAGCTCCCCCATGACCACGTGAAGGGCACTGAGAAGCGCGAAGGCACAGGCCAAGGCGATGCCGTGGGCCAGCAGCACCGAGTGCGCGCCGGGTTTGCCAGGCCACAAGATGCGGAGTTCCTTGGCGAGTGTGACTTCGCCAAGCGCGCCGATGGCCAGGCTGGTCAGGGTGATGCCGAGTTGCACGCCGGAAACCACGCGGTGCAGATCGCCCAGCAAACTCTCGACGACGCGGGCGCGCACGCTGCCTCTGGCCACGAGCTGGCGGATGCGCGACAAGCGCACGGCAACGAGAGAAAACTCGGTTGCAGCGAAGAAACCGTTGAGCGCGACCAATGCCAACACGCCGATTAAGCGCACGACGAACATGGCAGCGAAGCTTCTCCTTTTGGCGCTTCCTGCAATTGTAGCAGGAGAAATGTGGGATGCTGCCGAGCGTGTTTCGCAAGAAACAGGAGACCAGAAGCGGCCGGGGCGCCTTTTTTTGAGAAAGATGCCATCAGCGCTAGGGAGGGAGAGCAGGGGGAGCAAGAGAGGGTTGACACGTGGCTCCCCGAGTTTTTAGGATATTATTTCACTGCTACGCACTCAGTGAAGTTTTCATCAGTTCTCAAATTGAAAAAATCATGATCAAAGTAAGCGAGCTTACAAAAAGGTACGCACGCACGACCGCTGTCGATCACATCTCCTTCGAAGTTGAGAAAGGCCAGATCGTAGGCTTTCTTGGCCCGAACGGAGCCGGCAAAACTACAACCATGCGCATGCTGACGTGCTTTTTGCCTCCTACGTCAGGCGCGGCGTCGGTCGCGGGCTTTGACGTCCTCGAACAACCCATGGAGGTAAAGAAGCGCATCGGGTATCTGCCGGAGATGCCGCCGTTGTACCAGGAGATGCGCGCGACGGAGTATCTGATGTTCGTGGGGAAGCTGAAGGGGTTGTCGGGCACGGACCTGCGGCAGCGCGTCGATACGGCCTGTGAGCGTTGCGCCATTAGCGATATGAAAGACAAGCTGCTCGGCAAACTCTCGAAGGGCTACCGCCAGCGCGTCGGTTTGGCGCAGGCCATTCTGCACAATCCCGACGTGCTCATTCTGGACGAACCGACGGCAGGACTCGATCCGAAGCAAATCAATGAGACGCGGGATCTGATCAAAAGCCTCGCGGGCGACCATACCATCATTTTGAGCACGCACATTCTCCCGGAGGTCGAGCAGACCTGCCAGCAGGTGATCATTATCAACAAAGGAAGACTGGTAGCGACGGACTCGGTGAGCAACCTGCAAAGCCGCGCCCGCGGCGCGGAGATCATGCTCGTGGAGGTCGGCTCGCGAGACGGAGCGCTCGATACCGCGGCGGTCCGTGAACAGCTCGGGAAGGTTGCCGGGGTAAGCCGCGTGACGTTCAAGGAAAAACGCCAGCACGGAAGCACTTTTGAAGTGGAAAATCGCAAAGCCGCTTTCGCGCGCGGCGACTTGGCGCGCGCGGTGGTCGAAGCCGGCTGGGACCTGAATGAAATGCGACCCGCGTCGGTAAGTCTGGAGGAAATCTTCCTGCAACTGACGCGCGAGCAATCGCCAACGCCGGAGGAAAAACCAAAGGTGAAGGAAGCAGCGCAATGAAAAACATCTGGGTCATTTGCCAAAAGGAGCTGCGAAGCTATTTTGTCTCGCCCGTGGCGTACATCCTGTTCATCATGTTCGCGCTGATTTTTGGCTGGTTCTTCTGGAACATGGTGGGCGCGTTCATTTTCTACAGCATGGAATCGCAGATGCGCGGGGAGATGTTTCCCATGAACGTGAACGACCAGATCGTGCGGCAATTGCTGGGCAATATGAACGTCGTGAATCTGTTTTTTGTGCCGCTTATGACCATGCGCCTGTTTGCAGAAGAGAAGCGCAATGGCACGATCGAGTTGCTGGCGACGTCTCCCATCCGCGACGGCGAAATCATTCTTGGAAAGTGGCTGGCTTCGGTTCTTCTTTACGCAGCGATGCTATTCTTGACGGGGTTGAACTTTGCGTTCCTCTTCAAGTACGGCAATCCGGACTGGAAGCCCATGGCTGTCGGGTATCTGGGAGTGCTGCTCCAGGCCGCGGCTTTGCTTGCGCTGGGTACTTTTATTTCCACGCTGACACGGAACCAGATCATTGCGGGCACCGCCACGTTTGGCGTGTGCCTGCTCATTTTCGTGTTGGGCTGGGTGGGCGGCTATCAGTCGGGAACCTGGGCGAATGTGGTGACGTACATTTCCACGACCACGCACATGGATTCGTTCGTGAAAGGGGTCATCGATACCAAGGACGCGATTTATTACCTCAGTGCGATCTTCCTGGGATTGTTTTTGACGGCGCGCTCGCTCGAGTCGTTGCGGTGGAGGGCATAAATGAAGTTTCCGTTGGTACTCAAAGCGAGACAAACCAAATATGTGGCTTACGCCACGCTCTATATTGCCGTAGTTCTGGCGGCAATCACCGTGGCAAACGTCCTCGGCGACCGCTACAACAAGACGTATGACTCGACCGCGAATAAGCGCTACAGCCTCTCGGAGCAAACCGCAAAAATTGTGAAGGGCCTCAAGGAGCCGGCCACGATTTATTACTACGATCGGCCGACCGGATTCAGCCATGCCAAGGACACGCTCGAGCAGTACGCGAATCTTTCCCCCAAGGTCCACGTGAAATATGTGGATCTCGAGAAGAATCGCCTAGCGGCAGTAGAGGCCGGGATTAAGAGCCTGGGCACGGCCATCGTTGAGATTGGCACGCGAAAGGAAGAAGCCAACGGGCTGACCGAGGAAGGCATCACCGGGGCTTTCATTCGGGACCTCAAGTCGAACAAGCGCACGATCTGCTTCCTCACCGGTAGCGGCGAACATCAGATCGACGAAACCGGCGGCGATGGATATTCGCGGTTCAAGGACTTGCTTGGGAAAGAGGCCTACGAAACGAAGTCGATCAATCTGCTCGGGACCGCGGAAGTTCCCGGTGACTGCACGGTGCTCGTGGTGGGCGGGCCGAAGTCGGATTATCAACAACCGGAAGTCGACGCGATCACGAAGTATGTCGGGGACGGCGGGCGCGCGATGTTCCTGCTCAATCCGCCGCTGAAAATGGGACGAACGGAGATTGCCGACAACGACGCGCTCTCGAAGGCTCTCGAAAGCTTGGGGGTGACGGCGGACAAAGACTTAATCCTGGACCTCAATCCCATCGGCCAGCTCGCAGGTCTCGGCTACGAAGATGCATTGGTGACGCGCTATGACTCGCACGAAATCGTGAACACGCTGAAGGGCACCGCCACAGCGTTCCCGTATTCGCGCTCCCTCGCAGTCAAGAACGGAGACAAGACGACGGTCGACAAGCTGTTCGAATCCTCCGATAGCAGCCTGGCAACGGAAAGGCTGGATACCCCGCGCGTCAACGCGAGCGACCCGAAGAACAAAAAAGGCCCGCTGACCCTGGCCGCCGCCGGTACCTATCGGACCGGTAAGGAGAATTCACAGGGGCGCTTTGTGGTCGTCGGCAGTTCGGATTGGGTCGCAAACGCGTTTCTTCCGTTTAACGGAAACCGGGACCTGGCGATGAATGCCATCAACTGGCTGGCCTCGGATGAAGAGTTGATTTCCATCCGTCCGAAAGACCGGGACATCCGGACCATCACTATGACGCGGTCGCAGCTCAATTGGGTGGGCATTACCAGCCTGGGGATCCTGCCGATAGGGATCGCGGTTGCGGGAGTCTGGGTGTGGTGGCGGAGAAGGTAGAAGGCGCGGAGAAGCAGGCTAGAATATTTTCAGGAACGATTTATGAAGGGTAGAGGATTGCTTATCGCCGCGATCGTGCTGGCAGCACTGGGCGGCACGCTGTATTGGTCGAACCATCGCAAACCTTCTACGAGCAGCGTGACGTCCGCAGCGGAATCGTCGCCGAACATTCTGGACGTGAAACCGGCGGACGTTACGGGCATCACGATCTCAAAGACGGGCGCCCCGGACCTGACACTGGCCAAGAACCAGGCGGGCAAGTGGCAAATCACTGCGCCAAAACCATTGCCTGCGGACCAGGACTCCGTCTCGAGCCTGCTTTCCAGTCTCTCGCCGTTGAATTCCGACCGCCTGTTGGAAGAGAAAGCTGCCGACCTCGATGCGTACGGGCTGGCAAAGCCCGCGGCGCAAATCAGCATTCGGGAGAAAAACAAAAGCTCCCAGGAATTGCTGCTCGGCTACGACACCCCAACGGGCAGCGGAGCTTACGCCGCGCTGAAGGGCGATCCGCGGGTGTTTATTGTCGCGAGCTACCATAAAACCGGCCTGGAGAAGACGGAAAACGATCTGAGGGACAAGCGCTTGCTAACATTCGATTCGGAGAAGCTGAGCCGAGTCGAGCTGACCGCCAAGAAACAAACCATGGAGTTCGGGCGCAGCAAAGACCAATGGCAGATCCTCGAGCCCAAGCCGCTACGGGCGGACCAGACGGCGGTGGAGGACCTGGTGCGGTCGCTCGGGGATGCGAAGATGGAGTTAAGCGCGACGGAAGATGAGAAAAAGGACGTGAGCGCGTTTAACTCCGGCACGCCGGTGGCTACCGCAAAACTCACCGACGTTGCCGGGACGGAAGAAGTCGAAGTGCGCAAGAACAAAGACGACTACTACGCAAAGTCCAGTGCCCTTACGGGAGTCTACAAGGTTTCGTCATCGGTCGGCACATCGATGGACAAAAGCCTGGAGGATTTTCGAAACAAGAAGCTGTTTGATTTCGGCTGGGCCGATCCCGAAAAAATCGAAATTCACGATGGCGCGAAGAGCACTCTTCTCACGCGCAGCGGCTCCGACTGGTGGTCCAACGGGACAAAGATGGATGAAGGGAACGTCGGCACGCTGGTGGCGGACCTTCGCGATCTGACGGCGACAAAATTCCCAGACCATGGCTTCACGAGCGCTGCGATCGAGATCACCGTGACATCCGACGGCGCGAAGCGCGTCGAAAAAGCGCAAATCGCAAAAAGCGGCGACGACTACGTGGCAAAACGCGAGACCGAGCCGGCGCTGTATGCCTTGAGCGCCACCGCTGTTAAGAGCTTGCAAGAGGCGGCGGCTGGCTTGAAGCCTGCCGCGCCAGCCAAACCGGAACCCAAGAAAAAATAGGCGGTCTTCATTAGGACGGGAAAAGAGACCCGAAACGGCAAGTGGTGGTTCGGCTCAAGATTCTGCCGTGGCAAAGACGAGACCTCCGGATGACATGTGCGTCGTGTTGGCTAGGTGAATCACTGATCCAGCTCGGAATGCGGGCTAACCGGTCACGCCAGGCGAAGCATGCCTTCCCTGGCTTCTGGCCCGGTTGCACGCGCGTAGGGCCTCCTCTAAACTAATTTCTTCTCACGTTACCCAGGAGTGCCATTGCAAACTTTCGCCCGAGCCTTTTCGTGGATTCTTGGGTTCCTTGTCATCTTTGCCGGCGCGGCTGCGTGGTGGTTCGTCTACCGGCCATTGCCGCAGCTCGCTGGCAGCATTGCCCTGCCCGGTCTCGAACGCGAGGTTACCGTGGACCGCGATGGCTGGAGCGTGCCGCACATCCGCGCCGCGTCGGTCGAGGACGTTGCCGAAGCGCAGGGATACGTCATGGCGCAGGACCGGCTATGGCAGATGGATTTGCTGCGGCGCGTGGCGCGCGGGCAACTATCGGAGATTCTCGGGACCCGGACTCTTGCCATTGACAAAGATTTCCGCACGCTCGGGCTGGGCCGCGCCGCGGACCGGGAAGCGGCGACACTCGGGCAGGAGCCGCGCCAAATTCTGGAAGCGTACGCCCGCGGCGTGAATCAATTTATCGAGCAGCACCGCGGCAACCTGCCGCTGGAGTTTTCGCTGCTTCGCTACAAGCCGCAGCCCTGGAAGCCGGCCGACACCCTGGCGATTTCCGGCTACATGTATCGGACGTTGGCGGACACCCGCGAACGCGAATTGAACCGCGCTAAAGTCACCAGGCGCGCCGGACCGGACCGCGCCAAGGACCTGTTTTTCCAGGACTCCACGATGGATCATTTTGTGATCGGCGATCCCAATGTGCCGAACGATGGGTCCGAGCGCTCGGCAACCGATCCCGACGATGACGATGACGACATCCAGCCGGATACGGTTTTTAAGGCGGAGCTCGGGGGCACAACCGGCGGCGAGTCGTACGGAAACGCCCCCGATTTAACCTCGGCGTTAGCGCAATCGGTTGAGATTTTTCTGGCGGAATCCTGGAACGAAATTCGGCAAGGACTGGGCAGCAACAATTGGGTTGTCAGCGGAGCGCACACGGCCACGGGAAAGCCGCTGCTCGCGAACGATACGCACCTCGATCTGATGATGCCTTCCATTTGGTACGAGGTGCACCTCACGGCCCCGGATTGGAACGTCAAAGGTTTTGCCTTGCCGGGTGCGCCGATGGTCGTCATCGGCCACAACGAGCACATCGCGTGGGGATTCACCAATAACGGCGCGGACGTGCAGGATCTTTACATCGAAACGTTGAATCCGGCTGCGCCCGACGAGTATCGCGTGAAGGGCTCGTGGGTCAAGGCGCAGATCATCGATGAAACGATTCGTGTGAAGGGGCAGCCCGACGAGCGCTTGCCGGTCATGGTGACGCGGCATGGACCTGTCGTACGCCGGGAAGGCGACAAGGGTTACGCGATGCGCTGGACGGCTAGCGAGCCCGGCGGGCTGGCAAACAGCTACAACTGGCTCGGCAAGGCGTGCAGCTGGAAAGAATTTCGTGACGCGATGAAACGCGTGTGGGGACCCGCGCAAAACGCGGTCTATGCCGACGTGGAAGGAAATATCGGCTACATCATGGCGGCGCGTGTGCCCATTCGAAAGAAGGGGCATGGCGAAGTGCCCGAACCGGGAGACACGGACGATTACGAATGGACAGGATACCTTCCGTTTGATCAGCTTCCCCAGGCGCTTAATCCCGAGAGCGGATTGATTGTCACCGCAAACGCGCGCGTGGTCGGACCAAGTTACAAGCCCTACTTGACCGACCGCTGGGAGGAACCGTACCGCACGATGCGCATCTATGATTTGCTTCACGACCGCCGCGATTTGCGGCCAGAGGACATGATGAAGGTCGAGACCGATACCTACAGCTACCCGCATGTGTTTCTCGCCGAGCAGTTGCTCGGCGCCGCGAAGGCGGTAAGGCCAAAAGACCCGCGTACGCAGAGGCTGATTGATGGATTAAAGGATTGGAACGGAATCGCCGATGCGAATTCGCCGGAGATTTCCTTTCTTCACAACGTGCGCCTCGCCGCGCTCAAGCTGATCCTGGAGCCGGTGCTCGGCGAGGAGGCCGGCCTCTACCAATGGCGGAGCATGACGTTTGTCCAGAAAACGCTTACGAGCCGCCCTTCCAAATGGCTGCCAGCCGCCTACAAGAGTTACGATGAACTTCTGGTTCGAGCGGCGGACGCGGCGGTAAAGAAGCTGGCCGAAGACAGCAAGAGCGAACGCGTGGAAGATTGGGCGTGGAAGAATTTTGATTCGCTCGAAATGTTCCACGCACTGGGACACGAGGGGTTTTTGAAAACGCTCCTGAGCATTACCGGCAAACCGCAGTCAGGCACGGTTTATAGCGTGCGCGCTGCGACGAAGACGCACGGCCCGGCCATGCGCTTCGTGGCCAATCCTGCAAACTGGGACGAGTCTATCTTGCTGATTACTTCCGGCGAATCGGGTCAGCTGGGCAGCAGCCATTATTCAGATCAGTTTCCGTATTGGTACGAAGGAAAGCCGATTCTTGCGCCATTCAGCGCGACGGCTGAAGCCAAGGCGAAGAAGCACACGCTCACGCTGAAGCCGGGTTCTTGATCATCCTACACGCCCGTGCCGGAATTGCCCGAAGTCGAAGCTGTGGTACGTACGCTGCGCCCCCTCGTCCAAGGTCAGCGCATTCGGCGTGTCCGGGTCTTTCATCCCATCGCAGTGAAGCCGCAGAAAGCATCTCGTTTGGCCGATCTTGCAACCAATCGTTTGATCCGGCGGGTGGACCGCAAAGGCAAATATGTGCTTCTGGCACTGGATCGCGGACTGCTTACAGTGCACTTTCGGCTCGATGGGCAGCTTATATGGTTTTTGGACCGGCGAGAATTGCTGGAACGCGCGAACATCAAGGAGAACGGAGTTCATGTGGATGTTGCGTTGGAGTTCGCGAAGGGTGTACTCGGCTTCGCGGACCGTCGCCATTTTGGGCGCGTTCATGCCTGGGATTGTTTGGAAGACAGTCCTGGGCTGACTTCTCTCGGAGTCGATGCACTTTCTAAGGATTTTGCTTTTCCGCGATTCCTTGAGCTGGTCGCCGCATCGGCGCGGCCGCTGAAAGACTTTCTGCTGGACCAATCCCGCGTCGCGGGGCTCGGAAATATCTATTCTTGCGAATCGCTGTGGCATGCGCGCCTCGATCCACGGCGCCGGGCCAAATCATTGAAGCCGGAAGAGGCCCGCCGCCTGCACAAAGCAATTGTATCGGTTCTCGCGCGTGCCTTAGAATGCTGCCTACACCCAGCGCCGGACTTTCACGATTCGCAATGGTGGTTTCAGGGGCTTGAGAAGATTTTGCGCGCCTACGGCCGGGAAGGAGAGCCCTGCCGCCGGTGCGGGGCGGCAATTCAGCGCATCGAGCAGGGCGGCCGCTCGACATACTTCTGCCGGAAGTGCCAGAAATGAACAAAGGCTTTCTTTTGTGAATACACCTGCACCCAAAAAGCCTGAACCGCCAAAGAAACCGGACTTCGAGCGCTCCCTCGCACGCCTCGAAGAGGTCGTGCGCCGGTTGGAGAGCCCGCAGCTCTCCTTGGACGAGGCGATGAAGCTTTTTGAAGAAGGCGTGGCCCTGTCGCGGGAATGCCATAAACAACTGGAAGAAGCCGAAGGCCGCGTGGAAATTCTGCTCAAAAAAGCGGATGGCAAGCTGACCGCGGAGCCGTTTGATCCGGAGCGGGAGGCCGAATCATGACACATCGCAAGCCGCTTGCCCCCGTGGATTCCATCCCACGATGAAACTTTCCGCTTTTTTTGAGGAAGATCGACTGGCGGTTGAAGCTGCGCTTGACCGATTGCTGCCCGACGAGACCGTCGAACCAGCTTCCATCCACACTGCCATGCGCTACAGCGTCTTTGCCGGCGGCAAGCGTATGCGGCCGATTCTGTGCCTGGAGACCGCGCGCATTTTTTCAAGCGACGTCGGTCCCGCTTTGCATCCGGCATGCGCACTCGAATTCATTCATACCTATTCGCTGATTCACGATGACTTGCCGGCGCTCGACAACGACGACTTGCGGCGCGGCAAAGCGACCTGTCACAAGAAATTTGGCGAGGCCCTGGCGATTCTTGCCGGTGATGGCCTTTTGACACTGGCATTTGAGACCATCGGTGCAACTCCAGTACCCGCCGAGCGCCGCACCGCCATTCTCACGGAGGTTGCCGGCGCCGCCGGCACCATCAATGGCATGGTCGGCGGACAAGTTGCGGACATCGAAGCAGAACGCAAGCCAGTCGATGAGCAGATGCTCGAATACATTCACCGCTCGAAAACCGCGGCGCTGATACGCGCGTCGGTTACTGCGGGAGCGCTGTGTGCGGGTGCAGGTGCCGAGGATGTAGGGCGACTCCGCCGGTTCGGGGGGACGATTGGCTGGGCGTTTCAGGTCACCGATGACATTCTTGACGTGGAAGAATCTTCGGCCGCCCTCGGCAAAACGGCTGGCAAGGATTTGGCACAGCAGAAGGCAACTTACCCTGCGGTGTATGGACTAGAACGCTCGCATCAGATTGCCAACGAGCTCGCGACCAAGGCCATTGCCGAACTCTCGCCCTACGCCGAGAGTGCCGTGCGCTTGCGCGAGATCGCCGAGTTTCTTGTTCTGCGCAGAACCTGAAAGATTCGGGGCCCTCATGAAGGAAAAGCCAGCTCGAAAGCGCCTGGACTTACTTCTTGTGGAGCGCAAGCTTGCCGAGTCTCGCGAAAAAGCAGTGGCCATAATTCTTGCCGGTGAAGTCCGGGTGGACGGCAAGCGCGAGGACAAGGCTGGTCTGGCCGTCTCGAGCGATGCGAAGATTGCCATCGCCAGCCGGCACCCGAAATATGTCAGCCGCGGCGGTTTCAAGCTGGAAGGCGCGCTCAAAGATTTTTCCCTTCATCCGACGGGCTTGGTCTGCCTCGACGTTGGCTCGTCGCATGGCGGCTTCACCGATTGCCTGCTGCAGCAGGGCGCGGCTCGCGTCTACGCCGTGGACGTCAATGTCGAACAACTCGATTGGAAGCTGCGCCAGGACACGCGCGTAGTTGCCGTCAGGAAAAATGCACGCGAACTGGAAACGGGGGATATTCCGGAACTGGCGGACCTGGCCGTCGTCGATGTTTCTTTTATCTCCGTTGAAAAAGTCATCGAACCTGCGGCAAGGCTCACAAAGCCCTCCAGTTTATTCTTGATCCTGATCAAGCCGCAGTTCGAATTACGGCGCAAGCAGGTTGGCGCCGGCGGAATTGTGAAGAGCAAAAGGCTCCGGGAAAAGGCGGTTTTATCTGTAAGCAAACATATGAAGTCTCTCGGTTTCAAATTCCTCAAGGTCCGCCCTAGCAAGGTTAGCGGCGTTGAAGGCAATCAGGAGTATTTTCTCTGCGCGCGAAAAAAGTCCATGGAGTAGAATCACACTCGCCCATGCAGCAGGGAAAAACGGTTCAAACGATAGGCATTGTTTCCCGGCCTCGGCGCGAACAACTCTCCGTCGTCGTTCCGCCTTTGTTGAAATGGCTCGAGGCCCGCGGAATCAAACCGGTGCTGGACGAGGACACGGCGGCCGCCCTGACGGGTGGATTCCAAGGCCAGCCTGCCGCGGCGGTGGCGGATGGCTCCGACCTATTGCTAGTTCTCGGCGGAGACGGCACGATCCTCGCGGCTGCACGTTTGGCTGCATCACGCCATATTCCCATTTTACCCGTCAATATGGGCCGCCTCGGCTTCCTCACGAGCTTCACCCTCGATGAGCTTTATCCCGCGCTTGAAGAAGCGCTCAGGGGGCAGTCCTCGTTTAGCCAGCGGGTGATGTTGCAGGCGGAACTCGTGCGCGCGGGCTCGGTCGTCGAAACCCAATGCGCCCTCAATGAAGCGGTTGTTCACAAGGGCTCGTTCGCACGAATGATTCAATTGGAGTTGAGCATCGATTCAGATTTTGTTTGCCGTTACCGTGCGGATGGATTGATCGTTTCGAGCCCCACGGGCTCCACCGCCTACTCTCTCTCCGCCGGTGGACCCATCTTGCACCCTGCGGTGGGCGCGTTCATCATCACCCCCATCTGTCCGCACATGTTGAGCGACCGCCCGCTGGTTGTTCCCGACACGTCCACCATCGAAGTGCGACTCGGCGACACCGAATCGGTTTATCTGACGATCGACGGACAACGCGGTCTGCCCATGCAGCCCACCGATGTCGCGCGCTTCCGGCGGGCTCACGAACCGTTGCAACTGATTCAGCCGCCAAACAAGCCGTATTTCGAGATCTTGCGCAGCAAGCTGAAGTGGGGCGAAGCTTGAATTCGGAGTCATCGTTCCTTTTCTTTTCCATCGCGGAACCTATCTGGAGCTATTCATGAGAGTTGCCTTCGCCGTTGCGATGATCCTTGTATTTTCCTCGGCAAGCGCTTACGCGCAACAGCCTTCTTTCGCGAACCTGGTTATTGTTCACGGGCACGTGTGGACCGTGGATCCCCGGAACTCGCGCGCGGAGGCGGTAGCCATTCACGACGGCCATATCGTTGCAGTGGGCTCCGACGCGGAAATCGCGAAATGGGTTGGGCCGGCAACGAAAAGGATCGATGCTCAGGGGAAAAGCGTGCTCCCCGGATTCATCGACGCGCATGTGCATTTCAGCAGTGGCGGAGGG
>Ga0182040_10000310_pt1 | contig 21805 bp, 12 predicted proteins | sample flu12Cox44000176_FD_125973 | JGI IMG/M metagenome (GOLD analysis project Ga0182040, IMG submission 125973) | Lab enrichment of tropical soil microbial communities from Luquillo Experimental Forest, Puerto Rico - flux8day.12C.oxic.44.000.176 | ecosystem: Environmental > Terrestrial > Soil >... | reverse complement strand
GAATCACTCCACGTAACGCCACCGAGTTGCACGGGATTGCCTTGAGGGTTAGTGATGGTCACCGTTCCCCCGGATCCAAACCCGTAGTGACGGATAATCGTCTTCTGGTTGTAAGGAGCAGTACTGGCAGCAGGGCCACTATACGCGTGGTTTGGCACAGTCTGATCGCCCAAGGCGGTGATGGTGAGTCTGTGCGTATTTCCAGTACCGCTCACCCAAGGTCCAAACTGCCCGTCGGTGCTGTCCACTCGCAGGATGGCTGGAGTGGCATCCGCGTACGAACAATCGGGCGGGTTATACCCTTCCGCGAAGGCAGCGATGGGCACGACTGGCGTGTCTAGGTAAGTCGTGTCCCCGGGCATGAACGGGTTTTCGTAGCAGAAGGCGCTATACTGCGGGTTATAGTTGGGATCTGTAATCATCTGGCCCAGGGTCGCGGAACCTGGACGAGTATCGAGAATTGGCCCGGGGTCGTTCATGCAGGTGACCATCACGTTGGGCGCGTAACCTGTGGGGTTGGGCGGGTTAACTTGCCAGGTTGAGAAGACTAGTCCGTTGTAAATGCCCCACTGGTCGGAGTAGAAGCGCGAGACCTCCGTACCGTTGTAGTCTTTCATCGATACCGGGACGTTCGGCACGGCAAACTTCTCGCCAAAATCGGGCGAATTCGGGTCAAATTCGGAAGAAAGGTCATCCAAGATAAAGCCCGTAAAGTGGGTGGCCGCTGGGACCTTGGTAAAGATGAAGAAATCGGCGTCGGCTTGCATCTGATCTTCGAGCGTAATCTCCTTGCGGTCGCAGAGAGGACGAAGGGCACCAGCAAACGGCGCCACTTCGCCGCCTTCAGGAGAGGCAGACATGAAATCGGGGACAATGCGCATCTGGCCCACGCAGGGTGCATTCTGCACAATGAGTCCGCCAGGCCCGAAACTCCCGAATGTGGAGCGGCCCATGTCCGTGGTCGGGTTGGCGATGTTTCCGCTGGGAATACCTCCCGTGAACCCGAACTGATTCGTTGCTGTAGAGGGTCCCGTATACGAGGGGTTGGCGTTGTTGACGGTGGCCTGGTCCGGGACAATGAAAATGTTTGAGATCGCCCCGAATTGCTGGGTCACATAGCCGATAAATTGGTCACCGATCAAGATGTTCTTGTCTTCCTCTTTGACGATTTCGTAGTTCGGAGGAGTCACCTCTTCGACTACGTACTTCCCAGCGGGCATCACTGCCGGATACACCAGGTTGTTGGGGTTCAACAGAGCGTTGCCGTTAGCGGGGTTGGCCTGAGTGACGCACTTTATGGTCGTCCCGGTGATGGTGCCTCCGGGATTCGCGGCGCAGAAATCGCTCGGGAACTTATAGTGACCATCGTAGGGCGCCGGCTCGATCTGGTTGAAGTCGTGCATGCCGTCATAGCATTTATATTGGGCGCTTGTCGGCAACGCAGTGGTGGGGTTGAGGTAGTTTGTGGACCCAACAAGAGTGTATTTCAAGTAGGGGTCATTGGGGTCTTGGCCGGGGCAGTTCATATTGGGCAAGCCGGTGGTGGCGTTAAAGCCCTGAGCCCAATCGTCCCAGCTGGTGCTTTTCGTGGTATCGACCAGGGTCAGGCTTGTTGTTCCATCGGGTGCTGTATTTTCCTGGTACAGGTTGACGGTCACGCCCGGGACGAGCGGCTCCCAAAGATTCTGGAAGAGCATTCGCGGATCGTCAAACGGGCGAGTTGAGGAGTAAACCACATGGCCGACAATGCCGCCGTTTTCGTTAGGCACATAGGGAGTCTTTCCCCAGTCAACGACGATAGGCTCGCCTGCGAAGGACTGAAAGCCCTCGCTAGTGACAGTGCCGGGGTCAATTCGACCTGTTGATATGCACCCAGAGAGATTGGGGGGTACGCCGTTCGGGGTGCAGGTGGTTGGGACTGCGCCGCCAGCAGCACCGTGAGTCGTGGCGAAGTTGGTGTTCGCACATTGCGCATCCCCTTTGGGGCAATACACGGCGCCAGGCACGCGCAAGTTCGTAGGAAGTGAGAAACTCTCGGTCGAGTTCAGCACGGCGGTGTACGGACCAGTCGTGTCCAAGGGTCCGCCGGCGTTGTTGACGACGTGCACGCCAGTCCCTTTGAAGCGCGTAGTATCGGATTCGAGGGTGTACCAGTTGAATAGCGGAATTGTTTCGTCGAAGTGGGCAAGTCCGCCTATGTCAGTCAATGACATGTTTGAAAATCTGCCGTTGCGGAAGCGGATCCTGGTCGGAATCTGAATCAGTCCTGGCTCGCCCGGATCCTGGACGCCATTCTGGTTCACGTCCATATAGCTGTTTGTCCAAACCTGCTGGGTCCAGTTAAAGACTGGGTAGGTTCCAATGTCGAGGCTCTGGCCGCCCGCCACGCTGATCTCCTTTTCGAACATGAGCTGGTCGAGCCACTGGTCGATGACCGTAACTGAGTAATTGCCATCGGGAATCCCCGTGAAGCTGAAGTTGCCGTCTGCATCGCACTTGGTGAAGGCAAGATTGGGGCTGTCCAAAACACCCAGGCTCACGAAGCAAGTCGTATGGGCAAGCGTCGCGCGATTGACCGGATCGCCTTCCGGCATAACCCCGCTATCGTAAAGCCGCTCATCCGGCGGACGCGAAATGTGCAAGTTCGTGATTTGGCCCTTGATCGAGTTGTTGCAAGGTATGGGAGGACCGGTTCGCGGTTCCCCGGCTATATCCAACGTGCCGGCACATACCGCTTGGAGGTGGGCATTGATTGTGGCAGGCCTAACGAACCCCATGAAGACGTGGAATCCTGCCGGCCCAAACTCCTGGAAATAGGGAGGTTCGCCCATCCGAATGAAAGAATCCATGTAGTGGGTGCCGTCCAACGTGTTGGTTTGGAGCCATTCCTCCCCTCTAGCTTCTCTGGCTGCTCCGGGATGCGCGATCACGGAATACTTCCCGGGCATCAGGTTCCGAATCAAGGCACGACCCACGAGCGGCGATTTTGTCTTGCCGTCCGACTCGAATTCCGGGCAGACGATGATGACGCCCACCGGGATCTCCCCATTGCCGCCGAGACTCAACGGATCCGTGCTGCTTTGGTTTGAAATCGGGCATGCGTCCAGCCCCGTAAGAGGATCAATGGTCCCATGATAGCCGTTGGTTAAGGGCTCGTTGAACATGTCATAGGTCATCTGACCGATAAAGTCGCCGGTGCTGCCACCGGTGTCCCAAAGTTCGATCTGGAAGTCACCCAAGCCGGGCTCCGCCTGCTTGCCCTCGTCAACGGGCAGCATCAGCTCGCTGTCGACCTCGCCGTTGAGTTCGTTGTCGTCCTCGAACACATACACGGTCACCTGCGACAAGGGGAGCGGGTTTGGTTCCACGTTTACGGTGACACTCGTGGGTAAGGTACACGTTGTCCCTGTTGCGGAACTCGTGCACACAGGGGTAATCGGGGCGCCACCCATGGTGTGCCCGCAATTGGAGGGAACAGCCTGTCCCGTAGCGGTGCTGGCAGCCACGCAATTCGTCGAGTTGGGCGTGCTGGTGTTTCCAGTGTTGAAGGGATTCGCAGCATCACCGGGCAGAATCGAAATGTAGTAACTGATCGGCCTCCCAAAGGAATCGAGCGTTGGGAGGATTACCTGGTCCACGGTCGATGTAGGCAGGGTAGTACCCGCCGGAGCGGGTACACAGATACCGCTACCCTCGCACACTGCCGGCACGTGCAGTCCGGTCGCTGGGTCGTAGATCGTCTGATCCCTCTCGCAACTTTGCGAGCCGGTGCAACCTTCGGCGATCACCGGCATGTAACTGGTGTGGAAATTGGTGGCGAGGCTGGGAACCGGGGTCGCTCCTCCGCTGTTTACTTGAGTGGCTGGATCGATCTTGAAAGTGCGGTCCTGCTCGATCAGCCACTTGTAGTCGGTAATCTGCACGGTGTGGTCCTTGGCGTCTTGCACGCGAACGCTTAGGCCGCTGGAGGTTTGGAAAACAGCCGTAACGTTTGCCGAGTTGCTTGCAATCTTTTCCGAGTTCACGGCAATGTGCGGGAAACTAAAACTGGCCGCTGGACACGGCGTTGGAGGAGCCGTCACCGGGCACCCCGACCGAACCGCGGTGAAGGAGCCGTCGGGGAATAGCGTCACGGTCAAGCCGCCGTTCACGTATGTAGCGGAGCCGTCCGGACGGGTGGTCACGCCAGCAGTCCCCGCAGGGAAGGCTGCTGTCAGCGGGTAGTGATTTGGATCGGTATCGTTGGCCAGCGCGCCAGGACGACCAACCTTTAGGACCGAGGCCACATTGCTCGTGTAACTTACGGGGTTGGCGGTGGGCGCGTTACCCGCATTAGCAGTCGGCGAAAGGCTGATGGTGACCATGGCAGTGGCCGTGGTTATGCCATTCGCATAGTAGGTGAAAGTGCCTCCGCAAGTTGTGTTGGTGGCCGGCTGCGTGTAGGTAAAGGTGCCGTTGTGATTCAGGGTGAGCGAGCCACCACCGAAAGGAGTGAGGGTGTTGTTAGGCGGATTGCCGGCGAGCGTAACGCCGAACACGTTGACGTCGTTGGCCATCACGCCCTTGCCCGGGTCCGACACGGTCAGGGTCACCCCTGGTGCGCAATAGTACGTGTCCGCTACGGGGTTCGGCGTGGAACTGGTCAGCGGCGCGCCGCCGGCTACCTGCAGGATGGCCTGCATGCCACTGTCGTGCTGGGACGCGTTTGCGGAGAGGCTCAACTCGCGGTCAAAAACCTGGTAATTAGCCGGGGAAAAGGCTGAGACCGCAACTGTCGCCGTGCCGTTGTTGGCGGGTTTCACAATGACGTCGTGGACTTTGCCGGCTGGCAGATACACTTCCGTTTGAATCTTGGGCTTCGGAGTGAGCCCCTTGGAAACCGCCAGGGCAACCTCCGGAAGAACATTGGCGTCTTCCGCGATCAGCGACATACTCAGATTGTTGACCGAGGGCATATGCAGACGCAGGCCGGCGTTGACGAAGCGCAGCAAAACATTGCCGGTGGAGGCGGCCGCGGGAACCTGGATCGCTGAAGCAGACAGCGTATCCTTGCTGAACGATATTCCGTTCACCAAATAATACAAAGGGGTGTAGTTCACCGCGGCGGGATAGCAGGTATTTTGCGTCGCGGCTGGGCCCTGCGTGCCGCAGGCGGACGTCCACTTCGCCGTGGCATGCGTCGCGTCGATCGTGCCGGAGCAGATTCCTGTTCCCGGTGTGGTTGTCGAGCAGCCCGCAACGGCTTCCACAAACTTTTCTACCGCGCCGTTCTGAGCCGGGTCGATTTCGCTTAGCAGCAGCGCCACGTCCGCGTCGTAGGTGACCCCCGGATAAGCCGTGCCTGCCGTCGTCAATGCAGTCCCGGTCACGACCGGAGCCGTCGTAACGACGACCACTCCGTAGAGACCCATTGGCCCTTGGATCGAGGGGTAGGTCCCCGTCTCAATCAAATAAGTTCCAGGCTTCGGATTGTTCCAGGTATAGCTCTGCGTGCCGGTGTTCGGCGCGGCTTCCGGAGCAAACGAACGGACGCGAGCTCCCTGACTTGGGGGCGTAAAGCTCCCGCCGATGTTCGTGGTCCACGTCACCTCCGTTTGTGGGTCGTGGGTGCGCGGAGCACCTTCCCTAACCGGGGCTCCGAGACTGCCTCCAGCCAGACCTACAATCACGAGCGAGGTCTCGACCGGCAGGGCGTTGGTAAGGTTAATCGTGAGACTGGTGGCAGAGGCTGGCACCGTGATCAGTGGCGGCTGCCACACGGTGGCGCCCGTTTGCACCGTCCCTGTCAATGTGCTGCACGTGCCGCCGCCGGTGCCGGCCGAAGTTGACGGGGTTGCGGCAACGGCGTTACCGCACGTCCAGCCCCACATTGGCACGACGTTGCCGTCCGACAATGACGCGTTCTGCCGGTTTGCCGTCAGGTTCACTGTGACCTGAGCGGATGCCAACCCGGTTCCGAACAGGAGAATCATCGTGCCGAGCGATGCAGCTTTGACGGTCCCTTTAAGATAGTTCGATCGCATTGCCATTCTCCTGTTATAAGGTTTCGTCGATGAAAAAGACGGGAGGATCAACCAGCATCATCATCAACATCCCGCCGGGAAACACATCGTTGGTGGTGATCTCACGCTCGTTGTGGGAATGCCACATAAACGCGATGCCGGATTCTTCGGGCGGATTCTGCAGTGCTACGCCAGGGGGTAGAGGCGTCGGACCACGGGAACGGTTTACAGCGTCTGGTCCAAGGTAAGGGGTGCCGTTGTACCACAAGCCATTGGTGGCGATTAGATCATCGAACTGGGTCGCGGGGCCGCCGCTACCGACTTGACCCGCAGGATTTGATTCGAGAGGGTGGTTGTGGTCGGCACACCACTCGTAATAATTGGTGGCAGTAAGCGGAGCCCCTGAAGCCTGCGTGTAGTAGCCGTTCGCATCGGCGATGCAGGGCGTGGGGTCCGTTGCGGACGTAAGTACGGATACGATGCCAGTGCCCGGGCCAAAGGGCACGAGGAAGGCGACAGGGGCGATCGTGTAAGGTGCCAAGCCGCTCGTTGGATCTGTGTAAGTGAAGGTCGTCGATCCCGCACCCCCGGTTGTAGCTACCGTAAATGTGCCGTTATACCCGTCAGGGCTGACACCTTTTACGGTTACCTTTGCTCCCGGCACAATCTGTGGCGGCAGGGCCCCAATTGTCGTGACGGTGACGGTATTCCCGCTCTCCGTTGCGGTCGAAATATTAGCAACCACCTTGGGAAGCGTGTGGCCGTAAATGTCCCAACCGAGGCCCTTCCCCGACCAGTAAAAGATGCCGTCGTAGGACTGCCCGGGATAAGTGTCCGTGGTGAATTCCATGCGGCCCGCGAGCTTCGCCGAATCCGTCTGGCTGAGAATCAGATTTCCGTCCCGCGCCAGAATCCGAACATGATTTCCGTGCTCGTGGAACGGATGTTGCCAGCGCCCCTGCCCGATGGTCCGCACCAGCACCAGATCCCCGGGGTGCATGTGCGGATTGCCGTTGTAGGGCTGGTTGGGGTAGTTGGGTGCGTAGTCCGCGTCCATGTCGTCGGGCATGGAGCGTCCGTTGATCAAGTAATATTGTGGATGGTACGGCTCGGTGCTCACCTCGAGCGTCGCAGGGCACGGAAGAGCGCTGGTCGTTGGGTTGCACGCTGCAATTGCCGCCACTTGCGTCTCCGCCTGGCGGTGGATCCTCGAGTCCAGCTCCATGAATTGGAACAGGTACTCCCGGTCATAGCAGGTAGCGGAGTGGTCGAAGGCTGACGAGGCATGCCGGTAATCGGTGTGCCCGAGCAACTGAGGGTCAGAGCCGATCGCCGAGCAACCGGATGGCGTGGTATTGGGCTTAACGACGATAGCCCCATAAAGGCCCATCTCAACCTGCAGGTCCGTTTGCGTTCCGCTGTAGTAGGCGCGTGTACCCGGCGTGGTGGCGACGAATGTGTAAGTGACCGTGCCACCGCTGGGCGCGGCCTCCTGCGTCAGCAGGCCGGCAACGCCGGTGGCAGTACCCGTACAGGCTCCTGTCGTGGTGTTGAGTGTGGCGGCACAAACATTGAAGCCAGGGAACACCATCGAGGTATTGCCCGCAGCAGCGGGGAGATTATTGGTAAGCGTAATCGTAACCGTCTGGCCTTCGGTGACGATCAGTGTAGGCCCCGGGACCTGAGCTGTCGGGCAGAAGCCGACCAAATCGAATACGCCGGGAGGCGCAAAGGTAGCTTTCCCGGCACAGCCATAACCCCAGGAATAAATCTGCTCACCGTCCGGCTGCGTAATGAAGGTGGCAGCCGCTGTCAGATTGAACGTAATGCTGTTGGTGCCAGTAGCGGGAGCAGCTGCCGAAATACCAGGCACGGCAGCCTCGGCCGTGGCCGCGGCCAGCAACACGCCCGCCGCCACTAGGAACAGAATCAACCCTTTTAGTGCAGTTTCTGTTTTCGCGATCAAGTGACTCATGGCTGCTCTCCTAGAAAGCGCAACTGGAAGCCGAGGCGCACACTTGAACCTCGGTCATTAACCCGCCGAAGTTCTCTGCGTCGTTCGAAAGATGGTCGAGGTTTGGGGTGTAGAGGAAGTAAATGCCCGGAGCAAGCGGCGTGGTACAGCTCATATCCGCCGCACGCACCAAGCAGGAGTCCAGAATTACATCTACAGACTCGCCGCCGCCTAAGGTGACCGAGTTGCTCACAATGGGGAGATTGTTGCCCGCTTGGTCGCGCAAGAGCTTCGCCTGAAAGCCAACCAACTGCATCGGGATTCCGAGGGACGCCAGAGTCTGATATTCGGTGACATCAAGATCAGAAAGGCGCAGCAACGCCCTTTCCCCTTGAATCAGAGTAATCAGGGATGGTAGTGGCTGAGAGAAGCGGGTCCTTCCATCGGAGTCTTCGGTGCCGATGGCGCGCGAATTGGGGTCAGGGTTGCCCGTGCCGATGAGTGTCCAGTCCGTGACCGTAGTTGCGGTGAAATTAGCGGCGGCGCTGCTTGCAGCCGGCCCACCGGCATACCCGGGAACCCCCACAGTGTCCGGATAGCTGCGGCCGTTCAACAGAAAGTACTTATCCTTCATGTCTGCGAACCCTTCTGGGTTGAAGGTCATGCCCACAAAGTGAAAGTTGGGGTCAAAACCGTGGATCTGCATGGGCACATCGATGTCGTAACGCGTCGAAGCATCACCGTCGTTATAGGCGTATTTGAAGGGCGTGCCTGCCGGTATACGCGGGTCTACTCCAGCGAAGGGATCAACCTTTTGAGTAGCTCCAGTGTCAGCAGCCGGAATCGGAGTGGAGCAAAGAATGTCGGGGCTAATCGTACCGTTGCTGTTTCCGGTATTTTGACAAGCCGTCCGAAGATCGCTCTGTTGGCTTGGCCCCGTCAGGGTACCGAAGGCTCCGCCCGTATTGGAACCGGCTATGGCATTGTAGAGATTCGTGCCGGTCGGAACTCGATTCTGCCGTGGGCGAACATAGAGCTGGCCGACCATGCCCATCTGAAGGTGTTCGGGAGGGGTGATGTGGCAGTGATAGAAATAGGTGCCCGCGTCCGGCGCCAAGTAGTAATAGGTGGCGCTGCCGCCGATGTTGATGGCCCAGGTAGCGTCCGGCACGCCGTCGTAGTAGGAGGATGCGTTGGGGTAGCCGTGGAAGTGCACGGTGTGTTCCTCAAACAGGTCCGGCCGCATAATCATTCCAACGTTACTGAGTGTCAGGAAAAACTCGTCGTCCTCATCGAACGCAGCCAGAGGCATCGGAAGGTTTCCATTCATCACTCCTATGGTCATGATCTGGGCGGGATCCGCGACCGCGCCGTTCAAGCTGATGGGGCGACTCGGGTCAAACGTCGGATCAGCCGAATTGCTTGCTGGACCGGCGGACTGGCAGGTGCTTGGCGCGTCATTCGCACACGCACTCGGAAGAAACGGGCTGTTGTAATAATTATTGAAGTCTGCCGCGAGCTGGGTGCCAGGCTGACCGTGCTTGATCAGATCCATACCGGAGAGCGGACCAAACGAGAACATGAAGGTTTGGTTCCCATCGGCCTCGGTCATGTAGCCGTCGCCGCCGGAAATCTCCTGGCACTTGATCGCGCCGCCGCTGAGTGTGTATGCCAGAGGAACTGAGTCAACCGTTACACTCACGGTGCTTGGGCCCGTGTACTGGCCCTCTTGCCGCGTCGGATCGTAGCCCAGCGCAGAGCTGCCCGGGTGCCAGACGGTAGATGTTGGACACTGCACCATGAAGGATCCCCCTCCCTGTGCTTTCGGGTTCTTGGGGGGCGGGCTCTGCGCCCGCATGGTTACGCCTGTAACGCAAATCAAAAGGACCGAGTAGAATAACGAAAGCTTACCGATTACCATGTGGAACCTCCTCACACACACCTCCGCGGTGCCGTAGGCGCAGAAGTTTGCACACCCACAGCATGCCTACTTTGAAACCGGGTACAGGGACGCGTACAGCGACTTACTGAATCGGTTCTTTACCCTTACTATAATGCTTGCCCTGGGGACGGCGGTTGCGTGTTGAATAAATAAGTTTCTTCTGGGTGTCTATGCGCTACGTCAAATTTGTAAACTTTTTTTGCTCTTACGCATCGACCCAGATATTACTGTAATATTCTATCAGCAACTCGTAAACCAGCCAAGCCTGCGTCCCCTAGCCAACGGGACACACACCACTACGGTGCCGTGGGCGCAGAAGTTTGCACACCTACAGCATGCCTACTTTGAAACCGGGTACAGAGGCGGGTAGAGACTTACTGAGACTTACTGAGTCGTACTCTACCCTTGCTGCACTGCTAACCTGGGGGCGGCGGTTACGTGCAAGTTCAACGCATTTTTTCGGGATGTCTATGCTCTACGTCAAATTTGTCAACTTTTTTTTGCTCTTGCGCATAGACACCAGGTCTTACTGCATTATTTTGTTAGCAGCTCGTAAACCAGCCACGGCTGCGTCCCCTTAGCCAACGGGAGCCTGCGAGGAAAGGAGTCGGGCCTCCTAGCGTATCGAATGAAGTGTTGAGAGAGTTTTTCCAATTGTTACTCGGAAAAAACCCAATTCCCGGTGCGTTTCCTTGGCACTCCCGCCACGCTAGCGTGATGGGCCTCTGGTCGAGCCGAACTTACGTCGCGTTCCTCAACTGGAGGAGGGCTGGATGTCGTCATTGCTCACGCCGGGCCTACGAGTACTCCTCGCTGACGACCAGGCCGTTCTGCGTCAAGGTCTCAAGACGGTTCTCCGCCAAGAAGGTTTTGAGATTGTTGGCGAAGCGTCCGACGGGCACACCGCGATCAAGATGTGCCGCACCTTGCAACCGGCGATTGCCATCCTGGACGTCGGGATGCCCCTGCTAAACGGCATCGACGCCGCTCGCGAAATCCACAAGTTTTGCCCACGGACGAAAATCATTCTTCTGACCATGCACACGGAAGAGCTCTATGTTCTCGCAAGTCTACGCGCCGGCATCAGCGGGTATGTGCTGAAGAACGGGGCTTTCTCGAATTTGCTTGAGGCCATCAAAGCCGTTTCCAAGGGCGAAATCTATCTGAGCTCCGGGATATCGGGAACGATCGTACAGGCATACTTGTCGAATGCTGCGCCTGCTTCCGACCCGCTCAGCTTGCGCGAGCGCCAAGTCCTTCAGTTGATCGCCGAAGGCAAAAGCATGAAAGAAGCGGGAAGCGTGCTGGGAATCAGCGCGAGGACCGCCGAGACTCACCGCGGCAGGATCATGCAAAAGCTGAACATCTTTAATATCGCGGGCCTCGTGCGCTACGCGTTAAGGAATGGGTTCATCGCCGAAAAAGCAGAAGATTCACAGAACCGTAAAATTTCAGCGAAGCACAGCAATCACAGACGTCATAAGAGAGCTTAGGTGGCCGCGGCGAGTAAAGTTTCAACTTATGTCGCCTAATACCTGCTAACCCTCTCCTGCTGGGACGAGAGCATGGCCAAACGCTTGCATCTGCGGGCCCCGCGGCGGTCGGAACTCGCCACGTTGCGTGCCAAGATTCGCGATTTGTCCTTGGCCGCCCGCATCCATCGGCGCTACCGCATCATTGATTTGGCGCGTCGCGGCTATCGGCTGATGGAGATAGCCGAGCCCGTCGGTTGTCACTTCACGGTGGTTTATGATTGGGTGCGTCGCTTCAATCAAAGCGGGTTCTCCCGTTTTGAAGAAGTTCCCAATCCGCGCGGGCGACCGCCGATCGTCCGCGCCGCGCAACTGCGGGAACTGGTCGATGTGGCCCGGTCCAGTCCTGCCGAACGCGGTTTGCCATTTTCGGTTTGGGCGGTCTCCAAGCTGGCTGAGTATTGTCGGTGACGGAAGCTGCTTCCCTCGGTGACCGACGAATGGGTGCGCCGCCTGTTGCGGCGCGAAGGACTGAGCGCCCAGCGCATGCGAACTTGGAAAACTTCCAGCGATCCGGATTTTGCTCGCAAAAGAAAACGCATCCAGGCGCTTCGCTCCCGCCGCCCAGCGCGGTAGTGCTTCGACGAGTGGTTACCGCTCGAACGGAAACCCATGCGGCATCGTTTGGGCGCGGCGGACAAAACCGCACGGCATGCGTCGACCTGCCCCCGCTCGCAAGGCACGGCGCCTCCGTTCTTTTAGCTCGATTAAGTTGCAAGCGAGCCAGGTGAGTGGTGAGCGAGCCCACAGACGAGCCACCAAAAGCCTTTTTGTACGATTTTTTCCCGGCATAATGAGGGAATTCCCGGATTGAAATGACAGGTTTCCCGGAGCTAGCGTCTGGCAACTAGTTTCGGGGCCCCCCAATCTCTTCACCCGCAAGAGAAATTCCTAAGGAGACTTGACATGTTCGCGGATCGAAACTGTTTCAAACCAGCGATGAAACTGTTTTTCGGATTTGTGCTTGCCGGCTCATTGTTGTGCGCAAGGGCGCCGGCGCAGCAGCTCACCTCTTGCACGGTCGCCAACCCCTCAACACCCTGTATCCAGAAATTTGTGGACCCGGTGCCTTATCCGCCTTTTTTTCAAAGCACGCCGCAGTTCAACGGCGCTGTTGACGCCTACGAGATCGCGGCCAGGCAGTTCCAAGTGCCGATGCTCTCATGTTCCAATCCCGTTCCGTCCGCAAACTGCGCTGCAACGCTCCCGCAAACTACGGTATGGGGCTATGGTTACACCGGGTTTCCCTACGACTATAACGCTCCAACAACTGTTTGTAGTAACGACGGTAACGACACCGCTCCCTGTTTCTCTTCTCCGGCACCTACCATATTCACGCAGGGCACCGCGGTCCATGTGAAGTGGATCAACGATGTGGTGTGTCACGTGGGGGATGCTGGTTGTACGCCGGGGACGTTTTTTCCCTATCCCGGGGCTATCCATCCCGGCGGCGTAACACCGAGCTTCACGAATCACACGGCGAACCCCACCGGAATTTGCAACGGCAAAGCGATAACCCCCAGCGATTGCAAGGGGGTCGGAGGGTACGCGGGGCCGGTTCCCCTGATTGTGCACGCGCATGGCGAAGTTTCGGCATCGGAGGACGACGGCATCCCCGAGGCATGGAACCTCCCGAAGGCGGGCAGCTTCGATGCTGCTAAATATCCCTTTGCCAATGGCTCAGACTATTGCCAGGCCGACCCAATGCAGTTCGCCTCTACGGTTTTTACACGGAGGGACCCGAATTGTGCCACAGGCACATCTTACCGGAACGACGGAGCGGCGCGGTTCATCTACCCCAATCGCCAGTTTGCAACGACACTGTTTTTCCACGACCACGCCCTGGGAGTAACGACTGAGAACGTGTATCTGGGGTTGGCAGGCTTCTATCTAATCGGCGGTACGCATTTGTCACCGTCAACTTGGTGCGATAATGGACCCAGTTCCACCCCCGACTGCACGAAGAATCCCTTCAACTTCGCAGATGACCTGCCCCCTGATTGTAGTTTGTCACCCGATGGCAATTGCCACCTTTATGGTACTTCTCTAACGTTTCCTTCAGTGACCGGCGGACTTCCGCAGGGCGACTGTAGTGGGGCCGGTATTCAGGCTGGAAATTGCCTTTTGATACCCCTGGCCATTGGAGACCGGGCTTTCAACCTGGATGGTTCGCTGAAATTTAGTGAGACCGGGAACGTGATCATCGTCAATGGGAAGACTTGGCCGGTCTTGAACGTCCAGCCCCGAAAATACCGGTTTAGGATTGTGGTCGCCGCGCCCACAAGCCGTTTCGATCTCACGTTCCCAGCCGCCAGCAACAATGACCATGGGACGGGGGCTCCGGTTGCGACGATGACGCAAATCGGGGCCGATGGCGGGTTGCTGCCGCATCCCGTCACTATCTCAAAACTCAGCCTTATGCCGGGCGAACGAGCGGACGTGATCGTGGACTTCCAGCAATTTTTTGGGTGCGCCCCACCTTTTGGGCCCGGGTGCACAGTTGATCTTCTCAATGCCAACGGTAGCGGCGATAGGGGGACAATCATGCGGTTCAACGTGGCATTGCCCCTCGCAGGCTGCGACCCGAGCAACATTGGCACCTGCTTTCCGCTAACAGCTGACTCATCCTGTAACCTGTCTTTTCTATCGTGCACCTCTACGGATAATCTTCCCCACCGCGGTAGCGAAACGGTGAACGCTTCGCCCGGGACGCGCCAGGTGAGCCTTTTCGACGATCACCTTGGCAATTGTCCCATCGCTGGATGCGCTTCCAGCCACCCCCTGCCATGGGACGCCACTGTCACCGAAACTCCCACGGTAGGAACAACCGAGATCTGGGAAATGTATGATTTCCAAGATTCCCACCCCATGCACCTCCATGAGGCCCAGTTCCAGGTCATAAACCGGGAAAATATGACGACCCACGTTGTGTCGCCGCCCGCGCCCGGAGAAACGGGCTTTAAAGATACCGTGCAGGCTAACGCGGGTCAGATCACAAGGCTCAGAGTCACATTCCAAGGCGCTGTCGGACCCGCGAGCGACCCGGCACGTGAGAGGCATCCGGGTCTTTTTGCCTGGCACTGCCATATCAACCCGCATGAGGATAATGAAATGATGAGGCCGATGTGTGTCTTAGACCCAGCGAACCCCGCCGCAAACACGGTGTGCCTCAACACGCCGTAAGATCGATCCAGAGGCTGACCGGCCAGGCGTGCCCCGTCCAGTCAAGCTCAGCTTCTCCGTTCGTGGCGCACTTGCCGCGCCACGAACGGAGCTTTTTTTCTGGAAACAGGTGAGGATTGAGGTGGGAACCCGCTGAAGGCTACGCGTAAGCTGGTGCTTGACGTTCCGCAATGTTTTCAGCCACGCGATCATGCGACAATTCCGCCATTGTACGGCCTTCGCCTTAGGCCGGCACGGACCGTCTGACGGCCGCGGGTCGCTTGCTTGCCGACTCCCTTTACACCGAGCCAAGTTGCCATGTTGGAGTGGCGGCCTATGAGGAAGGTTTTTGGTGCAATTTCGTTGCTCTTGGCGGTTGGTTTAGGATTTTCCTTGGCGCGGAACCGCATTCAAGGAAAATCCAGCACCGGAAATGCGCGCAGGGTGCTCTACTACGTGGACCCCATGCATCCGTCCTACAAATCAGACAAGCCGGGTATTGCTCCGGACTGCGGGATGCAACTCGTACCTGTCTATGCGGGCGGACCTGGCGAGGTCATGGAAAGGGCTGCGTCACAGACGGCACCCGGCGAGGTGAATATTGACTTGGGCACCCAGCAACTGTTTGGAATACGCGTTGCCACGGTGGAGAAGACATCCGCGACGCGAACCTTGCGAATTCCGGGCAAAATCACTCTTGATGAGACTCGTGTCTATCCCATCAAAGCGGCCGTCGATGGATTTGTAAAAGAAACTCAAGAAGACAAGGTCGGCAGTCACGTCAAGAAAGACCAGCGGCTCGCCTACATCTATTCGCCCGAGTTTCTTTCCGCCGCAGGAGCGTATCTTGCGATAGGCGGTGGCACGCAAGGCGGCACCGGAAAGGAAGGAGCGGCAGGAACGCAAAGCGTGTCGGCAGCTCAAAATTGGGCCAACCGTTTGCGCAGTCTCGGTATAAGCGATGTGCAGATCAAGGAGTTCGATTCAACACACACCATTCCTGAATATATGTACGTCGTTTCTCCGGTTGATGGGTTCATTCTCGCTCGGAATACTTTCCCTGGCCTGAGATTTGAGAAGAACATGGAGTTTTACCGCATTGCGGACCTAAGCCACGTGTGGATCATCGCCGATCTATTCGCGAGCGACAGGTACAATTTCCGCCCCGGCGCAGTCGCCCGCATCGCGCTCCTCGATCAGAAGGCGCGTTTCTCTGCTCGCGTCTCCGACATCTTGCCGGAGGCCGACACCACCACACACACTCTCAAGCTCCTTCTGGAAGCCGAGAACCGAAACCTTGCCCTTCGCCCCGGCATGTTTGTGGACGTCGAGTTGACGTTTCAGGCTCGCCCGGGACTGAGCGTGCCTGACGATGCGGTAATCGACACTGGCCTCTCTAAGCGCGTATTTGTGGAACGGGGAAACGGCAACTTTGAACTCCGCCAAGTGGAAACGGGCGAGCACTTCGGAAATCGCGTGCAGATTCTGGGCGGCTTGGCCCAAGGCGATCGCGTGGTTGTTTCCGGGACATTCCTCGTGGATTCGGAGAGCCGTCTGCGCTCCTTAATGTCTGTACCTTCGGCCGCTGGCACGTCCGGGGCGAAATCCGATCATATGCATGACCATACAACAGAAGCTCAGCCAGGAGCTGGTCATGCGCAATGAAAAGATCTGTCGACTCCATCCCGTCGCGCAGGAGCGCGGCGGCTAGGCCACCGTTAATCCGACCACTGCAAAATGGGTTACATGCTCGCGGGCCCAGATTCTGCGGTCATCCCCGGTGCTCGATGAGTCAGCAAATGAAGTGCGGGCAAAGTCAGGCGAATCTGAGACTCCACGCTGATAGGGGTGCGGCATGTCGGTGCGCAGTTTTAGTCAGGCGCTCTTTTTTCTTGCACAAAGCAACATCAGGCAGCACAACTAGCTTTCCTCAGCAGAGCTTTCCATATCAATGACGCGCGAGCGAGATGGGACGTAGTGTCGTTACAAACTGAATGGCCAGAGTATTCTGCTGGTTGCTGCTAATCGTTGGCCCCTGCTGCACTTCGTACTCTAATTTCACTAGTTCGTTCTTGCCCGCGCGGTAGCCCAATGCAGCTTCATAGTAGCGCCAGCCGGGGAACGCGCTAGGGCTCATGTAACCGATGCGCGTCGCTACGTACCACCGCGGGTGCACCACCAGGCGAACTTCGCCGTACCCAGCGCTCTCGGTGAATGGCGGAATGACGGTGTAGTCCATTCGAAAATGCTGCCACTCTGCATTGACATTCCAATGACCAGCCCCCCATTGCGCGTCCACGCCAACAGCAGTTGCGGGAAGATTTCTCGGATCGCTTTCGCCTGGAAAGAAGAACGGATACTGACGGTCCAAATACGGCCCTCGATAGGCAGAGAATCCCACGCGGAAGCCTTGGCGGATCGTGTAGCCCGCTCCCGCGGTCCAGTTCAGGTATTGACCCGTGTCCAAAACGCTGCGAGGGTTCGCGGCGGATGAATTGGTGAGCTGGCCTCGCAAGTCCACCCTGCCCAGCGCTTCAGTTCCCGGATAGCTACATCATGAGTCAGCGCCGATCTATAAGACCTGGCTGAAGTCATCGCGTCATAAGCGTCGGCCACGTGCGTAATCCGAGCGCAAAGGGGGACTTTCACATCGGCCAAGTGAAGCGGGTAGCCCGTGCCGTCCCAGTTCTCGTGATGCAGCTCAACGATCGGAAGGTACTGTTGGAACCCACGGACTCCTTGCAAGATCCTGCGACCAATCGAAGGGTGTTGTTGCACCTGAGCCATCTCTTCACTCGTCAGCTTCGCGGGTTTGCGTAATACGCTATCCGTGACGCCAATCTTGCCGATGTCGTGCAGAAGTGCTCCGAAGCGAATCACTTCCAACGCACTCCCGCTGATGTTCAGCGCTTCGGCGATGACGCACGAATACTCGCTGACGCGGCGACTATGCCCGGCCGTGTAGTCGTCCCGTGCGTCTAACGCGCCGGCGAGAGAACCGATGAATTCGAGGTACGCCTGCTGCAGGTCCTCGCGGCTTTCCCGAACTGCCGTTGCGGCGCGACTGAAACTCTCAATAAGTTCGCGAATTTCGTGAATGGTTGCCGGACTGCTTGCAAAGCTCGGTAGCGTTCCGGTTGCCTCACTCTGACGCAGGCTCGACACCACGCCTGCGATTGGTCGGACAATCGAGCCAGAAGAAAGCAGACTCAGTGCGGCCGCGGCGGCGAGAGCGCCAAGGGTAGCGACGAGAAAAACCTCCCGAACAACGCTCTGCACCGGGCGACTTATGGAGTCCACGCTCTGCAGCGAACGGAGTGTGTAGCCATCGCCGAAATGGATGGTGTCGGCGGCAAGCGTCATATAAATCTCGCCAGCTATCTTCGATTCGCATTCGGCCCGGTTTCCGCAGTCCCGAAGGGCGGATTCCAGCTCCGCCGACGATGCCTCCGGGACGCTGGATCGGAGGATCTTGCCGTTTCGGGCAAGAACCGTGGGGATGCTGAATTCCGAGAGGTCGAAGCGGTCACCTATCGACAGAAGGCCGATATTCTCTTCGTTGATGTCGATGGGAAACGAATTCAGCTGATAAGTGTTTGCACCAAGAGTGAAGAACCCTTGCTGTGACGGCTTCATCCGCTGCACACCCATGGCAACGAGCTGGTCATCAATCCGGACAACGCCCGTCAGCGGCACACCATCCGAATTCGAGACCATGAGAAAATCGAAACGCAGTGTCTCGGCGATTTCCCTCAGTTGGTCCTCTAAAGTTAGGCGTGCTGATGCGTTTTTAGCATTCAGAAGCAACAACTGCAATCCAGCTTTTAAGGGAGGGTTCTCGGCAACGATTCGCAGGAATCGGCTGTTTTGAAGCTCACTTTCCTGTCGGAGACGAGCCATCGACATGTGGGCTTCCCGGAGGGAGGCACGTAACCCGCTGCGCACGGTATGCTGCACACGCCGCTGGATCACCCAGAAACTACAGGCCAACAGAATGGCGAACGGTATGAAAGACCAAAGAAAAGCGCGGGTGGCGAAACGCATTCTCACCGTTTCGCCTGCTCGACAACTCCGTCTGCATCGAGCGGGATGATGAAGTCAAGGCTCACACCTGCCGCCTCGGTAGCTCGAACCGTTTTGCGAAAAAAGCCCGCAGCCCTGTGCCAAGCGACGACGGTGTAAGTGCCCGGAACACCCGGCAGCACAAATCGGCCGGATGGGTCAGCTTTGGTACCCCAGCGGTTTGGCGTCACCACAATAACCGCGGACATGTTCGGATGCAGATGACAATCGACTAAGACGATCCCGGCTTTGGAAAACGTCCCGATCCGGGTCTGGTCTTTTGGATAGTTGCCCAGGTCGAACGATTTTGCCTTCGAGAAAGAGAACACGTTATGAAAGATGGGATCAAGATTCGCGAACGAGACGCTCGATCCCACTGGAACCACTACTAAGTCTGGTGAGAATCGCCGGTCTTGTTGATTCAATTCCGCCGTAATCTTTTCAAAGGAAGATGGCCCTCTAGGTAGATAACGACGTGGCTTCGTTCAAAAGCCAGTGCGTCTTGTTCCTTATCGGAACCGAGTTCGACGGCCACGCCTCTTTGATACAGGTCGGCTCCTGAAGTGACTCTTCGCTTCGTGAGTCTGCGCTGAATTTTGATTGTGCCTGCGATTTCGCTGGCACCGAGAGAGGGGCCCAGCGTCAGGACGGACAGCACGACACCAATAGCCCGGGTGAGCATGTTCGCAGAACCTTCTTCCTTCTTGCCGAGTACCGTCCATCATCGCAATGTGGCTCACGCGTAGTAATAGCCCGTTAGAACGGACTCGCTAGTACTTTTGTCGGGAAAACCATTGCCGCTCACGACACTCAAAGATGGAAGAAGAGCTGCGAGACACACGGAAATTGATCCGATTCCGTTTGGTCATCACAGAAGTGATTCAAAATCTTTGCCAATCTGGAGGCGATCAGGGTGCAATGAAAGTTCCTAAGAGTGCTTTAAGGCGCCGAGAGCGGCGATCGGTGCCGTCGAATTAACCGTCCGTTAACTTCTGACTGATCCATTAAGCGTCCACGCATCTACTGTAAATTCTGTAAATTCATCGTTTTGACTGGCCTTTCTTTGCTGGAAAACATAGAGGTTTCGTTCCGGCACCCCTAGACTGCCCGCACAGTCTTCATCGTCTGTCGGCGATCAAGGACTTTCCCTGGAGCTGGCATTTCGGCGCCGCTCTGGGTCTTGAGGGATTGCAGTAAGACATTTGGCAGGAGGCGCTATGTTGTCGGGGTTACCAGCGTTGTTTAATCACCGGGTGTTGCGGCTTGCGTCTGTTACTCGCGGTGGATTCTTGATTTCCTCCTTCTTGCTCATCGCTAGCCTCTCCGCTTTTGCTTTGCCGATCCCGAAAGGCAACGCGCACGCCATCCCGGCGTTCGCCCGCAAGTACGGCATGCCTTGTTCTTCGTGCCACGAGGCCTGGCCGAAGCTCAGCCCGTTCGGGCAGCAATTCAAGGACAACGGCTACCAGATGGGAAATGAGCGCGATACTCCCATCTATCAGAACCCCTCTTATTGGCCGGTCTCCTTCCGTATCACCCCGCATTGGCATCGCGAGGGCGTGGACCACGCAGACATCACGAACCCGGCTACCGGCACGACCGCCGAGGGCCAGCTGACCACCCATGGTTTTGACCTTTCCGGCTTGGACATTCTCACCGCCGGGACGCTTGCTAAGAACATCAGCTTTTTGCTTGTACCCTCGTCGGACAACACCGGCGCTTTCCATTTTGAGTCCGCTAATGTTCGCTTCAGCAACCTCCTTGGCACGAGTTGGCTTAATATCAAGGCCGGGAAATTCGAACTCGACAACATCATCTCCGAAAAGCGAATCCTGGGCCTCTCGAACAATGGCGGTTTCTATCAGATGTACCACTTCCAGCCGGTTGGAGAAAACCCAGACTTGTTCACGTTCGGCCTCGGCGACAACCAGTTCGGTGCCGAGCTTTCCGGGCATTCCAAGAACGACTACACGCGATTCTCGGCGGCCATCTTGAGCAGCAACGACGGCAACGTCAATCTCCCCAACGGGCACGGCTATGACACCTTCGTAACCTTTAGCCAAGCCTTTGAAGCCGGTGGTTTGGGCTTGCAGCGCGTCGGTGCGTTCGCTTATATCGGCCGCGCGCCGACATTCACATCTCTTACCGCCGGGGGAACCACTGTGGCTGATGGCCTCGGTCAGAAATCCTTCTACCGGGTGGGTTTCAACGGTCTGTGGTATGTGAAGAAATTCGACGTCATGACGCAATATCTGCATGGGTTCGACAGCGCGTTCCTCGGAACCGGCACCGCCTCGTATAACCCTCTTCCCACGGGAGCCCACAGCCCTACCTGGAACGCAGGATTAATTGAGCCGCACTATAACTTAAACCCGCAATTTATCCTGGTTGGCCGGTATGAACTGATTCGTATGTCGCGGCAGGCCTTGGATACCAATCCAGGCAATCTGGGAGATATCGACGCGGGTACTGTCGGGTTCCGCTACTATCCGTTCATTTCCAGCCGAGCCGGCTTTGCCTTCCACAATGAGTACTCCGTGGTCCGTCAGCGCGGGGTCTCTCCTTTATTGGGACGAGACTTAACGAGCAACAGCGTTTTCTTTGGCCTTGATTTTATCTTTTGAGGAGGCGACAACGATGCACTCACGCAAATCAATTCTATGGATGTTTCTGGCCGCCGCGCTCCTCGCTCTCCCCTCTTCGGCAATGGCCCAAAAGGTGGGAGGTCACGTCGGCAAGCTCGGACACGCAGAGGAAGGCAAGCAATTGTATTTTCGTTACTGCTGGGGCTGCCACGGCTTTCGCGGGGACGGCAACGGCGAAAACGCTCCCTACCTCAACATTCTGCCGCGCAACTTCCTAGTCGCCACGTTCAAGTGCCGTTCCACGCCGACGGGCACGTTGCCGACCGACGAGGATCTTTTCAACTCCATCACCCGCGGATTCTACACAACCTACATGCCCTCCTGGACCGCTTTGACGCATCAGCAGCGCGCCGATCTGGTTGCCTTCATCAAAACCTTGTCACCGCGCTGGAAAAATGAGAAGGCGGGTGAGCCAATAAAGGTGCCGGCGGAGCCGGCGTTGACCGTGGACAGCGTCAAGCATGGGAAAGAACTCTTCACAAAACTGGAATGCTGGAAATGCCACG
>Ga0182040_10000309_pt1 | contig 21871 bp, 21 predicted proteins | sample flu12Cox44000176_FD_125973 | JGI IMG/M metagenome (GOLD analysis project Ga0182040, IMG submission 125973) | Lab enrichment of tropical soil microbial communities from Luquillo Experimental Forest, Puerto Rico - flux8day.12C.oxic.44.000.176 | ecosystem: Environmental > Terrestrial > Soil >... | reverse complement strand
CGGCGCCTTTGGGATCGCTGTCGCAACAAAATTCTTCGCAGTCGGAGCACGGGTACCGTTCATCGCCGCAGGCGTGGGCGCCATCGCAACACAGGCGTTGATCAACCCGTTTTACGGCAGCAAAGGCCTTCAACTCCTTCACGCCGGGATGCCCGCGGACGTGATCCTCAAAGCCCTGGTCGCTGATGACCCTGGGCGCGATCACCGGCAGGTGCACGTCATGGACGCAAGTGGCCTCAGCGCGGTGCACACGGGTGCCGCCTGCATTGATTGGAATGGGCATTTGGCCGGCGACACTTTTTCGGTTGCCGGCAACATGCTTACCGGTGCTCAGGTCCTCGACGCGACCGTGGAAGCCTTTGTTGCCGGCGAGTCGATCCCCTTTGCGCGTCGACTGATCGCGGCGATGCGCGCTGGCGAGGCGGCAGGCGGCGACAAACGCGGTAAACAATCAGCCGCCTTGCTCATTTATGGCGAAGACGAGTGGTCCGACCTCGACCTGCGCGTGGACGATCATCCGGAACCACTCGCCGAACTCGCGCGACTCGAAGGCGTCAGCCGCGAGCGCTGGACAATCTTCCGACGTTTCCTGCCAAGTCGACGCGATCCCGTGGGAGTGACCGATCGATCGGTTATAGAACAGGAAATCGCGCGTGAGCTTGCCACCGGGGATCGGCGATGACCAACTTGGTCGAGGTCGCGAACCTGCGCGTGGTCTTTCACGGGGATCGCGGTCAGACGATGCATGCCGTCGAGACCGTGAACTTCGAACTCGCGCGTGGCGTAACGCTCGGCCTCGTCGGAGAATCCGGTTGCGGAAAAAGCGTGACTGCTCTTGCCATCATGGGGCTTCTGCCGAAAGGCTCTACAGACGTCTCGGGGCGTGTTGGTTTTGAGGGCACGAACCTGCTGGATCTGACCGATGCCGCGATGCGCGACCTTCGCGGCGATCGTCTTGCCATGATCTTCCAGGAGCCCATGACGTCACTTAATCCCGCCTACACGATCGGCGAGCAGATCGTTGAAACCCTGATTCGCCATCGGGGGCTGAGCCGGGCGCAAGCCAGTACCCGTGCCATTGAGCTATTGCGAGACGTACGGATCCCCTCACCCGAACAGCGCGTGGACGACTATCCGCACAAACTTTCCGGTGGCATGCGCCAGCGCGCGATGGTTGCCATGGCGCTCGCCTGCGATCCGCAACTATTGATCGCCGACGAACCGACCACAGCCCTCGATGTGACCATTCAGGCGCAGGTGCTGGACTTGATCCGCAGCCTGAAGAAAAAGACCAATGCCTCGATTGTCCTGATCTCGCACGATCTCGGAGTGATCGCGGAAATTTGCGACGAAGTGGCAGTCATGTACGCCGGTGAAATCGTGGAACATGCACCTGTCGACACATTATTTCGCGCTCCACAGCACCCTTATACGATTGGCCTTCTTGCCTCGATTCCTCGGCTCGATCGCCGAGTGGAAACGCTTGCGACGATCGAAGGCTCATTGCCCGATATGAGCGAGATTCCACTGGGTTGCCGCTTTGCGCCCCGCTGCCCCTTTGCAGGCGACATCTGTGTCAGCAGCGCGCCGCCCATCGTCGACGTCGGCTCAAAGCATTGGTCGCGGTGCGTGAAGGCACCATTGGAAGAGGTGCGCGCATGAGCGCCCCCCTGCTCGAGATCGAAGGACTGACCCGGCATTTTATCGCCCGCCGATCGGCATTCGGACGACCGACGGCAACCGTTAAAGCCGTGGACGGAATAGACCTGAGCGTGCCTGCCGGCAGCACGCTCGCGCTCGTCGGCGAAACGGGTTGCGGCAAGTCGACCGTCGGCAGGCTGGTCCTTCGATTGATTGAGCCAATGGCCGGCAGCATCCGGTTTGCCGGCCGCGACATCTTGGGATTCGGCGAAAAGGAATTGCGCGGCTTCCGGCGCGAGGCGCAAATCGTCTTTCAAGATCCGTACTCGTCACTCAATCCACGAATGACAGTGGAAGAGTTGATCGGTGAACCGCTCGCCCTGCATGACATCGTTCCGGTATCTCGCCGACGCGATCGTGTTGCCGAACTGCTGCGCCTCGTCGGCCTCGACGCAAGATACGGTCGGCGCTACCCGCACGAGTTTTCCGGAGGGCAGCGACAACGGATCGCCATCGCGCGAGCACTTGCAGTCGAGCCGAAGCTAATCGTGTGCGATGAGCCGGTCTCGGCGCTCGATGTTTCGATCCGCTCGCAGGTTCTGAACTTGCTGAGTGATCTGCGCAAACGACTGTCACTGACTTACATCTTTATTTCGCACGATCTTTCGGTAGTCAAACACATAGCCGACCGGGTCGCCGTGATGTATCTCGGTCGGATTGTGGAGAGCGCCCGCTCGGACGAATTGTTCGTCAACCCACGCCACCCGTACACGCGCGCGCTGTTTTCCGCGATTCCGGTTCCGCAACCGCACGCCCAGCGGCAACGTCAGTTACTGGAAGGTGATGTTCCAAGCCCGCTTTCACCTCCGGCCGGCTGCCACCTCCATCCGCGCTGCGCCTACGCCATCGATCGATGCCGCACTGAGCGGCCCGCGCTCATCGACGACCACAAAGGGCATGCAACCGCCTGCCATCGCTGGCACGAGCTTCCTGCGTTGGTGGGAGCATCCGGACAGGATGCCCCTACCCCCCAGCTAGAGGCACTAATGGCAAAATTTACCCGGCCTGCCGGTGTGCCTGCGGCAGGCGGTGTTGATACACTTAAGGTCGAAGGTCGCCGGCCGAACTGATTGCCGGCAAAAACTGCGCGAGGGGATCATGAGAGGCATTCGTTGGGCCGCGGCAGCGGCTGTGTACTTCGTATTGACCTGCGGGCTGGCCACGGCCCAGACGACACTGCGCATCGGGCTGGCCGAAGACCCGGATGTGCTCGACCCCACGCTCGCGCGGACCTATGTCGGACGTATCGTCTTTGCGTCGTTCTGCGACAAGCTGTTCGACATCGACCAAAATCTGAATGTGGTGCCACAACTTGCACTGTCGCATTCGACCTCTGCCGACGGTAAGACCGTCACGATCAAACTTCGACCCGGCGTCAAATTTCATGATGGCGAGCCGTTCAACGCCGAAGCGGCCAAATTCTCCATCGATCGTCACACATCGATGACCGGTTCTTTCAGAAAACCGGAACTCGCCGCCGTCGATCACGTCGACGTCGTCGATCCACTCACGATCAACGTCGTGCTGAAAGCCCCCTACTCGCCGTTGATCGCTCAGTTCACCGACCGCGCCGGCATGATGGTGTCGCCAAAAGCTGCAAAGGAAGCCGGCGACAAATTCGGCCTGCGCCCGGTATGCGCGGGCCCGTACAAATTTGTCGAACGCGTGCAGCAGGACCGCATCGTGTTCGAGAAGTTCACCGACTATTGGAACAAGGACAACGTCCACATCGATCGCGTTGTCTTCCTGCCGATCGTTGATTCGACCGTCCGTCTCGCTAATCTTAAATCCGGCGCGCTTGACCTGATTGAGCGAGTGCTGGCGACCGACATCAAGAGCGTACGCGAAGACAAGGCGCTTAAACTCGCAACCGCACTCGAGCTCGGCTATCAGGGGCTCGACATCAATGTCGGCAACGGCGGTCAAGCGAAGAACCCACTCGGCCAATCAGCCAAGGTCCGCCAGGCTTTGGAGCTCGCGATCGATCGCGATGCCTTGAACCAGGTAGTGTTCAACGGAGAGTTCAAGCCCGGCAATCAGTGGGTCAGCCCCGAGAATCCTTATTATCAGCAGGCCTATCCGGTCCCGAAACGCGATGTCGCAAAGGCCAACACGCTTATGAAAGAAGCCGGCGTCTCGACGCCATTTGATGTCGATTTCATGGTGCCCAAGGGGGCCGAGACCCAGGCTGTGGCCGAAGTCATCCAGGCGATGGCAGGCGAGATCGGGATCAACATGAAGATCCGCGTCACCGAATTTGCCACCTCGCTCAAGCAGGCCGAGCAAGGCAATTACCAGGCGTATCTGCTGGCATGGAGCGGACGCACCGACCCCGACGGCAATACGTACATATTCTTTAAGTGCAACGCGCCGCAGAACTCGATGGGCTACTGCAACGCGGACGTCGACAAACTGCTCGACGAGGCGCGCGTGCCGTCCGAGCTCGTTGCGCGCAAGGCGATCTATGAAAAACTGACAAAGACCATTCTTGAGGACGTTCCCAAGATCTACCTTTATCACCGCCGTATTCTCATCGCGCACACGACGAAATTAGACGGCTACAAGCAGATGCCCGATGGCCTCGTGCGCGTCGTCGGGCTTTCGCTCAAGTGAGCGAGGCTACCCAGTCGGCGAAACGGCGTCCGCCATGTTGAATCTCCTTGGCAAACGTCTGCTGCAGCTGATCCCGACCTTGTTCTTCGTGTCGGTGATCATCTTCTCGCTGCAGCAGCTGTTGCCGGGCGACCCCGCCCTGATCATGGCCGGCGAAGAGCGCGACCCGGCTGTGATCGAGCAGATTCGCCATCAGTATCACCTCGATCGGCCGATTCCCGTCCAATATCTCTACTGGGTTAAGGGCGTACTCTCCGGCAACCTCGGAGAGTCGATGCGAATTCACGTTCCTGTTCTCGACCTCATTCTGCAAAAGCTGCCGGTGACAATTCAGCTTGGCTCGATGGCCATCGTGATTGCGCTCGTGATCGGCATTTCCGCGGGCATCATCTCCGCCATCAAGAAAAACACCATCTGGGACTACGCGGCCAACGCCTTCGCGCTTTGGGGTATCTCGACGCCAAACTTCTGGCTCGGGATCATGTTGATCTTCCTGTTTTCAGTGAAACTGGGCTGGCTGCCGGCGTCGGGCTATGTGCCCCTCACCGAGGATTGGCGCGCCAGTCTCGCCTCGACGATCATGCCGGCTTTCGTCCTCGGCAACGCGATCGCGGCAATCCTGATGCGTCACACCCGCAGTGCCATGTTGCAGGTACTCGAAAGCGATTACGTGCGCACGGCGCGCGCCAAAGGTCTGTACGAACGCACCGTCATTCTCAAGCACGCCATGCGCAACGCACTGACCCCGGTCATCACGCTCGGTGCGCTTGAATTCGGGACGCTCCTGTCGGGCGCGGTGCTGACCGAACAGATTTTCACGATTCCGGGATTCGGCAAGCTGATCATCGACGCGGTCTTCAACCGCGATTATGCGGTGGTACAAGGCGTGGTTCTAGTCACGGCGACCGTCTACATCGTGCTCAATCTGCTCGCCGACATCGCTTACGTCCTCGTCAATCCGCGACTGCGTACGTAATATGGCCGACATCACCGTCAATACGAAACTGATCCCGGCAAAGGACGTGCCAGAGACGCTGCTTCGTCGCGCTATGCGCCGCCTTTTCCGTCGCAAAAGCGCGGTCTTAGGGCTGGCCATTGTTGCGTTCTTTATCGCGCTGGCTGTCTTTGCGCCTTTGCTGAGCCCCTACGACCCGGTCGCGCAAAGTTGGACACTCGTGCGTCAACCACCATCAGCGTCCCACTGGTTCGGGACCGACGATCTTGGCCGCGATATCCTGGTGCGCGTCATCTATGGCGCACGTGCATCGCTTCTGGCCGGCATCATTTCCGTCGGCATCGCCCTCTCGATTGGCGTACCCCTCGGCCTGGCGGCCGGTTATCTCGGCGGCTTTCTTGATTCTCTGATCGGCCGCATGACCGATGCAATGCTCGCCTGCCCCTTCCTTATCTTGGCGATCGCGCTCGCGGCGTTTCTCGGGCCGAGCCTCGGCAATGCCATGATCGCCATCGGCGTTACGGCGACACCGATTTTCGTCCGTCTGACGCGTGGTCAGGTGCTAGCGGTCAAGATGGAAGATTATGTCGAGGCCGCGCGCGCGGTCGGCAACCCACGCTGGCGCATCGTTTTCGTCCATATCCTACCGAATATCATGCCGGCGCTGTTGGTGCAGGCCACCCTGTCGATCGCGGCTGCGATTATCGCCGAAGCTGCCCTCTCATTTCTGGGTCTCGGGCAACAGCCGCCAGAACCGTCCTGGGGCAGCATGCTCAATTCGGCACAGCGCTTCCTTGTCAACGCACCCTGGATGGCAGTGTGGCCAGGATTGGCAATTTTCGTGACAGTCCTGTCCTTTAATCTGGTCGGTGATGGTCTGCGCGACGCACTTGATCCGCGCGAGGTCGGCCGCAGTTAAGCAGTATAAGAGAATTGCCGACCAAATAAGGCAGCCCCCAGTTCCCGATAAAGAATTCGCGAGATTAAAGCCGTAGCTGCCGCGGGCTGTTTCAACAGAACCGGAAGCGTGGCAGGCTTGTTTCGGGCCGGGGTGCTTGCGCGAAAGCTCACAAAACAGTCAGGCAGCGTTCAGATCGATGTCACTTGAACCCGAGATCGCTTCTCCGCCGGCATCTCCCCTGGAGTCCGGAACCTCTGGCAATGGCAATCGTCTTGTCACTGCCAGAGCTCTGCTACTCGGTGACCGTCTCGATACGGCGGGCCTTGAGCGGCACAACGTCTTGTCGACGACGCCTATGGCCTTTCGAATAGAAACCGGCGCTTTTGTTGTCCTTTTTCGGTATGGAGTTGCCGTTCTCGTCGGAATGACGTCCGCGCAAGAAGATGAAATCATTCGAAGCCTTGACGGACGTATCAGCGGGCGATTTGCGCGATCCGAAGTAGAAACTGCCCAGATCGAAGTTGCCCCGGAAAAAGATGAACAGGTCACGCCAAGCGGTGTCATTGCGCTGAAGGCGTTGCTGCCTGAGCATGTGCTCATCATCGCGGATGCACTGGCGACGAATCTGATTTTGGCGCACGACGAACGGAACGTCAGCGCCGTCTTCGACTCCACCGAACCACTGGCCCGCGAATTGGCTGAGCACGGCCGGACGCCGGGCGGACGCCGATCGATCCTGAAGCACATCGGAAATGCGCTGCTCGTCCAGCAGCGCGTATCGGGCCTGGTTGCGGTCGCGGAAAAGCCCGACGTGCTTTGGGACCGGCCGGACCTCGAGAGGTTTTACGCCAGGCTTGAGGATGAATATGAGCTCAAAGAGCGAGCCGACCTTCTGACCCGTAAACTGACTGTCATCTCCGATACGGCAAAGGCTCTGGCGGATATTATCGATACCGAACGGTCGTTGCGGCTCGAGCGAATAATCATCGCGCTGATTCTTATTGAAACTATTTTCGCAGCGTACCAGATATTCTGGCACTGAAGCGTAGCGCCCTTACGTGGCGGCACATTTAGCCGGCGGCTGGCCGGCGCGGAACGAGAAGGTTGCCGACATACATTTGCACCTGCTCGCCGCTTTGATTGAACGTCGTCGTGCGCACCCGGATCAGGCCCCGGTCGGCCTCCGACTTAGACGGCCGCACTTCCAGCACTTCGGTTTCTACATATAGACTGTCGCCCGGGCGAACCGGACGTAGCCAGCGCAGCTCATCAACACCCACTCCCAGGATACCGTGCGCCGGCCTGAATTCGCTGTCGACGAGCAATCGCATGCTGAGCGCAGCGGTATGCCAGCCGCTCGCCGCCAGGCCGCCGAAAACCGATTTGTGGGCGGCTTCTTCATCCAGATGATAGGGTTGCGGATCAAATTGCCCGGCGAAGGCAATGATCTGATCCTTGTCTATTGTCATACGGGCGGAGCGATAGATCTGACCTGCGGCGTAGTCTTCAAGATATTGCCTGGCTCGTTCACGATCGGTCATTTTTCACCGGAAGGATCGACTGAGAGACGTCAAGTTAGCACAAGGGAGAGTTCGATGATCCGCAAGGCAAAAGCCGTTTGGCGCGGCACGGGCCGCGACGGCAAAGGAAATCTTTCGGTCGAGTCAGGGGTGCTCTCCGACACCCCCTATTCTTTCCGAACCCGCTTTGAAAACGAGAAAGGCACGAACCCTGAGGAGCTTATCGCGGCCGCGCATGCCGGATGCTTTACGATGGCGCTCGCCTTCCAGCTGCAAGGCGCAGGCTTCACGCCGACCGAACTGAGCACCGAAGCGGCCGTCAGCCTCGAACCTGAGGGACAGGGATTTCGTATCACGCGATCTGCCCTGACGTTGCACGCCAACGTGCCGAATTTGGATGCGGCGGCATTTGCGAAAATGGCCGGCGAGGCCGAGAAGAACTGCCCGGTTTCCAAGGTGCTCAACGCACAGATCACGCTGGATGCCAAGCTCGTGTAAACTGACGACAGGCGATACCCGCCTGCGTATGGAACTTTTGCATTCGAGGGCGATTGTGTCGTCAAGCGCGCTCGTTCTGCGGGTCCAGAATTATCTCGCCTAGAACTATACTCCGACGCTGCTGACCACGGAGGCCACAGGTGAACAGACCGCATCATCAGAGCGCGTGGAGCTGGTGGTACCTGCTCTTCGTCATCCAATACGTTTTTGTCTTGTGGCCCCCACTGTACAACAGGGTTGAGCCTTCCCTTGGCGGAATTCCATTCTTCTACTGGTACCAGCTTCTGTGGGTAATCATCGCCGCAATTTTGACGGCCATCGTTTACTTCGCAACGGAAGCCAAGCACACCTCAGCGGGATCTTAGCAGCCAAGCTGGGAAGATGATCCCATGCACGACATAAACTGGATCGCATTTGCCGTCTTTGTACTGCTGTTTGCCCTGATCACATGGCTGGGCTTCGCCGCCGCAAATTGGCGGAAAGGGGATCTCGACCTCTTGCACGAATGGGGACTGGGCGGCAGGCGTTTCGGGACCGTCATCACGTGGTTTCTCATCGGGGGCGATCTTTATACGGCCTACACTTTCATCGCAGTCCCAGCGCTCGCATTCGGCGCGGGTGCTGTCGCCTTCTTTGCGGTACCGTACACAATCGTCATCTATCCAATCCTTTTTTTGGTTTTTCCTCGGCTCTGGCACGTCTGCCACAAGCACGGCTACATCACAGCAGGCGATTTCGTGCGCGGCCGCTTTGGCAATCGCTGGCTTGCTCTCGCGATTACCGTCACCGGCATCGTTGCGACCATGCCGTATATTGCGCTTCAGCTCGTTGGTATTCAGGTCGTTGTCGGCGCGCTTGGAATTTCCGGAACAGGACTCGCGAGCGACTTGCCGCTCATCATAGCTTTCATCATCCTGGCGGCCTTCACTTATTCGAGCGGATTGCGAGCACCTGCTTCGATCGCAATTGTGAAGGATATCCTAATCTACATCACCGCCTTCGCTGTGATTATCGCCGTTCCTATCCAGCTGGGCGGGTTTGCAAAAATCTTTTCGGCCATTCCTGAATCAAAGCTCTTGCTTGCAACTCCTGGGCCCAACACGACTGGGGCCTACAGCGCTTATGCAACGCTCGCGCTCGGCTCGGCTCTAGCCCTCTTCCTGTATCCGCATTCGCTGACAGGCATTCTGAGCGCAAGCGGCGGCCACGCAATCCGCCGCAATGCTGCATTGCTGCCTGGCTATTCATTTTTGCTCGGATTGCTAGCCCTAATTGGTTTTTTTGCCCTTGCCGCCGGGCTGGACAAACTTCCCGAATTCGCAGCCGGCTTTAAAGAGTTTGGCAATAACTTCGCCGTGCCGGCCCTCATTCTTCACAGCTTCCCCTCGTGGTTCGTCGGTGTCGCTTTTGCTGCAATCGGGATTGGCGCCCTCGTTCCGGCAGCCATCATGTCGATCGCTGCCGCCAACCTCTACACTCGCAACATTCATCGCGAGTTCATCAATAAAAGTCCGACTGACAAGCAAGAAGCGCAGATGGCGAAATGGGTCTCCTTGATTGTCAAGTTCGGCGCCCTGGTGTTCATCATTTTTATTCCGACGAAATTTGCCATCTTTCTACAGCTGTTGGGCGGCATCTGGATCATTCAGACCCTGCCGTCGATCATGCTGGGTGTTTATACGCGCTGGTTTGATGATTGGGCTTTGCTTGTCGGTTGGGCGGTCGGGATCATCACGGGTACTGCCATGGCGATCGCAGTGGACTTGTCTCCAACTTATCCGCTCGCGCTCCTTGGGCACTCGTTTCCCGGCTACATCGCGCTCTACACGGTGATCCTAAATCTCGTTGTCGCAGTTGTGCTCACGCCGCTCTTCAAAGGCATGAGAGCAGCACACCCTCCTGTCGACCAAACCGCGACAAGCGACTACTTCGCGTGAGACATGGCCTAAAGCTACGCGCCGATGCCCGCCGATCACGCTCAGCGGGCATCAACAGCTTCTGGCAGAAATCGTACCTAATAGTAGCTGCCGCAGACCCAGATCCGTTGCGGACCCCATCGGGTCGGGACCCATTGCCAACAACCACTATCGTAGTAGCCGTAACCACCCCACCAAGGCCCGCCAACGAAGAAAACCCGGCCATGGCGATGCACGAAGTGGCCGTGATGAAAGCGGTTCCAATTGCCCGGACGACCAGCCCAGGCAGCCATGCGGCCACCGTTCCAGGCAGCCATATGCCCGGCGCCCATCCGGGCGCCCCCAGCAATTCCAGCGGCACTGTGGCCGCCCCAACCACCTCCGATGTGACCTCCACCACCGCCTCCGTGACCGTGAGCGGCGGCCAACGAGGGTATCAGTGCAACTGCTAGGACCATCAGAAGCCTGCGCATTTGACCCTCCCTTGAATTGTTTGTCTGGGACAAGAAACACCGCGCGTTGCTAGCCCTGCGTGACGTCACGGAGTCTTGATTATTTTGATATGGCATTTACGCAAAATGATACGCGCCTCGGACGGAACACGACAAAATTCAAATCGGCGCGTTCAGTTGAAGTCACGCGCTCTGAAAGCGGCTGTGTTCACGAACTCAAATATCAATGGTGATCGGTGCCAGCGGACGCTCCTCTCCCTGAACGTCCGTTCATGGAACGAGTGATCTTCATGCGCGCGCTAGTCTGGTTCAGAGTCGCTCTACGAGAAAGAGCCGCAGAGATTGCGGTTCTTTCTTTTTCAGCACAGTTGTATTTGGTCGTGCGATTGAGCCGCGCGAGAATGTTCAGTGAATTACAGTTTTGATGACAACACGGCTATCGCAACAATCGACGTCAGTCCTGCAAGAAGCAGCCAATTTTCCAGCGTCAGCCCCAATATGATGAGATCTTCCGGCGAGGACATGACATAAGCTCTAGCCGGTCTGCTGGATAAATATCTCGTATTTCTACTCTCAGTTTGGATAAAGACTTCGCAACAACGCGCAAACATGGCAAACGCCTTTTTCTTCGCTTCGGCTATCACCGGTCTGTGTCTATCGTCTGGAACACTAGCCTTTGACAGAAGACGGTGAATTCTCTCCATGTCATTCCACCATGCAGATTCGTATGACGGACATTTGAAATACTCTTCTGCGGCCTTTACCCGAGCGGACATTGGAGGGCTAAGTAGGCTCAGTCTAAGAGCTCGTCAGCGATAGCCAGCACAGGCGGCGGAACGGTGAGACCGAGTTTTTTTGCTGTACTTAGGTTGAGAGCTAACTCAAACTTCGTCGCGCGGATGACGGGCAGATCGGCGATGTTCGCACCATTGAGAATTCGTCCGGTTTGAACTCCCATTTGGCTATAGGCGTCAGCCAAATTGGCTCCATAGCTCATCAGTCCTCCCGCAACCGGAAATTCCCTTATGTGATAGATCGCGGGAATTGAGTGCTGCGCCGTCAATTGTATGAGATACTGGCGTTGGGAATCGAAAAAAGGATCGTTTTCGACGACAAGGCCGACAGCTCGTTTCTGGACTAGTTGTGAGAAAGCGGCATTTATTTCCGCATCGGTGCTGGCGCCGACGATCAAAGGCTCTCGCCCCATGCCAGCGGCTCCGAGTTTAAAATCATCCGATCGCAAACTGCTCTGAACGCCTTTGGTGTTGGTGAGAAAGCCAATAACACCACCGGCCGGAAGCAACTGCGACAATAATTCGAGCCGTTTGCCCGTGAGCTCACCGCTCATCAGATCAACGCCCGTGATGTTCGCACCGGGCTGGTTAAGACTGGTAACGATCCCTTCGCTAACAGAGTCACCTGCAACATATGTAATCGGAATAGATTGCGTAACGGACTTTGCGGCGCGTGCTGAAGGCGAGCCTCCGGCGGCGACAATAATGGAAGGGTTTAACGCTACCAATTCCGCGGCCAATTTCCTGAGCTGATCATAGTGCCCGTCGGCCCAGCGATATTCAATTTTGGCTGTGTTGCCATCGATATATCCGAATGTCGCAAGACCTCGCAAAAATCCTGCTAAATGCGGCTTTGACTCCTCGGGTGATCGGCTACTTAGGAAACCTATCAATGGCCTCGTTTCTTGTTGTGCCCGTGCTACGGCGTGCCACGCTACGCAGCTGGCGAAAACGCCAAGAAAATCGCGTCGTTTCATTGGCAACGCCTCCGGCACTCTTGGTTGAGTGCAACTTATTCGATTACCTCGTCGGCGCGAGCGAGCACCGCTGGCGGAATTGCGAGGCCAAGTGCCTTGGCCGTTTTGAGGTTTATCACAAGCTCGTACTTGGTCGGCGCTTGAACCGGCATGTCGGCCGGCTTCTCGCCCTTGAGGATGCGATCGACGTAGTCGGCAGCATGTCGAAACTGGTCGATATTTTCGGGACCGTATGAGATCAACCCCCCGAGCGCAGCGACAAAGCGTTCGCCGTAGACTGCCGGCAGTTTGTAACGCGCCGCATGTGTGACGATTTGAGCGATGTGTGCCGACGAACTAGCGCTTGGCGTCACGACCAAACCCGCATTTGGCGAGCGGGCAAAATCTGCGATGGCGTGTTCGATGTCGGCGGCATCGCGAATATCAATCGGACTCACATCGACCCCAAGCGACGATCCTGTGGTCCGGATGGCGCCGAACTGAGCAATGCCCGCCGGATTAGCGGCATCCCGAATGATCCCCGCCCGCCGAACGTTTGGAGCGATCTGTTTGAGAAGCTCCAACCATTTCCCGCTTAGACAGTATTCAAAGATCATAAAGCCTGTCGTGCTGCCACCCGGTCTGTCGAGCCGTGCGACGAGACCGGCGCCGACTGGATCGGAGACCGCCACGAACACAATCGGCAACGTACGGCTGGCACGCTGCAACGCCGTCACGCTGAGTGTGCCAGCGGCGAGGATGACATCCGGCGCGAGGGCGACCAATTCGGCTGCGTATTTACGATCGCGATCGACATCATTTTCGCCCCAGCGGATGTCAATTCGTATGTTGCGGCCTTCGGTCCAACCCAATGGTTGCAGGGCTTGCCGGAACGCCGCGATGTACGGCTGGCCTTCTGGATGCTCCGGCCCGACATTCATAAGTACCCCGATGTGCCGAGTTTCCTGCGCGCGCGCCGCGAGCGGCCACGCGGCAGCGGAACCCACAACAACTTTGATGAAATCTCGACGCCTCATTGCTGCCCCGGCGACTAGGACAGGGCATCGTACCGATTGACATCAGCGTCAACGCATAAAATCGCTGTTAAGTAGCTATGTTCAATGATGCCGCTAGTCCAGCATTGTTGACTTAACATGGAGCGTATGAATGTCCGCTTTGGGTCAAAAGCGGACATTCGCGGCGCCACAAGTCACGTCTGCTTTACCTCAATAGCGACCGTAAAGGCAGACATTCGAGCGCTCGTCGGGAGGATCCGACGGGACGCATCTGCAAAAACCTTTGTTATTCGTGATGAAATGTGTGTTTCTTCAATGTCACCAATTTTTTGTAACGGGTAGCTCATGACCAAGCCGCATCTGGAATTCTTCGGCGTCGACCTCAACGAGGGCTGGGCCTCGCCGCCGGCTATCCGGCCGGCGTCCAGCAGAAGATCCTCGCGAGCGATCTCGACGAGACGCGCAAGTGCGGCAGCCGTACGCGCCTCCTGCGCTTCGTCCCGGGTGAATACACCACGGCGCCTTTCGTCCACGATCATTGGGAAGAAGTTTACCTGCTCTCCGGCGATCTCATCGTCGGGAACGATGCGCAGGGCAATGGCGGGAAGAGTTTCTCGGCTCCAACCTATGCCTGCCGTCCGCCGGGTGCTGTGCACGGACCGTTCAAGTCAGTGGGAGGATGCATGCTCTATGAGGTCCACTACTACGAGAAAAGCGTCTCCTGAAATTCCCTAACGTACTAGGCCAGGATCATTCAGAATGCGTATACTGCGAGCATTCTCCAGCTTCGGTGCCATTCTGGTCGTGACCTTCGGCGCCGTTTTCCCTGCATCCCAGGCGCCTGCGCAAGGCACTTGGCCGGAAAGGCCGGTGACAATCATCGTGCCGTTTGCCGCCGGCGGGAACACCGACGGCTTTGCACGCATGGCGGCGCAGCATCTCAGCGAATCTTTGGGAAAGGCTTTCGTCGTCGAAAATCGTCCCGGCGCCGGCGGCGCCATCGCTGCCGAGCTCGTCGCGAAGGCGCAGCCCGACGGCTACATGTTGTTCCTGGCCGCGTTGCCGGTGATGGCGGTCGTGCCAGTGATCCAGAAAGTACGCTATGACTCGCTGAAGGACTTTGCGCCGATTAGCAACATTGGCACCAATCCGTTTGCGCTGGTCGTGAACAAGGATCTGCCGATCCACTCGCTGAAGGAGTTCGTCGAATACGCGCGCGCGCGCAATGGTGAGATGTCCTACGGCTCGGCCGGCGTCGGCAGCCTGAACCATCTGTCGATGGTGCTGTTCCTCAAGCAGGCCGGTCTCGACATGGTGCACGTTCCCTACAAGGGTAATGCGCCGGCACTGGGCGACGTCGTCGCCGGCCACGTGCAAGCAATGTTCTCCAACTTGTCGGACGCCTTGCCGCAAGCCAAGGCGGGCAACGTGCGGATGCTGGCGGTGTCGAGCGAGCAGCGCTCGATCCTTGCCACGGAAGTGCCGACCGTCGCGGAATCCGGCTATCCCAAATACAAAGTGCTAACATGGAACGGCCTGATGGCACCCGCGGGCACGCCGAAGGAAATCGTCGATAAGCTCTCCAGCGAGATCGCAAAGGCGGTCAAGGAGCCGAAATTCCGCGAGCAGCTCGTTAACTACGGCGCCGATCCGCTTGGCGACACGCCGGCCGAATATCGGGCGATGCTCGAGAGGGACATTTCGGTCTGGGCGGAAGCCGTCGCCGCCGCCGGCGTCAAGCAACAGTAGAGGACCGGCATGAGCGCCCGTCCCATCCTGATTGCCGGAGGTGGCCCCGTCGGCATCATCACCGCGCTGGCGCTCGCCCAGCGCGGTGTGGCGGTGTGGCTGTTCGAGGCGGCCGATGCGGTCAACGAAGCGCCGCGTGCATCGACGTTGCATCCCGCAACGCTCGAGATGATCGCGGCTCTGGGCATCCTCGATGATGTCGTCGGGCAGGGCCTGGTCGCGCGGACATTTCAGTTCTGGGATCGGCCGACCCGCAGCGTAGTCGCCGAATTCGACCACGCTATCCTCAAGAACGACACGCCGTATCCGTTTGTCGTGCAGTGCGAGCAGCACAAGATCGCCAAGATGGGTCTTGAGCGGCTCAAGATGTTTCCGCACGCGGAAGTGACGTTCAGTGCTTCCGTCAACGCCATCGCGCCGCATGACGACCGCGTCGACATCACCGTCGAAACTGCGTCGGGCAGCAAGACAGTGACCGGCAGCTATCTCGTCGGCGCGGACGGCGGCCGCTCGACGGTCCGCAAGGCGCTCGACATCGAGTTCGAGGGCTATACGTTTCCCGAACGCTTCCTCGTGCTCACCACGCCGTTCGATTTTGCCAGCGAACATGGCGTTGCGTACCGCGCCTATTTTTCAGACCCCGACGAATGGGCGAACCTGTTCAAGGTCGCGGGCGACGATCACAAGGGCCGCTGGCGCGCGGTGTTCCCGGCCATTCCAGGGCAGACCGACGACGAGATCCTCAATCCGGACGCGACTGAAGCACGTCTGCAGAAATTCTTCCCGAAGAAAGGCGCCTACGAGATCTTCCACCGCAATATCTATCGCGTACATCAGCGCGTGGCTACGAGCTTCCGCAAGGGTCGTGTCTTTCTTGCCGGCGATTCGGCGCACGTAAACAATCCGATCGGCGGTCTCGGCCTGAATTGCGGCGTGCATGACGCGACGCAGCTTGCATCGCTTCTGTCCGCCGTTTCACTCGGCGAGCGGCCGGAAAGCGATCTTTCGCGCTACGACGCCATTCGCCGGCCCATAAATATCGAATATGTTCAGCAGCAAACGATTGGCAACAAGAGGCGTCTCGAAGAAAAAGACCCCGCGAAACGCGAGGCCAACTTCGAGGCGTTGCGCCGTAAAGCGACCGATCCGGCCGCGCATCGCACCTTCCTGATGCGCACGTCGCTGCTGGAGAGTGTCCGCCGCAAGGATTTTACCGCCTAACGAAGCCGGGTGACCATGAAAATCGCGGTTCCCGATCTGATTTCGAACTCCTACTTTCCGGCGGTCGCTGCGGTCGAGCTTGGCAAGTTCGCGGAGCAGGGCATCGACGCTTCGATCGAGCTCGTTTTCCCGGTCAACAAGGCTTACGCCGATCTGCGTGATGCAAGGGTCGATTGCGTCGCCGGTTCGGCGCATTCGGCGCTCGCGGCGTTCTCGCGCTGGGAGGGTGCGAAGCTTTTGTGCGCACAGGCGCAGGGGATGTACTGGTTCCTGGTCATGCGGTCGGACATCAATTGCACTCGCGGCGATATCAATGTCGTCAAAGGACGCAAGATCGGCGCGGCACCGTGGGTCGATCTCGGGTTAAAGCAGCTTCTCGTCGCAGCCGGCATCGATGCGGTGCGCGACAATGTCACGGTCGCCCCCGTTCCCCATACTGGGAGCAGCAGCGTCAATTTCGGTTTGATGGCTGCGAAGGCGCTGGAAGACCGGCTCATCGACGGTTTCTGGGCCAACGGCATGGGCACCGAGGTCGCTGTACGTAACGGGGCTGGCAAGGTCGTGCTCGACATCCGGCGCGGCGACGGGCCAAAGGAGTGCTTCAATTACACGATGGCGTCGCTGGCCGTAACCGACCGCTTTCTCGCCGAGAAAAGCGACGTCGCCGCGAAAATGGTGAAGGCGATGGAAGCGACGCACTTGGCGCTGAAGGCCGATGTGTCACTGGCCGAGAAGGTCGGCCACAAGGTTTTCCCGGCGAGCGAGGCGGCTCTTATCGCTAGGCTCATCGAACGCGATCTGCCATTTTACTCCACCGGGATTTCGCCGGAATTCGTCGACGGCATGAATGCGTTTGCGCGGAAGGCCGGTATCTTGGACACGTATCCGAACTATTCGGAAGTGGTCGCCCGCCTTGGGTAAGCCGCCGCCCATGTCTTTCCGCAGGACATCACGCGGGCACTTCAAAGCGAACATAGTTGCGGGCGGGAACGATTGGTTGCGCTAAGGCGCTAAAAGCACCGAAAGCAAAAAGGAAGCGTGACCTCAATTGGGGGGTGCAAGGTTGGCAGGATCGGTAATACGGTGAGTGCTGGTGGTATCCCGCTAAGCTGCTTGTATTTTTACTGACATGTTTGCTGCGCTAATATTTGCACCTCGCGGTGTGTATTGCGTCCGACGAGATGACGGTTAGCGACGAGTACCGAGTAAAGGCCGCTGACTTTCGCGCCAAGGCTGAGCGCGAGAGGGATCCTTTGTTTTCTTCGATGTTCTGGACAATGTCGAAGACCTACTCGCGGCTTGCTCGACACCATGAGCGCGATGCCTGCACCAAGCTCTCCTACACGTCGTCTCCATCCATTGCCGAAGGACCAGTAACGCGACGGCTACGGGACCTGGAATTGAATCGGAGACGTGAAGAACGCGAACCATAGGGCGGCCAGCGCCACCAAGTAGATTAGGACGATCAAGAACCTCGCCATCGCTTAGTCTTCGCTCTCGCCCCTTATGACGGCGAAGCCGGTACGTGCGCGCTTCGTTTCTTCGGATTTTCGATCTAAGTCTTTGAGATAATTGGTGGGCGCACAAGCACCTCGAACCTTGGACCCGCTGATTAAGGGTCAGCCGGCAAGGCGTTTCATATTAGTGCAAATCGGTTCAAGTCGGCGCAAGAATACTTCCAATCGCTCAAGTGATTAGTATGACTTGTCCAGACAAATCGGTTCATTTCCAAATATGTCAATGCAGGCGCCTAAATTTCTTACTGCATTGATTAAACGAAACGCCTCAACGCCATGCGAGGTCTGTTATCGGGCCCTTTCGCGGACGTGACCTTATCGCATACTCTTCCAGGGTCGGGCTCTTCTTACTGAGGCAGTCATGTCCAAGTATGTCTGGCAACATGACTTAAAGGGCGAGGCTGACCGGTTGCGCCTGATGTCGAATTTGCTCGACCCGTCGAGCGAGTCTCACTTATTGCGGACAGGAATTACCAACGGTTGGCGCTGCTTGGAGATTGGCGCGGGCAATGGATCGCTTTCACAGTGGCTTGCGCAGCGCGTCGGACCCGCTGGACATGTTATCGCCAGCGACATCCATACCGACCTAATGGGAGGCATTTCGAGCGGCAACCTGGAAGTTCGCAAATTTGACGTTGTGCACGATGAAGCACCCGATGCGCCGTTTGACCTCGTTGCAATTCGTGCGCTCCTGCATCATCTTCCGGAACGGCGCACGGTCGTGAGCAAGATGGTGCGCTGGCTCAAGCCGGGCGGCTTTATTTTTGTGCAGGAACCTGACTTTTATCCGACCTGGACCGTTGAGCCGGCCTCGCAAAAACATTTTTGGGAACAATTCATTCAATGGGCAGCGAGCCATCAAATCGACTATTACGTCGGGCGCAATATTCCCGCGTGGCTGCAGCAGGAAGGCTTGCTCGACATCAGATCCGAAGGACACGCCATTCTCTATAACGGCGGCTCGCAGTTTGCGGAATGGTGGGATTGCGGCATCCGCGAGATCGCAGACAAGCTGCAAAGCGAGGGCGGCGTATCACAAGAGATACTTGACGAGTTATTTGGGTACTATCGCGACCCGACCTATTGGACGACAACTATTTCATTTACGGCAACAACCGCACAACGCTCAATCCGCCCCTAAGAGAGTTCGCGCTGCAATAGCGAACGTTAGACCGCCCTGCTAGTTCCACGATCACCGAGTTGCTTTAGCATCATGAATAAAGGCAAGGCCGTTCTTTGCTTCTTAATGGTCGTCGGCCCCAGCATTCCAGCCCACGCTGCGGAATGTCCCGGCAATTCTGACGCGCTAGGCACGAGCCGTGTACTTGCAATCGGTCCGGACGAGTTCAGCCACGTTGGCAGCATGCAGTACAAGCAGACGCTGCCGCTCAATGACCACGAGGTCGTGATCACTTTCGACGATGGCCCTCTCCCGCCATACACCGACATCATTCTAAAAATCCTGGCATCATATTGCGTCGAGGCAAACTATTTCCTCATTGGCCGGATGGCGCAGACCTATCCCTATTTGGTGCGACGAATATATAATGAAGGGCATACTGTTGGCACCCATACCCTCGATCATCCAATTGCCTTAAAACGCCTGGCGGTACCCAAGGTACAGTACGAGGTCGATGGTGGCATCGCAGCCGTTGAAGAGGCGATTGGTGATCCCAAGGCGGTTGCGCCATTCTTCCGAATTCCCAGCTTGGCGCGTTCCGACGCTATCGACAAATTCTTAGCGTCACATTCACTGGTGACCTGGAGTACTGACGTTGTCGCTGACGACTGGTTTAGGAGAATTACTCCAAAGCAGATCGTGCAACGTGCCATGAAACGGCTAGATGCCAATGGCCGCGGCATCCTGTTGTTGCACGACATTCACCCTGCGACCGCGTTGGCTCTACCGAGCCTGCTCAACGAACTGAAGGAGCACGGCTATCACGTGGTACACGTCGTACCGACCGGTGAGATGCCGGAGTCGGTGCCGGAATTACCAGCACCTCCTGCAGCCGCTGCCAATGGGACGTGGCCACGCGTACTGCAAACCGCTGAAAAGACGACAGCCGGAAAACCGACGGGGATGTCCCATCACCGGGTCAAAAAGGCCCGTGGCTGGTAAGATCCACTAGCTGACAGAGCGAATGTCCGCTTATGGTCAGAAGCGGACATATGCAGTGCAAAAGGGCATGTCCGCTTTGCCTGCGAAAGCGACACTGAACGCGTTCTTTCGGATACTCGCCAAGGCGTTGGTATCTCGAAAATACGACAGTGGCGTACGTTCGGCAGCCACTACATACTCGAGAGATGCTAGTTAACACGATAAACAGTGGCATTGATAAAAAGAGCCAGCGGTGAGGGATGGGATTTACAGCGGCGATCATGCATGCGAGCTAGCGCGAAGCCTCGCCCGTCTTATGACCACGGGCGGGCTTGCCATCGCGACGATCAGTACGCTTCCGCCGCAGGCCAAGGCTCAGCAAGAGAATGGCGCGACGCCACCGGCGCTGTCCATCCCCGCGAGGCCGGCGCTGCGAACAGACACAGCGCCTACTCTCGATATCAAAATCATCGCGTCGATCGCCAGCGACTACAATTTCCGCGGCTACACGTTGTCCGATCACAAGCCGAGCATCTCAACGAATTTCGAAGCGACTTATAATATTTTTTTCGCTGCCGTAAATGCGGCGTCCGTGCATGTACCGATGGTCTCCCAACTCCAGATGACTGATTACGCCGGTATCCGTCCGGTATTTGGGCCGCTCACGATCGAGACTGGCGTCGCCTACTATAGCTATCCGGGAAGCAGCATCGATATTTCATATCCGGAATATTATGTGGCGCCGAGCTACGCACTGAGCCCTAAGCTAATGGTTAGCGTTAACGCGTACTACGCGCCCAACTACAGCCGCACTGGCGCATGGGAAAATTACGACTCGATCGCCGCCAAGTACACATTCGATTCAGGCCTGGCGATCCTTGGCGAACTCGGCCGCCAGAGCTTCGGCACCACCAACGCGACGGCGACGACCACCGCACAAAAGCTGCCAGACTACACGTATTGGAATATGGGATTTTCCTACATCTATAAGGCACTGACGTTCGATCTGCGCTATGTCGCGACCACACTGTCGAAACAGAGCTGCTTTCTGATTACAGGAACCGGTCAGGTAACCGCAGGATCAAACGGCTGCAACCCCGCCGTCGTGGCGACACTGTCCTGGAACACAACCCTATCGGACCTGAAGCGGGCGCTCGCCGGTTTTCGATAGAACGCGAGACATTGAAATTCAGAAAGGGAATGTCAGACAAGGGCGGGTTCATGCATTTTCGAGTCCTCGCGCAAAGGTTTTTCGTGGCCTCACGCCGGGTTAATGTTTGCTTTGGTTCAAAAGCGGACAGGTGCACTGCACCAACTCATTTGCATTGCAGTTACTCGATCACCTTATCGGCGCGAGCGAGGAGCGATGGCGGAATCGTCACACCTAGCGTCTTTGCGGTTTTCAAGTTGACGACCAGATCGAATTTGGTTGCCTGTTCCACAGGCAGATCGCCCGCGTTGGCGCCCTTCAAGATGCGATCCACGTAGTGGGCCGCTTGGCCATACATTGCCGCGGTGTTTGGTCCGAAGGCCAAAAGTGCCCCAGCTTCGGCAAATGCCCTGTACTGGGAGATGACAGCCAAAGAATGTGTCGCCGCCAAATTTAGGATTTCGTCCCTGTGTCGGGTGGCGACCACATCCGCGAGGACAATGAGCACTTCGGCCCGACTGCGGCTTGCGGTCTGAAAGGCCGTGATGAGCTCGCCTTGGCCATGCACTGGCAAAAGCAGGAGCTCAATGCCAAGCTCTCGGCTCGCTGCTTTGATTGCGCTAACGGCATTGTCTGCCCCGGGGTTCGGCGCGTACCAGAGGACAGCGACTCGGGACAGGCCCGGGAACGTTTCTCTGAGCAGCGCCAACCCTTTACCACTTAGCTCGTCAACCTTGAAGCTCATCCCGGTAACGTTGCCACCCGGTCGGGAGAGATTAGTGACCAGGCCGCTTTTTAAAGGGTCAGCGAT
>Ga0182040_10000307_pt1 | contig 21908 bp, 19 predicted proteins | sample flu12Cox44000176_FD_125973 | JGI IMG/M metagenome (GOLD analysis project Ga0182040, IMG submission 125973) | Lab enrichment of tropical soil microbial communities from Luquillo Experimental Forest, Puerto Rico - flux8day.12C.oxic.44.000.176 | ecosystem: Environmental > Terrestrial > Soil >... | reverse complement strand
GCTTCTTTTGTTCTTCGCGCTTCTTGTGCTCTTCGGGTGTCTTCGCCGGTTCCTCCTTTTCTTCCTCCCGGGTCTCGGGCTTTCGTTCGAAATCCGCCTTCAACTAGCCGATGCCCAACTTTCGCCAATCCAGATTGGCGTCCCAGTTAAAAACTGCCGGCTGGACGGTCCGATCTTTCCCATCTCTGCCGTGGATGGCATCCAGCACGAGCGCGCAGTCTTCCACCGTCCGACAAATTGGTCCCAGCTTGTCCATGCTCCAGGACAGTGCCATCGCCCCCGTCCGCGGCACCAGCCCGAAGGTTGGGCGCAGACCCGTGCAGCCGCAGCGCGTCGCAGGGGACGAAATCGACCCGAGCGTCTCGGAACCGATGCTAAAGGCCACGCATCCTGCCGCCGTAGCCGAAGCGGGCCCCGCCGAGGACCCGCTCGATCCCTGATTCGGGTTCCACGGATTCCGCGTCACCCCGCCAAACCACACGTCTCCCTGCGCCAGCGCTCCCAGCGTCAATTTCGCTAGGAGCACCGCGCCTGCCTCATCCAGGCGCTTCACCACCGTGGCGTCCTCACCAACCATCTGATTTTCGAATCCCCCGGCACCCCACGTTGTGCGATAACCTTTCGTCGCCAGCAAATCCTTTGCTCCCCAAGGCAATCCGTGCAGCGGCCCGCGGTATTTTCCCGCCGCAATTTCTGCATCCGCTTTCTTTGCCTGCTCGAGCGCGCGCTCTTCCGTCAGCGTCACCACAAACTTCAGCGTCGGGTCAAATTTCTTCAGTCTCTGCAAATACATTTGCGTCAGCGCCGCCGACGAAACCTTCTTTGCTCGCACCAGTTCCCCCAGCTCTCGCGCGCTCCGAAACGCCAAGTCCTCAAGACTCTTCGGCACCGCCACATTTGGCGCTTTCGAAATCCGTATTGCTTTGCGCTCGGTTTCGAATTTCACTCCTGGCAGCACCGGGTCAAACAGCAGTGCCGGATCCACTGAATTCGGAATGTGTAGCTTATAAATCTCTTCGTAGCCTTTGGCGTGATCGTTCAGGTCGGTGAGCATCATTTCCTTGTATTCATCCGCGATGGGCACACCCGCGATGGCCGCGGCGTTGTCGATCATCTCTTTCGTAATTTTCGCCGCGCCTTGGGCCTGCGCCTGCGCCCACAACACCCCCGGGAACAACGTTCCTGCCAAACCCATCCCCGAGCAGGTCTTCAGGAAATTTCGCCGGTCCAGCATCTTTATCCTCCGCGTTAGCCACACTTGCGAGCGCGCGTAACATACCATATGACGCGGCTGCCTACCGTCTAAGGGAAACCGGGACGCGGCTCGTTTGCGGGATTGCCCCCGCCGCAACGGCTTTTGCTCACATGTTTGGAATCTCGTATCATTCCTTGACCCTTGAAAGGAGTTGCAATGAAAGTCTTCGCAAAGGTTTTGGTATTTTTGCCTCTCTTGCTCCTAGCCTTCGCTTTCCGGGGAACGCCCGCCGTCGAACGCAGCGGCCCATCAGCCGGACAGGAAGTGGTCCTTAAGGCCGCGGACATCACTCCCAAACTTTTTCCCGAACGCGTCTTTTTCCGCGGTCAAGTCGCTGCGGCGCAACTCCGCAACACTGGCGGCGTGCATTTTGCCGATGACCTTTACGTCCTGGCTGGTCTCGTGGACAGCTCTGGCTACTCCACAGCCATTAAGGAGAAATACCAGGGGTATTTGCTCAGCGAGGTGAATCTAGAAATCGGCGGCCAGTCGTTGAAGCCCGGTGCTTACGGCTTCGGTTTTGTAGGTGGAAAATTCATCCTGATGGACCTCGCCGCCAATAACCTCATCGAAGCCGCCGGGCAACGCGACGCCGAAATGAAGCGCCCCGTCCCGCTGCAAGTCTCGGCTTCCTCTAACGCCGGCAGCGATCGCCTTTACGTGGGCCGCGATTACATCGAATTCCGACGCGCCAACTGATCGGCTACGCATCGGCTCATTTGCAAGTACAGAAGGCAGCTTCGGCGCAACGGCACTCGACCTTGCGGTGCGCCTCAGGCGAACTCTTTGCCAAAAAAGGAGACCCGGGCTGATCTCTTCCTCAGCCCGGGCCCTATTCGCCCACGTTCAACTGGAGAGCGTCGCGCGACGCTCTTCTGCCTGCTAATCCTTGTCGTACTTCAGGCAAATCTCCAATTGCCGGATCGCTTCTTCGGTTGCCTTCAACGCCTCTACGCGATGTCCTCCAAAATCATGGGCGGCGTGTTCCATATGTTCCTTGGCGTGACGCAAGGCGGCAAGCGCCTCGCGGATTTGCGGATGCGGTTCCTCGGGAGTGGCTCCCGACGGCGTCGCCGGCAGCGCATTGGCCGCAGGAGTTGCCGGAACGTTCGCCTTATGCGGCGCCGCATGCGTCGAGGAAAGGAAAGCAAGCGCCAAAACCAAGGATACAACTGCGAGAAGACTGAAGATTCTCACTCTCATGAACCACTTCCTCCTTGTCCGGATTTCGGCTCGGACCGCCGGGATTTGCCCCATTCCCCGTCCGCATGACGTCGCCCATCACGACGCTGGAGACTGCCGCCATGCTGCATGGAAGCGGAAACGCATTTCTCAGGTCGTGGGTTCCCTGAGTTCTCTCTGTTTTAAGGCATCTTCAAGGGCGCCAAACAGGATAATTTTCTGCCTGCCGCTGAAAGGTGACTACCCTGCTTCGGTCTCGCCCTGCTCCCGGGGGGAGGTAAGGCGACCGATCCGTTTGAGGATTGCCAAGTGGTTCCGACCACGCGGTTCCCCACAACCACGCGATGTCACCGGAGCGCCTTTTGCCATAACGGGCTCTTACCGCCGTTCCCCTCGGTTTGGAAGCACGGGAGCGCTGGCATCGTGCCAACCGCTCTTCTCCCCTCCCACACGCGCAAAGCCAGGCGGATTTCAGGCTTTTCAACCGCGCTGCCGGGGCACAATTTTCGACGCGCCTTTTTGCCTTGGCATCCCCTCCCGCCGCGTCATACCATACCGCCTACCTTTTCCCTACCGACCGACCTGACAAGGAGAATTTTATGCACATGCATAGCTTGAATTGGCTTGCCATCCTGGTGGCCGCCATGGCCTCCATGATCGTTGGCTTCGTCTGGTACTCGCCCGTGCTCTTTGCCAAGCCCTGGACCCGCGAGATGGGTTACGACCTTAACGACAAAGCCAAAATGGACGAAATGCGCAAGCACGCCGGTCCTGCCTACGCCGGTTCCTTCGTGGCCGCGCTGATCGCTGCCTTCACCCTCGCGCTCATTCTTCATGGCATGCGTGCCGAGTCTCTCCATTTCGGCCTGACGGCCAGTTTTCACATCTGGCTCGGTTTCGTCGCCACCGTGCAATTCACCGGGGCTCTGTTTGCCAGGCAAAGCATGAAGCTCTTCGCCATCAATACCGGCTACCAACTCGCCTGCTATCTGGTGATGGGCGCCATTCTCGTCCTCTGGAAATAGCCCGTCTCGGCTAGGGCCGGGCCTTCTGGAAGGCGCCTCGCCGGAATGGCCGTGCGGGGCACAAGGTTCCGGCGTCGACGATTTGGGCGTCACTGCCCGCCTTGCTTCTCCTGCTCTCGATTTTTTTCTTTATCGCCAATTCCATCGGCAGCGCCTTCGGCCGCTAGCAGGAACAGCAAGCCGATCAATACGGCCTTGAGGTCACCCAGGCTTCACCCCTCACTCGTGCCAGGTGGCTGCTCAGGCGTTTAACCTCCTCCGGCGAAGTGGACCTTGGCGATCCCGAGCCCCATCCGGCGGACATGTTTCTCTTCTACAGCCATTTGTCCCGGATCGCGTGCAATTTGCCTTCACCTACAACCCGTGGTCGCACCGCGGCTCCGGCGATTTTGTCAAATAAGGCTTCCGTGCGCTTCACTGGGCGGAGGGATCGGCTTTCAGCCTCGGCCTCTGCGTCGATGAGCGGTTGAAGGGATTTGGATGTGATTCCAGCGCTGGCAGATCCCTGCGAGGAATTTCTGCTTGTCCTTTTCCATCAGCCGGACGAGCGCTTGGTTTTTCGTTTTCTCGTGCCGCCCAGCCCACAGCACCATTTCGGTCAGCACCGGCGCAAGATCCATCCCTTTTGGCGTTAGCCGGTAAATGAGCTTTCGTCCGTCGGAGGGATCGCGCTCGGTCCCGATGATTCCATACGCTTCGAGCTTGCGCAGCCGGTCGGCCAATATGTTCGTCGCGATTCTTTCATAGGACCCTAGAAATTCCTTGAACGTCCGCGACCCGAGCAACATCATGTCGCGGATGATCAGCAGCGACCACCGGTCGCCCAGCATCTCGACCGATGCGTTTAGCGGGCAGCCTGACCGCCGCTTCGGAATAGCCTTTCTCGGTGCCATTTCGCCAGATTAGCATTTTTAACTTGCATTTTGCAAGTGACTTGGGCACACTGACCAGGCCATTTCTTGCCACCACACGGGAGGATAGCAATGACTCGCGCAGCCACAAAACCATCGCAGGCCTTGCAACTCGAACCACCGCGCTTCGAAGACGGCAAAGCGTTGCTCATCGCCGGCCTGCGCAGCGATTACACCCCCGAATCCATGAACGACCTTCCCGCTCAATGGCAGCGCGTTGTCCCTCATCTCGGGAAAATTCCCGGCCAGCTTGGCCGCACCGCCTATGGCGTGAGCTGGTGCCCGGAGAACTCGCTAGCCATTAGCTATCTTTGCGGCGTCGAGGTCTCCGATTTCTCAAGCCTTCCTCATGAATTCACGATTGTGAGCATCCCCGCGCAGCGTTACGCGGTCTTTTCCCATCGCGGACACATTTCCCGGATTCGCGAGACCATCGAAGCCATCGGTAGCAAGTGGTTCCCCGAATCCGGCCAGCAACCCGCCGGACGAGCCGGCGAAGCGCCGGATTTCTTCGAGCGCTACACCGAAGAATTCGATCCGCGCACCGGAATGGGCGGAATGGAAATCTGGATACCGATCAAATCCTGAGGGAGATCTCGTGGGCTCGCGCCTTGCCATCCCTTCGCAGGCAGCGCCGTCCGCCGAGCAGCTATCCGTCTCAACAGGCGCGCCGTGGTCCGGGCGCATCCTCACCGCGCTCGCAGCAGGCGTACGGCTCGGCCTTTTCGAGAATCTTGCTGTGGCGATCGGCATCACCCTGCTCGCGTGCACCGTCCTCCACGTGATTCCACGCACCTCGATTCTGGGAGCGATCTTGCTGACCGGCTATCTTGGCGGCGCCGTTTCCATCCAGCGGCTCGTCGGGAATCCGCTCTGCAGCCAAACGCGGCTGCCGGTTTACTCGTGTGGCTTGGACTGTATTTCCGGCGAAGCTCGCTTGCGTGCGCCGGTTCCCTTGCGAAGCTGATTTGATTCCGTTTCAGGCTCTTGGTAAAAAAGAGGCCTGAAAAAATGGAGAGGAGCATGTCATGAGCAAAGTTCGCGTGCTGGTGGGGACAAGGAAAGGCGCGTTCATTCTGACGGCGGACGGCAAACGCGAAAAATGGACCGTCACCGGCCCGCATTTTGCCGGCTGGGAGATTTATCACATGAAAGGATCGCTCGCGAATCCCGACCGCGTTTACGCCTCGCAGACCAGCGGCTGGTTCGGGCAGATTATCCAGCGCTCCGATGACGGTGGCAAAACCTGGATCCAGCCGGGAACGCCACCGGGCGAATCGACGACGGGGCCGGGAGGAATGCCTAAGGGCGAAAGCAACAAATTCGTCTACGACACCTCCGCGGAAACCGGCAAGCCGCTCACCACGCACCAATGGTACGACGGCACGCAGCACCCGTGGGAGTTCAAGCGCGTCTGGCACATTGAACCCTCGCTCAGCGAACCAGACGTCGTCTACGCCGGCGTCGAAGATGCCGCCATCTTCCGTTCGCAAGACGGCGGCAAATCCTGGCAGGAGCTTTCGGGACTTCGCGGCCACGGCACCGGTCCGGGGTGGCAGCCAGGCGCTGGCGGCATGTGTCTGCACACCATTATTCACGATCCGAGCAATCCCAAGCGCATGGTCATCGCCATCTCTGCCGCGGGCGCGTTTCGAACCGACGATGGCGGCAAGACCTGGAAGCCCATCAACAGAGGCCTGCACTCGCAATACATTCCGAATCCCACCGCCGAAGTGGGCCACTGCGTCCACCACATCGCGATGAACGGAAAGCGTCCCAACGTTTTATTCATGCAAAAGCATTGGGACGTGATGCGCAGCGATGACGCCGGCGACAACTGGAAAGAAGTCAGCGGCAATCTACCCACCGACTTCGGCTTCGTGATCGACGTTCACGCGCACGAACCGGAAACCATTTACGTCATTCCCATCAAGAGCGACGGCGAACACTACGTGCACGAAGGAAGGCTGCGCGTGTATCGCAGCCGCGCCGGCGGAAACGAATGGGAGCCTCTCACCAAGGGCCTGCCGCAGAAAGATTGCTACGTTAACGTGTTGCGCGACGCCATGGCTGTCGACTCGCTGGACAAATGCGGCATCTATTTCGGCACCACCGGCGGCCAGGTCTATTGCTCCGCCAATGCCGGAAACAGTTGGAAGGGCATCGTGCGTGATTTGCCGGCGGTCCTGTCCGTTGAGGTACAAACGCTGCGATGACCGGTTCGCCCACTGGCAAGATCCGCATTATCCTTCCGCCGCATTTGCGCGGGCTGGCTCACGTCAAAGGAGAGATTTCCGTAGACGTTGCCGGCACGCCTACGGTGCGCTCGGTGCTCGACGCACTCGAAGCCACCTATCCGATGCTGCAGGGAACGATTCGCGACCACGTTACGCAACAGCGGCGGCCGTTCTTACGCTTCTTCGCGTGTGAAGAAGATCTTTCTCATGAATCGCCGGACACTCCCCTGCCCGACTCGGTGGTTTCCGGAAAAGAGCCGTTGCTCATTCTCGGCGCCATTGCCGGCGGCTGACGCGAGCCACCGCAACTTTTGGCGAAAACCTCAGGTGAAAACCCTAAACCTTCCCTATACTTTTGCGCCCTGTTCCCCCCCTTATACGAGAGAGGACGGCGCGCTAAGGCTCACAGGGCACTTGGTGAGTCTAGCTCGATCAAAGACTCGCCTGGCGAAGCTGGGCGCGCCGTCCCGCACGTGTCCACAAGGCCTGACGCGCGCCTGGCCTGGCAACTATCGCAGCTCCGGGTGAGCCGGGCGCGCGTCAGCCCCCCGCCGGAGCGCCGAACGCGGCCCATGCCATGTCAGAGCGCGGCCTGCAATGCCGAGCGGCGAGGCGCGGCACACGGCTCAGCGCACAAACGGATAGATCTCGTCGGCGATCCAATAATTTGCGAAAAGGATCGCCAGCAGCGTACCCACGACCCAAACCGCCCAGCGCTGGCGGTTCCACGACGAAGTGCTGGCGGCGTTTTGAATCAGAATTTCTGCGAGATACCCCGAGCAATAGCAAAGATTCGCGAGCAGTGCCAGAACCGTCATGATCTCTAGCGAGGCCAGCGTGATCGCCGGGCGAAAATGCGGCCACGTTTTCGTAACCCAAACCAGGACGACCCCCAAGAGCAAGAGGTTGTAGACCAGCCGGCGCGGCTCCCAGAATCGCGCCGCGTTGCGAAGTCCTTTCCGCGATGATCCCGCTGCCGACGCACTGATGGAACTAGGTTCCGATTGGCCTGTTGCTTTGCGAGCGTCCGCCGATGCCGCCCTGCCCGATCCGAGCGATCGCCCGGAGTCATCTTCGTCCATGCGCCGCCTCTCCCGGGGGTGGCTTTCGAGCTTTCGTCCGTCTTCGCTCGACGGTATATCGCCGGGCCTCCGCCGAGCACGCTTCCGAGCCAGGCGGCTCCATTCCGCCATGTACTTTACGCTGTAAAGAACTTCACGTCAACGGACTTTCTTTGGGTCTCACTCGCTTGGTCCGCCTTGCTAGGGCGGCATTTTCGCCAACCGGCAGCATCTATCTAGGGGCTCCGTGTTCGGCGGTATACTGAGGGCCGAATCCCGGACCCTTACGACCGACGGCTGACCGCTCGAGACGGGAGTCGCACCAATGTGCCGCAACATCAAAACGCTGTTCAATTTCGATCCGCCGGTGACGGCGGAAGAGGTGCGTGCCGCTTCCCTGCAGTTCGTCCGCAAAATCACCGGCTTCCACCATCCGTCAAAAGCGAACGAAGCCGCTTTCAACGCGGCCCTTGACGAGATCGCCCGCGCCTCGCTGCGCTTGCTCGACTCCCTGGAAACCTCCGCCCCGCGGCGCAATCGCGAAGCCGAAGCCGCCAAGGCCCGTGCCCGCGCCGCCGCCCGCTTTGGCCCCGCCGCGGCCGACTGAGGCAGTCGTAAGCGGAACTGATGAACAATCCTCCCGACGGGCTCGCGGGCAGGAAACGGGGTGAGGGATCTCCCTACCCACGAGCGGCTGGGTAGGCAACGCCAAGGAAAGCGAACAGCCCGGCATTTGGAAGACTGCGCGAGCGAAGCTTTCTTCCGAAAAGGCGCTCGAGTACCTTCCTTCGCGGGGATTCGCACTGTGCACCGCTATGTCGCGGCCAAGTCAGAAACCTCCGACTGTTGATTTTTTTGAGCTAGGGATGTGCCCCTCATCACCCGAGCAAGTGCACAAGAGAAGAGAAGAGAAGAGAAGTCGGTCAGCCCTTAAGGTCGGTGGAATCTATCAACTTGCAACCTCACCTGGGGGAAGGCTTGGGCGGAAAGGTTCAGTAGGAGCGGGCGTTTACGAGACAAGGGTGAGGAGCTAAGATTAGGCCACCCATGGACTTTCGCCGTGGTGTCTTGTAACCGGGATGGCGAGAGAGAATTAGCCTGAGGAGCTCGTCAGGAAAGTAACCTATCGAGGAGGCGGACATGTCACTGCGGCCGGTGAAGAGGTTGATACGGGCGAAGCCGACGGTAGAAGGCGCGGGGGTGCACCTGCGGCGCGCGTTTGGATTCGGCAATACGAAGGAGTTCGATCCGTTTCTGCTGCTGGACGATTTTCGCAATGATGTACCGGCGGATTACCTGGCGGGCTTTCCGTGGCATCCGCACCGCGGCATCGAGACGATTACGTATGTGCTTGCCGGTACGGTGGAGCACGGAGACAGCATGGGGAATCGCGGAACAATTGCCGCGGGCGACGTCCAGTGGATGACCGCGGGCCGCGGAATCATCCACCAGGAGATGCCCAAGGGTGATCCCGCCGGGCGCATGCACGGTTTTCAGTTGTGGGCGAACCTGCCCTCGGCGCTGAAGATGACGGCGCCGCGCTACCAGGAAGTGAAGGCGGCGGAGATTCCCGAGATTACCGATGACGACGGAACGCAAGTGCGCGTGGTGTGCGGGAAGTTCTGGGGCAAGACCGGGCCGGTCGAAGGCATCGCGGCGGACCCGGTTTATTTGGATGTGAGTGTGCCGCCGGGGCGGCGGAAGACGCTGCCGGTGGGAGTGACGCGGCACGCGTTCGCCTACGTGTTCGCGGGCACGGGGAAATTTTGCAATGCGTCAGAACCGCTGGAGGTTCCGACGGAGCCAGTGGGATGGCTGGAAACCGCGCCGCCCCCATCCGAGGCGGACAACCGGTCCCTGGTGCTGTTCGACCGCGGGGATGAGTTGATGGTGCAGGCGGGAGACGAGGGAATCCGCTTCCTGCTGGCGTCGGGCAAGCCGCTTGAGGAGCCGGTGGCGTGGTACGGACCGATTGTGATGAATTCGCAGGAGCAATTGCGCGAGGCGTTCCGCGAGCTTGAGCAGGGGACGTTCCTCAAGGCGCACACGAAGGCCGCGCCCTTCGGCTCTGCCTCAGGCTGAGCGGGCGGCGAGTAGACGCGGGAAAGACAGCACAGACTGAAGGCGGTTCTTAGCGGAGGTCAGCAAAGGCGCCACCGGAAGGCCGGGAAGAGACGGTAGGTGCGACTCCGAGAATTGGCGCTTGCGTATCCTGCAGATTCTCCTCCCACCGGACACGCGGGCAGGCGCAGCAAGACTTGCCGACCGCCGCGGATTTTCTACTCCGCCTTTCTCGGGAAACAGAGAGGTTGGCGGCCCGTTCAAGCTGAAAAAAGGGAACGACTCGTCGTCGGAAGACGGTGAGTACAGCAACGGGAAAAGAGCACAGAGGGAAGTCTCGAGTCACCCGGGCATTGTGTACGGAGTGGCTCCGGTGTATGTTACCCTTTAGCCGTTTCATTGAACAAAGAGCACGACAGTATGCCTGGCATGCGGAACCCGGCTCACCTGCAGGCGAACCAGACGCGGGCGGAAATATGGCCCGCTGAGGGATACCATTACAGGAGAGACCACTTCCATGAAAGCCCTTGCTTGCAAGCTGCGCTTTCCAGGTTTTGCTGTATTCGTCGCGCTGTTCGCCCTTTTGTTGAGCCCGCTGTTGGCGCCGGCCTTGAAAAACCAAGCAGGTTTCCTTTTCGCACGAGGACAAGCGCCCGCGCCGAGTTCGATTAAAGTTATCGACCTGATTCCGGCGAGCCTGAGCGGGGAAAGCAACCAAGACAGCGAGCCGTTTCTGGCGATTCAAAAGGACAATCCGCAAGTGATGGTAGCGTCCGCGTTCACGCCCAACCCTTTTTCGATGAACGGCAACGCGCCGGTGTATGTTTCGCAGGACGGCGGAGTAAGCTGGGCGTTGAACGCGATTACTCCCGTGCAGCGGATGACTTGCGACATCACCCATGCGATGGCCACCGGCGAGAGTCATCCGCGCGGCGATTTGCACGCGGGCACGCTGGATTGCTCGTCTGGCGTGATGCTCGACGAGTCGGAATCGGTGGATGTCGCATCGAGCGCCACGATGAACGTGCAATCCGTGCGCAGCAATGTGGACCAGCCGTTTGTGCGCGCGCTGGGCGTTTCAAGCGGCGACCGCATCTATGTCGGCGTGAACGATTTCAATCAGGCGAACGGGCAGACGGCGACTATCGATGTATCGGTAGATGGAGGCGCGACGTACAAATCGGTTCCGATTGAACGGCGCAAAACCGCGGGGCAGGACGGTCCGTCGGTGCGGCCGGCGGTGGCGAACGACGGCACCGTGTACGCGGCGTTTTTCGGGTGGCGCAAATTTGACGGCAAGACGGCCACCAGCGACGTCGTGGTGGTACGGGATGATGCCGCGGCGACGGGCGCTAATCCGTTTCAAGGGCTGACGGATCCTTCGGATAAGCTGCCGGGACGAGTGGTTGTAAAGAACGCTTCAATTCCATGGTCCAATGCGCCGGCGCTGGGGCAGGAACGGATTGGCTCGACGCTTTCGATTGCCGTGGACCCGAACAAAAGCTCGGTTGTGTATGTCGGCTGGGCAGACAAAGGCGACAAAGGTGACATCTATACACTGCATGTGAGGAATTCCACGGATCGCGGGGTGACGTGGTCGAAAGCGGACTTACCGGGCACGACGATTCATAACGCGACGAATGTCGCGCTGGCCTTCGCCAACAATGGCGTGGTGGGATTTTTGTACCAGCAATTGAGCGGCGGGCGCTGGGTCACGCACCTGGTGCAATCGCACGACGCATTCAGCTCGTCGCAGGACATCGTGCTGGCCACCGTTCCGGCGAATCAGCCGGCCGAGCAATTCCTGCCATATTTGGGAGACTACGATTATCTGCTTTCGGTGGGGAGTGAGTTTCGAGGGGTTTTTTGTGCGAACAATACGCCGGATTTTGCCGATTTCCCGCATGGCGTGACGTTTCAGCGCGCCGCGGATTTCGGCGCCAGGACGCTCAACGATGGCGCAGGCAACCCCGTGCCCATTTCCATCGATCCATTCTATTTTAGCGTTCCGGTGATCCCGTGAAGCGCGGTTGCACAAAAGCGCGCGGGAGAAGGAGGCATCTATGAATATTTCGTCGGTGCTCATTCGAAGCAGTTTGTGGGGAGCCGGTTTGTTGCTGGCTTGGTGTGGCTCGACGAACGCCGCAACGTCGCAGGGAATGGACAACCAAGCCACGTTGCTTGGCAAATCAAGCATCGTTTTCTCGGGAACGGTGAGTCAGCTCGGCGCCACTTCGTTTGCGGACGTGCCGCAGTCGGCGCAGACGATTGTCGTGCGCGTGGATTCGATCATGAAAAAACCCCCGGCGGTGTCATTGAAGAGCGGCGATAGCGTCACGGTGGAAGTAAAAGACGCCTCTGCGTTCCAGGAAGGTGCGCACGCGACTTTCTATACCGATGGCTGGATTTTTGGCTCCGGCGTCGCGGTAAAAGAGTTGGGGCATGTGCTGGGTCAAGCGAGTGAGCCGGTTCCGGCGCCGGGAGCAGGAAAGAATGCGCCGGGACAACTCAGCGATCAAGAATTGAAAGAGCGCATGAGCGAGTCCGATTTTGTCGTGGTCGGGCGCGTCACGGATGTTCATAAATGGAGTGCTCCCAAGAAATCGGGCTCGCCTTTGCACGTGACGGAACATGACCCGGATTGGCATGAAGCGGTGGTAGAGATTCAATCGGTCCTGAAGGGTGGCCAAGTCAAAGGACACAAAGTCGTGGTGAGGTTTCCCAATCAGAACGACGTGGCCTGGACCCATTCGCCGAGGTTCACGAAAAATCAACGAGGCATTTTCTGCCTGAATCGCGATAAAGTCAGCGGCGCACCCATGACGAAGCTGGGAAGCAAGGATGTGTCCGTGTACACTTGCCTGGGGCACGGGGACGCGCTGCCGCTGTCGGAAGAAGCGCGCGTGCGAGCGCTGCTGAAGAACCAATAAGGCTCAAGAAACCGCTTCCCCTCCCCAGCCGGGAAAACTCGGATGCGCAAATTCGCTCTCCTCGGGGCGCTCACCTTAGTTTTTGCCTGCGGAAGTTTTCACCTGCGCGGCCCGGCGTACGCCACCCGAGCGCCGGAACATCTGGACTTGCTGCTCGCAGGCGGCCAGGTTGTTGACGGAAGCGGCTCGCCAGCTCGCGCGCAGGACGTCGGCATTCGCGGCGACCGCATTGCGTTTCTTGGGAACGCGACCAAGGAGAAAGTCACCGCCGAGCGCACCCTGGATGTCCACGGGCTGATGGTTTGTCCCGGCTTCATCGATCCGCACACGCATACGATCGGGGATCTCTCGAGTCCCAAACGGAACGGCAACGTGACTTATCTGATGCAAGGCGTCACGACCGTCGTCGGCGGCAACGACGGCGAAGGCTCGCCGCGGGTGGCGAAAACTCTCGATTTGTGGCGGCGGCAGGGCATCGGCACGAACGCTCTCCTTTTGGTGGGTCATGGGGCGGTGCGCGCAGAGGTTCTGGGCAACGGGGACGTCCAGCCCACGCCCGAACAACTCGAGAGCATGAAAGCGCTCGTGCGCCGCGGCATGCAAGAAGGAGCCTTCGGCTTGTCCACGGGCCTGTTCTATGTTCCCGGGAGTTTTGCAAAGACGGAGGAGGTTATTGAGTTGTCGAAAGTCGTCGCGGCGATGGGCGGCTATTACGATTCGCACATGCGGGATGAGGATTCTTATTCGATCGGCCTGCTCGGCTCGATCGCGGAGACCATTCGCATCGGCCGCGAAGCGAAAATTCCGGTGCACATCTCGCACATCAAGGCCCTCGGTCCGCAAGTGTGGGGCCAGAGCGTCGCGGCCATTCAGATGATTGAGAGGGCACGCGCGGAAGGCGTGGACCTCACCGCGGACCAATACCCGTACATCGCTTCGGGTTCGAGCCTGGTTGCCAGCCTGCTCCCCGCGTGGGCCCAGGCGGGCAAGACCGAGGAAGTACTTGCGCGCCTCGATGATCCCGGTGTTCGTCCACGCTTGTTGGAGGAAGTGACAGAGAATCTCAAACGGCGCGGCGGTGCAGATTCACTGCTGTTTACGTCCTCCGACGCTCCAGAGCTGCTCGGCAAGCGGCTTTCCGAGGTGGCCAAGGAAAGGAATCTGCCGCCGGTGGAAGCCGCGCTGGCCATCATGCGCGACCGCAACCTCGAAGGGCTTGCCGTCGCCTCGTTCAACATGAGCGAGGACGATGTGGTGCGCTTCATGAAGCAGCCCTGGGTGATGACCGGCTCCGACGGCTCGCACGGCCATCCGCGCATGTTCGGCACTTTCCCGCGCAAGCTTCGCGTTTATGTATGCCAGAAAAAGGTGATTACCCTGCCCTTCATGATCCGCGCGAGCAGCGATTTTCCGGCGCGGACCATCGGCATCCCGGAGCGCGGGTTGTTGCGCACGGGCTATTTCGCCGATGTGATCGCCTTCGATCCCACTGCCGTCGCCGATCAGTCCACGTACGAACATCCGAACGAGCTGGCCATCGGCATGAAGTATGTCATTGTCAACGGAAAGCTCGCCTTGGAAGACGGCAAGTACAACGGCGCGCTCGGCGGCCGCCCCCTTCGCAAAGAGCTCGCGGCAAAATGACAAAGTTCGGTTTCTCGTGCCCACTCCGAGGAATCAGGTTCCCGAGAAAGACACCTAAGCGACCTTAACTGTCCGAGGAAGAGGATATAAGAACTGGGGGCTCGGGACGGAATCGGTTCGGCCCTTTTATCTACAGCGTCGTCTTCCTCTATCCGTGTTGCGGCCGCGGTGATCCGGCATCTTCGGGCTGGATCGGGAGCCAACCAGTCGGCTCCTCTCCCGCTGCTCTCCGCCGTTGACGGAAACAGGCTGCCAACCAAGGAGGGACTGGTGCGTTAAATCGTGAAGCAGGGCTTGCGTCTTTTCGTAGTCCGAAGTTAAGACTAAGACTTCCGAGCTTATCTGGTCGTAAAATTCTCTTGGCGGTGCCTGCCGGCGGATTGCGGTCCCACAGTCGGCTGAAGAATGCTCCTCTCCAAGACGGGGTCCGTCGCTTAAGCGGATTAGCCTCCCGCCTGCCCGATACGGTAACGACACATAGGTAACAGGCCCCACACACAAAGGAGAGTGCAAATCGCAGAATGGTAGTCAGTGTCCTAAAGGAGTCCCCAAAATGAACCCGAAACACGCAGCTCTAGGTGTCCTCCTCGCCGGCCTCACGGCCGTCTCACTCCGCGCAGCGCAGAAGCACGCACTGCCGCAACCCGACGCCTCGCCGTTGGGAACAGCGGCCGAGTACACCGGTATTTTCATCACGACCACGCTGGGCGCTGGCCTCGGGGCGTACCTCGGGTCGTACCTCAAAAAGAAAGGCGACCTGGCAACGCAAGAGGACATCAGAAAACTCACCCAAGCGACAAAGGAGATCGAGGCGAAAATCTCCACTGAAATGTGGGACAGGCAAAAACGATGGGAGCTCAAGCGCGACGTACTGTTTGAGGCAGCCAAGAGATTGTCCGAGCTCGACGACGCCCTCATAGCCTGGGGCGCGAAGCTCGAACACCACAACGCTCAAGCCGCCTGGTTTGGGGCAAACGCCCAGAGATTTGTCAACGCCACCGCGGCGTGCACCGAGACGCTTGCACGAGCCTCCGTCTTGTGCAGCATCGAGACATGGAAGGCTCTCCACCGTTTTGCCAGTCTTGCAAACACCCTCGGAGTCCAGATTACCGACAAGAAGGTCGAAGCCTGGAACAACGGTTCCACCGAACTAGCCGAAGCGTTCGCTGACGCAATCGCTGCAATCAAAAAAGAACTCGGAAGCGAACTGAACAATGGAAAAGGGGAAGGGCTCGGATTCATCATTCAACCCGACTCACGCAAACCAGTTCCGCAGCTAGAGGCGAAATGACTGATGAAAGTTGAGCCCGACCGCCCGATACGGTAACGGCTGCTCGTTTCTTTTGCCGTTTGTGTTCAATGACCTAGACCGCTCGTTCCAGGGCCGTTCGAAAGCTAGTCGACGGAACGCAGTCGTAGTTCGGACTACGAGTTTACTCAATTTTGACGCCCTCTTCGTCCGGGAACGCCGTGAACTCACACTTGTCTTTCAAGTCTTGCACCCGGACATCGTATCCGCGGCGGCCCAGCATGTATGTCTACCCGCAAACTGTATCCAGGTAAAACTTCCGGTAAGTAACCGAACCCGGCTACCTACGGGAAATACCTTGCCAGCCAACCGTTCATGTTCTCCACCGTGATGGATTCGCGCCAACGCTCGCCGTGTCGCCTGCTTTGACTGCTTATGACGGTTTGAACTGGCCCATCGCGCCTGTTAACAGGATGAACTCGGCTGACCTGGCCAAGCGCGTCATCGTGCCGAAGATCGAGAAGTGCGCGAAGTGTCGCAAAGCGAAACACGCGCACAAACCCGAGTCGCATCGTCTCGAGCTAAAGCGATCCCTCTACTCGAAAGGATGGCACGCTTTTCGCCGTGGACTCGCTGCAACCCTGCATCGACTTGGAGCCTCGGACAAAGAGATCGGAGGAGATCCTCAGACACAGCAACGTCGCCATCACCCAAGCGAGCTACATCAAATGGATCGCGAAAAGCTAAGTAAATGCGCCGCGATTTCCTCCCCGCTGAGATGGCAAAAGACGAATCCTGCAACAGAAGTGAAAGGGCTCGTGAACTGAGGTCTGCAACATGCCGCAGTTTCAACAACATGGATTTGGAGGCGCGGGGCGGAATCGAACCGCCGATAAAGGTTTTGCAGACCTTCGCCTTGCCACTTGGCTACCGCGCCGTCTGAAAGTTGAGAGTTAGGAGTTGTCAGTTTCCTCGCTCAGAGACGACCGATACATTTCTGGGTACCGTCGCTCTGCCGTTATCCCCAAAAACTTGCCACTACAAAGGCACCAGCATGGCGCTCGCTTGCACGAGTGCCCCAGGCCCTCGCACAATTCTTGGCGGTCAGTGTAAACCGACGGGTTAGTGCGCGGTGGCCGCGGCGCCGGGTTGCGCGGAGCGCGATTCGTTCACGATCGGCGCGCCAACCAAATTGCCCCATTCGGTCCACGACCCGTCGTAATTCCGCACCTTGTCAAAGCCCAGCAAATACTTGAGCACAAACCAAGTATGCGAGCTGCGCTCCCCGATGCGGCAGTACGCGATCACCTCATCCTTGCCGTCGATGCCTTTGGCTTCATACAGCTTCTTCAAATCTTCGAACGATTTGAACGTGCCGTCCTCGTTGGCGGCCTGCACCCAGGGAATATTCGCGGCTTTGGGGATGTGGCCGGCACGCTGCGCGGTTTCGTTCATGCCCGGAGGCGCGATGATTTTCCCCGTGAATTCATCCACGGAGCGAACGTCGACAAGCTTGCCGGACTTCTTGCCGTCGAGGATGGCAGAAATATCTTCTTTGAACGCGCGAACGCTCGCATCCGTCGCCGAAACGCGATAAGGGGTTGCGCTGACGCTGGGGACGTCTTTGGTGAGCGATCGCTTTTCTTCCAGCCATTTTTTGCGCCCGCCGTTCATTAGACGCACATCCTTGTGCCCGTAAAGCTTCAGCTGCCAGAAGGCGTACGCCGCGAACCAGTTGTTGTTGTCGCCATAAAGAACGACCACCGTGTCGTTCGAAACGCCGGAAGCGCCGAGCAGCTTTTCGAGCGCGGCCTTGTCGATCAAATCGCGTCGGATGCCGTCCTGCAGCTGCGTCTGCCAGTTCCAAGCGACGGCTCCGGGAATGTGTCCCTGATCGTACGCTGTGGTGTCCACGTCCACTTCCACAAATCGCGTGTTTGGCGCGTTGAGGTTCTGCGCCGCCCACTCGGTCGATACCAGAACTTCGGGGTGTTTGTACTCTGCCATTTTCATGCTCCTCGTTACTTAGATTCTTTCCTTCGAAACCCGCTGAATCGCCTTACCGCACAAAACAAAAAGACCCACCGGCCATCTCCTCTGGCGGTGGGCTCGAAATCTTGGGGCTGGAAGAAATCTCAGCTGCCTAGCCTCCCCGCGCCAGAAGAAACACGCGTACAGCGCATGCGACAGACGCACAGTGTGACATTCTTCCGGCTGCGGGCATTCATGTTTTCATGCTACATCGACGGCGCATCCTTCGCAATAGTACCCGATCGTACTGAATGAAGTCGAGCGGTCGCAGCAAGCGCAGCAAACGCGGCCGCAAGGCTTTAGCCAGCTTTCCAGGCCGGAAGCGATGGTCGTGCCGGCACAAACGGCAAGAGGGCAAGAGAATGGCCAATGGAAAAGGCGTGAGCGCGTAGACTGCACGCCAGCGTCAAAATCCTCAAAAGAGCGTAGAAGAGAGCTGGCGCTGCGCCCATGTGCTGTGCGGTGAATGAGTTAGAGGCGACCTTTTGCAGCAACTTCTCTGAAAAGCCCAGCATCGAACGTAATGGCGGTGACGTCTGATAGCCTAGCCTCTGCCCCGCCACCTTGGACTCTTCCAAGCCCTCAATCCAAGAAATCCAAAACAGCAAGCATGGGGAAAGGTCATCTTTATGCGCAAATTTGTGTTCCTCGTAGGGCTCTTCGCTTTTGCCGGCCTGCCTGCACTGGCACAAGAGGGCGGATCGAAAGACGTTTCCATCGAATACTCCTACGTCCGGGCAAATCCTGCGACCACCGGCCTGCCGACCTTCAACGCCAACGGGGGCTCCGCTTCTTTCGCCTTTAATCCGCGGAACTTTTACGGCTTCGCGGGCGAAATCAGCGGGTATCACATCGGCCAGATCGGCCGGGCGAGCGTGAGCACGGACCTGTTCACCTACATGTTCGGCCCCCAACTGTATTTCCACCATTACCGCCGCTTCACGCCGTTTGCTCAGGAGCTTCTTGGCGTCGCCCATAACGGCACCAGCGCCTTCAGCGCGGGAACGCACAATTCCTTCGCCATGGCGCTCGGAGGAGGCGTGGACGTTCCGTTCCGGGGCCACATTTCGCTTCGCTTCGGGCCGGTCGATTACCTCTGGACGCAATTCCCCGAAGTCGGCTCGAGCCGAAGGTCGCAGAATAACCTGCGCGTCTCCGGCGGCGCCCGCTGGCGCTTCTGAGGTCTTAACAACGACGCGAAAAAACGCGGATGCTTCAGGATACGGGGGCTTCAGCCCCCGGCGAAGCAGTGTTGTCTTGTGAGCACGGGCTTTAGCCCCTGAAGCACAGCAAACTTTCGCCTAACTAAATTGAACATCACGCGGCCGGTAGGGGCACCGGCGTGCCGCGCTCCTCCCTTTCTTCTAGCCGTTTTTAAGCAGCTCCCGCTACTCCCATACTTCGCTCCTGTTGACGCATCCATTTGGAGAACTCACTGCAAAGCTGCAATAGCGTAGTAATCGCTGTCAACCGACCGATGCAAGACTTCCCGAGGCCTCCTGAATTGAAGTAAGGTTCTCTCCATCTCCTCTCTTTCTGTCATGTTCCTTATCCCCAAGGTGCTGGCCCTCACATTGGTTTAGCACTCGGATTCTGGCGCTCCGATACTTCCACAACCAGGTCATCCCGCACTCGGCAGTCGTCAGACCGCCGTGCTTCAAGTCTAGAGTAAAATGCTGGGCATGAAAGACTCATTCCGATTCGCAGCATTCGCTTCGCTGGTCCTTATTCTCTCCAGGCCGGCACTGTCTACCGGCCAAACCGCACAAATGGCTCAATCGCAAGCGGAAGGAGCGCAACAATTTGCCGAACTCGGCGACCTCCGATTGGGGAATGGGAGCGTCATTCGCGATTTCCGGCTGGGCTACCGCACGCTCGGAAAGCTCAACAGGGAAAGGTCGAACGCCATCCTTTGGCCGAGTTGGCTCGGCGGAAAATCGGAAGACTTGTTGCCATCCGTTGGACCAGACAAATGGGTAGATAGCACCCGCTATTTCGTGATTCTCATCGATGCCATCGGCAACAGCGTATCCACCTCACCGTCGAACACCACAAAGCAGCCTCTGCTGAAGTTCCCGGAATTCACCATTCGAGACATGGTGGAATCCGAACACCGCCTCGCCACGGACGTCCTGCATCTATCTCATGTGCGCGCCGTCATGGGCCTCTCCATGGGTGGTATGCAGACCTTTGAATGGGGCGTGACCTATCCCGACTTCATGGATCTGCTGATCCCGATTGTTGGCTCGCCGCAGTCCACCTCCTATGACAGGCTGCTGTGGAGGGCTCAAATCGACGCCATGGAACTCGACCCGGCCTGGAATCATGGCAATCCCACCGGGCCAATGGATCGAAGTCTCGGCCTCGTGGAGGAAATCGGCTCAATGAATCTCACCTCGCCTGTCTATCGCGTGGCTCACACCAAGCCCGATGGGCTTAACGAGCTTCTAGCAGAAATAAGGAATGGCGCTAGGGGGAACGGCGGAGTGGCGTGCGACCGGATTCGCCAGCGGCAGGCGATTATGGCGCTCGATATTCCCGGAGAGCTCGGTGTGAACCTGGAGCAAGCTGCGGCGAGGGTGCGCGCAAAGCTCCTGGTCATTGTTTCGCCTGAAGATCACATGGTGAACCCAGAGCCGGCCATACGGTTCGCGACCGCCGCCCGTGCGCCCGTTGTGAAATTGGACTCTCCCTGCGGTCACCTCAGTCCGGGTTGCATTTCGGTGGGACCAACGGTCGCGCGCTTTTTAGCCGACCCCGCATCCGTTCAGAGCGAAACATTACGGGAGCCTCCGAACCGGGAGTAGTCACGCGCCATACTCTTGAACTTCAAATCTCACATTGAGCCAAGCATCGTGCGGGTGTAGCGGCATGAGACGATTCCTTCCGTTTTTCGGCAGCAGATTGGACAGCGCTTCGACTCCCTCGTGCCTAGATGGTAACGCGGCTCCCAATTCTGAGGAAAACAGCAGCCGCCCGCGATTATTGATAAAAAAGAAGATGCCTGCGCTCGGCGGGCCCGAGCGACTCCCGACAGCGGTTTCTTCCCAAGTCTTTAGGAAAGATGGAAACGGCCTGACGCTTCTGGCATGAGCAATGCATGTCCTCCTGTAGGTCCGCGCACGCGACGGTTGGGAACAGGGAGATCCGGTGCGAGGCGGAACCGGGGAAGCCATCGGTAAACCGAGTCATTCTAGGCCAAGGCTCCTCGCGACCGCAGGGACTCGCCCAACCGCCAACTTCCCGAGGATACTCCTCAAAAGTGCGCTGCAGGTCGAGATGCAGTGCCAACTGTCTGATATTACCCGTACAGAGATACGGTCAACCGTTCTCTCCGCCTTTCTCCGAGCCTTTCCATTCGGCAGAATCCTGGTTCTCGTCTTGAGTTTTGCGCTGTTTGCCTGGGGTGGGAAGGTCAGCGCTCAAGAGCAAGACTCGCAAAAGAAGGATGGAGCGATTTCGGGAACGGTGTATCTACCCGGAGACAATCAACCCGCCAGTCAAGTCGCGGTTAACCTGAAATCGCACGACGCGGGAATCTTTCGCAGCGTGTTGACCGACTATGACGGTCATTTCGACGTCCCGGGGCTGCCCGCCGGCACATACGAGATCAGCATCGAAGAGCAGGAGGGTTACGAACCTCACCGAAGCACCGCCGAGTTTGACGGAACTGCCCTGAAGCTTGCGCTTCGCCTCACGCCATCTGGCGGGCCACCGGTTCCGCCAAACGCCTATACCATCTCCGTAAGAGAGCTGAAGATTCCTTGGCAGGCGCAAGACGAGTACCACAAGGGGCTGGAGCGTCTTGCCAAGAAAGACCAAAACGGAAGCCTGAACCATTTAATGAAAGCTGTCCAGCTATTCCCAGGGTATTTTGAAGCCCTGTATCACCTGGGCATCGTGCACACCAATCTGGGACATTTGGAAAAGGCGATGCAGGCCTTCCAAAAGGCCATCGTTGCGAGCGGCGGGCGCTATGCCAGAGCGGTATTCGGAATCGGTTACGTCCACTATTTGCAGGGAAATGCCGCCGAAGCGGAAACCGCGGTTCGCCGAGGTCTTGCAATCGACCCGAATGCAGCGGATGGTTACGTCATTCTAGGCATGACGCTTCTCCGCTTGAACCGGCCGGATGAGGCGGAAAAGAGTGCTCACGAGGCCTTGGTCAGGGACCCCCATATGGCTGACGCCTACCTGGTGCTTGCCGATTCGTGCGCTCGCCGTGAGGATTACCGTGACCAGATCCAAGAGCTCGACAATTACCTGCGTCTCGACCCCAACGGCGGAGCTACCAAGCGAGTGCATGAAGTGCGAGAAGTAGC
>Ga0182040_10000305_pt1 | contig 22022 bp, 21 predicted proteins | sample flu12Cox44000176_FD_125973 | JGI IMG/M metagenome (GOLD analysis project Ga0182040, IMG submission 125973) | Lab enrichment of tropical soil microbial communities from Luquillo Experimental Forest, Puerto Rico - flux8day.12C.oxic.44.000.176 | ecosystem: Environmental > Terrestrial > Soil >... | reverse complement strand
TGGGGCGGCCACGGCGGCGGCTGGGGGCACGGCGGCTGGGGGCACGGCGGCTGGGGGCACGGCGGCTGGGGCCGCGGCGGCTGGGGCCACGGCGGCTGGGGCCACCCTGGTTGGGGCTTTCGGCCATGGTGGGGCCACGGCGGCTGGGGGCACCCTGGTTGGGGCTTTCGGCCATGGTGGGGCCCCGGCGGCTGGGGGCACCCCTGGTGGGGCTTTCGGTCATGGTGGGGCCCCGGCGGCTGGTGGCACCCCTGGTGGGGCTTTCGGTCATGGTGGGGCCACGGCGGCTGGTGGCACCCCTGGTGGGGCCTTCGCCCATGGTGGGGCGACGGCGACTGGGACGACCAAGGTGACTGGGGCTTCCCTGGCTGGGGCTTTCGGCCATGGTGGGGCGTAGGTGACTGGGACGACCAAGGTGGCTGGGGCTGGCCGCGCCCCTGGTGGAGCTGGTGGTGGTGAGCTAGCGCCGCGGCCACGGCGCTACCCGCCGAGAAGCCATCCATGCCGACCTGAGACCGGCCTCCAGGTCGGCATGGGTGCGTTTACGGGTCGCGGGGCAGGGTGTGAGGTTCCGTGAGGCGCTCATGTCGTGCAGGCGTTGGGTTTATCTGTTGCGGCTGGCTTGTCTTTCTGTGCCGTGTTTTTGTCGCAGTCCCGTCTCGTCCCAACGCGGTCGTCGAACTCGAGCCCTGACCCGATCACGAGGCCGGGTAATGGCGTCGCTCAGTTTGACTCCCCTACCCGGCCGCGTCGCGGCCGAGGCGGATACTCAACAGTCATGACTGGCAACGGCGACGGTTTCGTGTCGGATGCCCACATCGCGGCGATGTCGCCCACGGAACGCCGCGACCTGATTCGGCGGCTGGAACGTCCGTTTGACGAGGTGTTCCCGCCGGCACTCGCGAGGCGCATGCGTCGGATCCGGTTGACCTTGATGACGGGCGGCGCGTTCGTGTTGATCCCGTGGATCGTCTACCTCGGCTTCACCCTGCCGGAAAACTATGTCGCCCAGAATTGGCCGGCTACGTGGATGGGCTTCGACTGTCTACTCGTCGCGTTCATGGCCGCGACGGCGGTGCTCGGCTGGCTGCGCCGTCAGATGGTGGTGCTCACGGCGTTCACCACGGGGGTCCTGCTGATCTGTGATGCCTGGTTCGACATCCTGACCGCCGGCTGGGGACGAGGTTTGGCTGCCCCCGTGTCGACCGCGTTCGTAGAGCTTCCCCTCGCTGCGCTCATGATGACCGGCGCCGTGCGAATCGTGCGACTGACAGCAATCCGGCTCTGGTTGCTCGACCCCGGGACGCCGCTATGGCGCCTGCCTTTGCTGCCTTAGTCGACGCGATTCCGCGCACCGCGGCCACCAAGGTCAACCGGTCGGCGATGATCGCGGCCCGGGGCGGGTGAACCGATTAATGGCTACAACGCGCCCGACGCCGGCGGTGAGTCGCTGCGCATGTGGAAGCACTATTTTCGACGGGGCCTGATCTACGGACTCGACATTTTCGACAAGACCGCCCTTTCAGAGGACCGGATGCGTGTCTTACAAGGTGACCAGGGTGATAGGCAATTCCTTGACGCAATGGCCCGCCAATTCGGACCCTTCGACATCGTCATCGATGACGGCAGTCACATGAGCCACCACGTCATTACCTCTTTTAATGCCCTATTCCCACTCTTGCGGCCCGGCGGCCTCTATGTCGTGGAGGATCTGTCTTGTCTCTACCTGGCCGCAATGGGGCGGCACTGCCAATCCATCGGACCAGTACGGGGCCATTGAGATGATCAAGAGCCTGTTGGACGGTCTGAACCATCAGCAGCAGATACGGGACGGCAACCAGGCACCTTCGATGACCGAGTTGATGGTCACCGGCGTGCACCTGCACCACAGCCTCGCCGTCATCGAGAAGGGACTCAACACCGAGCAGGGGCTTCCGGAGTGGTTGCGAGGCACGGACTATTCACGCATGTACGCGAGCAAGTAACGGCATATTCGGGACTCGTCACCTGATCGTTGACTCCGCTGGGTCCGCCACGAGCGGCGCTACGACTAGTCGACAACGCCCCACCACCGTCTCGCTTCGCGGATTCTTCACGACGCGCGGTAACCTCATTCTCGGAGCGCAACCGCTGCGCAACGGAAGGGGGCGAAGCGCTCATGGCCGACCCCGGCGAGGAAGCCGAATTAACGCGCGCCGACCGCTTTATCAAGACGGCCGTTGCGATCCTGGGCGAAACCGGACGCACCGACTTCACAGTGCAGGAGGTCGTCGCACGGTCCAAGACCTCGTTGCGCGCCTTTTACCAGCATTTCAGCAGCAAGGACGAACTACTGCTCGCGCTGTTCGACAGGACGATCGCCCAATCGGTGCAGGCCTGGCGCACCGAGGCCAGCGGGCTCGACAGCACGGCCGCGCTGAAGCTGGTGATCGACCGCATCAGCCAACAACCGGAATCAATCACCCAGGACAGCCTCAACCGGGCGTTGAGCCTTTACAACCAGCATCTGGCCGAAACCCGTCCCCGCGAATACGCCCGTGTGCTCTCCCCCTTGCATCAGCTGATCCGCGACATCGTCGGGCAAGGCATCACCGAGGGGGTCTTCAACCCGGGACTCGATGTCGGGGCCGCGGCGGCGATCGTCATGCAGACGGTGGTGGGTGCGCAGCGATTGCACTGGCTGGGCAGCGAATTGAACGGAAGACCGATCGACGCCGGCCAGCTGTATGACTTTTGCAGCCGCGCCCTGGGCATCCGGGACACCGACGACGAATCGGCCACGCCCTCGCTGGCCGAGCTGTTCGCCCAGATCGGAATGCGTCCGGGCACCCACGAGGGCGAGTTCGCGATGACGATGCCGGTCAGCCCGCATGTGGTCAACACTTCCGGCGCCCTTCAGGGCGGCTTGATCGCGACGCTCGTCGACGTAGCGGGGGGACAGCTCGGGCTGGAGTATCTGCAGCCAGGCACCACCATGACGACCGCCGACCTCTTCGTCCGCTACCTGCGACCCATCCGGCAGGGCTCGGCACGCGCGGTGCCGCGGATGCTGCGGTCCGGCAGCCGGGCGATGGTCATGCAGGTCGAGATCTACGGCGACGGCGACGACGAACTCGCGGCGACGGCCACCGTGAACTTCGCGATCATCAACGGAACCACACCCACGGCGGGTCTTCGGGCGGATACCTGAGCGATCCAGGGCCCCGGTACACCTTGGAATGCAAAAGTGGTAACGTCATTACCACCTACAGAGAACCCAAGACTTCCGCAAGGAGATTGCCATGCCGTCTCGCGAACTTTCGTTCCCCGTGTTCGACGCGGACAACCACATGTACGAGCCACAGGAGGCGCTGACCAAGTTCCTCCCCGATAACCGCAAGAACGTCATCGACTACGTGCAGGTGCGCGGTCGCACCAAGATCGTGGTGCGCGGGCACATCAGCGAGTACATCCCGAACCCGACGTTCGAGAAGGTCGCCAAGCCGGGCGCCCAGGAGGACTACTTCCGCAACGGAGCGCAGGGCAAGACGTACCGCGAGATCCTGGGCGAGCCGATGAAGGCAATCCCCGCCTTCCGCGAACCCGGCCCGCGGCTAGAGGTCATGGACGAACTCGGCATCGACTACGCCCTGATGTTCCCGACGCTGGCCAGCCTGGTCGAGGAGCGCATGAAGGACGACCCGGAAATGACCCACGACGTCATCCACGCGCTCAACCAGTGGATGTACGAAACCTGGTCGTTCAACTACGAGGAGCGCATCTTCGCCACCCCGGTGATCACCCTGCCGATCGTCGAGCGGGCGCTCGAAGAACTGCAATGGTGCCTGGAGCGCGGTGCCCGCACCGTGCTGGTGCGGCCGGCGCCGGTGCCCGGCTACCGCGGTAGCCGGTCGTTCGGACTCGAAGAGTTCGACCCGTTCTGGCAGGCCTGCATCAAAGCCGAGCTCCCGGTCTCGATGCACGCCTCAGACAGTGGTTACTCGGAATTCGCGAACGTGTGGGAGCCCGGCGACGAGTTCCTGCCGTTCAAGCCGACCGCCTTCCGGAGCCTGGCGATGGGCCATCGGCCGATCATGGACGCGATGGGTGCGCTGGTGTGCCACGGCGCGCTGTCGCGCAACCCGGAGATACGGATCCTGTCGATTGAGAACGGCGCCGACTGGGTGCCGGACCTATTCAAAGGCCTCAAAGGCGTCTACAAGAAGATGCCGAACTCGTTCAGCGAGAACCCCATCGAGGCGTTCAAGCGCTGCGTCTACATCACCCCGTTCTGGGAGGACCGGTTCAACGAGATCGTCAATATGGTGGGCACCGACCGGGTGCTGTTCGGATCCGACTGGCCGCACCCCGAAGGCCTGAAGGACCCCATCTCCTTCGTCGACGAGCTCACCGACTTCGAGCAAGAGGACGTCGCCAAGATCATGGGCGGCAACCTGATGAAGCTGATGAAGGTCTCCGCGCCATCGAAGAAACCGGTCTCAGCCTGACGGCGGCAAAGCAGACCCTAAGCTCTTCTCCGGGCCGTTAGCAAACCCGGGACCCGTTGATAATCTGAACATCTGCGTGTGACTCGGTCCGTAGAACGGCTCCGCAGGAGGGCGGCCATATGGTGGCCGAAAAGGACTGGGACAAAACCGTGGGTGCGGCGGACACAGTGCGCCGCATCTTCGAGAACGTCCCCGTGATGCTGGTTGGTTTGGAGGGGCCCGACCACCGGTTTGTCGCGGTCAACGCCGCCTACCGCGCGTTCAATCCGATGGGCAACCCCGTCGGGAAGCTCGCCCGCGAGGTTTTCCCCGAGTTCGAGAGCCAGCAGATGTACGAGATGTTCGACCGGGTCTATCAAACCGGCAAAGCGCAGTCCGGGGCGGAGTGGCGGCTGCAGGCCGACTACGACGGTTCCGGAGTCGAGGAACGGTTCTTCGACTTTGTGGTCACACCGCGCCGCCGCGAGGACGGATCGATCGAGGGTCTGCAGCTCGTCGTTGACGATGTCACCAGCCGGGTGCGGGCGCGGCTGGCCGCCGAAGCGCGCATGGAGGAGCTGTCCGAGCGGTACCGCAGCGTCCGCGATTCGGCCACCGTTATGCAGCAGGCATTACTGGCCCCATCCGTGCCGGTCGTTGCCGGTGCGGACATCGCCGCGCAGTACCTCGTCGCCGCGGAGGACACCGGGGCCGGTGGCGACTGGTGTGACGCAATAGCCCTCGGGGATCGCCTGGTCCTTATAGTCGGCGACGTCGTCGGCCATGGGGTCGATGCCGCCGCGGTGATGTCCCAATTGCGCACCGCGCTGCGGATGCAGATTTCGGCGGGCCACACCATCGCCGAAGCGCTCGAGGCGGTCGACCGATTCCATGAACAGGTGCCCGGGTCGAAGTCGGCCACCGTCTGCGTCGGTTCGCTGGACTTCGCCACCGGCGAGTTCCAGTACTGCACCGCCGGACACCCGCCGCCGCTGCTGGTGAGCGCCGACGCCAACTCGCGGTACGCGGAACCGTCGGGCGCCGGCCCACTCGGCAGCGGCACCGGATTTCCGGTGCGTACCGAGGTGCTCGAAACGTGCGACTCGGTCCTGCTGTATTCCGACGGCCTGATCGAGCGTCCCGGCCGGCCGCCGGGCGCCAGCACCGCCGAATTCGCCGACTTGGCGGCGAAGATCGCCGGCGGCGGCAGCGGCTTCGTAATCGACGCGCCGCGACGGCCGATCGATCGCCTCTGTTCGGAGACATTGGAACTGCTGCTCCGGTCGACGGGCTACAACGACGACGTCACACTGCTTGCGGCGCAGCGGCGCACACCGCCGGCACCGCTGCGCATCACGCTGGACGCGACGATCCACGCCGCACGCACGGTTCGTGACCGGCTACGCGAATGGCTGTCGGAGATCGGCGCCGGCTACGACGACGTCTGTGACGTTGTGCATGCGATCTCCGAGTTCGTCGAGAACGCGGTCGAACACGGGTACGCCGCGGAGGCTGCAAACGGGATTTCAAACGGGATTGTCGTCGAGGCCGCGCTGGCCGGCGACGGCAACCTGCGCGCCTCGGTGATCGACAACGGACAGTGGAAGGATTACCGCGAGGGCGAGCAGGGCCGCGGACGCGGACTCGCGATGGCCGAAGCCCTGGTGTCCGAGGCGCACATCACGTCTGGCGCCGGCGGGACGACGGCCAGCCTGACGCACCGCCTGTCGCGACCGGCAAACTTCGTCACCGACACGACCGTCAGCCGGGTAACCCCTCGGCGACCGGTCACCTCCGAGTTCATCTCATTGGTCGGCGAGCCCGGCCACATTGTCGTCAGCGGCGAGGTCGACTCCGTCACCGCATCCACCCTCGACCGCCAGATCGCGGTCGAAAGCCGTTCCAGCATAGCACCTTTGACGATCGACCTCAGCGGAGTCACCCATCTTGGATCGGCGGCCGTCAGCGCCCTGGCCGCCGCCCGCGCCAGGGCGCGCAAACAGGGTGCTGACTGCGTGCTGATAGCGCCGCCCGGGAGCCCGGCGCATCACGTCTTATCACTGGTCCAGATACCGGTTGTCAGCGGCCAGGCTGAGAACATCTTCGCCGAAGAGTAGGGGCAGGCCGGTTCGCGGTCAGCGCGCCTGGCCGTGTCGCACCTGATTGAACGGCACCTCGCGGTCGGCGGCGTATTCCCGTGGGAAGCCCAGCACCCGTTCACCGATGACGTTGCGGGCCATCTCCGTGGTGCCGCCGCCGATGGCCACATTCTGCCGAGACAGGTACCGCAGCCCCGTCTCCAGGCCTTCACCCGGTTGCCCTACGACACCGGCACTTCCGGCAATCGCCAATGCCGTGTCCATATCCAAGGTCACGGTCTCGGAGTGGAACAGCCTGATGAGCGTTCCGGCGGCCGGGGGCAGTTCGCCATCCCTGACACTGCGGTACACGTGGTCGATCAGCTGCTCGGCCACCGCCCGGTGCACGAGCACCCGCCCGGCCATCTCGCGCACGCGTTCGTTGTCGGCCTGGCCCGTCTTCTCCGCAAGGCCAACGTAGTCAACGGGTTTCGTGGTTCCGCCCTCACTGCCGCTGCCGCTGGCGAACTCCGAGCCCTGCCCGACCGCCCTGCGTTCGTGATACAGCTGCCGCGAGGCCACCGCCCAGCCACCGTTGACCTCGCCGACAACGGCGTCGTCGCCGACGTCCACACCGTCCAGGAACTCCTCGCAGAACTCGGTGGAACCGCTCAGCATGGTGATGCGCCGCAACGTGATTCCCGGATGAGCGATGGGCACCAGGAACATGGTCAGGCCTTCATGCTTGGGCACGTCCCAGTCGGTGCGGGCCAGACACAGGCCGTAGTCGGCGGCGAACGCGCTGGTGCTCCAGGTCTTGGCGCCGTTGATCACCCAACGGTCGCCATGGCGTTCGGCACGGGTGATGACACCGGCCAAGTCCGATCCGCCGCTGGGCTCGGACAATAGCTGCACGAGCACTTCGTCGCCGCGCAGGGCGGCGGAAATGTGCCGCTTCTTCTGGTCTTCACCGCCGGTGTCCAGCAGTGTGGCGCAGCAGATGGTGAACGTGGGGGTATTGAGGATCAGCGGCATTTCGTAGTTGAGGCTTTCGGAGTCGAATGCCTTCTGGTACTCGTAATCCAGGCCCAGGCCACCGTACTCGCGCGGGAAGCAGATACCGGCGAATCCCCCTTCGTAGAGCCGCTTTTGCAGTTCTCGGGCCCTTCGCCAGGACCGTTCGTCGTCGCGCGGCACGGGCGGCGGCGACTCGGGGTCGATGGCGGGCATGTTGTCCGCCAACCACGCTCGAGCCCGGGCGGCAAACTCGGCGACCGATTCCGCGCGCGTCATTCGTGGGTCGTCATCGATCGGGCGGCTTTCTCCGACTCGTACACCCTCATGTTGTGCTCCTCGGGTGTGCCGAACGTCGAGCGGTACAACGTAACCCGCCTCAGGTACAGGTGCAGGTCGTGTTCCCAGGTGACGCCGATGCCGCCGTGCATCTGCACGCAGGCCTGAACGATCCTGCAGGACATCTCGCCGACGTAGGACTTGGCAATGCTGGCCGACAAACCCGCCGCGGGCGAGCGGGCGGCAACGTCGGCGACCGCCGCGGTCGTGGTGGCACGGCACGCTTCCAGCCACAGCTTCATATCGGCGAAGCCATGCTTGAGGACTTGGTAAGACGCCAGCGGACGGCCGAACGTGTGCCGGTCCAGCGCCCACGCAGCGGTGAAGTCGAATACCGTCTGTAGGATGCCGACCACCTCGGCGCACTGCAGCACCTGGGCAAGCTGACTCTGGCGGTCGATCAGCGCGGCGGTCTCGGCAGCGCTGCCGACCACCGCAGACGGTGCCACGAGCACCCCATCGAAATGCACCCGCGCGTATTGCTTGACCAAGTCCACCGACTGCTGGGGCTCGATCCGGACGCCCGGCGCGTCCGTAGGGACCAGGAACTGACGAACCTCGTCACCGCATCGCGCCACCACCAGCAGCACAGCACTTTGGGCGCCGGCCTCGACGCGGTCCTTGGTGCCGTCGATGCGGAAACCGGTGTCGATCTGGGTGGCCGTCACCGACGGATCCAGCGGCTCCCATCCCCTGCCCGGCTCCGAAACCGCCCACGACGCCACCGTCTCACCCGAGACCAGCGACTCGATGGTGACAGCGTGCGATCGCGGGTCTGCGCAATCGGCTAGTGCGGCGAGCACGACGCTGACCGGGTACAGCGGCCCGGGTGCGACCGTCTTGCCGAGTTGTTCGGCGACCATGGCCAAATCCTCAACACCGCTGCCCGAGACGCTGCCACCGCCCAAATCCTCCGGAACGAGCAGGGCCGTCCACCCGAGCTCGGCGGCGCGCCGCCACCATGCCGTATCGAAGGACTCCCCCGCGGCATGCAGTTCACGGACGCGGCGCAGCGGCGCTTCCTTTTGCAGAAAGGCTTGGGTCGTCGATGCGAATAGTATCTTTTCAGGAGAGTCGACAGCGGTCATGATGCCGGTAGGTTCAGAATGTTGGGGTGGTTGATCATCCGCCTGATCGGTTCTCGTCGGAGTTCGCTAGAGACTCTGATGTTAGCAATACGGTAAGAGATACCGGAGTTCAATCGATAATGATGCTGATGAGTGGTAAGCGCGATGGCTGAGACGAACGAACCGTCGAAGGCCGACGCCAAGGCATTGCTCGAAGAAGCTGAGGCGCAAGCTGCCGCGGCCGAGGCAAAGGCCGCCGCGGCGCAGGCTCGCGCCCGCGTCGCCCGGCTGCGACGCGAAGCCCGCGGCCTGCACGACCCTGCCGAGGATCACGCCGACGAAGAATACGACGACGAAGAATACGACGAGACGGCCGAAGAGGATTACGAGGATTACGAGGATTACGACGAGGACGTTGACGCCGCCGCGTACGAATCCGAGTCGGCCTGGTGGCGACGCCGGATGCCGACGATTGTCGCAGTGGCCGCGATCATCCTCACCATCTGCTTTACCGGCCTCAGCGCATACATGGTGCTCGAACATCGTGACACCACGAAGCACCGACAGCGGGAAGCGGCGTTCGTCGCCGGGGCTAAGCAAGGGGTCGTCAACATGATCTCGATCGACTTCAACAAGGCAAAAGAAGACGTCCAGCGCGTGATCGACAGCTCGACGGGCCCATTCAAGGATGATTTCCAACAGCGCGCCAACGACTTAATCGCCGTGGCCAGTCAGTCGAAAGCGATCACCGAGGGAACCATTAGCGGCGCCGCCATCGAGTCCATGGACCGGAATTCCGCGGTGGTGTTGGTCGCGGCGACATCACGGGTGACCAATTACGCACCCGGGAGGGATGACCCACCACGGATATGGCGGCTGAAGGTGACCATTGCCGACGTCGGCGGCCAGTACAAGATGTCGAAAGTTGAGTACGTAGCGTGACTGACGAAGTGCGCGAGGCAACCGATGGTGCGGCCGAAACCGATTCGGACGCACCGGAAGCCACAGAAGAAGCCGACGACTCCGTAACGGAGGCCCCGAGCGACGAAGAAGAAGCCGACTCCCCCGAATGGGCCGAGCACGGACGGCATCGCCTATCGCCCAGGCTGCGCAAAATCGCTGCGGTGGTTCTGGCTTTGCTCCTGTTGATCTCCGGCGGCGTGGCGACGTGGTTGTACTTCAAGCAGTATCGGCCCGATCAACAGACCGACGCCGGCGTCGCTCGGACGGTGGGCAGAGCCGCGTCCGACGGAACGGTGGCCTTGCTGTCCTACTCATCCGACACGCTCGACAAGGACTTCGCCGCCGCCAAGTCGCACCTCGGCGGCGAATTTCTTTCCTACTACGAACAATTCAGTCAGGCTACCTTGGCTCCGGTCGCCAAGCAGAAGTCGATGAAGACCACCGCTCATGTGGCGGGCGCCGCGGTGTCAGAGCTACATCCCGATTGGGCCGTCGTTCTGGTTTTCGTCAATCAGAGCACCTCAACCAAGGACAATCCCGAACCGTTACTGGCGAGCAGTAGCGTGCTGGTCCATATGAACCGGATCAACGGCACTTGGCTGATCACCAAGTTCACCCCGGTCTAGGCTCGCTACATTGCGAACACGCGGCGGAGCGTCTGCGCGTGCAGGGCCTGGTTCTCTTGGGAGACAACCCAATCCGGAACCAACGAATCGAAGCCATTGAATGTCGCTGCGATAACGTGTAATTCGGTGTGGACGTAGGCATGCAGGAGTCGGTTGGCATAGTCGATGGCTTCGTCGCGGCACGGGTCGATCTCGGAACAGCTGATGAACGTGGGCGGCAGCCCCTCCAGGTTCGCCCGCTGCGCGGGGACGTGTTGACCGCTCGCGGTCGCGTGGCCGAGGTAATGGCTCCACGCCCGGCTCACAGCGGGACCGTTGAGGCCCGGCGTGCGCTGGAACTCGCGTCGCGACGGCGTGGCGTCGGAATCGAGCATGGGCTGGTGCAGGATCTGCACCAGGATCGCCGGACCTTCCTCGTCGAACATGCGCTGGGTCAGACCTGCGACCAGTGCCCCGCCCGCGTCCCGGCCCATGACCGCGATGCGGCCGGCATCCGCGTCCAGGTCGGCGCAATTTTCGACGGCGTATCGGAGGGCCGCTTCCACGTCGGCCAGTGCCGCCGGACACGGATCTTCCGGCGCGAGCCGGTAGTCGACAGACACCAATAGGCAGCCGGCACTACGTGTCAGCTCCACGCACTGCGCGTGATCGGTGTCCAGGTTCCCCGTAACGAAGCCACCGCCGTGGGCATACACCACGAGCGGCGCCGGGGATGGGGCGGGGCCGCGATACAGACGAACACCCAGCCGCCGGCCGTCCGGACCGGCGATGGTCCGCGATTCGACGGTGACGCCGTCGGTGTCGACCGCCGCGGCCCGCCGGGTGGCGAGCAGGTTGGCGTGTTCCCGCTCGGTGGGCAGCGTCTCTGCGCGGAATTCGACGACGCCTAGCTCGATCGCGGCCTCGCGCAGCACCGGGTCGATGCGGTTAAGGCCTTGTGGCCGTGTCAGATTCGTTTGCGTCATACCCTCATCTTCCGGGTGGTCGTCGCGGCTCGGGTCTGGCAGCCCTCTTCAAGGTAGACCTGGGCCTCCATATGGTGAAAGATGCGCCCCGCTTCGACCTAATCGAGGATCGCGTGCAGCTCACCGTGCCCGTTACAGTAACCACCACAAGCCGTTGGGCTTCGTTGCTATTTATATTATGATAGCGATATTCCACCCGCTATAAACCCGCCTCACCGGCTGTTCAGCAGGAGCGCTGATGACTCTCAGCACCGACCACTCGGATCCCAGTGGCCAGTCCGTCTCACTCGACTTCACCGGTGAAACCAGCCCGTATCCGTTCTTCGAACACATGCGGCACACCGATCCGGTCTGGCACGGCGCCCTGGCGGACCACACACAGATGCCCGAGGAACTGCGGCCCGGCGACGAGTGGGTGTTGTTCGGCTACGACGGCGTGTTCCAGGCTTTCCGCGACGACCGGATCTTCACTTCGGCCAAATACGACAAGACGATCGGACTGGTGATGGGCCACACCATCCTGGCGATGGGCGGCAAAGAGCACCACGATCACCGCAACCTGGTGGCCAAGGCCTTCCGCGCCACCGCGCTGGAACGCTGGGAACCGGCGATCATCGGGCCGGTCTGCGATCAACTGGTCGACGAAATCAAAAACGACGGCCAGGCGGACCTGGTGAAGGCGGTGACATTCGAATTCCCGACCCGGATCATCTCCGTACTGCTCGGTCTCCCGGCCGAGGATCTCGCCCTTTTCCGGCGTTTGTCCCTCGACCTCATCTCCATTCCGACCGACATCATGGCCGGGCTCAACGCCGCGGCGGAGCTACACGACTATTTCCTCGGTCAGGTCGAGCAGCGACGCCGCAAACTCACCGATGACATCATCGGTGACCTGGTTGCCGCCGAGATCGACGGCGAAAAGCTCACCGACGAGGCCATCATCGCCTTCTTGCGCCTGTTGTTGCCCGCCGGGCTGGAGACCACCTATCGCTCGTCGGGCAATCTGCTGTACCTGCTGCTGACCCACCCGGAGCAGCTGGCGATGGTCTACCAGGACCGGTCACTGATACCGTCGGCGATCGAAGAGGGCCTGCGGTTCGAGACCCCACTGACGATGGTCATGCGGACCACCACCGAAGAAGTCGAAATCGGCGGCAAGACGATTCCGGCCGACGCGCAGATCGACATGTGCATGGGCTCGGCCAACCGCGACGAAAGCCGCTGGACCGCCCCGAACGCCTTTGACATCCAACGGCCGCGCCAAGCCCACATCGCGTTCGCCGGCGGCATCCACATGTGCCTCGGCATGCACTTGGCGCGGCTGGAGACGCGGGTCATGCTGAACAGCCTGTTCGACCGCGTCAAGGACCTGACCTTTGTGCCCGACGACGGAACCGGCATAGAGTCCAAGATCGTCGGGCTCACCTTCCGGTCGCCCAACAAACTTCCCGTTACGTTCTCCCCTGCCGCATGAGAAGCCGCGCGGCGATCCTGCACGACGTCGGCGGGCCGTGGTCTGTCGAGGAATTCGAGTTGGACCCGCCCCGCGCCGGCGAAGTCCTGGTCGAAATGGCCGCGGCCGGGTTGTGCCACTCCGACGACCACATCCTCAAGGGCGACATGTCCGCGCCCAACCAGGTGATGCGATCCCTCGGGCTGCCAACCATGTTCCCGATGATCGGTGGTCACGAGGGTTCCGGCATCGTGCGCGAAGTGGGTTACGGCGTAAGCGATTTCGTGCCGGGCGACCACGTAGTGATGTCGTTCGTCGCCGTGTGCGGCCAGTGTCGCTGGTGTGCGAGCGGTATGGAATACATCTGTGACGTAGGCGCTTTCACTCTCACTCCGGGGATGCCCACCGACGGCACATTCCGCCATCACACCGCGGACGGCAAGCCACTTGGCCATCTGGCGAAGGTCGGCGCATTCGCCGAACACACCGTGGCAGCGACGAATTCGCTGGTGAAGATCGAGCCGCACCTACCACTGGCGCCGAGCGCGCTGCTGTCATGCGCCATTCCGACCGGCTACGGCTCCGTCGCTAACCGCTCCAACATGCGCGCCGGCGATACCGTCGTTGTGATCGGCGTCGGCGGCATCGGAACGGGCGCAATCCAGGGCGCCCGGATCAATGGCGCCGCGCAGATCGTCGCCGTCGATCCGGTGGATTTCAAACAGAAATCGGCCCTGCAGTTCGGTGCGACCCACAGCACCGCGACGGTCGCCGAGGCGCTGGACCTGGTGCGGGGCCTGACGTACGGGGTCATGGCCGACGCCGTGGTGGTCTCGCCTTCGCTGATCACCGCCGAGGATGTCCGCGATGCGGTGCAGCTCACCCGCAAAGGCGGGACCTGTGTTCTCACCGGCATGACGTCGCAGTTGACGCGATCGGTCAAGATCGATCTGCAGGACTTCATCCTGATGAACAAGACCCTGGCGGGCACCATATTCGGTTCGTGCAACCCGCGGGCGGACATCTTCCGCCTGGCCCGGCTCTACCAGACCGGGCAGCTGCAACTCGACGAAATGATCACCCGGCGCTATCGCCTCGAGGACATCAACCAGGCCTACGACGACCTGCGTAACGGCGAAATCATCAGGGGAATAATCGATTTCGGGATCGCCTGAGAGCTACTTTTTGCGGGCCATCACCCGCTGCAGTTGGCCGTACGCATCGATCGGGCTGTGCAGCGCCAAGCCGCCATCCGCATGCACGATTTGCCCTGTCACCCAAGGTAATTCGAGGACGCCCACGATGGCCCCGGCCACGTCCGTAGCGGCTCCCAGACCACCCAGCGCCGTCCGTTCGGACAAACCTTCCACCCAGCCGGGAAGTTGTTCCGGTTTCGCCAGCATCGGTGTCCGGGTGACACCGGGACCAACCGCGTTCACGCGGATCCCATGGCTGCCCCACTCCACGGCGGCGACCTTCACCAGCATGTCCACGCCCGCTTTCGACACGCAGTAGGCGCCCATATCCCGGTCGGCGACGGTGCCGCTGATGCTGGAGACTGCGACGATCGAGCCGCCCACGCCGGCGTCGATCATCGCTTGTGCCCCCGCGCGGATGGTCAGCCAGGTGCCGGTGAGGTTCACCGCCAGCACCCGTTCCCACTCCTGCACCGACTGTTGCAGCAACATGCCCGATGCGCCGATCCCGGCGCAAGTCACTATTCGGGTGGGCGCACCGTGGTCGCGTAGGGTTTGTTCCATCGCGGCCGACACCGCGCCGGGATCGCTGACATCGCAGGCGATATCGCCACCCGACAGGTCCCACACCACAACGCGGTGACCCGCGTCGCGCAGCCGCCCGGCGACTTGCAGTCCGATCCCGGACCCACCCCCGGTCACCAAGGCTGTCATTGCGCGGGCCCGATCAACTCGACGAGCACGCCGTCCGGCGCGGTGATGACCGCCATCGAGACCTCCGTTCCACCCGGGGCGGGCATGGTGATGCGGCGAACGCCGTCGCTGAACCCCAAGGCCGCCAACGTCGAAAGGGTCTCCTCGACCCCGCGCTGCAGAGATAGCAGGAAGAATCCGTGCCGGGGTCGCTGCAGCCGCGCCAACGCGGCGTCGGCGCCCTCGAAGACCACCAGTTCGACGATGTCGGAGTCGGGCGTCCGCGGATCCCCAAGGAATATCGACCGCAGCCCATTGGTCTTGGCGCCGAACAGTTCTGGCCAATCACCGGTGAAGGTTTGGTCGAACAGTTCGGTGAATCCCAGGCCGTCGCGCCAAAACTTCATCGAGCGTTCGACGTCGGCGGTGCAGATCGCGGCATGATGAATACCTGGCATGGGCTTCCTCTCCTTGAGTTCACTGTAAGAGTCGGATGTGACGACGCTCACAGCGGGAGCCTGGATGATGCGTGGGAACCGCCGCGTTCCTAATGACTGGTTTCATCATGAAACGAAAGGTGGCCGGTCATGGTGGCTCAACTGCAGCATGGGATGGGTAACCCGGCGAGGCTGATGCCAACGCGGCGTCTGAGGGTCGTGGCCGCACCGCCCGGCGTTAACGCGCCACAACACGAGCCGGAGGATCTGGGTTTTCTTCTCGAATCCGCCCGAATGGACCGAGAAATGGCGCGAGAGATGCCTCGGGGCTTTCAGCGGCCGGGCCGGCACTCCATCATGGCTGCACTGATGAACATGTCGAACCAACGCTTCGCCATTCTCGGAGTGGGCGTCCTGCTCTTGACGGTTGGCCTGCTGGCACTCCGGTTCCCGGTCTTCCTCTCCGATTTCGATCACTGGGGCTTCCAAATCAATTGCGGAAGTGGGTTCCAGAGCGCGTTGACCCAGGCCAGCATCGCCGACTCGGCCGGAACGCACTTCGTGGATCAATGCCACACAGCCATAGCGGTGCGTCGCGCCTGGGCCATCCCGCTCGCGGTTGGCGGCGCGCTGCTGCTGATCGGACTGATGGTCAGTCCGCCGCGTCAGGGCTCGGCGGAGGCTGCGACAACCGTCGAAACCCGTTCGGGGACAACGTCAGGCCGGTCACCGCTCTTCTCGCAGGCCGCGTGAATCTACTAGCTCTTGGTCCGAGACCCGTTTCCCCTGGGTGGCACCATATTTGGATCGGTAGCGCCTTTAATCGGCAGCATGCGGACTTTGTCGCGCGGGACGCGACGACCCGTCCTGACGTTGACAATTCGCAGCTCGATGGGATCGCCATTGGAATCCGTCGGCTGCAGTGGCGGCTGCTCTGAGGTGGCACCCCACCTATCTCCCCAAGCCAACAGCGCCAACAAGACGGGTTGTAGGTCGCGCCCTTTCTCCGTGAGTCGGTATTCGCATCGGTTCCCCGAATCGCCGTACGGAACACGGGCCACCACGCGGTGCTCGGAGAGCCAGTTGAGTCGATCGGTAAGGGTGTTGCGGGCGATGCCGAGTCGCCGCTGAATGTCTTCGAAGCGAGTGAGGCCGAAAAGGAGCTCGCGGCTCAGCGGCCGCCGCGCGCGACCCGACTCCTGAGCAGCTGAGATGGAAGTGGGTTATTCGATGTGATCGCCACCGGCGCACTGTGACCGCAAGACCGTTGGCTCGGTCGTACTCGCGCCCTAAGCGGCGTCGGGGTTCTCCAGCACGACGGCCACGGCTTGTCCCGAACCTATGCATACCCCGGCGGCGCCATAGCGCACGTGGCGTTCACGCAGTTCAAGCGCGAGGGTCAGGACGTATCGAGTTCCAGTGGCGCCGAACGGATGCCCGATGGATACAGCCCCACCATTTGGTGTCAGCTTGTCGTCGGGAATTACGAAGCCGCCGAGCTGATTTGGAAGTTCCCGAAGCACGCCCAGAGCCTGTGCGCTGAACGCCTCGTGAACCTCCCACACGTCGATCTGTTCGGGGGTAAGGCCGGCGCGCTTGATCGCCAGCGGCAGCGCCCATGCCGGAGCCAGCCCCATGATCGCCGGGTCGAGGGCATACACCGCCGAGGAGACCACGCGCGCCAACGGGGCAACGCCGAGCTCGACGGCGCGCTCCCCCGACGCAAGAACCACGGCACTGGCGCCGTCGCTCAGTGGCGTGGAGTTGGCCGCGGTCATCTGGGTGGTGCCCGGTTGCACCGGCAACGCCGCGAGCAGCTCGGCCGTGGTGTCGTCGCGGATGAACTCGTCGTGCTCGACCGTGCGCGCCGGCGTTTTTTTCGTCGCCGCGATCGGGACCGGCAAGATCTCTTTGGCGAGTCGCCCCGAGTCACGGGCGGCCCTGGCGTGCTGCTGCGAGCGCAGCGCGAAGGCATCGATCTCCTCGCGCGTCAGGCCGTAGCGGTCGGCCACGTTCTGCGCGGTCTCGATCATGGAAATGTAGGCGTTGCGGGCCAACAGTTTTGGGTTCGGCGGGCCGCCGGCGCCGGCCCACATGGTGTCGAGCAGAATCACCGGTCCGCGCGGGGAAAACGGCGCGTCGCCCTTCATGTATGCCCACCCGGAACGCGACATCGATTCCACACCACAGGCGATGCCCACACCTAGGTCGCCCGCCTTGATCGCGTGGGCCAATTGGACGGTCGCGCTCAACGACGAAGCGCAGAACCGGTTGATCGTCGCTCCGGCGACGCTGTCGGGGAATCCGGCCGCCAGCAACGCCCAGCGCGCCACGTCCCCCATCCCCTCGTGGGCGGGGTTGACGCAGCCGGCGACGACGTCCTCGATCTGGTCCAGTCCGACGCCGACGCGCTCGCACGCGCCCGTCATCGCCAACCCGAGCAGGTCGTCGAGCCGGATATGCGACAACGAGCCGCCATACCGGGTAAATGGGGTGCGCACACCGCCGAGCACAAACGCCTCTGTCATCGTCGACTCCCAGGATCACTACGGATTATTGATGTCGCGCACGACCTCGATCGCCCTCGCCAAGGTGGACAGCCGGGCGTCGAGGGTGTCGCCGGCCGGATAGAGGCGGACCGTGTCGACACCGGCGTCGCGCCAGACCGACAACCGTTGCCGCACCATGGATTCGGTGCCGATCAAGGTTGTGGCCAGAACCATGTCGTCGGTCACCAGGTTCGCCGCGCCGTCTCGGTCGCCGGCCTGCCAGCGTTCGCGCACCTCGGCGGCGACCTCGGCCCAGCCCTGACGGCTATAGGCCTGGTTGTAGAAATTGGTCGACGCCGATCCCATGCCCCCCAGGCTGAACGCGAGCTCCTTCTTGCGGCCATCGACCATGACACGCAAGGCATCCTCGTCGGACGCGAACGCCACCTCGGCGCCCTGACAGATGTCGAGTTCGTCGCGGCTGCGCCCGGCTCGGGCCAGCCCCTCCTCCAAGTAGGTGAAGTAGGCGTCGCCGGCACCTTCCGGCACGAAGCTGGTGCCCAGCCAACCATCCGCGATTTCGCCGGTGAGCCGCAGCATGGCCGGCGACAGTGTCGCAAGGTAGACCGGGATCGGGTGCTCGGCGCGCATCGAAAGCCTCATCGGGACCGTATCCCCACCGGGCCGCGGAATCTGGAACTCGCGGCCCTGGTAGGAGACCTTCCCGCCGGCCACCACCTGGCGCACAATCTCAACCGTTTCCCTGAGCCGAGCGAGGGGGCGCGCAAACGGAACCCCGTGCAGCCCTTCGATGACCTGCGGACCGGAGGCACCGAGGCCGAGCAAAAACCGTCCGCCCGACAGGTTCGACAGCGTGATCGCGGCCTGTGCCACCGCCACGGGTGTCCGGGTCCCGACTTGGATGACGCCCGAACCGAGCAGCATGCGATCGGTGCACGCCGCGTAATAACCCAGCGCCGACGGCGCGTCGGACCCCCACGCCTCGGCCACCCACAACACGTCCAATCCCAGCTTCTCGGCTTCGACGACAAAGTCTCGTTGCCGCGACCAGCCGCCGAAGCTGGCGGCCTCGACCGTGGTGGCCGTGCGCATCAGGTTTCCGCCAGCTTCTTGATGTGTTGCACAGTCTTTGTCATGTTCTGCTCGAATTCACGCATCCGCACGAACACGATCTTTTGCTCCTTGTCGGGCATCTGATCTATGGCAATCGACAGGCCGGAACGTGCGGGACCCATCTGCATCCACTGCGACAGTTCGGTGCCGCCGTCCTTCGGCTCGAGCCGAAACCGCCAGACCGCGGTGGGGTTCTGCGGGTTCTCGACGGCCCAGGCCAGTACCCGCTCTGGGTCGCACTCGATCACCTCCGAGGTGGTGGCCCACTCCCCGAGCGCCTCGTGCTTGCTGCGTCCCACGAATCTGGCTCCGACGGCGGCTTCGGTGGCTCCGTCAAGCCACTCGACCGACTGCAGTTCCTGGCTCATGGTCGGCATCAGCTCGATGTCGGACACCAGCGCCCACACCCGCTGCGGCGGCGCGTCGATCCAGGTCTGCACCTGCACGGTTGGTTTGTCCGCGTAGCGCGCACCCGTCCACTCCACGTTCAGCCGACCTCCTCGTCGATCCGACCGTCAACTACGCACAAAGATTAGCCCCGGTGGGCCGCCGGGGGCCTCATCGCCAACTAAGGCAAGGCCGGGGCTGCTATGACGGCAAGCGCCTCGCCGCGCGGTACTTCTTCCGCTACGAGCTGCCCAAGACGACCGCGCAGTTCGACCTGCTCGACAGCGGCGACCGCACCACGACCGACTTGGATGAGAACTGGCTATAGTCAGAAGTTTCCCCATGGAGGCGCAATGCAGCAGCTGACCGGCTTGGATGCCGCTTTTTTGGCGCTCGATTCGGCGACGGCCTACGGGCACGTTGGCAGTGTGTCCGTTCTGGATCCGCCAGCGGGCGGCCAGGCGCTAAGCCTGGAGCGGCTGACCGAGCTCATCGAGTCCCGGTTGCATCTGGTCCCGCCGTTTCGCCGCCGCTTGGTGGAGGTGCCCTTCGGCCTGGACCAGCCGTACTGGATCGAGGACCCCGATTTCGACATCGAGTTTCATGTCCGCGAGCTGGCGCTGCCCGCACCGGGTGATGATCGCCAGCTGGCGGTCCAGGCGGCCCGGCTGCACGCGCGACCGCTGGACCGCCGCCGCCCGCTGTGGGAGACCTACCTCATCCACGGCCTGCGGGGTGGCCGGCAAGCCCTTTACACGAAGGTGCATCACGCGGCCATCGACGGCGTCTCCGGAAACGATCTGCTCGCCGCGCTGATGGATACCTCGCCGCAGCCCCGCGAGGCCGACGAGCCAGACCCGTGGCGCCCGGAAGCCGAGCCCGGCGCTGCCCAGCTGCTGGCGCGCAGCGCCGTGTCGCTGGCAACCCACCCGGTTCGGGCCGCGCGGGTCTCGGCGGGGATCGCGCGTTCATTGCCCACCCTTGCCAGCAGTCCCGCGCGCCCCGGGCTGCCGCTGATCGACCGGTTTGTGTTGCGCCGCGGCCGCGGTGTCGTGCTGTCGGCGCCGCCGCTGATCGCGCCCGCAACGCCGTTCAACAAGAACATCGGCCCGCATCGGCGCTGGGCGTTCGGCAGCGTCCCGCTTGCGGAGGTCAAAGCGATCAAGAACGCCGCCGGTGTCACCGTCAACGACGTCGTGATGGCGCTGTGCGCGGGCGCGCTGCGCACCTGGCTGCAGAAACACGATGCCCTGCCCGACGGGCCGCTCGTGGCGGCCGTGCCGGTGTCCATCCGCACCGAAGAGCAAAAGGACACCCACGGCAACCGGGTCTCGTCCGTCATCGCCGCGATACCAACGCATTTGGCGGACCCGGCTGAGCGGCTGGCGGCCGTGCACGAGGCGATGCGCGCGGCGAAGGAGCAGCACAACGCGCTGCCGGCCGAGCTGCTCACCGACATCGCGCAGTTCTCCGTGCCGGCGTTGGCCAATCAGGCCAACCGATTGGCCACCCGGCTGCGCCTACTGGAGCGGGTCCCGCCGTTCAACCTGTTCATCTCCAACGTCCCCGGGCCGACCGTGGATCTTTACCTGTGCGGCGCGCGACTCGACGGCGTCTACCCGCTCTCGGCGATCGCCGACGGGCAGGGGCTGAATCTGACCGTGTTGGGATCCAACGGCAAGCTCAACTTCGGGGCACTGGCCGACCGTGACCTGGTCCCCGACGTCGACCTGATAATCGACGGAATCAAAGACGAAGTCGCCGTACTGTCCGACGTGGTCGGGGTTGGCTGATGTCAACTCCGATGTCGCGGTCACCTATACCGACCGGCCCAGCCGACGCGAGCGCTCCCCCGTCGTGGCTTTACCTGACAGATCCAGCCCGTGCGACGGCCGAATACGGGGTGCTGATGGCCACGCTGCCGCTAAGGCAGCTGTTGCCGGCCGGCGACGGGCACCCGGTTCTGGTGTTGCCGGGCCTGCTCGCCGACGACGTTTCCACCTGGACGCTGCGGCGCATCCTGCGCGATCTCGGCTACCGGGTGCACGGCTGGCGGCTGGGACGCAACCTCGGCCCGACGGCCGCGACGGTCACCGGACTCCAGAATCGCCTGCTCGGCCTTCATGCACGTTACGACTCGGCTGTGAGTGTGATCGGCTGGAGCCTCGGCGGCATCTACGCCCGCACTCTTGCCCGCGGCAATCCTTCGGCGGTGCGCCAGGTCATCACGCTCGGCAGCCCCATTCACCTCGCCCACGAAAGCCAGTCTCGTGCGGGTCGTGCCTTCGACCGCTACGCCCACCTGCACGTCGTGCCACGAGAGCTGCCGCTGGAGTCCGGCGTCGGCGCGCTGCCGGTGCCGGCCACCTCGATCTATTCCCGATACGACGGGATCGTCGCGTGGCGGGCCTGCCTCGATCTGCCGTCCGCGCGGGCGGAGAACATCGCCGTGGTCGGTAGCCATTTCGGGTTCGGCCACCACCCGGCCGTGATCTGGGCCGTCGCCGACCGGCTGGCGCAACCGAGCGGCCGCTGGGCGCCATTCCGCCCGCCCCGCGCCCTGCGGCCGCTCTACCCCCGCGCGGACACGCCTAGCTAACGACCCCCCTATTGGGCCACGGGCCCAAATTGACTGTGGCCGAAGCGACGTTGTTACCAATCCCGCATGGCGTACCTCGACCACTCGCGAATGGCACGCGAGATGGAGCGACTGGA
>Ga0182040_10000304_pt1 | contig 22026 bp, 18 predicted proteins | sample flu12Cox44000176_FD_125973 | JGI IMG/M metagenome (GOLD analysis project Ga0182040, IMG submission 125973) | Lab enrichment of tropical soil microbial communities from Luquillo Experimental Forest, Puerto Rico - flux8day.12C.oxic.44.000.176 | ecosystem: Environmental > Terrestrial > Soil >... | reverse complement strand
GGCCGTGCCGAAGAATTGCGCAACCGCCTGCTGGACGGCGAAAAGCAGGGGATTCACAGAGTGATTCTGGACCTCCGCGAATGCGGGCGCGGGCCGGTATCGGAAGCGATAGCCATCGCGCGTCTTTTCATTCCCAGCGGAACGCTGGCCACTCTGCGCGGCCAAACCGTCTCGGTGCAATCGTTCTCCGCTGATCCCAAGCAGGTCATGTGGAAGAATCCCGTCTCCGTGCTGGTGGACACCACGACTTCCGGCGCAGCCGAAGTGCTTGCTTCCGCGATCGAAACCAACCATCGCGGTGACGTGGTGGGCGAGCGCACGTTTGGCCTGGCATCGGAGCAGAAGCTCATCACGCTCGATGACGGTGCCGCGCTGATTCTCACCGTGGCGAATTACTACAATGCTAACGGCAAATCCATCTTGGAAGAAGGCGTGACGCCTACCGAAGTTGTGCGAGCCGATGCGCAGGAGGACTCCGACTCGGGAGACGACGACACCGCGCCCGCTCCGACAGGCCAGAGGGAGCCTGGGCTCGGACCTCGTCCGCTTTCGCCCGAAGATCCCGTCTACCATCGTGCCCTAGAGCTGCTCAAGGCGCCCGCCCCTGCAAAAAAGGCTGCCTAAGAGTACGTGAGCCAAGCGCGAGCTTTTGCCAGGCGTGCGTCTGGATTTCGCCTGAATCACGGTGTCTGCCGTTTAAGTCTCCCGATTGTTTTGATGGCCTCCTTCTTGGCCTTGGCAGCCGGGTGCAGGAAGTCAACTCCCGAGCGCCTGACTCCTGCGAGAATTCACGCGATCACCAGGGAACTTTCCGAGGCGGCTCATTCCGCCGCACCGATGGGAAGCCAAATTCACATCACGCTGGAAGCCTCCGACAACAGCCCGCAGGCCCCCGATCAGCTGGACATCACGCTGTTTGCGAACAAGTCATCGTCCGCACTCTCTGAGACCTCGAAAATGGAGCGATCTCTGGATGCCGCGGCGACCCGCAACGGACTCGCCAAGCATCCCCTTCCCTGTCGCGAAGGCATCTGCTTTTATTACGCGAAATTCGGCGGCCGAACCCACCTGGTCCACATCCGCGTGCGCCAAGAATCCGAGCGGACAACGGTCGAGTCTCGGAATCCTTCTTCGCTTCCCAAGCTGGCCATCATCTTGGACGACTTGGGAAGCGATCGCCGCGTCGCCCAACTGATTTTCGATCTGCCCTACCCACTCACGCTTTCCATTCTGCCGAATCATGAGCATTCCGAAGAGATTGCCGAGGAGGCGGAGCGCCGCGGCTACCAAGTGATGTTGCACCTCCCCATGCAGGCAGTCGCAACCGAACAACCGGAAGCGCAGGAATTGCGGCCAGGCATGCCTGCCCGGGAAGTGTCCAAGCTGGTAAACCGGTTTCTTCAGAACGTTCCGGGCGCCGTCGGGGCGAACAATCATCAAGGTTCGGAAGCCACTTCGGACCCCGCCCTGATGCGTGAGCTGATGCCGGTGCTGCGCGACCGCCATCTTTTTTACATTGACAGTCGCACGACGGCAGCGACGGTGGCTTACGAAACGGCGCAAAGGTCGCAGGTTCGGTCGGCGTTTCGCAACGTTCCTTTTCTCGATGACGTCGAGCAGGTTGGCGCGGTGCGCAAACAACTGGAATTAGCCCTGCGTGGCGCGCGCGAAAAAGGCGGTGCCGTGGCCATCGGCCATCCGCACGCCGCCACGCTCGAGGCTTTGCGCGCGGTTCTTCCCAAGGCGCAGGAGGAGGGAGTGCGCCTGGCGTTTGCCTCGGAGCTCGTGCACTAGTCGCCTAGGCGTTCAATGGTGCGTTCGAAGGGTGCTTCTTCGCAGGGAAAAGGTAATGAATCAGGAGAGCGGATATCCCCAGGGTCAGGAAGCCGAAAACGCTTCCTTCCGGCCCGACCGTCCCGCCCGTCAGCCAGGTCTTACCGTGCAGAACCGCGCTCGAAAGATGCTGGTCAAACACGTAGCCGCTGTTCGGAACAGAAAAAAGGAAAGTTTCGCCAAAGTCAAAGCTGGCGTGCCAGCCCACGGCTAACCAGAGATTTCCGGTTCGCCGCAGGGCCAGCGCGAAGACCAGACCGGTAACGACCACGTTGGCCGCGCCAACGGTTCCTTCTCCGGGGTTTCCCAGGTGAGCGGCGCCAAACACGAGCGACAGGCAGGCGGCGGCAGGCCAGAAGCCAATCCCGCGCGCCAGCGTGTATTGCGTGTATCCGCGAAACAGAAATTCTTCCGAGAGCCCCACAAGAACGAACGCCAGCGCCCAAAGCGCGCCCCCATCCAAAAGAGTGGACCCTTGAAGGACGACCGTTCCGAAGGAATATCCGCCGCAGGCCGCAATCAACCCGACCAGCAGGCTCACCTCGCCGAGACCCAGTAGAATCCCCAGCCAAAAAGATCCGCCGAAGGCTCGCCGCACCGGCAAACCATAAACCCCGGCACGGCGCCGTTCCAAGCGCGCCATTAGAACTGCCGCAGCATAGGCCGACAGGAAGCTCCGCAGATCTTCGAGAACCACAGATTGGGGAGAGTTGGCATTGACCCTAAACCCGGCCAGCAGGACAACCATCCCGACGGCGTACTCCATCATCACCCAGAACGCGGCATACAGCAGCAGACTCCAGCCAACCCGCAATCCGTCTGAACCGAGGAAGATTCGGCTTACGAGCCCTTCCGGTCGAGGGAGTCGGGAGTCGGGAGGCGCGGGCGATTCGCTAGACGGTTCAGTCGTCAAAGGAACCTCAGAAACAAGCGCTCCAGGATGTCGGTACCGATTTCGACCGCCGCTCGACCTCGCGAGGCTGCTTCGCCCGCCCTCCGATTTTATCTTAGCCCGGAGATTTACCCGGGAATTTCAAGGAAGAGAAGGCCCATCTCGCTACCGATGGAGTGAGATTTCCGCGGCTCCGAGGATTCTCATGGTGCCTTTTTCTTGCACGAAAGCGACGGCTTTCAGATCGTCCCGGTTCCATTCTTTGCGAACAGGCAGTGCGGCATCCGAGGAGAAGGAAACGTCGCGGTCCGGCTTTGCTTCGCCGATCTTGCGCATCGAGCGCACCACGGCGGCATGGCGCAAATCATGTCCGGCGTTCTCCCCGCGGGTCACCGAGGAGTGCAAGCGCGTCTCGGTGATGGCCAGCCACACTTCCGCGGCGCCTCCCTTTGGCGACGCAAGCAGCTTTCCGACCTCGACCGAAAAATCCTCCTTGCCGGGCTTATCTGCGCTGCCTCGCGCCAAGGTTACGGGAACCTTGGCCCGCTCCGCCGCCGCGGCAATCGACTGGAGAGCTTGCTCGACGCGTGCTCCGGAGAACTCCACGCTCCCATCCACCACCATTTGTGGCGTATAGAGGTTGCCATTGCCAAGCACTGCCGCATAGGCAGACTGCCGGGTGGTCCAATCATGTGAGGAAAACGGATCCCGCCAACCCTGCTCGTCCCAATAGTCCACGTGTTCCTCCAATGCGACCACTTGCGCATTGCCGACGCGGCCCATCTCATCGAGCTTGGCGAGCAAAGCGTCGGCGGGAGGGCAGCTTGAGCAACCCTCTGAGGTGAATAGTTCGACCACCACAGGCGAAGCGCTGGGAAGGTACGGCTTGGCGTTCTGCCCGGAGCCGGTGCCCGCGATTGCCAACCAACCGATCATCAACGTCGCGCCCGCCGCCGGCAGACACGCGAATAAACGCCTCATAAAGCTCCTCCAGCACAACACCAACGAGCCCGCAGCGACCCGCCCGGATACTGGCTACCGAGAACGGCTACTCCTATGGGAGAACCTTGCAAATACATCCAAGCACCCTAACCATTATGCTAGAGTACACAAGTTATGTCTCCTTCCCCGGAACCGGTCCTCAGGTTCGTTGGGGGCCGCTTAGCTCTCGATTTCGTCAACATTGTGCCCGCGCACGCAGAATTGTCCTGGGACCAGCTTATCGCTTTCCTTGAGTCCGCGCAGATCATAACCGCCGAACGCGGCCGAGAGCTCCTGGCCCTCAACCGCTCCGACCGGCAATCGGCGGAGTCCCTCTTACGCAAGGCCCAGCGGCTTGCTTCCGCGTTGCGCATGGCCTTCGAAGCTCTCCTCCACCGGAAAAGGATAACGAGCGAATGGGTCGAGCCGGTCAACGACATCCTGCGCGTCACCGAAGGGCACGACGAACTTGTCTCCGGCGACCGCGATTGGAAAATCGAATTCGTTGCCCGGGAGGGCGGCCTTGAGTGGCTGCTTGCCGCCGTGGCCCGTTCCGCGGCCGAAACGATTGCCGAGGGCCCGCACGCCCGGCTGCGCCTGTGCGCCAATCCGCGATGCGGCCTTTTTTTCTACGATACTTCCCGCACGCGCCGGCGCCGCTGGTGCTCCATGACGGTTTGTGGCAACCGGAGCAAAGTCGCCGCCTTTGCCCGCCGCCAGGCTTCTGCCCACCGGGCAAGATCCTGAGCAACGCCTTCCCGAGCGCTAGGTTTATTTGACGTACTTGGGCTCTTCCCCTTTCGACCACGGATCATAGGCGTGGGCAAACACCAAGCGATCGGCAACTGGCGGATGCGAGTATAGCCAAAAAGTAACAAACGGCGGCGGATTCGGGTCCGACAGGTCCAGTTCTCCGAGTGCCTGAAAGGCGTGCGCGGCAACCTCCGATGAATTCGGAATGAGGCCATGGATGATTTCGAGGGCGTAGACATCCGCGGCGTGTTCTTCCATGCGGCTGAACCAGTTGATGGCCGGCGAGGAAAAAAACAGCAAGATCTGCAAAAGCAGCAAAAGCACGGCAAGCGACGCCCAGTCTTCCGCCCCCAGGATCTTCCAATCGTGCCCCCACCGATCGAGCGCCCAGTGCAGTCCGCGAAATAGCAGATAGAGCGCGACCAAGAGCGCCGCCGCCCCCGCCAGGAAGTCTTTGACCACATGCCCCAGAACATAGTGGCCGAGTTCATGTCCGACGACGAAGAGCGTTTCCTCATTCGAGGTCTTCTGAATGAGCGTGTCCCAAATCACCACGCGCTTCGACGCTCCCAACCCTGACACGTAGGCATTGATGGCGTTTGTTTTCTTGCTGGCTTCCTCAAGGAAGATACGCTCCGCGGGAATCGGGACCCCGGCGCGCTTCGTGAGTTTCTCAATGGAAGCGACCAGGTTTGCATGCTGCTTGGCGAGCGGCTCGAACTTGTTGAAGAGGGGATCGATCACCAAAGGCATGATCACAATGATCACCAGCAGAATGGCCACCGCGGGGAACCAGAAAAGCAGCCACCAGCGCCGCGGGCTGAAGCGCATGACCGCAAACAGGACGAGCACAAATACGATGGCAATGACGATGCTGACGAGCTCTTCCTTGGTCCAGTCCCAGAACCATGAGCCCCAACCTTGCACCGATTGCTCGTAATGCAAAGAAAGCCGATGCCAATACAAGCGCACCGGGAGGTCCAGCACGTCGACCACGACAAGCAGCAGCGGCACAAAGACCAATCCTTGCACCCAACGTTTTTGGCTGGCGCTTTCTGCGATATCCCGAAAGCGGGCGGCGATTCCCAGCCGCAGAATCAGGAACAGGAAAAGGCCTCCCAGAATGTAGGAAAGAAAATAGAGCCTGTAGCCGGCGCGGGAATAAGCCACCGCTTTTTCATATTTTTCGTGGGAGAGCGTGTATTGTTCCGTTCTCGTCTGTTCCGAAGTGCTGAGGACGAGCGGAGGAACTTCGGTCGGAGGCGGCAGTTGCGAGGAGGTTTCGGACGCACGGTCCTCCGCGGGCGAAGCCAGCTGCGATTTCTCAACGCGGGGCAGGATCAAGAACAGGAAAAGAAGGAAGGCACCGAGAGGCACGAAACGGTGCGGGAGAATCCACCGCCTCATAGGAACGCCTTGAAATTTATCGCAATCCAGTTTCCGCGCATATACATGGCATTGGCAAATCGCGCCGTGAGTATGCAGCACACGCCATTCGAGCGCAAGATTTGCATCCCCCGCATTGGACGGAACAACCGGGAAAAGCGTTTCTGCCCGGCAAAATAAATGAGGTGGCCATCAAGGTGTCGTTATCGGATGCGCCGTCTCCAGGCAGTAATTGCGTACTGCGCCGCTGGTCGCGAGACCGATGTGCACGAAAGAGGTCCAGCGTTCGAGTTTGTGGTGACTGTAGCGATGAAAAAGATAGGACGCGCCGACGGAGACTCCGGTGGCTGCGGCTTCAATCACGGCGAAGGCCGCGTGATTGTCCACGACATCGTTGGTCAGGAAAATCTCCTGCCTGCCGCGCCGGCGCATGTTCAAAGTCGAAAAATAGTCGAGCGTGCGCGCCGCCCCGACGCCCGCAAACAGCCAGCGATTCTGTTTGTCCCAGAAACGGTGTGCTCCCGGGAGATTTTCTCCCGGGGGTTCGCCGATTTTCGACCGGCCCTCGGAGACGCTCGGAGGCTCCTGCTTCATCGCTTCTTGCGCTCCGGCCGTCTCTACGACCACGCTCGTCGCAAACAGCAGCAACAGGAATTTAAGGTTCTTCCGTTTCATGGTTCTCTACCTTGGGGGTGTGCTTTCCTCCCGTATTATCGCGTCGTCGCCCCTTTTTCTCGATACCCAGGCTCGCGGTTCTGTTGCTACTTTCGCTACGTTTTTCCGCCGGGCATTGTCATTCCCATTCCGAGGCGGTATTTTGAAAATTGGCCGCTAAAGTGTTGCCCAAGGAGTAGCTCATGCCCAGCTCCATACTACTTCGTTCCGCCTTTGCCGTCGTTCTGGTTGGCGCATCCCTTCCCGCGGCTTTCTCTCAGTCGCAGGATTCTCAATCCGTCGCGGAGGCCGCTCGCCGCGCCCGCGAAAAGAAAAAAGACTCCGCCAAACCCGCGAAGGTCATCACCGACGACACGCTGGACGTGAAAAAGGGAGATGTGCAAAGTGCGGTTGCCGAAGAACCCAAGATCCCAGGTGCGGATGCCGCCAACCAGCCTGGGAACCGCGCGACCAACCCAGCCACTACCGATGCCCAAAGACAAGCCGCCAAGGACGAAAAGCTAAGAAAAGAAATCGCTGCGGTGAAAGAGCAGCTCAAGGAGGCGCTCGGCGATCTCGACCTTCTGCAGCGCGAAAACCGCCTGGACCAAGACACCTATTATTCCCAACCGAACTTTGCGAGTGACGCCGCGGGAAAGCAGAAACTCGACGACCAACAGCATAAGATGAGCGGCAAGCGGCAGGAAATCGACCGCTTGAAAGGCAAACTCGCCGATTTGCAAAGGTCGCTTGGCGAGTCCTCTTCTTCCTCCTCGCAACCCTGATTCGCTTTCAAAGCATGGTCGGCACAGCGTTGCGCTCCCCGGGCGCACCAGGTGCGCGGCTAGAGAAGAAAAAAAACAGCCTGAACCGCATGGTCAGTCGATACCGTGAATGCGCAGGCTCACGAGTTGATCGATGGTCAGGTCCTTCATGCCGCGGGACTGCAGCTTGCTGATGTATTCGGGCGTGACGCCATGAATGCGCATGGCGATCAGTTGATCCGGCTCCGGGTGCGAATACCCGAGCTTTTGCACGGCACTGATGAAATCCGGCGAAACGCCGTGAATGCGGAAGGCGATCAGCTTGTCCAGCTCCACGTGGTCGTAGCCGCACTTTTTCAGCTCCGCCATCCACTCCGGGGACGCGCCGTGAATGCGCATGGCGATGAGCTTGTCCGGATCGGCGCCATAACCGGCCTGGCGAACACTTCGCACCATTTCCGGCGAAACGCCGTGAATGCGAAAGGCAATCAGCTTGTCGCTATCGGTTACCGTGAGCCCCGCGGATCGCAACTCGGAAACAAACTGCGGGGATACTCCATGAATCCGGAAGGCGATGAATGTATCGCTCGCGGAAACGTTCAGCCCGGAAGAACGGATCTGGTCGATGAATTCCGGTGTCACGCCGTGAATTTTGAAGGCGATCAGCTTGTCCGTATCCAGCCTTTGCAAATTCCTCGCTTTGATCTCCTGCGCGAATTTCAGGCTCACGTCGTGAACAGCCATTGCCCACTGCTTTTCGCCGTCGATTCCGTCGAACCCCAATGCCTTCATCTCCTCGACGTATTTCGCGTCGGGGATGAAATGAAAAATTCCCGCGCCCTCGCCGTCGTTCACGAATCCTTCGCATGCAAACCGGCCGGCGTCCCGCGTGATCGTAAAATGCACGTCCTGACGGCCCGGTTTGGAGAGATCCAGTCCGGTGAGTTCTTTCACTTCCCACTCCGAGCTCGAATGAAAGTGATGGCCGCCGCGCGAGTCCATGATGGAGACTTCCACTTTTCCCGGCTCATCGGAGCGTCGAATCGTCCAATCGCCGCTCTCGGCCTGCCCGCGGAGGGCCGTTGCCAGCCCGAACGCCGTGCCGCCCACGATAAGAACCAGTCCCATCACTCGATTAAAGTTCATGGCGCTTCTCCCGTTTCCGATTCCCCTCTGATTCCTAGAGAACACCCGCTTGCTTGAGGGCCGTCAATTTGTCGAGCGTCAAGTTCTGGAAGCCGTGCTTGCGCGCTTTCTCGATAAATTCCGGCGTGATCCCCTGCACTTTTGCGCCGATGAGTTCATCCACGTCCGCGTTTTTGAATCCCGCATCCTGCATGGACTTTACGTACTCCGGCGTAATGCCCTGCACTTTCATCCCGATGAGGTTGTCCAGATCCGGCTTTAAGCCGGTGGCCACCATGGCCTTCACGTACTCCGGCGTAATGCCCTGCACTTTCATCCCGATGAGGTTGTCCACATCCGGCTTTAAGCCGGTGGCCACCATGGCCTTCACGTAGTCCGGCGTGATCCCTTGCACTTTCATCCCGATCAACTCCTCCGTGTCGGGCTTGAAGCCGAGGGCTTGCATGGCTTGGACGTATTCCGGAGTAATCCCCTGCACCTTCATTCCGATGAGGTTCTCCGGGTCGAAGGCGAGACCCAGCCCGCGCATGTCGTTTGCATATTGCGGGGTGATACCCTGCACTTTCATCCCGATCAGTTCGTCGGTGCCGAGCTTCGGAGCAAGGCTGCGCATGTCACGGATGTATTCCGGGGTGATGCCCTGCACGCGCATTCCGATCAACTCATCCACGGTCGGCTTCATTCCCAAATCGTGGATTTCCTTGACGTAAGCCGGAGTGACGCCCTGCATCTTCATGGCGATCAGTTCGTCGGCGGTCAGGTTCTTAAATCCTGCCGCCTCCATGCCTTCCAGATAGGATTCCTTCCTGCCCGCTTGCTCGTCGTCCTGCTTTTTTTCCTTGTCTTTGCCCGCCTGTTCGGCCGAAGCAAAATGCTTTCCTGCCGTGCGAGCGTCGCCCGGCCGCACCACGATCACACTGCCGCTTTCTTGCACCTCGACGACCGCCAAGCCGGAAAGTGCTTGCTCCCAATTCGCACTAGCTTTGCTCCCCAGCGCGGCCTTGGCCACACCCAGGAAGGCGTTGCCGGCGAGCATCGCTCCCGCCAGGCATGTCACCGCCACGGCCAACCCCGCCACGCGGAATCTTCCCGCCGCGCCATCCAGACCGAGCAGCCGCACCACGCGCTCACTAAGCGGGCCGCGATTTGCCGCCATCGCGAGCGAAGGCGCCGTGCGCCACTCTTCCATCAGCGTGAGCGCGCGTGCGTAGTTCACCGCGTCGCCAGAAACCGCTACGGCCTCGTCGTCGCAGCAGTGTTCGCGCTCCCTGCGAATCCGCTGGCTTACCCACCAAACCGCCGGGTGGTAAAACAGCAGCGTCTCCACGCCGATCTGAAAGAGATTCACAAAACTGTCGAGCCTGCGAATGTGCGCCAGCTCGTGCGCGATGATCATTTCCATCTGCTCTTCGCTCAATCCTGTCAGCGCCTTTGCCGGCAGCAGTACCACCGGGCGAACCCATCCCAACACCGCGGGCGCGTCCAGCCGCAAACATTCGCAATACCGGATCACGCGTTCGAGCCCCATCTTCCTTTGCAGCGCCAAACATTTCTCATAAAGTTCCCGCGCCACCGGCCTCATATCGCAGCGCCGCATCTTCTCGACCAGGAACAGTCCTCCAGCTGTTCGCAAGCTCAGCAGCACCACTCCCAGGAACCATAGCTCCACACACCACAAAATCCCGGCCGGCGGACGCGCCACAGTTACTGGCGCGGGGCTGCTCGGACCCGTCGCGACGGATACGCCTGCCAGTTTCAGCGCGGTGGCAGAAGCCCGTGGCGCCCCGTGCCTGACGGCCGGGTCGTTTTGTCGCCTCAGCCCGGCGAGGGTGATTATCGGTGCCGCCACCATGAGGGCCAGCGTGATCACCGCCAGGGCGTACCGCGTGGCGGCTCGCCGGCAGAGCGCGTTCGCCACGGCAAACAGCGCCGCGAGCGCCGCCCCCTGCCACACGAAATGGAGCAGCGTCCAGCCGAGCGCCTGCAGAAGTTCGGGAGAGATTCCGTGCGCTAGGATTCTCATCGGTTTTTCCCCTCGTACTCATCGAGCAACCGGCGCAGCTCGTCCAGTTCTCTTTTGGAGGTTCGCCGGCCTTCGAGCGCGTGCATCATCAATTCGCTGGCCGAGCCTTCAAATACGCGTTGCAGCACGTCGCCCACAAGCTGCCGTTTGGTTTCTGTCGCCGCCTGACATGCTTCATAGACGTGCGCGCGCTGGCCTTCGTCTCGGCGGACCGTGCCCTTGGCGGTCATAATCTGAAGGAGTTTCAAGACGGTGGTGTAACCGAGGGATTTCTTTTCGCTCAGGGCTTCGTGAACTTCGCGGACCGTGGAGGGCCCGCGCGCCCACAGCACGCGAAGAATCTCCAATTCCGAAGCGGTGGGCTTTTGCAAGGGTTCTTTAAGCATGCGCAGGAGCCTACTACGAAGAGTTTCGTATTGTCAACGAAAATCTTCGTAGTATTTTGCCGGGCGGCATCAGGCCTGATCAGGGCCGGGTTGCGGCCTCCGTCTCGAGGCAGTTTTCCGAGATCTTCGCCTTGCGCGAGCTGGTCGCGCCGAGCGCCTCCTGCGGCCAACCAACCGGAAAGAGAAAAACGGTGAGCAAATCGGAGCCATTTTGCCGGTTTCCTTTTGACACCCACGGCGTATTGGTGTCGGTTGTGCGCCGTGGATGATCAAACGATTGGCGTCACTTCGCCAATGCTGCAAGCTCACCTTGGCTCCAGCACCAGCGGAAGGCCGTTCTTTGCGTTGCCGACGATCACCACCTTGGCGTTGGAGCTAGAGGCCAGCTTTTCGGTGGCCTCGATGCCTTTCCACTCGAGCAATTGCGGACTGATCCCGGTGGCCACGATCTTCTGGAAATCGGCAATGCCTTGCGCCTCGATGCGTTTGCGCTCCGCTTCTTGTTTCTCTTTCTGCAGGATGAAGTTCATGCGCAGCGCGTCCTGCTCGGCTTGCTGCTTCGCTTCAATGGAGCTTTTCAGCATGGCTGGCAACTGCACATCGCGCAGAAGGACGTTTTCGACGACAACTCCTCGCGGAGTGAGTTGCTTGGTCAGCTCGTCCTGGATCTGTTGCTGTACCAGCTCGCGTGCGTTGGTGTAGAGGGCGTTGGCGGTATGCGCGGAAGTGGACGCACGGATGGCCGCGCGCAGCGTGGGTTCGATGATCTTATCCGCGTAGTTCTCACCGATCGACTGGTACACTTCGGCCGCCATGTCCTTATTCAGATGAAAGAGCAGGGAGGTGTCGAGCGCAAGTATCAGACCTTCATTCGACGGCACGCTGGCGCTCTCTTTGACCGATTGCGTCTGGATCGACAGCTTTTCGACCGACTTCAGCGGATTGATCAGGTGCATTCCCTCGGGAAGAGTTTCTCCTGTCACTTTCCCGAACAGCGTTAGTACGCCCACGTTCCCTGTGGGAATCGACGTGGCGCTGGCCATAAGGAAAAACATCCCGAGCAGCAAGACCGCGAGCTGCAGGATTCTTTTTCCGAAGCCGCCGAGATTCGGCGTCCTTGGCAAACCACGCCCGAGTTCAAACCTTGGTGGATCTGGCATGTCTCCCTCCGTTGGGCGGCCCGTCGACACGCGCCGCGCCGTGGCTCGCTCCTCGCGCCGCCGTCTCCCGGCGGGGAGCAACCACGTTTTTCACAGCTGCAACCTTACCACAATATCTTGTGGTGCTTTCTCCTTGACACCAAGGATGACTCGGGGCACAATGCGCGCCAGCAAACGTGCTGTTCCCGCGCGGTCCCTGGTCCGTGACCACAAGCACGGATTCTCCGGCCAGGCGCTCAGCCAATCTGGGTGCGCGCCCCGGTTCGCCAGAGGCGTGCGTCCGCTGCTAGGTGGCGCTGCACCATGGATTCGCGATTTGCGCCTTTGAGGTGAAGCGATGCAATACCTGCCCGGCCTGACCGTGCAATGCATCAATCCGCTGTGCGCGGCCCGCGGCCGCTGGCTGCGCGCGGATACCGCTGGTCCGGTCGCCAACGACGGCCGCTGCCCTTCCTGCGGAGATTTCCTCCGCAACGTCCCGCCGCCGCTCGGTCCGCGCTTGCGCATGCGGCCGCGTTTGCTCGCCGGGCGCCCGCCGCTGCGCCCGCGCTGAAACGAGCGCCACTTTCCCCGCCGATAGCCTCTGCCTCCGTCGAAACGAGACCGATGCTGCGCCGCCCGGCGGAGGCCGCGCTTATCCCGCCACCACCCGCGGGCCGGTTTTTGTACTTGCAGATCTCCGATGCGGGAGAATTGCCGAAAGAATGTCCTTTTTAGGGGTGGTGAGGGGCAGGAAAACGAGACTTGTCGCCAAGGAAACGCACGCTCAGCTCTCGCCGAGGCCTTTCTCGAGGATCTCTTCGTCGGTGAGCCACAGATCGGGTATGTTGGCGGAGCCGAGGCGAAGGATGTCTTCCAGCGCGCCGCGAACTTCGCGAAGATGAAAATCAACGCCGATGCGCTCGAGTAATTCGAGCAGCGCCTCGGCACCGACCGCCTCGATCGGCCTCGGGCGGGTGCCGCCGTGGTTGACCCGATGGTAGGTGACGACGTAAATGGCCTGGGGACCGGCGCCATGTCGATCGATATGAAGAAAGCCCCGGGTTTTGGGCTGGGCCGGGGCGCGCCGGGCTGCCACACCTGAACCGGGAGGGTGTGCGCTCATCGTGTTGGTGTTCTCACCGCTTGCCCAAGGTTTGCTTTCGTCAGATTCTCTTCGAGAGCATCTGGAGCTGGCACCCCGAACAGCAACCTCCTGAACCCGTTAGATCCGGCAACCGACTCCTCCTTCGCCATGGCCCTTTGCTCAGCTGCAGCCGCTGGTGCTGCCGCAGTTTTCGCACTTGTAGCAGGCCCCGTTGGGAACCATCAGCATGCCGCACTCGCTGCAGGTGGGCGCACCTTCATGCGCGTTGGTCGGCTTGCTGGCGGCTGCCGCCGTGGGAACGGAGGCGAGCGCCGGGAGAATCACCGGAGCGGGAAACGCGGGGCCAGCGTCGGCGTGCGTCCCGCCGTTCAGTTTTAAGTAGTCCGAGGAGATAAACCGTCCGCCGAGCCACCGCGCGATGTAATCCAGGACCGAGGAAACAAAGCGGATGTTCGGATTCGCGGTGATGCCGGAAGGCTCGAAGCGGGTATTCAGCAGCTTGTCCACAAAGACCTTCAGCGGAACGCCGTATTGCAGGCCAAGCGAAATCGTTAACGCCAGACCATCCATCACGCCAGAGAGCGTCGAACCTTCCTTGGCCATTTTGATGAATACTTCCCCGGGACGCCCGTCTTCGTACATGCCCACGGTGATATAGCCTTCATGGCCGCTCACGCTGAATTTGTGGGTGACGGAAGCGCGTTCGTAAGGCATTTTTTCGCGCTGGGCGCGTTGAAACAGTTCGCGTTGCACCGGCTCGCCCGCTCCCGCCGCGGCTTGGGTTTTCTTGTCTTCCTTCCTGGCGTCCTTGGCGGCGCTCAAGGGCTGCGAACGCTTGGAATTGTCGCGATAGATAGCCACGGCTTTCAGCCCCAGCCGCCAGGACTCGATGTAGGCGTTCATGATGTCTTCGACGCTGGATTCCTCGGGCATGTTGATGGTCTTGGAGATTGCGCCGGACAGGAACGGCTGCGCCGCGGCCATCATCTTGACGTGGCCGGTCCAACGGATGGAACGCCCGCCGCCCTCGGGCGCGAGCGAGCAATCAAACACCGCCAGATGCTCTTCCTTGACGTAGGGCGCCCCTTCGATTTTGCCGTTTTTGTCGATGTAGGAGACGATTTCGCTGGATTGCTCGGGTGTGTACCCAAGCCTCATGAGCGCCTGCGGCACGGTGTTGTTGACGATCTTGATCAGCCCGCCGCCAACAAGCTTCTTGTACTTCACGAGCGCTAGATCCGGCTCGATCCCGGTGGTGTCGCAATCCATCATAAAACCGATGGTGCCGGTGGGCGCCAGCACGGTGACCTGGGAATTCTTGAAGCCGAACTTTTCGCCGTGATCGAGAGCCGTGTTCCAGGATTCCTGGGCGGCCAGAAACAATTCCGGTTGAATATGTTCGGGTTGGATGCCGCGCATGGCTTCGCGGTGCATCCGGATGACCTCGAGCATGGGCTCGCGGTTCACCTCATGGCCGGGGAACGCGCCCATGCGCTCGGCAATGCGCGAAGACTGCGCGTAGGCTTCGCCGCACATCAGCGCGGTGACCGCGCCGGCCATGTCACGGCCCTCCCGAGAGTCGTACGGCAGGGCCATGGACATGAGCAGCGCGCCGAGGTTGGCGTAGCCCAGCCCGAGCGGGCGGAACTTGTGCGAATTCTCGGCGATCTTGGGGGTCGGGTAGCTGGCATTGTCCACCAGGATTTCCTGCGCAGTAATGGTCACGTCCACGGCATGCTTGAACGCCGGCACGTCGAACTGCCCGCTGGTGGTGACGAATTTCATGAGATTCAGCGACGCCAGGTTGCACGCGGTGTCATCGAGGAACATGTATTCGGAGCAAGGGTTGCTCGCGTTGATGCGCGCGGTGGACTTCGAGGTGTGCCAGCGGTTGACGGTGGTGTCATACTGCATGCCGGGATCGCCGCAGTGCCAGGTGGAGTCCGCAATCTTCATCATCAGGCCGCGTGCACGGAGTTTTTCGACGGGCTGCCCATCGTGGACGTTCTTGGTCCACCAATCCTTGTCTTCGGCCACGGCGCGCATGAAGTCGTCGGTGACGCGCACGGAGTGGTTGGCGTTCTGGAAGAAGATGGAGCTGTAGGCGTCGCCGTCAATCGAGCTGTCGTAACCCTGCTCGATGAGCACATGGGCTTTGCGCTCCTCCTTCATCTTGCATTCGATGAATTCGACGATGTCCGGATGGTCGATGTTCAGAATGACCATCTTGGCGGCCCGCCGCGTCTTGCCGCCGCTCTTGATGACCCCGGCAAAGGCGTCGAAACCTTTCATGAAGCTGACCGGCCCAGAGGCGATACCGCCCCCGGAGAGCGCTTCCTTGCTGCCGCGCAGGGTAGAGAAATTCGTCCCGGTGCCCGAGCCCCACTTGAACAACATGCCCTCGGTCTTCGCCAAATCCATGATGGAACCCATGTCATCTCTCACCGAGTTGATAAAGCAGGCGGAGCATTGCGGCTTAGCCTGGATGCCGACGTTGAACCAAACCGGGGAGTTGAAGGCCATTTTCTGCTCCACCAGCAGGTGGGTCAGTTCATCGCGAAAAGCATCGCGCGAGGCGGCATCCGCGAAGTATCCGCCCTCGTCGCCCCACCGGACGATGGAATGGGCAACGCGGCTGATCAGTTGCCGAACCGAGGATTCGCGGTCGGGAGTGCCCATCTTGCCGTGAAAATACTTGCTTGCAACGATGTTGGTGGCGGTTTGCGACCAGGTTCTTGGAACTTCGACATCTTCCTGGCGGAAGATGGTCGCGCCCTTTTCGTTGCCGATCAAGGCGACGCGCTTTTCCCATTCGACGGCGTCGAAAGGCGATTTTTGGCCGTCGGTAAAGTAGCGCGAAAAGGTCAGACCTTCCCCCGCGCTTACGGCAGTTTTCGCTACCGCATCCGGTTTATTTCCGCTTAGTACGTGCTTCACGGTTGCCATTTCGTCCCTCCCGCGCCATCGGATCCCGCCAAGGTGCGGGGGGACCCTATTATTTTACTCCCCTGTCGGGGGCCATGCTTCGCCTCCGAGTCTCGACCGGAAGCGAATCGAACGCGATTCGCGGCCCTGGGGAATGCTCGCTAACGAAAAAAAGTCGACTGCCGAGCAGTCAGTAGGCTGGTTTGGGCGAAACGCCAATGCACCGCTGTGGCCGCCCATTCCTACTCAGCCTCACAGCAGCTGCTCCGCCACGCTTCAACTCGCGGAGCAAACACAATCGCGCTCGATTTTTTTCGCTAAAGAACCGGGTTGTTTACCGTGGAGGCGCGGACCTTCGATCGCTCTCGACTCGGTCCGGCTGGCGCATCCACGTCCCCCGAATCTGGAGTTGCAGTATCGACGGATGCGAAAAGCCTGTCAAGAGAAAAACGCGAGATATGGCTTATATTTTCGTATCGCGTCTATTTGTAGTGGTCCGTTTTCCCCGCAACTTGTGGCGCTTCAACACTTTTTGCACCGTTTCCCCAGGCGTTACACTCGAGGCATGCAAGTGAGGATGAAGCGAAATTTCATCCGCCTGATCTTCCTGGGACTTCTTTCTTCGCAACTCTTTGCGCAAGAAAAAGCTGCGAGGGAACCGGCGAATTCCGTGGCGACCGAACCGGCTTATGGGGAGAAACTGCGCATTGCCGGAATTCACAACGCGGGTAAAATCAACGACCTGCTTTACCGCGGCGCGCAACCCAAACAAGCAGGGCTTGGCGAACTGAAAAAGTTGGGCATAACTACGATTGTGGACCTCCGGCGCGACTATCCGCAAAAGGTCGACTGGGAACGCCGCGAAACCGCTGCTTTAGGCATGCGCTTTGTGTACATTCCGGTGAGCGGGTGGGAACCTCCGAGCGACGAGCAGGTGGCGCAATTCCTCGCCTTGTTTCGCGAGGATCCGAAACGAAAGGTTTTCGTGCACTGCCGTTTCGGGGATGATCGCACCGGCACGTTTGTCGCTGCCTATCGCATAGCGGTCGACCGGTGGACTCCCAAGCAGGCCATCGGCGAAATGTACTTTTTCGGGTTCAACGGCTTCTGGCACCCCTCGATGAAGAAGTTTATCGAACAATTCCCAGAGCACCTGCGTTCGGCCTCCCGCTCTTCGCCTTGAAGGCACTCGTCGGACCGGTTCTCGGGCTAGCGACCTGCACCCTCTCTCCATTCATCTTGGAACCCCCTTGCTATGAATGGGTTATGACCTGTCCTTCCCATTTTTTCCTAGTACCAGCGTACCGCGGAAAAACATTACCCTCGCTTCATTTCGCCGTCGGCCGAACTTCCTTACTCTCGAACCCTAGGTTGCCAAAGCTCCTCAGGAGAGACCCCAGATGCAGGTCGGACGATACGAAATTCTAGAAATGATCGGGTCCGGAGCTCACGGGCGGGTGGCCCGGGCCCACGATCCACTCATTGGCCGTTTGGTGGCCATCAAACTTTTCCCCAAGGAATTGGCGCACGGCGAGGCCAGAAAGCGCTTCATTCAAGAGGCGCGGGTGGTGGGCCAGCTGTCGCACCCTTCCATCATCACCCTGCACGACATGGGCATTGATGAAGCCAGCCACACACCCTATCTGGTGATGGAGTACCTCGAGGGCCAGCCCCTTGATCGCATCCTGGACAAGCGCAGCATTCCTTTTCAGAAAGCCTGCGCCTGGGCCGGGCAAGTAGCCAGCGCATTAGGTGTCGCGCACCGCAAGGGCGTCATTCATGGCGACGTCAAGCCCGCAAATATGCTGATCACCGAAGACGGCCGCGTGAAACTGATGGACTTCGGCATGGCCCGGCTTGCCAGTCACGATACGAAAACCACCGCCCTTGCCGGAACACCGGCCTACTGGTGCCCCGAACAGATTGTGGGCAAACCGCAGGACGCGCGGTCGGATCTGTTTTCTCTGGGCATCGTGCTGTATGAAATGGTGACCGGGCAGCGGCCGTTTGACGCGGACTCGTTGCAGGGCATTTGCACGCGCGTTCTTTCTTCCACGCCGCTGCCGCCGTCGCACGCGAATCGTTCGCTGCCAGCCGCGTTCGATGACATTGCGGCGCGCTGCTTGGCAAAGGATCCTGCAGGGCGCTACGCCAACGGCGAAGCGCTGGCGCAGGAACTCTTCCCACTCGCCCGGCACACGCCGCTGCCGGGTCCCGCGGCTCACGCCAACGGCAATGGGAATGAGCTGCGCGACCGCGCCGGACGACTCCTGCGTTCCGCCTAAATGATTAAGCTGCAAAAAGGCCGCTACGAAGCCCTGGAATCCATCGGGTCAGGAACCACCAGCCGTGTGGAACGGGCGCGCGACAATGTCATAGGCCGCACGGTGGCCCTCAAAACCTTCATCCACAGTTTCGGCGAAGACCTGGAAGAGCAGTTCCTGCGCGAGGCGCAACTGGTTGGGCAGCTTTCTCATCCCGCCATCGTGCAACTCTACGACGTGGGCATCCATGAACACGGCACGCCTTTTCTGGTGATGGAATACATTGCCGGGAAGACTTTGGAAGAATATCTCGAATCCTCTTCGTTAACCGTGCAGCGCGCCTGCGCCTGGGCCGCCGACCTGGCCCGTGCGCTCGCGGTGGCTCACCGCACGGGAATCATTCACGGCGACATCAAACCCGGGAACATCTTTGTGACGCCGGAGGAAAAGGTGAAGCTCGGCGACTTCGGCATCGCGCGCCTGGCCACACAAGTTTCCGGCTCAGAACGCGTGAAGGGTACCCCCGCTTATCTGGCCCCGGAACAGATTCTAGGCGCGTCGCAGGATCAGCGCTCGGACCAATTTTCCTTTGGGATTGTATTTTATCAATTGCTGACCGGGGCGCGCCCGTTCGACGGGAATTCCGTGGGCGCAGTGTGTTCGGAGATTCTCTATGTCGAGCCGGTGCCGCCTTCGAAGCGCAATCCCGCGGTACCGCGAGAGGTGGATCGCGTCGTCGCCCGCTGCCTGGCGAAGAATCCACTGGAACGTTTCGATTCCTTCGACCAGCTGGTCCGGTCGTTGTATCCCTTTACCCGCTCGCGGCCTGCCTCGCTGCCGACGGGGAAAGCTTCCTGGTGGATGCAGCCGTCAAAGCATCGCGACGTTTGGATGGTTGCGGCTGCCGGGGTGCTGCTCGCCGCTTCGCTCGAACTTCCGCGCGCACTGCGCGAAAGATTTCGCATACCTCCGGCCCCGACACCCTCTTACTATCGACCCGGCGTACCCTATGAAGCGTTTCGCTATACCGAGCAGAGGCCTGCCGCGGAACAGCTGCCGGACGCTTCTGATGCTCCACACGCGGCACCGGGTCGCACGGAGCAAAAAGAAACGCCGCGACCAATGATTCATCTGGGGAAGATTGCCCTGACGAACCTGAATCCTCCCGACGACGCGCACGGTTCTGCTTCCTCCCCATCCTCGAGCGTGGCCGCTCGGAATCGGCGAAGCGCGTCGGCAAATCCTGAACGGGCACGCGGTCTGGAACGGAAGAGAAGGGATTCGCGCGCTACTCGTAGCGCAGCGCTTCGACGGGGTCGAGCTTCGCTGCCTTGATGGCCGGCCACACGCCGAAAAGCAGGCCAATGCATACACTTACGGCGACGCCCGTGACTGCGGCCCAGGCAGGCACCTGGCTCGGCCAGTGCAGACCCCAGCGGATCAAAAGAATCAGAAGATTGACAATCACCAGGGCGATGACCCCGCCGGCGCCGGTTAAGGTCATCGCTTCCAGAAGGAACTGCCAGGTAATGTCGCTGCGTTTCGCACCAATGGCCTTGCGCACACCGATTTCGCGAGTACGCTCGGTCACGCTAACCAGCATGATATTCATCACTCCTACTCCGCCGATAAGCAGTCCGATCGAGGCGATCACGGTGGTAACCACGTAGGTCATCTGCATGATGGAGTGGAATTCCTGAACCTCTTGCTCTGCGGTTTCGATGGAGAAATTGTCCTTGCCTCCGTAGGGGACGTTGCGACGCCGCTCGAGCACTTCGCGCGTCTGATCCACAGCCTGAGCGAGCAGACCTGGCCTTGCCTGCATGCGCATGTTGAACTCGTCCGCGGACGGATAGGTCTTCCGGAAGGTGCTCAAGGGAATAAGGACGCGGCGGTCTTCGTCGCCCATGCCGAAGCCGCCCTTGGGTTTCTCCACGACACCGACCACCATAAAGTCAGAGCCGTCGATCATGACGTCTTTCCCGACGGGATGACCCTCGGGAAACAGCACGGGTGCGACGTTTTCTCCGAGCATGGCTACCTTCTCCCGGTGGAGATCGTCGCCCTCGCTGATGAAGCGGCCTTCGACGGTGGCGGCATTGGCGTACACCAGGCCGAAATTGGGCTCCACCCCGCGAAAATCGATGGCCGTGACTTCTCCGGCCTTGGTACGCACCGCATGCGCCTGGTCCCAGCGCGTTTGCAGAAAGGCGGTCACATTTTTGACCGCCGGGCAGCCGTCCTCGATGGCTCTGGCGTCGTCGAGGGTGAGCGGCTTGCGTTGTCGTTCTTCGAGCGGTGGCGGCCCGCCGTGGCGGCTCTGATCCCATTTGGTAATGAAGGCAGTGTCCGCTCCGAACTGTTTGATTTGCTCCTGAATCTTCTGGTCGAATCCGGAGAGCAGCCCGGCAACGAGCATAATCACGCTCACGCCCAGGACCACACCGAAAACGGTCAGCGCGCTGCGCATCTTGTGCGCGCGGAGCGTGTCCATGGCTTGCTTCAAATTTTCGCCGTGCGCTTGCGCCATGTGTGCCGCCTTATCCTTCCGCCCGCAACGCTTCGATGGGATCGAGCTTCGCGGCCCGCGTGGCGGGGTAGATCCCGAAGAAAAGTCCCACGGCGGTTGAGACTCCGAGGGAGAGAATCACCGAGCCAATGGGAGTGTTCATCGGGAAGGAAAACAACGCCTGCACGGTATAAACCACGACGTAGGCGGACAGGATTCCAATCAATCCTCCGACCGCCGCGAGCACCGCGGACTCGGTCATGAATTGCAAGATAATGTGCTGTTTGCGCGCCCCGAGCGAGCGGCGAAGGCCGATTTCGCGGGTGCGCTCGGTCACGCTGGCTAGCATGATGTTCATGATCACGATGCCGCCGACCACCAGGAACACGCTCACCAGGGCCATGGCCACGAACGCCAGGTTGCCGGTCAGGTCGTGCCACAGGGCCATGATGGAATCGGAGCCCAGAATCGCGAAGTTGTCTTTCGCGTTGTAGGGCACCTTGCGCCAAGCGCGCATCAGCATGCGCGCTTCATCCTCGCAAGCTTGCATCATTTCCGCGCTCGGGGACTGCACGAAAATGGTCAGCCAGTCGTTCTGGCGGTGCCATTCCTTCATGTAGGTGTTGAGCGGAATGATTATGTAATTGTCTTGCGATTGACCGAAGGCACTGCCAAAGGGTTCGGCCACACCGATGACCTGATACGTGTGCGTTTCTGCGCGAATGGTCTTGCCGATGGGATCCACGTTGGGGAAAAACTTGGTGGCCAGGTCCGCACCGAGGAAGACCACTTCCGAGCGATGCTCGTCGTCGGCGGGGGTGATGAATCGGCCTTGCGCGACGTCAATGTTACGCACGTCCGCAAAATTCGCGCTGGCACCCATGACGTCGGTATTTTCCATCTTGATGTCGCCACTGCGCGTCTGGGCGTTGCGGTCGTCAATGGCGGCGACGGCCTTGGCCGTCTGCATGGTGTCACGCAACCGCATGTAGTCGTCGAAGGTAATCAGCGGGCGCTTTTGTGCCTTCTGAAATTCGTCCCTGCTGGTGAGGATGCCAAAGCGGTCGACGATAAAAACGTTGGCGCCCAGGTTCGCCACGCGATTGGCCACATACAAGTTCAGGCCGGCGATCGCGCTCATGACCACCACGAGCGTGGTCACGGCCATGATGACGCCGAAAAGCGTCAGGAAGCTGCGGAGTTTGTGAGCCCGAAGCGAGTCGAGTGCCAGGCGCAGGGTTTCCCACAGAGTGATCGCCGCGC
>Ga0182040_10000288_pt1 | contig 22346 bp, 20 predicted proteins | sample flu12Cox44000176_FD_125973 | JGI IMG/M metagenome (GOLD analysis project Ga0182040, IMG submission 125973) | Lab enrichment of tropical soil microbial communities from Luquillo Experimental Forest, Puerto Rico - flux8day.12C.oxic.44.000.176 | ecosystem: Environmental > Terrestrial > Soil >... | reverse complement strand
GTCGAGACCTCAGTGCACGAGTACGAGGTCGCGGTCACGGCTGTTGCAGATGATCTGGGGTTACGGACCGTGGAAGTGCGTCCTCGCGTGCTGCCGGGGCCGGAGTGCCCGCAGGCAGCCTCTGAAGCGCAAGTCGTCGTTGGGCATCCGCTAACAGATCTGCGCAGGTTCGTCCGCGCCGAACTACGGGGTGACGCGGTCTGCCCTCACCTGAACGACCAACTCAGGGCCCTCACGGATGTCCCCGCACTAGCCAACTTGCTACTCCACACGAAGGGAACTCGATGACCGACGTCGATGCCACCGATCTTCCCGTGATTCCCGCCGCGCGGAACGCTCACTGTCCGTTGGAGCCTCCGGCCGAGTTTGCCGATTGGCGTGAGGCCAGCGGTCTGCAGCTGGCACAGTGGCGTGGCGGACCGACCTGGGTGATCAACCGCTACCACGACATCAAGGCGGCGTTGGTCGACCCGCGCCTGAGCGCGGACACCATCCGGGACAGCATGAAGACCTCGCCGGGCGAGGACATGCCCGTCATATTCCCCAGGATCGACGACCCTGAGCACAACCGGCTACGCCGAATGATGACAAGGGATTTCACGTTCAGGCGTGCTGAGGCGATGCGCCCTCAGATACAAGGGTTAGTCGATGGCTTCATCGACGACATGATCGACAAGGGACCGCCTGGCGATCTCGTGCGTGACTTCGCGCTGCCCGTGCCGTCGTTGGTGATTTCCGTGCTGCTGGGCGTCCCCTACGAGGACCACGAGTTCTTTCAGACCAACAGCACGAGGGGACTCGACTCGAGGTCAACCGACGAGGAGCGAGTGGTCGCCACCGGAGCCATTTTGACCTACATGTTCGACTTGGTGGCGAAGAAGGAGCGCGAACCCGGCGACGACTTGATGAGTCGCCTCGTCACCGATTACGTCGCCACCGGCCAACTCAGCCGCGAAACCGCGGCGATGAATGGGATGATTCTGCTGCAGGCCGGCCACGAAACCACGGCGAGCATGATTGCGTTGGGAACGCTTGCGCTACTTGAGCATCCGGAAGAACTGGCACGACTTCGCGAGACCAACGACCCAGCGGTGATCGGCAACATCATCGAGGAGTTGATGCGTTACCTCACGATCGTGCACAGCCTCGTCGAGCGTGTGGCCCTCGAGGATCTCACCATCGGCGGCCAGTTGGTCCGCGAGGGTGAGGTCGTACTCATGAATCTTCCTGCGGGGAACTGGGATCCCGCCTTCGCCAACGAACCGGAAACCTTCGACATCGACCGTGACACGCGCGGACATCTCGGCTTTGGCTTCGGCGTCCACCAATGCATCGGAGCCAACCTCGCCCGCGTCGAACTGCAGATCGCACTGTCCACTTTGGCGCGCCGATTACCCGGATTACGGCTGGAGGTCCCCCTCGAAGGGCTGCGATTCCAAAACGAAAAAGAGATCTACGGCATAGATGAATTGCCCGTCAGATGGTGAACCGGGCCGCTCACTAAGCGACGCTTCAGTGGAACTGCCAGGAATCGAACTTGGCGGTCAACCTCAGATTCGTAACACGTTGCGGGGCAGCGTGAGCGGGACGTCGAGCGCGCTCAGCAGGCCAGGCTTCGCTTCGATCACATACGGGATGGCATCGAAGTAGGTGTCGGCGATGGTCCGGCGTCGTCGTGTCTTGTGCCGCCACCGCCGACATGCGGCCCTGGGCTACCAACCGCCGGCCCGCTATGCCGCCACCTGTAGCCACCAATGAACGACTCTCGTTCGCCGTCGACCAGTTCACTGTGCCCGGTCAGCAGATTTGTGACACAGCGCGTTTCATACCGCGATGTCAGAATCACGTTACTGTACCGTATGTTTGCGTCAGACGCTTCGATTCTGTCGCGACGAGCTCTTTGAGGCGTTCAGCGGGAACTGATTGGTCGTCGAAGACCGCCTGTACGGCCATCCCGGCGACCAGAGCGAACAGGCGCTGGGCCTCGCCCTCATATGTCAGCCTGCGATTGGGCGCGCCGAACCGCTGCTGCAGCGTGTCAGCGAGGATCTTCACCACTTCGCGCAGATAGCCGCGGTGCTCCTTGGCGAACTCTGGATCGCCAATCGCCATTCCCCAGAATGAAAACCAGATGTGCCAATCGCGATGGCGTGACTCATCCATGGGAAGCAGCGCTTCTAGGCATGCCTCAATATCACCTGGCGCGCGATCGAGGACCTCAAGAACCTTCTTCTTGGCGCCCTCGGACGCGCGGCGGTACGTCAGCTCGAGCAACTGATGCTTGTTGGCGAAGTAGTGGCTGACGACGGTGGTGCTGCAGCCGGCTTCCTGCGCCACCCGCCGCACCGTCGCGGCGTCCATACCCTCGCTCTCAATCACCCGGCATGCGATATCGAGAACCTGCCGCCGCCGTTCGTCGTGGTCGACTTTACGGGGCATGGTCGGGCCTCCCGATCCTGGCCCCTCGCGTTGCACTCCAATTGAATTCGTTGCGCGGTCGATGTGCCGTCATCAGCGGCCGAAGTGACAGCCGGTGACTACCGCGTATGGCGCAGTCGGACAGATGACACCCGTTAGCCGGTTCCCGGCTGTCGAATCGCAAGGTCGCGAATATCGGTGCGGACCAAGACATTCCGCGGATTGCTACTGCTCGCTTTTGCATCCGCCGATGATTCACATCTGAGACGGTACTCGATGCGGTGTTCATCTGCCGGAGTCGTTGAATCTGCGCGCGGCGTCGTTTGCTGCGATGTACCCGAAGACCATGGACGGCGCGATCGTCGCCCCCGCGCCGGGGTACATCCGGCCCATCACCGACGCTGTGCAGTTGCCGGTGGCGTAAAGCCCGTCAATCCCGGTGCCGTCCGGACGCAGCACGCGTGCGAATTCGTCCGTGAGCAGGCCGCCATTGGTGCCGATATCACCGGGGTACATCGCGACAGCGTAGAACGGCGACTTGCTTAGAGGTCCCATCGTCGGATTCGGCTTCGCCGCAGGGTCACCGTAGTAGCGGTCGAAGGCGTCGTCGCCGCGATGGAAGTCCTCATCAACGCCCTTTTCGCACATAGCGTTGTACCGGTTCACCGTGGCGCTCAGAGCCGCGGAGTTGATCCGGCAGCGCTGCGCCAGTTCCTCAAGCGTTCGCGCTCTGACCATGTAGCCGCTAGTGAACGCGCTTCGTGGAGTGATGGCCGGCGGCCAGGTCGCGAACGGATAGCGGCGTCGGTGCCGCGCATCGATGAGCAGCCAGAATGGGTCGGTATTGCCCAGTGTGGCCTGCCGGTCAAGCATTCGACGGCCGATCTCCATGTAGGAACCGGCTTCGTTGCACATTCGCTCCCCGGCAGCGTCGACCACGATCGAGTGCGGCTTGGCGCGTTCATATGCGCACATATGGCGGGAGCCGTCGGCCATGATCGAGGTCGGCATCCACCAGGCTTCATCCATCTGCTCGACCGCTGCGCTCACGTCGATCCCGGCGCGAATCCCGTCGCCGTCGTCACCGAGCGAGGCGTGCGTCCAGTCACCGGCCAGCCGCGGCTGATATTTCGCACGCATCTGTCGGTTACGCGAGAAGCCGCCGCAGGCAAGCACGACACCGCACCGCGTGTGGACGCTGACTTCACGACCCTGGTGACGCACCACCGCGCCCACGACGGCGCCGCGCGCGTCGGTCGACAATCGCAGCAGGGGTGTGTCGGTGAGGATCGGGATGTGCCGCCTTTGGGTCGCGAGCACCAACTGCCCGATGAGGGCTTGGCCCATGCTGAGCATTGGACGACCGGTGAGCAGACCACTCAGGGTGCGCCACACCGTCGTGACGTTGGTCCACAAGCTATTCCAGGTCCGCACACCGTTTGAGACACCTGAAAGGTCCTGGGCGCGGACGGCCAGTGCGGGCAGCACGGTGCGTTTGGTCAGGCGCTTGTAGTCGGCGCCCAGTTTCTTGCCGTTGAACGTGCGCGCTTCGATCGACCGACCGCCGGTGCGACCCCCGGGCCGCGACGAGTAGTAGTCCGGATAGTTGTTGACGTGCTGCAACTCCATACCCTGCGCGCGCAGGAACTCGACCATGCTCCGACCCTCGGTGAGAAAGGCCCTCTTCCGCGGGGGAGACGTGGCGACTCCCACGTCGCCGACCAAGCCGTCGACGTAGGCCCAGCCAGCGTCGTAGGAATCGGTCTCGCCCGCCTCCCGCAGGAGCGAATTGTCCGGAATCCAAAGCGCGCCACCCGAGATCGCGGTCGAACCGCCGATGGTGGGTAGCTTCTCAACCACGAGCACCTCGCGGCCAGCCGCCGCAGCGGTTAGTGCCGCAACCAGCCCACCGCCTCCGGAGCCCACGACGAGTACGTCGATGGGCGATTCGGGAAGCGCCATATCAGTTCCTACCCAGTCCCACTGGCGTCGCGTAGTCGATGACAGATGTGCGGGTGGCCAGCGTGCGCAGATCTGGCACGGCGTTGGTGAAGATCGTCGGGAATACGAAGCCAGGCTCGGCCGCACACACCATCGGGATCGCCTGGATCGCGGGAATGATTGTGGCCCACCATGTTGGTGAGGTTTTGTCGCCGGGCCGGAACTCCGTGTTGTCCTTGATCGAGGCGAGGGCGCGCATCGTCGACTTGATCGAGATTGGCTTGGCCTCGATCTCGATCTCCCAGGTGCTGTCTTCTCTGTCGAAGGGTGTGAACGCCGGCGTGAGGAACCAGTTGCACCTGATGGTGAGGCGAATCTCGTCGTCAAGATAGCCGTGGAAGTGATGCGTCATCGCCTTGACGTAGCCCTTGGGCACATGCATGTCGATGCGATCACCCTTTGTGCGTTCGAGGATGAACTCCTTTTCGGCGAGGTGATAGAACGGCTTGTGCTCGAAGCGATCCAGCCGCCGGCCCCACAACGACAAGCTGGCAATGTTCATCGACTCGATGTAGTAAAAGGTCTTCCAGAACTCCGCCAACGGGCTCGATGTGCGGGCCTGCTGCTCGCTGACGCCGAAGCCGATGGCGTTGTAGATCTCCTTCTGGGTACCACTTGTTCCACAGTCCGAGTATTCGTCGAGCGTGATGGTGTCGACCTCGGCGCACAGACCGGTCAGGGTCAATGCGAGACGCTCCATCCAGAAACCAGGGTTTTCGCCCGTGCCGTGCAGGCTGCTGCCGCCCTTCCAGCAAGCGTCTTCGAGCCGCTTGCGAAACTCCTCGCCGTGTGCCGGCGGGAAATGGTACGACGCTATTGAGACGACATTCTTGCCCGATTCGAGTAGGCGGATGACGTCGGCATCCATCGCATCGGCGATTGCGCCGAGCGGGAGATTGCCACACCACAGCACGCAGTCGGCCTCCATCGCGAAGACGGACTCCTTGTCGGTAGTCAGCTTTAGGCCGATCGGGTCGCGGCCGAGCAGTTCACCCACATCGCGACCGTTCTTGGCAGGGTTGTAGCCGACGACCCCGACCAATTCGAACTCCGGCCGGCGCAACAGCTCCGTCACGGCACCACCGCCGATGGCGCCCAGGCCCCAGACAATGACCTTGATACGTTCGCTCATCTACATCTCCTTCACATTATTCGTCGAGGTCTTAGTGCTTTTTGAGCAGGCGACACACCTCGATCTGGCGAGACAACCCCAGGTGCGCCTCTTCGAGTGGCGACACCATCGGCAGTGCGTCGATGATGTTGATCCACGTCACTCCGGCGTCGATATAGGGCGCCAGTTGCGCGGCGACGTCTGCGGCGGTGCCGGTGAACCACGTCTGCTCCGACATCTCGCGGGTGCCCCGTGAGACCACATCGTCGATCTCGGCCCGGCTCATGTGTGTCGGCATCAGCTTGGTGGCGTATGTCCAGTCCCGGGGCATCGGCGGTTCGATATCCACACGGTCCCAGTCGTTCATGTTGATTCGGCCCATGGTTGCAGCCATCCAGCGAAACAGCGGGTTATCGAGGGCCCGGTCAATGACGGCCGGGTCCTCGTGCAGAAGCGTGGCCGCGAAAATGCCGAATTCGAACTGCTCGGGATCACGGCCGTGGCCCGCGATTTGGGCCTTCATCTCGGTAATGTGCTGGGCGCAGACCTGCGGTGACTCGAACACGAACGGCGCCATCGTCGCGAATCCGTCGGCGTACTTGGCGGCAACCTCCATCAGTTTCGGCCCGCCGCCCAGCGCCCAGATCTGCGGCCGGTGCTGACGCGCTCTGCCGAGCCACGCCTTCTGCAGTTTGGTGTGATTGCCCTCGAAGTCGAACGGCCCATCGCATTCCCACATCAGCGCGTTGATGCGCATGAGATCTTCCAGGCGCCCCAGGCCTTCGGCTCTCTTCCACCCGAACGGCCGACACTGCTTTTGCTCGCCGCCGCCGATCATGAAGATGGAGCGCCCGTCCGTCATGTTGTTCAGCGTGAGCATCGTCTGGATCAGCTCGGCCGGTCCGTGGCGCACCGCGTCGAGGCTGATGGCCGCGCCGAGCCGGTGCTGCGTGACCGCCGCCGCATAGGCGCTGAGCGCGTACACGTCCGCCCATGAATCGCAGTCCTTTACGACGTCGGCAAGTGGCGTATTTTCGTTGTTCCACAACGCGTTTGGCCACCAGCTTGTGAGCTGATCCCACGGCTGCTGATAGTCGACCACGCCCGACGCGGCCAGCGCCTGCGCTGCCGCGGCGAATTGCTGTGGGGGTGTGTAGCGATCCATCGCCAACGGGACGGCCGTCTTGACGGGCTTGCGGTCCATGAGGCTCCTGACCTTGTAGTGCAACACCCGTTGTATAACAAGTGTTATACATCACAGTTGGCCGGTCGCGCAAGGCCGCGGTGCCCAAAATACAAATTTTGTGTTGACGTGTCGCAATAATGGTCGTACGTTACTGGCGTCACAACTGGTCGCAGCGAGGAGCGTCGCATGCGCGGCATCATGCGCGGACCCAACCCCGAGGAATTGCTTTGGGACGCCGGAGCGGACGTGGATCGCGTTGGCTCTGAGCACTTTTGCGCTGGCTTGTCTCCAATCGCGACAATCGATTACCTAGTCTGGCATGTCGAGGAGGGTTCCTATGGCACGGTCGTGATTTCTATGACCACGAGCACGTCGGTGATGCGCGGCGTCTACACCCGCGCCACAGCAAGTGCGCTCGGGTGGGCGCCGACCGCAGCCGTGCTCACGGGCAGCCGGGCCAAAGCACGTGCACTCCGCATTCCCCCGGTCGCGGCTGCGGCGGCGGCAGCTGTCCGGCTCGCCTCCGGGCCTGCCGCACGCTATGTCGGGCGCTCACCTGTGCCCGGGTCCACGACGCCGGTGCCGGGTCTGTTTCTGGCCGGGCAGTGGACCCGAAATGGTCCTGGGATAAACAACGTGTTCGCGTCTGCGTCCGACGCTGCGACCGCCGTCGAAGCGGCCACTCGACCGGGTTGACCGGCCACGGCTGACACGCTGCAGCAGCGGTTCGGCGCGCCAAGTCGTGGGCTGACACATGAGCGGGAGGCCAGCGACTTCTCGCGCTGGTCGCCGACCAATAATGCGCGGTGCGCCGGGTCACTCGAGTGGTGGCTGTTGGGCGCCAAGGGGTATTGCGCAGACCGCCAAACTAGTGGTGTGTCCTGTATTTAGCTGACTTTTTCGAGGGCTATCCGACCGCGTGCGACCTTGGCGAGGATGGATTCGGCGGTGGCGCTCCACACGTAGGGTTTGGGGTCGTTGTTGTGGGCGTCGATGTATTCCTGGATGGAAGCGACGAGGTCGGGCACGGAATGAAAGATGCCGCGCCGCGACGCTTTGTCGGTCAGTTCCCGGAACCAGCGTTCGACGAGGTTGAGCCACGATGACGATGTCGGGGTGAAGTGGAGATGGAACCGGGGGTGTCTGTCCAGCCAGTTGCAGACGTCGTCGTGGGTGTGGGTGGCGTAGTTGTCCAGGATCAGGTGGATCTGCAGGTCTTTGGGCACCTGCCGGTCGATGGTCTTGAGGAATTTCAACCATTCCTGATGCCGGTGCCGTGGCATGCATTCGCTGATGATCATGCCGGTCAGCACGTTCAGCGCGGCGAACAGGGTGGTGGTGCCGTGGCGCTTGTAGTCGTGGGTCATCGTCTCGCCGCGGCCTTTGACCATCGGCAGCGATGCCTGGGTGCGGTCGAGTGCCTGCACGGAGGACTTCTCATCGGCGCACAAGACGATCGCCTTCTCGGGCGGATTCAGATAAAGCCCGACGACATCGACCAGCTTCTCCTCGAACTTCGGATCGTTGGACAGCTTGAACGTCTCGACCCGGTGCGGTTTAAGTCCCCGCGCCGACCACACCTGCTGCACAGTCGATTTCGACACTCCGGTCGCCGCGGCCATGGTCCGGCAGCTCCAGTGGGTCTCGCCCTGCGGACGGTAGTTCAGTGTCAGATCCACGATCTCGTCGATCTTGTCCTGCGGGATCGTCTTCTTCCGACCTCGGCCCTGGCGGACCTGCCCGAACTTGACCAGCCCTTCCTCGGCGAAACGGGCACGCCACCCGCTGACCGACGCCGGCGACACCGACAACGCTCGCGCGATAGCCGTGTTCGCCAGACCGTCGGCCGCCATCAACAACGCCCGTGCCCGGACCACCTCGCGATGCGGCGCCGACGGCGACCGCGCTACGGACTCAAGAACCTCACGCTGGCCTGCGGACACCAACAGAGCTGGAGTGGGTCGCCTCATGTTGCAAATCATACAACACAATCATCAATTATTTGCAGGACACACCACTAGTTGTCGACATGCGTTGCGCCCCAAGAATACTGATAAAGCATAGGAGTGGGCTGGCGACGCTGCGTGTTCGAGCGCATGCTGTTCGTCGTCTGGCCGAGGCGTTGATGGCGTGGCGCAGCTGTTCAATGGCTGATCGAACAATGTGCCGTGCGCTGTGTGGGGTCGACAAAATGCCCGAACCAGATTGTGTTCGGGGTGCGCCCGGCTCATCTCATGTCTACCGCGCCACCCGCGCCGAGGCGTTTACGATGGCATGAATGCAAAACTCCATGGGCGTCAAGCGGTCTTCCCGCGATGAAGCGCTGCGTCCGATCGTCGGGGCAGCGCGCGAGTGTTTTTCTAGCGCCGGCGTCGAACGAACGCGGATGGAAGACGTTGCGCGCGGTGCGGGCTTGTCTCGCCAGGCCGTCTATCGATATGTGTCTGGGCGTGAGGACCTGATCGAACTCGCGATCGTGGAGCGCTGCCGCGAGTTCGCCGACGAGCTGATCGCCGGGACGGATTCTGAGCCTGACGATGTCGTTGAGGCGATGCTCGACCTAATCCTGCGAATGATGAAGGCGGGCCGCGAGGATCCCGAGTTCGTCGCTCTTGCCGAGGCGATGCCCCGCGTTCGATTGAACTTGTTGCTGACCAGCCCCGGCTCCCCGATGCACGCGCTCGTCGGCGCGTGCTTCGACCCACTATTTGGTCGCGCCGCCGATCACGGGCTGCTGCGCGATGACATTACGCGTCGCGAGATGGTCGCCTGGCTCCAGGGCATCTTGACGCTCTTCACCCCGCGGGCCGACCTCGACGTAAGTGAGACCCGGCGGTATCTGAAGGAGTTTGCTCTGCGCAGCCTGCTGAATCCTTGAGACAATCATCCTTTGCTGGCATGACAAATACGAGAGTCTGTCTTTACCAGGGCTGTTGTATGTCGTATATTTAGTGCGTCACATCGGCGTACTGGAGGCGGCATGCGCGACATCAAATACGGGCTCAACCCGGTGGAGTTTCCACCCATCGCGGCTCACCGGGCCGCGGTGCAGGCCTACGACCAGGCAGGCCTGGACTTCTTGACCTACTGGGATCAGCATTGCCTGACCATTCCGCGCAGCTTGTGGACACCGGACATCTGCCCGGCCGCCGAGGTGTTTCACATCGACGCGTGGTTGGAGCCGTGGCCGCTGCTGACTGATGCGGCGATCCACACCGAAAACATCCGCATCGGCTTGTCGGCCTCCGACGTCACGCGGCGCCCACCAAGTGTGTTGGCACAGCTGGCGTTGACGCTCGACCACTATTCGGAGGGACGGTTCTTTCTCACCCTTGGGGCGGGCGAGAACAAACAGTCGGTGCCCTACGGGCTGGTGCGGGACAAGCCGTTCGGGCGTCTGGAGGAGACACTCAAGCTGCTGCGGCTGTGGTTTAACACCAATGACCCGATCGACTACGACGGAAAATTCTGGAAAATCAGGAACGGCGGCATCAGCACGCCTGCCTTCACCGAGGGCGGTCCGCAGCTGCTGGTGGCCGGCGGACCGGGCAAGGCGATGCAGTTCGGCGCCCAGCTCGCAGACGGGTGGGTTAGCTACTTCCCGGGTTCCAGCGCTGACGATTACGTCGAAGAAGTCAAGCAGTTCAACCGATTCGCCGAGGAAGCGGGCAAGGACCCCGATGCGATGACACGGCTGATGTTGTTCGCTGTCGTGATCGGTGACACCGAGGAGCAGGTCGAAGAGATGCTGTGCAACCCGGTCGTCCGCTGGGACGCCGCCGCGCTCGTCCCCGGCGGCCACACGTGGAAGAAGCACGGCCTCATCAACCCGCTCGGTGAAGACTTCGCCTACGTGCGGGACCTCTACCCGATGGAGTGGAGCCGCGAAGATGCGATGAAGATCGTCGACCAGATCACCTCGGAGATGGTCCGGCACTTCAAGTTCAGCGGCACCCCGGAGCAAGTTGCCAACATGATCCAACCGTTCATCGAAGCCGGGGCCAACCACGTGATGCTCGGCGACTACGGCTCGCTGGTCATGGCCGGCGACATGGGCTCGGCGGTCGATGGATCACGGCGCCTCGCCGAATGCTTCGACCACCTCCGCCGACTCAACGGGCAGCCCACCAAACTGGCCCCGATCGCGACGGCCGCCGAGGCCTGACGGCCGGTCAGCAAGCTGCTTGAGGCAGGCGTGTCAGGATGATTCCGGTGCCTGCCCCTCACGACCTCACCCGCCGCGCGCAACAAGCCGGACTCATCAAATCCCTTGAGTGATTGTACCGTCTCTTGCAACCAAAGTTGTTGAACAACAGCTGATGTCGCTGATGGATGGTGCTCGCGGCTCATATCGCATGCCGCACGGAATCGGGCGCTCGGTGCGGCGGGTTGCGCGATTGCACCCTGAATCGAGGGACTGGCTGGCCTGGGCACATTTTGGGCACACTCGGTGTCCACAGACGTCAATTCTGGTGAATCACAAATGATGTCATTTCGCAGCTCAGCGCCGGTTCGCCTCAGAGACCAGCACTCCTAAAACGGGTAAGATTCCCGGCAGCTCCACCAAAAGAGATGCAGGTCAAGGGCTGTTTTCTTCCCCAGATTCGGCCCCCGTGGGCACATTTTGGGCACGCCCCGAAACAAGATCGTCCATCTTGTCGGCCACCTCATCGAGGTCATCGGGGAACAGGTGCCCGTACTGATCGAGCGTCATGGTCGCCGTCTTATGGCCTAGCTGCGACTGCACCGTCTTGACGTTGGCCCCCGCGGCGATCATCAGCGAGGCCGCAGTATGCCTCAGCTCATGGGCGGTCACCCGCGGGAACTTCGCATCGGCGGCCTGGCATCGCTTGACCGCCGCGCCGAACCAATGCGACGTCGTCGGGGGCCGCAACGGCTGCCCATCTGCGCGGCACCACAACAGCTCATCGGGGGCCTTGCCGACCATCGCCGGGGCCAAAAGCTTGAGCACCGACGCTGACACCGCCACCGATCGCGATGCATGCGTCTTGGTGGTGCCGATGACGGTCTTGGAATTCACCTTTGATGCTGACCGCTCGATGCGGATGCGGCCACGCCCAAGATCTATGTCACGCACCCGCAGCGCCGCCATCTCGCCCCAACGCAGCCCTGTCGTCGCGAGCAGCAAAACGATGTCAGGATGCTTGGACTCGTCGGCTAATGCCCACGCCTGCGTGGCCGTCAGGTAGTTGCGGTCCTTCGGGGTCTTGCGGGGAAGCTTGACACCCCTGGCCGGATTAGCGGCAAGCCGGCGGTCGGGGTTAGGGCCGCCAGCGTCGATGAGCGGTACGAGCGGTCGTCAAAACGCACCATCACTGCCCCCGATGCCCGCGACGGTGCGGACCGCCCACATTGCGAGGTACCAGTACGAGCGGAACGCCGGTACGAAGAACCGCGCCCCAGGCGCGGCAGGATGATGTCCGGCGGTTCAGCGACTGGTCCGCTGCCTGACCGCTGAGGGGCAGAACAAGGAATGCTAGTTTTCTAGATCAAGCCGGCCTGCGATGCGAACATGTAGGAGTCATAGGCAACGAAATTGTGTTGCAGTCGACCGTTGACGAAGGTCATGCAATCCATGCCACGGAGGTCGATCGACGCCCCAGTGGAATCGATCCCATTCCAGCTCGCACCGTTGAATGTGCCGGTCATGCGCCATCGCACAAACACCGTCGCACCGCTCGCGGCGAATTGCTCTGCCGTGAGCGAGAAGTCCGGCATCGCCCGGTACATTTCCGCGAAATACCCGAGCACGCAATCAGCGCCGTCGAGTCGCCCGACCATTGGCACGTCCTCGACGAGGTTGTCATGGTAGAGCGGGCGCAACGCGTCAAGATCATGACGAGCCACGGCCGTGACGATCAGGCGAGCCACAGCCGTCAGGTCGGAGGGATCCGAATCGGCCATAAACGATGTTCCATTCCCGTGACGTTGCACCGTCGAGTGCAGTCCTGCGTGTAGGTAAGCTAACACCGCGGCACAGTCTCGTCTCACACGGTGCGGCAGCTTCCCAATTAGCACCACCTTGCCGATGGCGTCGCTCGTCGCACCCCATCCGGCTGGGGGCATAGTCGCGATTATTGGATTCCACGGGCTCATAAATGACTCAGTTGGAGGTGCCTTCCACGGCGGACTTGGAACTGCCTGTAGGAGATCCTTATCGGTCGCGGCCGGTGACTCCATACAGCAGCATCCGCGTCGCCTCCTCGATCTGGCGCGCCTTTCCTGGCCGACGCTGATGGGGCGGGAAAAGCCAGTCGTCGAGCAGCACGAGCGACAGCACGGATCCCACGGACACCGCGACTGTCACTGGAGCGTCAAGCTCCCGGAAGGCCCTGGCGGCGCCGTGCTCGAGCAACACTTTCTGCACGGTCCCCAACGTTTCGGCGAGCTTGGCGCTGACTCGCCCGGCTACCTCGGCGAGTACCGGGTCACCTCCCTGTACCCGCGCCGCGATGAGGGTCCGGAACAACTCCCGATGTTCGACACCCAGTTCGAAGAAGCCTTTGACAAACGCGCGTGCGATCTCCTCTGAATCGGTGGCTGCCGCGACGCTGACGTTCCACGTGTTGGCCCACTGATCGACAAAGTCGGCAAGGGGGGTCAGGATCGTCGTCTCAAAGAGCTCTGCCTTGCTTCCGAAATTGCGGAACAGAACCGACTCGCCGACACCCGCTTCGTCGGCGATTTGACGGGTAGTGGTGCCGTGGTACCCCTGCGTCGAGAACAGTCGATTCGCCGCCCGCAGCACAAGGTCCTTGACCTCCGCCGGAGGGCGGCGTCCGTTTCGACGCTTCGTGACGTAGTTCGTAGTCAACGTCGCTCACCTCGGCGCCGCTCGACCATCTTCTCCTCCTTGATTGAGGCTCCCATCAGCGCCCATACCTCGTATTGAGACTTCCCGGCCAGCATCATAAGTATGACTAACGACCTAAGCTAGCCTCGCATATCAACCAAGCTAGCACCACTCATTGAGCTCGCGGGCGCGCTCTCGGCAGCTCGTTGCCGCGCGCCGGCACGAACATGCAGATCAAGGCGGGTCCGTCGCCTCTCATCAAATGACTTGCACTGCCATCGGTGGACCCCAAACGCTCGAGGCTGCCAGAGCCATCAGATGCTTTTCGAGACTGCCTCTTCCATAAGTGACACTCCTGATATAAGCTAGTGCCACTCACTATGGTGCGAGAGAGTAGGAACTCATGTCGAAGAAGATTGAGATGGACACCGGGCTGATGAAGACGGCGGTCTGGTCGGGCATCGTGTTGATCGTGGCGATGATCATCGCCCAGGGGTTTTTGATGCACTTCATTCCGCCACCAGCGCCGGCGCTGCCTGCCGACGAACTGGCGCGAAAGTTCATCTCCCGCAACAATGAAATCCGGCTAGGCTGCTTGATCCAGTGCATCTTCTGGTCATTTTGGGCCACCTGGGCCATCGCGATCACCGTGTTGATCCGCAAAATGGAACGCAGCTACCCCATCTTGACCTACTCATCGCTGGCCCTCAACGGCGGCGGCTACGTGTTTTTCATCCTGATCCCGATGACCTGGGCGGTCATCGCGTTCCGCGCGGATACCCTCAGCCCCCAAACGATCCAGATCATGAACGACTGGGTGTGGTTTGACTTCCTGTTCACCTGGCCGCCGTTTGCCGTGTTCATGGTCATCATCGGTCTGGCCATCCTCAAGGACCACAACGTGCCCACGCTCTACCCACGCTGGGTCGCCTACCTGAACTTCTGGTGTGCGATGCTGATCTTCCCCGCCGGACTGATCGTGTTCTTCAAGACCGGCCTGTTCGCCTACAACGGCATCGGTGCGTTCTACATCCCCTTCGCCGTCTTCTTCGGCTGGATGATCGCGATGTCCGTCACCACGCTGCAAGCCATCAACCGGCACAAAGGAAGGCTCGCCATCGAAACACCACCTGTGGTCGCCCACACATAGGGCCATAGGGATGGCCCGGGTAACGCGCACAACGCGTGCCTGGGCCGTCCCTCTCCCTGCCAACGACGTCGGACTCAAGATCTGGAATTGGAATGTCTGTCATCACTGAACCTCCCGCCACACAGGTAACCCGTGTGGTCGCGGAGAAGAAAAAGAAGAAAGTTCCCGGCGAAGAGGGCGTCTGGGTTTTCATACTCGGCGATATGTCGGTGTTTGCGGTGTTCTTCATCGTCTTCCTCGTCGAAAGAAGCAAACAGGTCGATCTTTTCGATCTGTCCCAAGCCACTCTGAACAAGAACTTCGGTGCCCTCAACACCGTGTTCCTATTGATCAGCTCGATGTTCGTTGTTTTGGCCGTCCGCGCCATGCGCACGGCGCAACGACTGCTCGCCCAACGCTTCATCGCCAGCGCCTTCCTGTGCGGTATCGCCTTCATCGCTGTCAAAGTCTTTGAGTACCACGAGAAGATCGCCGCGCACCAGGTTCCCACCACCAACGGCTTTTACCTGTTGTATTTCATACTTACGGGTTTGCATTTGTTCCACCTTGTGATCGGCTTGTCGGTGCTCACCGCATTGTGGTTCTTGGCCCGCAAGCCTGAGATGTCCAAGCACCAATGGTCCTTCTTCGAAGGCGGGACATGCTTCTGGCACATGGTCGATTTGCTGTGGCTGGTGTTATTTCCGTTGATTTTCTTGGTCAGGTGAAAAATGACTGCATTGCTCCGCACTCCGGCCACCGTCGTCTGGGTCGTACTCGTAATAGCGACCATCGCTTCGTGGACATTGGGCACCGCGCATGGGATGCACAACCACTCGCTGGCCAGTGTCCTCATTCTGCTGATCGCGTTCATCAAGGTGCGGTTGGTCGGCTTGTACTTCATGGAGTTACGCGAGGCGCCCACGGCGCTGCGGGGGTTGTACGAGGGCTATTGCATCGTGGTATGCGCGACGGTCCTCGGCACGTTTTTGCTTGCGTAACAACGGCAGAACTTGCCAATCCTCAGCGCAGAAGTATCACACACACAAGGAGATCGCATGTCTCAACCCGGGATCGACAGACCGTACCGCGTAATCATCTGGGGACCAGGGCATCTCGGCAGCACAGCGCTGCGCGAGGTCATCCGGCGGCCCGAGTTCGAACTGGTCGGGGTCAAGGTCTACAGCGAGGAGAAAGCCGGCGTCGATGCAGGCGAGTTGGTGGGCCTCCCGCCAACTGGTGTTAAAGCGACGGCCAATCTCGATGACATCCTCGCGCTCGATGCCGATGCGGTGCTCTTCACCCCGCGGCCGATGGATCGGGAGCAGCTCGACGCTGACGTCATCGCGCTGCTCCAAAGCGGCAAGAACGTGATCTCGACTGAATCACACCATTTCCCCCGATTGCACGGCGTGGACTACGAGCAGCGCTTTATCGATGCGGGCCGCGCGGGCAACGCCACGTTGCACGGTACCGGCATTCATCCCGTCTTCTTCTCCGAGCGCCTGGGCGTGACGCTGTCGGGGCTGTTCACCGAAATCGACCACGTCAAGTTCGTGGAAGGCGCCAATGTGGCTGGGGAACTGCATTATCCGCCCGAAGTCATCGAAATGCTCGGCTTCAATCGAGACCCCGCCGACTTCAAGCCAACCGATCCCGGTGCCATGCTCGTCGACCACTACTACCGGGGCATCGTCGGCTACATGGTGAGCACGCTCTTCGGGGTTGAGCCTGAGGAAGTCCGGATCGAAAGCGATTTCCAAGGGATCCCGACCGAGACGGCGATTGACTGCGCTGGGTTCAAGATCGAGGCGGGTAAGTCTGCTGTTGCGGTTCGCACGCATCGCGGCTACATCGGCGACCGGCTCGTATACACCAATCTCGAGTACTGGTACTGGGGAACCGAATGCCGCTATATGGGTCCACTGGACGAGGTGCCATTCGGCGTCGGCGATTCCAACTTGGACTACTACATCGACATCACCGGACGACCGGGCCACATCCGGCTGCGCCTCGACGTAGGTGACACCACCGGTGACGACATCCCAGTGGCCGCGTGGCTTTCCGTCACAACGCTACTGCAATCGATTCGTCCGGTCGTGGCCGCCGAACCCGGCATCCTCCACGTCGAAGCAAGTCCCAATATTAGTGATCTGCGGTCAGCGACCGCTCACAAGAAGGAGGCAGTCTGATGTCCGTCGATACCGCGGTAATCCTTTTCGGCGATCGGCATATGCCCTGGGAGGTGACTGCCCAGCAGGCCCAGGCGCTGTTGCACAGCGGAGTTGTCGACTACGCCGAGGTGTCCGATCAAACGGTCGGCTTCATCCCGCCGTACCTATGGAACGAGCAGAACTCGCCATCGGCCGCGATCATGAAGGACCCCGATTCGCTCGACAACGGGATCATCACGGCGACCATCGCTGCCACGAGCGCTCCGGGCCTTGGAGTCACCATCGGCACCGACTGCATCCGCACACCACCGGCAGAGTTCGTTCAGACCATGTGGACGATGGCCAAACTGACCAAGGGCAAGGCGTTATTCAACGTCGGCGCCGGAGAGATCAAACAGTGCCTTCCTTACGGTCACAAGCGGTCCGAGGGCATCAAACGGATGGAAGACCTCTGCAACGTCATGAAGTTGCTGTGGGAGTCTGACGAACCGGTCTACTACGAGGGCAACCACATCAACCTCAAGGGCGCCTATCTGGGATCTGCAAAGCCGTACCGGCCGGAGGTGTGGGCACTCGGCGGGGGACCGAGGTTGATGGACCTGGCCACCACCTATCTCGATGGAGTTGCGGTGGCAATTCCGAATGTCTGGTGGACACCCGAGCAGACGGCGGCAGGCATCAAGGCGCTCAAGGATGAAGTAGAGCGTAAAGGCCGCGACCCCGAGAAATTCCGGGTCGGCATGTGGAACACAGTGATCCTTAACGAGGATCCCGAGTGGGTCAGCAGGGCATTGGACAACCCGCTCACCCGATGGCTTTCAGCCGTTTTCGGCCGGATCGAACCAACAAATTGGCGCGAGGAAGGCATCGAGCCGGCCGTCCCCGATGGCTGGAACTATCACATGAAGATGAAGCCACGCCAGACCGAGCCGTCCTTCGTCGATGAAGTGCTATCCAAGACGACCCGTGCAATGGCTGAGAAATCATTCTTCTGGGGAAGCCCAAAGGAAGTGGCGACGCAACTGCAGGCCTTCGTTGACGCCGGAATCGATTGGGTGATGCCGGTTGACTACATGCAGATCGTCACCCCCCTCGAAGACGCTCCTAACTGCCTTGGCCGCAACATCGAGCTGTGCGGGCACCTGAAAGGCGAAGCGCCACAACAGGACACGGCGTAGGAGCAGGTTCGCCGGGACAGCTCAGCGCGGTCATCGAATCGCCATGATGGCCGATCACCCGGCCCATACTCCGAGCGGGCCGGGAGGGTGTCGGCAAGTGTCCGAACGTGAGGGAATGAGCGATGATTACCCCTGGATACTTAACGGTGGCGCCAACGATGTGGGCGGCACTCTCATGGAGGAGACCATCTCGCGGATGGCCGGCTCGCAATACGGCTCCGCTAAGTCTGCCGAAGAGCTCATCGACATCGCCGTCGGTATTGGCCGTCCAGCCCGCCAGCGCACCACCACGTATCAACTAATCAAGTTGCCAACAAGGAGGATTCATGGTTGATCTCAAGCTCGGATATAAGGCGTCGGCGGAGCAGTTTGGTCCGCGCGAGTTGGTCGAGTTGGGCGTGCTGGCAGAGGAGCATGGTATGGACAGCGCGGCGGTCAGTGATCATTTTCAGCCATGGCGCTATACCGGCGGTCATGCGCCTTTTGCGTTGTCGTGGATGACGGCGGTGGGCGAGCGCACCAAGCGGATCGTGTTGGGCACGTCAGTCTTGACGCCGACGTTTAGGTACAACCCGGCAGTGACTGCGCAGGCGTTCGCCACGATGGCGTGTTTGTACCCCGACCGCATCATCCTGGGTGTGGGTACCGGGGAGGCGCTCAACGAGATCGCGACGGGATATGACGGGCAATGGCCGGAGGTCAAGGAGCGGTTCGCCCGGCTGCGTGAGGCGGTGCGATTGATGCGGGCGCTGTGGAAGGGCGATCGGGTGGACTTCGACGGCGAGTACTACCGGCTTCGGGGTGCCTCAATCTATGACGTGCCCGAGGACGGTGTTCCTGTGTACATTGCTGCGGGCGGGCCGGGGGTGGCCAAGTACGCCGGGCGTGCCGGTGATGGGTTCATTTGCACCTCGGGCAAGGGTGTGGAGCTCTACACCGACAAGCTGATCCCCGCGGTCAGGGAGGGCGCCGAGGCCACCGGCCGTAATTCCGATGACATCGACAAGATGATCGAGATCAAGATCTCCTATGACCCCGACCCCGAACTGGCGTTGGAGAACACCCGATTCTGGGCGCCGCTGTCATTGAGCGCCGAGCAAAAGCACAGCATCGAGGACCCGATCGAGATGGAAAAGGCCGCCGACGCCTTACCCATCGAGCAGGTCGCCAAGCGCTGGATCGTGTCGAGTGATCCCGACGAAGCCGTCGACAAAGTCGCCGATTATGTCGGATATGGTTTGAACCACCTGGTCTTTCACGCACCCGGCCATGACCAGAGACGCTTTCTCGAACTCTTCAAAACAGACCTTGCGCCCCGACTGCGACGACTAGGCTGATCGAACGGCCTGTGCGGCGATGGCGGTGAATAGCAGGGGCGTGATGGACGTGATATCCCTTGTCACTTCATCGATTTCATCCCGGCGTGTGGGGTCGCGGTTTGCGACCCTACGAATTCGAACGGCCCGGCCTGTCCTGAAGCAGCGGTTCGGTTGACATGAGGAAGACGTTGAGACGCTGCGCGGCTGATGGAGCGAAACGCCAGCCACTTTCTCGGGCGAGCATTTCGTCATCGACGACGCTGAGGTCTCGCCCAGCGCGGGCAGCGGCCAAGTCCACCGATTTGGATTGGCGCGCAGGCCGAGTCGGACGCGATGCTTACCGCTCAAATCGCCCACCGGCGGACACTTGCAACGTCTTCCCGACTGAACACAAAGGCATCGTGAACCCGCAAAGGCCTGCTCACACGACCCGTAACCCCACGGCGACAAGGCTTTCGAAAGATGTTGGTCGCCGGGTACCGCTAGCTGCAGACGGCAATGAAGTTGATGATATATCCAGTATCATAATTAGAGGGACGGTGGCAGGTCCATCCGAGATGGAGAAACGCGATGGCATATAAGGTCGTGCAGTGGGCAACCGGCTCAGTCGGAGCCCGGACCCCTCATGGCTCCCGTCTTTGGCGTCTGGTCGCCTCGCCTCCCAACGATCGCCGAGGCACACACATGAAGATCGGGTGGAGTCGCTAGAACCCGGCATCGGTTACGGCACAGTGCGCTTCGACATCGCGATCGCCGGTGGGATGGGCGGCTCGGCTGGCCCCTAGGCGACTTTGCGACGTGGTGCGGGCCGTGGGCCTGGAGGTCTCTGGTCGACGAGGCCCGGGTAAGCATTGTCGCGCCAGGAGATCCGGGCTGGTGCGTGCCGTCTCGCAGCCGGTGCGCGTGCACACCCAAACTGTCAAGTGCTATGCGTATACAAACCGGAGCCGGCGCCACTCAGGTCGCCATGATCAGCCCGTGAGTTCGAGTGCAAACTGACGCAGACCGCACAATTCCTCCTGACCCCGCGTCCACCAGAAGGGGCAAAGCCCCCACACGCTGGTGATCACATCCTCAGGACTGAAAGAGTAAATCGCCTGATGATCGCTCGAACACATGACCGGTGGTAGCTGACACTTGCCTAACGGTGTGCGGCAGGGGAGAAACCGGCCGTGCGACCCGGCGTAAAAGAAATCCCGGACAAGGGCTTGTTTACCCGGTCCTCAGCCGATATTGCTTGCCGCCGAAGAAGATCCATTCACTTGCGGGTATCGGCTTGCGCCGCCGTTGCCTCTGCCTCGCCAGCCGGTACCCTCGCAGACCCGCTAACGTCCGCAGTCGCTGTGAATTGCCGCGTGATTCCAGTGTGCATGTAGTAGCTCATCACACCGATCCAAACGACGAATGCGATGATCGGAATGTAGAAGCCGACGATGCCGTTCCACGCGAAGGGCCCTTCCTTGAAGAACACGGCAATCCCTCCGCCAGTCCCGCCCATGGCCACCCAAGCATTCAGATATCCAACCCATCGGGGCCACAGTGGGTCAGCCGAGCGGTCCATGAAGGACGCAATGGCGATACACGAAAGCTGCAACACGTAGGCGGGAAAAATCATCACGAAGGTAAGCCATGACAGATCGTTGAGCATCCGGACGGATGACGGCTCGAGTTCTGAACGAAACGTTGCCGTCGCCCACAGCATGCCGCAAATCTCAAAGAACACAACGAGCAGCACCGCGCCCCCGAACTGGATGACCGCAAGAACCGGCAGTTGGCGTTCGATACGGGCGATCTGCACCGAGATGACGCCGAAAAACGGGATAAGAAGTGAGGAGGCAATGATTCCGAGCACCATCCCGAGACGGATCTGGATTGCGTGATCTTGAAATAGCGCGTCGATCTTGTCCGCACTCCAGGACGCTGCCGGCGGCGGGATAAACCGGGCGATCCCCGCGAACGCAATGAGGTAGAGAACGAAGAAAGCCAGACCCGCCCACACGCATGTTAACTGAATTCGTTTGCTCATCTCGTACCTCCCGATCGGTTCTTGCGAAGGCGGCCGGGGACATTGTCCGCCCCATACCGCCGATAACGGTAAGCGTTTTGTGCGCCAAGACTGACGCCCGCCCGAACCGACTCTTCGGTGACGCCAACCGGTCGACAAAGCAGTACTCCTCCGCGCTGGGGCGGAGCCAGGTCATGGCTCGGTGGAAGCCGCGGCCTTTCTGCCATCAACACAGTTACCTAAGCCGTGAGTCCTGCTGTATTGGAAATGGCGCCCTGCCGAACCGGCGAACGACGCCGTCGCCAGCTAGTATCGTGAGTCGCTTGTTCGCCATCAGCTTCCCGAGCTTTGGCTCAGCCCTGGATCGCCGAACGTGAAGCTGCTGCGAGACTCCGCGTAGCCATTTTCGCGCTATGTTCACACTCGTTGAGGGAACGGTCATTCTGGCCCCAACACGCTCCTGCGGGCGAACTTGGCATTCACGACATCAGGAGCACCTGGCCAACTCAGCCGCGGCGGCTGCATCGGCGGCCGAGGCGAAAACGTTGTTCATGCCAGCCCCATGACGTGTCCACTGACCGGACAAGAAGAGGCCGTGGATTGGCGTCGTGACGCCGGGCACGGTTGACCGCGCGGCGAACCACGCCGCCAAGCCGGGGACGATTCGCACAGCTGCTCCTGCTGTGGCCGCCACCACTGGGTTCCGAAGTACACGAGCCGCGACCCTGCTGCCGATGAGCACAGTCGGTGTCGGTGCCCACCCGAGAGCGCCTACTGTTGTCGGCGAATAGATCCCGCGCATTGCCGACGTGCTCGTCGTCATCGAGACCACCGCCCGCCGCAGACCGGGCAGCCCCTGTTCGGCGGTCGAGACGAGGCGGCGAGCGAATTCGGACGCTAGCGTCTCGTCGGCCAGTAACGCCTTCATCCGCTCGGTTCCGACGAACGTGTACAGCAGGACGATGTGGTGGCCCGCCGGCGCGAGCTGCGGGTTCATCAGCGTGGGGATCC
>Ga0182040_10000284_pt1 | contig 22605 bp, 22 predicted proteins | sample flu12Cox44000176_FD_125973 | JGI IMG/M metagenome (GOLD analysis project Ga0182040, IMG submission 125973) | Lab enrichment of tropical soil microbial communities from Luquillo Experimental Forest, Puerto Rico - flux8day.12C.oxic.44.000.176 | ecosystem: Environmental > Terrestrial > Soil >... | reverse complement strand
TGGTGATACGGATGCTGCTGCGTGTGGTCACGTATCCTAGTGTTGCGGCCTTGCTCGCGGCGAGCCTCGCCCTTCAGCCGGCTGCAGCCGCCACGGTCAAACCTAAGCCCAAGGCGGCCGTGACCGTCGATCCGTCGTCCAAACCGGCCAACGGGATCGAAACCCAGGCGAAACACGCACTTATCCTCGAGACGGAAACCGGTGTGGTGCTGCTCGAAAAAGGCGCCGATGAGCGCATTCCACCGGCGTCAATGAGCAAGATCATGACGGCGTACATCGTCTTCGGCATGCTGAAAGAGGGTCGCGCGGCGCTCACCGACCAGCTCCCGGTAAGCGAGCGTGCCTGGCGGCTCCAGGGATCAAAGATGTTCGTGCCGATCGGCGGCCGCATCTCGATCGATGATCTCATAAAGGGCGTGGTCATTCAGTCCGGGAACGATGCCTGCCTGGTTCTTGCAGAAGGTCTCGCCGGTAGCGAGGAGGCATTCGTCGAACTGATGAACCAGAAGGCCAATGAGATCGGGCTCAAGGACAGTCATTTCACAAATGTCAGCGGCTTGCCCGACCCCGATCACTGGATGACCGCACGAGATCTGGCGACCCTGGCGATCAGCACAATCAAGGATTTTCCTGAATATTATCACTATTATTCGGAAATTGATTACGAATTCAATAGTATCAAACAAGGCAACCGCAATCCTCTTCTCTACAAGAATGTCGGTGCGGATGGGTTGAAGACCGGCCATACTGAAGAAGCGGGATACAGCCTCACTGCTTCGGTGGCGCGAGACAACCGCCGCATTATCCTGGTGCTGAACGGACTGCCGACGATGAAGGCGCGGGCGCAAGAAAGCGAGCGGCTGATCGAGTGGGCGTTTCGCGAGTTCAACGACTATCGGCTGTTTGCCGCCGGCGACAAGGTCGATGACGGCGAGGTCTGGCTGGGCGGTGAGCCGAAGGTGCCGCTTACCGTCGGCAAGGATTTTGTTGTGACTTTGCCGCGCAAGGCGCGCAAGGATATGAAGGTCACGGTTGAATACGACCGTCCGATCCCGGCGCCTGTTCAAAAAGGCGAGACGGTCGGGAAGGTGGTTATGACCGTGCCGGACATAACGTCGGTGGAGGCGCCCCTCATCGCCGCGGCCAGCGTCGAGCGGATGAATCCCTGGGGTCGGATTGCCACTCTCGCGGGCTATCTTGTCTGGGGCCAGCGGCGCTGAAACGTCAACAACCTGAACCCGTGTCTCGCGGCCGGTTTATCACGATCGAGGGCGGGGAGGGCGCCGGTAAGACGACTCAAGTGCGCCTTCTCGTGGCGGCGCTCGAGCGCGCGCGGATCCCGGCAAAGGCGACGCGCGAGCCGGGAGGATCGCCCGGTGGTGAGGCGATCCGGCGCCTCCTTCTTGAAGGCGCAAGCGAGCGATGGGATGCGGTCGGCGAGGCCCTCTTGCTCGTTGCCGCCCGGAGCGACCACGTGGCTCGGTTGATTGCACCTTCGCTCGCACAAGGGGTTTGGGTGGTGTCCGATCGCTTCGCTGATTCGACTTTCGCCTATCAAGGGTACGGCAGGGGACTGGCGCTTGAAGATCTCGCTACGCTACATCGCTTTGCTCTTGGAAATTTCGCGCCGGACCTGACTGTGATCCTCGATCTCCCGGCCGAGATCGGTCTCGCGCGGGCAAAGGCGCGAGCGAGTATCTACGATCGATTTGAGCTCCTCGACCAGGCCTTCCATGAAAGGCTGCGCCAAGGCTTTCGCCAGATTGCCGCAGAGGACGGTGCACGCTGCGTGCTGATCGATGGGTCGAATGATCTGCAGACAGTCCACCGCGCGATACTGGACGCTGTTGAGGGCCGGCTGCGGGTCGCGCTTTAGCGGCACCGTAGATGGCACGTGGGATAGAGCAGCTTCCGGAATCGACGGTTGCGGTCCCGGCATCGCGGGCGAACCCGGACCTCGTCGGCCATGAGAGCGCAGAGCGCGAGCTGCGGCGGCTCGTCGAAGCAGGCCGGCTGCCGCACGCAATCCTGTTGAGCGGGCCGCGCGGCATTGGCAAGGCGACGCTCGCCTTCCGCTTCGCCCGATTTTTGCTAGCCAAAGGAGACGATGCGATTAAGGCGGCTGCGGAAAGCGGGCTCGCGATCGATCGAGAAAGCGGGGTGTTTCACCGAGTGGCTTCGGGCGGCCACGCCGACCTGTTGACCGTCGAGCGCGCCTACGATCCACGACGGCGCCGGCTGCGCGGCGAGATCGTGGTCGAGGATGCACGGGAAATTACTGCCTTTTTTCGCCTGACCGCAGCGGAGCAGGGGTGGCGCATCGTCGTCGTCGATGGCGCGGAGGAAATGAACCGCAGCGCCGCCAACGCCCTTCTCAAAGTGCTCGAAGAACCGCCTCGACAGGCGTTGCTGCTGCTGGTGAGCCACAGCCCGGGGCGACTGTTGCCGACGATCCGTTCGCGCTGCCGGCGGTTCCCGCTCGTACCATTGGCGGGCATGCTGGTTACGCGGCTGCTCCAGCGTTACCGTTCCGAGCTCGCGCAACCCGAGGTCGAGGCATTAGCGGCGTTGTCCGGCGGGAGCATTGGACGCGCGCTGGAGCTTGCAGAAGCCGGCGGGCCCGCGCTCTATCGGTCAATTCTCGATATACTGTCACAGATCCCACCGCTTGATGTCATTCGCCTGCATGCCTTCGCCGATCAGCTCGCTCGCGCCGATGCGGAGGACGCCTATCGGGTTGGCGGGGACCTGCTATTGCAGCTCCTCGCTCGGATTACGGCGTGCTCCACAAGGCGTCAGCTCGACGGAGAGGAGATCGTCGCCGGCGAGGACGAGGCGATGCGGCGTCTCGCGGCCCGTGCAGACGCTGCGCGCTGGGCCGGATTACGCGACGACATCGAACGCAACTTCGCCAGCACGGACCAGCTCAACCTTGACCGCAAGCAGGCCATTCTCGGCGCTTTCTTTGCGGTCGAGGAGCTGGCGCGGTAGAGAAGCGTCACTGACCGCAATCGGGCGAGGCTCCCTAAGGCTGGACGCGACCGGCTGAAGCTCAAATAATTCATGTTTTTTAATGTCTTGGCGGACCAATCTTCATGTGGCAGATAAGGGATATTTTCTCGGGCGTGCCCCGAGTAACCGGTAGGGCAAGGAGCGATGCTTGTCGACAGTCATTGCCATCTAGACTTTTCGGATTTCGCAGCAGAGCGCGAGAAGATCATCGAACGCGCCCGATCGGCCGGGATCGAGACGATGTTGACCATCAGCACCCGGCTCGACGAGTTCGACCGGGTGCGGACAATCACCGAAGAGCATGACGGGATCTGGTGTTCGGTCGGCGCCCATCCGCACGAGGCGAAGGATCACACGGCGCTCGCTCCACGCCAATTGGTCGGGCTTGCTCTCCACCCGAAAGTCGTCGGGCTCGGCGAGACCGGGCTAGATTTCCACTACGATCTGAGCCCGCGGGACACCCAGGAGCGCGTCTTTCGCATCCATATCGAAGCCTCGCACGAGAGCGGTTTGCCGCTGATCATCCATGCACGTAAGGCCGATCGCGAGGTCGCGCGCATCCTCGAGGAGGAGCGCCCGCCCCCAGGGGTGATGCACTGCTTCAGCAGCGGCCGCGCGCTCGCCGAAGCGGCGCTCGGGCTTGGCTTTTATATCTCGATCTCCGGCATCGTGACATTCCGCAACGCCGAAGAGCTGCGCGCGATTGTACGCGATCTGCCGCTCGACCGGCTGCTGGTCGAGACCGATGCTCCCTATCTCGCCCCGGTGCCCTACCGCGGCAAGCGCAACGAACCGGCCTTTCTCGCCGCGACTGCAGCGACAGTCGCAGAATTGAAGGGGATCGAACTGCGACATTTGGCGGAGATGACGAGCGCCAACTTCTTTCGCCTATTCGGCAAGGCGAACGCGCCCGCCCGATGAGGGTGACGATCCTCGGCTGCGGCCCCTCTACCGGCGTGCCGGTGATCGGCGGCAACTGGGGCCGCTGCGATCCCAACGATCCCCGCAATCGCCGCCGCCGCGTATCGGTTCTGGTGGAGGTCGGCGGGGCCGTTATCCTTGTCGATACATCCCCGGATCTTCGGGAGCAGCTCCTCGATGCGGGAGTCACCCGGATCGACGCAGTGGTGCTGACTCATGCCCACGCGGACCATCTTCATGGCATCGACGACCTGCGGTCGGTCAACCGGATGATGCGGAGCGCCATTCCGCTTTATGCCGATGCGCGAACCTTGGCCGAAATCGGCAACCGTTTTGGGTATGTGTTTAAACCGGTCGATGACTCGGGCCGCTTCTACAAGCCGACGCTGGTGCCGCGCGAGATCGCCGGGCCGTTTGAGATCCGCGGCATCTCCGTTCTACCGTTCGTGCAGGATCACGGGTTCAGTACGACATTAGGCCTCCGGATCGAGGGATTCGCCTATTCGACCGATGTCACCGAACTCGACGACTCCGCGTTCGCCGCGCTCCAAGGGGTCGAGCTGTGGATTATTGACTGCCTGCGCCGCGAGCCGCACCCGACGCATTCTCATCTCGCAAAGACGTTGTCCTGGATCGCCCGCGTCCGTCCACGTCGCGCCGTATTGACTCATATGGATCAAAGCCTTGACTACCGCGAGCTCAGCGCTGAACTCCCTAGCGGTGTCGAGCCCGGATGCGACGGGCTCGTTATCGAGCTGGGTCGTCGCAATGTGTAATTATTTTCCATAATATATATTATGCGACATCCTACCAGTGGGCGCTGCGTTCGCCATTCCCTGATATCATGCTGCCGATGACGAGTTCGCTCGATCACCTCCTCGCGATCATGGCGCAACTACGGGATCCGGAGCGCGGATGTCCGTGGGATCGTGCGCAAAATTTCGCGACGATCGCGCCTTACACCATCGAGGAAGCCTACGAGGTCGCCGACGCGATCGCGCGAGGTGACATAACCGCGCTGAAAGACGAGCTCGGTGATCTTCTGTTTCAGGTTGTCTTCCATGCCCGCATGGCCGAGGAGGCCGGGCTGTTCGCCTTTGCCGATGTCGCCTCGGCGATTGCCGACAAGATGGTGCGCCGCCACCCGCACGTATTCGGCACAGAAAAGATCTCGTCTGTGACGGCACAAAGCGAGGCCTGGGAGGAGCACAAGGCGGCAGAGCGGCGAGCGCGCCAGCGCCAAGCCGAAAATAAGGAAAGTGTCTTGGAGGGTATCGCCCTAGCGCTTCCTGCGTTATTGCGTTCAGTCAAGATCCAGGCACGTGCGGCGCGCGTCGGTTTCGACTGGCCCGATTCCACCGAGGTCTTCGCGAAAATTCAAGAGGAGATCGCCGAGCTCAAAGTCGAGATCGAGCGTGCTGCGGACCACGCGGTGTTGGAAGACGAGATGGGCGACATTCTCTTCGCCGTCGCCAATCTAGCGCGCAAGCTTGAAATCGACCCAGAGAGAGCTTTGCGCCGGGCAACGGCGAAGTTCGAGCGCCGCTTTCGCCGCGTCGAGGCACTTGTCGGCGAGCGCGCGACAGGTACCGATCTCAATGTGCTCGAAGCGCTGTGGCAGGAGGTGAAGCGCGAGGAGCGCTAATGCAGGCGCTGCGGATGCCGAAGCCGTGCGATGTCGGCCTCGGAGAGCCGGACCGACAGGTGGGCCGCTTCGGTATCGTCGCGCCGACCGAGGACTTCGCCGTGCCGATAAACCCATGCCAATGTCTTGCCATCGGTCAGCGGGATGTCCAACCGAACGGCGCGGATTTCGCTTTCGAGCCGGCGATCGACCAGCGCCAAAAGCACCTCGCAGCCCTCTCCAGTGATGGCCGAGAGCGCGACGCTGTGGGAATTGCGCAGCGCGTGGTTCTCAAGGCTCGCCCGCGTCGCAGGGTCGGCGAGATCGATCTTGTTCATGACCTCGATCAGCCCGCCTTCTACAGGTTCCCCGAGCCCGAGATCGACCAGCACGCTAAGTACGTCTCTGCGCTGAGGTTCGCTGTCGGGATGGTTGGTGTCCCGGACATGGACGACGATGTCGGCTTCGGTGACTTCCTCGAGGGTTGCCCGAAAAGCGGCGATCAGGTCAGTTGGCAGATCCGAGATGAAGCCGACCGTGTCCGACAGGATCGCAGTGCGGCCCGAAGGCAGCACAAGACGCCGCATCGTTGGGTCGAGAGTGGCGAACAGCATATTCCCCGCAGGCACCGAGGATCGGGTCAGCCGGTTGAACAGGGTTGACTTTCCCGCATTGGTATAGCCGACCAGCGCCACTACCGGAAAGGGCACGCGGCGACGCGCCTCGCGGTGCAGCGCCCGCGTCCGCTTGACCCCGTCGAGTTCGTGTTTAAGTCTGACGATGCGCTCGCCGATCAGCCGGCGGTCGATTTCGACCTGGCGCTCGCCGGGCCCGCCGAGGAAGCCAAAACCACCGCGCTGGCGCTCGAGATGGGTCCAGGATCGGACCAGCCTCGAGCGCTGGTAGGAGAGTGCAGCCAGCTCGACCTGCAAACGGCCTTCATGGGTACGCGCTCGCGCGCCGAAAATTTCGAGGATCAGACCCGTGCGGTCAATGACCTTCGCCTGCCACCGACGTTCGAGATTGCGCTGCTGCACCGGGCTCAGCACACCATCGACCACCACCAGACCTATCCCCTGGTCGCTGATCAGTCCGCCGAGACTTTCGAGGGCCCCGCGTCCGACGAGCCAGCCCGCCTGAGGGCGAGTGACCCGAGCAATCTCCGCGCGGACAACATCTAGGCGGATTGCCCGCGCAAGACCGATCGCTTCCTCAAGTCGCGATTCGGCCGAACGTCCCGATATCTCTGCCGGTTGCCGAGTGCGCGCCGTTTTCAGCGCCGGGTGCAAGACAAGTGCACGGGCGGTCGAGGCGCCGTTTGCACTCGTCGCCGTGTCTGCGCGGCTCAGGATTCCGTGGCCTCCTTGCCGGGCTCGAACAGCTGGATCGGTTGCCCGGGCATCACTGTCGAAATCGCGTGCTTATAGACGAGTTGGGAATGTGCATCGCGCCGCAACAACACACAAAAGTTATCAAACCACGTAATAATCCCCTGCAGCTTAACCCCGTTGACGAGGAAGATAGTAACAGGTGTCTTGTTCTTCCGGACATGATTCAAGAATACATCTTGGACGTTTTGCGACTTTTCGAGCGTCATGGGTATTCCCCCATCACTTCTTGGAGCCGAACGGGCCGGCTCGTCCCAAATGAACAAATACTCGAACGAAACTGCCGAGTTTCCGATTGGAAGATGGGCGCGCGACGATGAATCACAAGCCCCGGACAAAGCGAAACAGGGTGCGGCAATCGGAAAACACAAAGCGGGGTGGGCACCCGCCGAGCTCCTGCTCCGAAATCCCGCCTCCAAGGAGCACCGGAACACAGCCGCTGTTGTGGGCGCATTCCATGTCGATCCCGGTGTCGCCGACGAGCCAGACCGTCTCGCCAGGGTTGATGCCGCTCGACTCCAACGCTAACCGCACCGGGGCGGCATCGGGCTTGTCCAGAGGCGCGTCGCCCGCCCCGACGACGCTGCCGAATAGCGCCGACCAGCCAATGTGATCCGCCTCGCGCCGCAACAGGGAACCCGTTTTGTTGCTGACGACTCCGAGAAAAATCTTATTATCAGCGAGATTCTCGAGCAATTCGGTGCGACCGGGCAGCGCCGCCAGCCGCTCAAGGTGGATCGTGCGGAACCGGTCGAGATAGATGTCACGCGCCTCGTGCCAGCGCTCCCCAAAGATCCCGGGAAAGGCTTCGCGCAGGCTAAGACGCACGCGCTCGCGGGTTTCCTCGATCGTCCACAGCGGCTTGTCCATTGCCTCCATCAGGAAGTTGAGCGCTTCGTGAATCGTCGCCCAACTGTCGACCAGCGTGTTGTCCCAATCGAACAGGATCGCCTCCGGCCGCGATATCATCGTGGGGCTCATTTCGCTGATGCTGCAGCCGCTAGTAGATCGACGACAGTGTTCATCAAGGAGGCCTCGCGCCGATTCCGCCACCACCGCCGAGGAATCCGCCCCCGCTCTGCTTTTCCCTCTGACGCCGGAGGAGCTGTCGCTTACCCAATCAAAGCGGGCTCAAGCTCCCAAGCTTCAGCGGACGGTCATTACCGAAGACCCCAAGCGATTTCAACTTACGATGTAGAGCCGAACGCTCCATCCCGACAAACGCCGCAGTCCGGGAAATATTGCCGCCAAAACGCGTCACTTGAGCGATCAGATATTCGCGCTCGAAAACCTCTCGCGCGTCGCGCAGCGGCAAGGTCATGATTTCGCTTCCCTTGTCCCATTTGACTACGGTTGGGGCAATGGCGGTAATTTCGTTCGGGAGCATATCGGCGCGTACCGGCTCGCTCGCATCGCCCGGCGCCATAATCAATAACCAGTCGACGACATTGCGTAGCTGCCGCACATTGCCCGGCCAAGTATAAGCCTGCAACGCCGCCATCGCATCCTCGCCGAATTCGCGCGGAATGAGCCGCGCTGCCTCTGATGCCCGCGCCATGAAATGGCGCGCCATCTTCGGAATATCCTCGCGCCGATCGCGCAATGGCGGCACCTTAATCGGCACCACGCTCAACCGATAATACAAATCCTCGCGAAAGCGACCGGCGCTGATCTCACTACCAAGCTCCCGATTCGATGAAGCAACGACACGGACATCGACCTCGACGCGGCTGGAACCCCCTACCCGCTCAAACGTCTGCTCCTGCAGGACGCGGACGATCTTACCCTGAGTTTCGAGCGGCATATCGGCAACTTCGTCAAGGAACAGCGTGCCGCCATGCGCACGCTCGAAGGTGCCGACCTTGCGTGCCGCCCCATCATTCCGAAATTCGGTCCCGAACAGCTCGATCTCAAGCCGATCAGGCCGCATCGTCGCACAGTTGACCGGGACAAAGGGACCCTTCGAACGACGCGAATGCAAATGCAATAGCCGCCCCACGACTTCCTTTCCCGCACCGGGCGGACCCGTTATCAGCACCCTGCTGCCGGTCGGCGCCACCCGCTCGATCTGCTGCCGAAGCTGGTTGGCCGCAGATGATACGCCGACAAGGTCGATATCGCCCCCGGCCCGCAGCTTCAGCTCTTCATTCTCACGCCTAAGCTGTGCTGCCTCGATCGCACGCTCGACGACCAGCAGCAGCCGATCAGATTTGAATGGTTTTTCCAAGAAATCATAGGCGCCGATCTTGATCGCTTCGACCGCTGTCTCGATCGTGCCATGCCCGCTTATCATGACCACAGGGACCGACGGCATGTCGGCGCGAAGCTGTCTGAGGATCTCGATCCCCTCGAGCCCTCCCTCTTGAAGCCAGATATCGAGTATGACAAGCGTAGGCTGCCTGGCTTGTATCGCTGCGAGGGCCTGAGCGGTGTCGGCAGCTTCCCGGGTGGCATAGCCCTCGTCTCTGAGCACGCCCCCGATCAGCATGCGGATGTCTATCTCGTCATCAACGATCAGGATGTCATGCGCCATGGCTGGCTGTGCTCAATTCCCTCGGCCGCTCTGTGGGATCAGGATAATCCGGAGTACGGGTTTCGGTTGTCGTGAATATCAGCTTTACCCGGGTCCCTTCCGGTTCTCCATCTTCCAGGACAAGCTCTCCCTGGTGATCTTCCATGATCTTCTTGACTATGGCGAGACCCAAACCGGTGCCCTTTGCGCGCGTCGTGACATAAGGCTCGGTGAGTCGCTCGCGGCCATGTTGCGGTAGGCCCTTGCCATTGTCTTCGACGACCACGGCAGCCAGGCCCGCCTGCTCGTTTACCGATACGCGAATATGCCCCGCAGGATCTGTGCGCTGTTCGGTGATCCGAAGTTCTATCGCCTCTATCGCATTCTTGACGATGTTGATCAGCGCCTGCCCTAAGAGGCGGGCGTCACAACGGACCGTTACAGTACGAGAAGGGAAGATCGTTTCAAAGGCAATATCAGGATGAGCGGTGCGCTGCAGGAACACCGTCTGGCGCACAATTTCGATCAAATTCTCCGGTTTGATCACTGGTGCAGGCATCCGTGCGAACGAGGAGAATTCATCGATCATTCGGCCGATATCGCCGACATGCCGGATGATCGTATCGGTACATACGGTGAAGGTTTCTGTGTCGAACTTGATCTCCTTGAGGTATTTGCGCCGCAACCGCTCCGCCGCCAGCTGGATCGGGGTCAACGGGTTCTTAATTTCGTGTGCGATGCGACGGGCGATGTCGGCCCAAGCCGCCTTGCGCTGTGCTGACAGCAATTCGGTTATGTCGTCGAAAGTGATAACAAAGCCGCTGATTTGACGGCCGTAATGCTCGGCCGCGATGCGCACGAGCAGCGTCCGCATGCTGGTTCCGCGAGCGAGCTGCACCTGCGATTGGGCAAGTCGCTCGGGACAACCCTCTGCTTCGTCGAGCAAACCGGCCATTTCGGGCGCCACGTCAGAAAGGTCCCGTCCGATCGACTGCTCGAGATCGACCCCGAGTAGCGACGAGGCGGAACGATTGGGCAAGTGGACGCGACCAAACCGATCCAACCCAATGACTCCTGCCGACACCCCGGTCAGCACGGTTTCGGTAAACCGGCGCCTCTCATCGAGTTGCCGATTCGCCTCTCTGAGCTCACGTTGCTGACTCTCGATCTGATAGGTCATGCGGTTAAACGCGCGACTCAGCGAGGCCAGCTCGTCGTCCTTCTCACTTTCGGGGACACGAGCGGCGAGATCCCCGCCGCGGATCTGTTCGGCTGCCGTGACGAGGCGGCTGATCGGCACCGCGAGCTGGGTGGCGAAATGGATCCCGATCGCTACCGCAGCAACCAGGAACAGCAGCGCCACCATCAGGAAAATCAAGGCGAACTTGATCTGCGAACCCGACCTTTGACCTTCCAACTGTTGGTATTGGGCGGCGGCACGCCGGTTTTCTTCAATGTAATTCAAAACTCGCGGCTCGATGAACCGTCCAACGTAGAGATAGACGTCGCTGCCAAACTGATTGAGACGAACGAGCGCCCGCACCCGGTCGTCGCTGTCATTGGTCATGATCGCCACGTCGCCTTCGTCGGCAAGGCGCATCTTTTCTTCGGGAACTGGCTCAAAACCGAGCGTGAACGAGAGGCTGGACTTTGCCAGCATGTGGCCGGCGCGATCGAAAATCATCGCCTCGGTAAGCCCGCGTAAGGCGGCCTGGGCCGAGACGACCTGTCCCAGATGTTGCGGGTTGAGCGCTAACTTCAGCGCATCTCTGTTGAGATCGTTTGCCATTGCGAGCACGTCGGCGCGGATCGCTTGCTGATGCTCGTGCAGATAGGCTTCGGCGACGGCCTGTGACTCGGAGATCGCTGTACGCACTTTGTCACTGAACCAGGATTCGACTCCAAAGCTGAAGAAGAGGTAGGAAAAGACTGCGACGATGATCGTCGGCAAGACGGCAATCAGGCTGAACAGCACCACGAGGCGGATTTGCAGCCGCGAGCCGGCAAGACCCCGCCGCCGCTCGGCCCAAACCTCGATGAGCCGCCACGCGACGACGGCGCCAAGCAGCAACAGCAGCACAAGATCAAGATTGAGGAGCGACAGGACCGCATTCGGATCGGGGCCGAAAGGCGGTGCCTCGGTCAACGCCAGATAGGTCGCGATCCCCGATGCGAGTCCGGCCATTGCCAGCGCGATTGCGAGCTTGCGCCGAAGTCCGGTACGGCCGGCCCAGATGCGCAGCCGACGCATGGGATTCACGTGCAACCCCGCGCGAGGCTCTGCTTCAGGTGGTTCTGATGAAAACGAGCCAAATTGTCTCCGGCCGATCCTTTGATGGCGTTACGGCCGCCACCTTCCCTCTGCCCGGCTTCCTCCCTCCCCGTGGCTGAGACACCAGGCTCGGGTAGCGTCGTCGATCTAATAATGCGTCATTTTAGGCCGCGGACGACCGGGATGTCCAACTCACGGATCTTCTTGCGCAAGGTGTTGCGATTGAGACCGAGCAGATGGGCGGCCCTGATCTGATTGCCGCGGGTGGCACCTAGGGTCTGGACAATCAGTGGCCGTTCAACCTCGCGCAGGACCCGATCGTAGAGCCCGGCCGCCGGCAGGCCCCCCTTATGGGCGGTGAAATAGTCTTTGATATGACGTTCGACCGCGCCTGCCAGCCCCTCCGCACCCGCCATTTCGACCGGGTCAGACGACATCGGCGTGTCGGCGAGCTCGGTCTCGATCACGTCAACGCCGATAACTTCCTGCGAATAGAGCGCTGCGAGCCGCCGCACCAAATTCTCGAGCTCGCGAACGTTCCCCGGCCAGTGATAGGAGCGCAGCCGCGCCATCGCCGCTTCGTCAAGCCGTTTTATCGGCAGGCCTTCGCGTACCGCGAGCGCCGAGAAATACTTAACGAGAGCTTGGATGTCCGCGGTCCGCTCGCGCAGCGCCGGCAAGCGGATTGGCGCAACATTAATGCGGTAATACAGGTCCTCCCGAAATAGACCCTGTCGAATCAGCTGCCGAAGGTCGTTGTGGGTCGCGGCAACTATCCGGACATCGGCGCGAATCGGAACACGACCGCCAACCGCCGTGAACTCACCTTCCTGAAGCACACGCAAAAGCCGGGTTTGCGCGTCGATCGGCATATCGCCGATTTCGTCGAGAAACAATGTGCCACCTTGCGCCTGCTCGAATCGCCCCATGCTGCGCGCGGTAGCGCCCGTGAACGCCCCCTTCTCATGGCCGAACAGCTCGCTCTCGATCAGCTCCCGGGGGATCGCGGCCATATTGATGGCGACGAAGGGACCATTCTGGCGCTTGCCGAAATTGTGCAGGGCGCGTGCGACCAGCTCCTTGCCGGTGCCGCTCTCACCGATGATCGTCACCGTGAGGTCGGTTCCCATTAATCGCGCGAGGATGCGGTAAATCTCCTGCATGGCCGGCGAGCGACCGATCAGGGGCAGTTGATCTTCCGTATCGTCCTCGAAGACCGCCGCCGACGCATCATGGGGGGCGGTCAAAGCGCGCTCGACCACGCTGACGAGTTCTCGCAGGTCGAACGGTTTGGGCAGGTATTCAAAGGCGCCGCGTTCAGTTGCCTTGACCGCGGTTATCAGCGTGTTCTGCGCACTCATGACGATGATCCGGAGCTCCGGGCGGATCTTTTTGATGCGCGGAATCAAATCGAGGCCGTTCTCATCCGGCATGATGACGTCGGTGATGACTAGGTCGCCCTCGCCGTCGGCGACCCAACGCCATAAGGTCGCGGCATTGCCCGTCATTCGCACGTCGTGCCCGAGCCGGATCAGCGCCTGGTTGAGCACCGTCCGGATCGCCCGATCATCATCGGCCACCAGGATCGTCGAGGCCATCATCCGACACCGTCTTGCGCGACCACGGGCAGGAACACCCTGAACACCGTTCGCCGAGGCTGGCTGTCGAATTCGATGACGCCGCCGTGGTCGCCGATCACTTTGGCCACTAATGCAAGACCGAGGCCAGTGCCGTTCCGTTTGGTCGTGACGAATGGATCGAACAAGTGGGGGCGCAGATCCTCGGGAATGCCGGCGCCGTTGTCGGTTATCGAGACCATCAGCGGCAGATCCTGGCGGCCTTCGCCGCCGGGGACGGCGAGCCGCAGACCGTGGCGATAAGCGGTCGTCAGAATGATTTCTCCATCCGAACCGGGCAACGCCTCGGCGGAGTTCTTCACGAGATTGAGAAACACTTGAACGAGCAGATCGCGGTTGCCATGCACCGGGGGGAGCGACGGATCGTATTCTTCGACGAGGCGGACGTGGCGCGCGAAGCCGGATTGCGCCACCTTGCGAACCCGCTCGAGCAGCTCATGGATATTGACCGCTTCGCGCTCGATTGGTCGGTGGTCAGCGAACGCCTCCATTCGATCGACGAGCGCGACAATTCGGTCGGTCTCGTCGCAGATCAGCTGCGTCAGCTCGCGTCCGGCCGCATCGGCGTCCTGCTCGAGCAGCTGGGCCGCGCCGCGGATTCCAGAGAGCGGGTTCTTGACCTCATGTGCGAGCATCGCGGCCATCGCTGTAATCGATCGAGCAGCATTCCGATGGATCAGCTGACGGTCGATCTTTTCCGCCATTGAGCGCTCGTGCAGCGTAAGGACGAGCTTTTCCGCCCTGTCGCCAGTCAGGGCTCCCTGAATCGTCACCGAGCGGCTGCCATACCGCGGTCCTTCGAGCAGCATGTCATGTTCGGAAATTGTGTTGCCGACGCGCCAAACCGCTTCGATCAGAGATGCCAGAGACGCGTGCGGCGCCACAAAATCAGTCAGAGGATTGCCGCATAATGCGGCGGCGCCAGTACCAAGAAACTGCTCGGCCGACGGGTTGACAAAGCGGATGCGTTCGCTGCGATCGATAACGATGACCGGGTCCGGTAGTGCCTCCAGGATCGCACTGGCATCGAGTGCAGGTTCGGCGGCAAAACGCCGTGTGGCAGCAAGCGCAGGCGTGCCCCCGCGACGTCGGGGTGAGGGCACGGCTACGCCACTCCACGAGCCAGCAGCGGGTCGTAGAAGGAGCTGATAAGGCCCTCGACGCGGTCGGCGTCGATCGTCTGGTTTACCGCCGCACGGAATTCAGCCGAGCCTGGAAGCGCTTTCGAATACCAGCCAATGTGCTTGCGAGCGAGGCGCGAGCCGACCTCGCTCCCGTAATGAGCGAGCATGTCCTCGTAATGAGTGAGCAGGATGTCGCGTTGAGCGTCCAGCGGCGGATCGGGTGTGCGTCGTCGGCTCCGGAGCCAATCGGCCACCTGGCGCGCGAACCAGGGCCTTCCACAGCATCCCCGGCCGATCATCAGGCCGTCGGCGCCTGACTCGCGCAACGCCTCATCGGCGACCTCTAGGCTTACGATGTCGCCATTGGCGATGACTGGGACCTTCACCGCATCCTTGACGAGACGGATGAACTTCCAGTCGGCGGAGCCGGAAAAGAATTGGCAGCGGGTGCGACCATGAACAGTGATCATCCGGATGCCGCATGCCTCAGCGATGCGGGCAAGCCGGGGTGCGTTGCGATCGCGATCATCCCAGCCTGTGCGCATCTTCAGGGTAACCGGCAGATCGACCGCCTTGACTGTCGCTTCCAGGATACGCGCAGCATGGGTCTCGTCGCGCATCAGCGCCGAGCCAGCGTGGCCATTGACCACTTTCTTTACCGGACAGCCGAAATTTATGTCGATGATCCGCGCGCCGCGGTCGGCATTGAGCTTTGCCGCTTCGGCCATCACCCGCGGCTCGCAGCCGGCGAGCTGAACCGCCATCGGCTGTTCTTCCGGGCAGCTTCGCGCCATCGTCAGCGACTGCCGGGTTTCTCGGACCATCGCCTCGCTGGCGATCATTTCGGACACAACAAGGCCGGCCCCCAGGTGCTTGACGAGGCGGCGAAACGGTAGATCGGTTATTCCCGACATCGGCGCCAGGATGACCGGGTCATCGAGAATCAGTGAATCGACAGAAATGCCCATAGATTACGCAATTGTACGGGCTGCACAGCTCTTAAGCAGATACTAGCGTTTGTCTTTTCGCACTGCAACATCGGCCGCGATGGCAATACCGGGGATCATGCGATAAAGTCTGGCATGGCATCTGTATATGCCCTCGTTGTCGCCGCCGGTCGGGGCAGTCGGTTCGGCGGTGCCGTACCCAAGCAATACCTCGCGCTGGGCGGCGCCACCGTGTTGCGCCACGCTGTCGCCGCGCTCGCCGAGCATCCGCGCATTTCCGGTGTGCTGGTGGTGATCCGGCCGGAAGACCGGGAATTATTCGATTGGGCCATCGCGGGTCTTCCTGCGCTGCCACCTGTGACGGGTGGTCCGACTCGCCAGGACTCGGTGCGGCTTGGATTGGAGGCGTTGACAACTTACGGTCCAGCACGCGTGCTGATCCACGACGGGGCCCGGCCATTTCCCGATTCCGCATTGGTGGACAGAGTTATCGACGGCCTCGACCGGGCGCCCGCAGCAATTCCTTGCCTGCCGCTCAGCGACACGATCAAACACGTCGAAGACGCGGTGATCCAAGAAACGATCGACCGTTCCGCCTTGTGGCGCGCGCAGACGCCGCAGGGCTTTCGCTTCGACATGATCCTCGCCGCTCACCGCGCTGCCATCGGTCATGGCCTGACTGATGACGCCGCGGTCGCCGAAGCGGCAGGGTTGGCGCCGTTGCTGGTCGGTGGCAGTGAGAACAATCTCAAGGTGACGACGACGGAAGATTTAGCCGCTGCGGAGCGGCTGATCGCGGCGCGGCATGGCGATGTTCGCGTCGGTCAGGGCTTCGATGTGCACGCTTTCGGCCCGGGTAATCATGTTCGAATCTGCGGCATTGAGATCCCGTACGAAGCGAGCCTCGTCGGTCACTCCGACGCCGATGTTGGTCTCCACGCCTTGACGGATGCGGTGCTTGGAGCGGTCGGCGAGGGCGACATCGGGATGCATTTCCCGCCGAGCGACCCACGCTGGCAGAGTGCTTCTTCCGACCAGTTTCTCCGACACGCCACGGATCTCGTCTGCGAGCGCGGGGGTGTGATCGCTGCGGTCGACGTGACGATCATCTGCGAGCGCCCGAAGATCAGCGTCTATCGGACAGCGATGATCGCAAAGGTGGCGGCAATTCTCGGCATCGCGCCTGCCCGCGTCAGCGTTAAGGCGACGACGACCGACAGGCTCGGCTTTACCGGCCGCGGCGAGGGTATTGCTGCGCAAGCGATCGCGACCGTGCGGCTGCCGCTACCCCCACCCTTCCTTCCCCCGCGCGCGGGGGAAGGTTAGGGTGGGGGACCGCCCTCTCGGCCTGCCGCTTTGGCATCCGGCAACGCTCTTCGCCACCGGCTTTGGCACAGGCCTCTTACCGTTCGCTCCGGGGACCTGCGGATCGCTTGCCGCGGTGCCCTTCGCATGGGCAATCCGCAGCCATTGGGGTGCCGCCGGTATCGCTGTTGCCACCCTGATCGTCTTCATCATCGGCTGGTGGGTGGCCGCAACCGTCGCCGAGGCCACCGGCACGGAGGATCCCGGCACCATCGTGATCGACGAGGTCGCGGGCCAATGGCTGGTCCTGGTGCCCGCACCTCTCGACCCGCTCGCCTACGCGGTCGCCTTTGTGCTGTTCCGGACCTTCGATATCTGGAAACCTTGGCCAGTGCGGTGGGCAGACCGCCGGGTCAAGGGCGGGCTCGGGATCATGCTCGACGATCTCCTGGCAGCGATTTACGCTGTGCTCGTATTGTTGGTCCTGCTGGCAATCGGTCGAGCCTCTGGTGTTCGAAGCTGAGATCCTAGCCCTTGCGCAATCCGTTCTCGATACCTGTCGAGCCCGCGGATGGCATGTCGCGACCGCCGAGTCCTGTACTGGAGGACTGATCGCAGGGGCACTGACCGCGATCGCCGGATCGTCGGACGTCGTCGAACGCGGCTTTGTTACTTATTCGAACGAAGCGAAGTCGGAATTGCTCGGGGTTCGGCCCGAAACCATCGCCGCGCACGGCGCGGTCAGCAGCGAGACGGCCGCGGCGATGGCCGAGGGTGCGGTGGCTCGAGCGCCGGTGGATCTGGCGATTTCGGTGGTCGGCGTTGCCGGCCCCAGCGGTGGCAGCGCAGCCAAGCCTGTCGGGCTTGTCATTTTTGGCTTGGCGCGGCGTTTTGGGCCAACCCGCACCGAGCGCCGCGTCTTCGAGGGCGACCGCTCCGCGGTACGCAAGGCAGCGCTGCGGGTGGCGCTTGGCCTGCTGGCGGTCGCAGCGCGCAGCTAATTCAGGAGATCACCATAGACGGGATCGTGACAGCGGTCAGCCTCAGCGCGCGGCACACGCTCGCCAAGCCAAACACGGACAGCATCCGGCTCTTGCCGGGACTCGGGGTCGAGGGTGACGCGCATTCGGGAGCCACCGTCAAGCATCGTTCGCGGGTCGCACGCGACCCAAGTCAGCCCAACCTGCGCCAGGTGCACCTCGTCCACGCCGAGCTGCACGACACGCTGCGAGAACAGGGCTTCACCGTCTCGGCCGGCCAGATGGGCGAAAATGTGACGACGCGCGGCGTCGATCTTCTGGCGCTACCGGAAGGTGCACGCCTTCATCTCGGCGACACGGCGGTCGTCGAGGTGACCGGTTTGCGTAATCCGTGCGCCCAGCTGGACCGCATTCAGCCGGGCCTGATGAGGGCAACCCTAGAGCGCGCTCAGGACGGCAGCCTCGTGCGCAAGGCCGGCATAATGGCCGTCGTGCTGGAGGGCGGCGAGGCGCGACCGGGCGACCCGATCCGAGTCGAGTTGCCGCCGGATCCACATCGGCCGTTAACACCCGTCTGACGGCGTACTACGCACGCGCCGTTGCCGTCTCGAATTGCCCGAAAACGACGAAATTTACGTTTTCGCCATCGATTCGCTCAAAACCACGAGCTAAAAATCAGCCGTTGTTCCAGAAGCTTAGAGCGCAAGTTCGTGACTCCGCGGATCAATAGAATTTTTTAATGAATCAACAAATTTAAGCGGCTAAGACAATTGAATAACAACGGATTGGTGGGCGCCTCTCGAGCGGGGCGAGTTACGATGCCTCCGGGATGCTTCAACAAGCGAGACCGAAGGCCACTTCCAGCGGGCGCTGACGATCGCGCGTAGCCAGAACGCCAAGTCGCTCGAGCTTCGTGCTGCAACCAGCCTTGCCCGACTGTGGCGTAATCAGAGCCAAGGCATCGAGCCGCGCGAGGTACTGGCGCCGATCTACGGGCTGGTTCACCGAAGGCTTCGACACCGCGGATGTGAAAGACGCCAAGGCCCTACTCGACCACCTAGTCCGACCGCTTGAGATTGAGGTGTCAATGCGCATCCGCTGGAGGCGCCGCGGGTGGGGCGACTTGTCGCATCACCGGCACCATCAATGTCCCGACGAGAAGGCAAGCCCCGATCACCAGAAAAGCGTCGGCAAAGGTCTGGGTCTGCGCTTCGCGCCATGTCGGCGACCAGAGCCGCTTCAGCGCCGAAGCGTCGCGCACGGGATCACCACCCCATTTTGCCATATCCGCCGCAGTGACCCGCTGCAGCAGATCGGCCATCGCCGAGTTCGCCGTGTTCAGATGCTCGGCTAACCGCAGTAAATGTAGATTGGCGCGGTCGTTAAGGATTGTGGCACAGGAGGCAATGCCAATCGCACCTCCCAAGTTGCGTATCAATTTGAACAAACCGGACGCCAGTTTCAGTCGCTCCGGAGCCAAGCCGCCCAATATCAACGTTACTGTCGGCGCCACGGCGAACAGCTGGGCAAAGCCGCGGAAGGCCTGCGGCAGCAGCAGCTCGCGCCAACCCCAATCGTGGGTAATCGGCGTAAAATTCCACATGCCCAATGCGAAGCAGCCCAGGCCGACCGTCATCAGCCAGCGCAGATCGACGTACCGGGTGCAGAAGGTTTAGACCGGAATGGCGAGAACCTGGAAAACGCCGGTCGAGAATACGGCGAAGCCGATCTCCTGCGCGCTGAAGCCGCGCACTCGGCCTAGAAACAGCGGCGTCAGATAGATCGGCCCAAGATCCCGATCTTGGTGACGAAGGAGAAGAAGCAACCGAGCGAAAAATTTCGGCGTTTGAGCGCACGCAAATCGACAATGCGTTGAGCATAGGCCAGGCTGCGCCAGACAAAGGCGAACGCCGGCAATGGCGGAGATCCATGCAGTGGTAGGGATCGTGTCGTCGCCGAACCGGTCCCAGCGCGGGCCCTCTTCCAGCGTGTATTGCAGACAGCCGAAAAAAAAGCGCCATCAGTACGATGCCGGGATAGTCAGCACCGCGCAGTAATGCCAGGTTCGGCCGGTCGATATGCACGAGCATCGGCACTGCGATGGCGACGAATGTTCCGGGCAGAAGATTGATGAAGAACAGCCAGTGCCAGGAGTAGTTTTCGGGTTATCCACCCGCCAATGGTTGGCCCCAAAGTCGGAGCAGCCGAAGAGATCGTGCCGATGACGGCCGCCGCGATAACGCGCCGCTGCCCGGTGAAATAAAAAAGGCACTGGTGAACACGGTCGGGATTATCGAGCCGCCGAGAAAACCCTGCAACCCGCGAAACACGATCATGCTCTGGATGTCCCAGGCCCACCCGCACAATAAACTCGTCGCAGTAAATTCGGCGGCCGAGATGGAGAATAGCCATCGCGTCGACATGACCCTCGACAACCACCCCGACAACGGGATGACGGTGATTTTGGCGATGAGGTAGCTGGTTTGCACCCACGCGATCTCATCTGGACCGGCCGACAATCCGCCGCCGATCTCGCCGAGCGAAGCCGAGACAAAATGTAGATATCCAGCAGCGCAATAAAGAAGCCAACGGACATCGTGGCGAAGGCAAAGACCTTCGCCTGCATCGAAAGTTCACCGGACCGAATGGTCGGCCTTGCGAATACAGCAGTGGCGGCAGCGCTCACAATACGTGCTCCGCAGAAGGCCGCTCGTCGACACTGGCGGTTACCGACAATCCGGGCCGCAGACTACCCAATTTCGAAGCGGCGCCGTCGAGCAGGATGCGGACGGGGACCCGCTGCACGATCTTGGTGAAATTGCCGGTAGCGTTTTTCCGGCGGCAGCACGCTGAACTGCGCGCCGGTCGCCGGCGCCAGGCTGGCGACGTGCCCGTGAAACACCTGTCCAGGCAGTACATCGGCCTCGATCGAGGCCGCCAGTCCCGGACGGATTTGGGCGAGCTGGTTCTCCTTGAAGTTGGCGTCCACCCAGAGGCCGTGCGCCGGCACCAGCGAGATCAGCTGGGCACCGACCGTGGCATACGCTCCGGTGCGCGCACTGCGGTTGCCGACCATGCCGTCGATCGGCGCGCGAAGTTCGGTGAAGCCGAGGTTAGGCTTCGCCAGATCACGGTCGGCCACGGCCTGGGCCAGTGCCGCCCGCACTTCCTGTTTCTCGGTGTCGATCACCTCGAGCCGGGGTTGAGCCGCCGCCAAGGCGCGCGCCTTGTCAGCTGCAGCTCACGCCTTCCGATTATCGGCGTCGGCCTGTTGGAAGCGCTGAAGCGAGGCATACTGGTCGGAGGCAAGCCGGCGACAACGCTCCACGTCGGACCGCGCGCGCACCACTTCGGCATCGGCTGACGTGACCTCGGCTTCGGCCTGCGCGATCATCGATTCCTGGAGTCGGCGCGTCGCGTCGAGGTTGGCGAGCGCGGCCTCTTTAGCGGCCACGTCGCCGGCCGTCTTGGCGAGCGCGGCGCCATAGTCGCGGTCAGCGAGCTTGACCGGCAAATCACCGGCGTGCAGCGCTTGGTTGTCGGTAACCGCCACCTCGGCGATCAGCCCGCTGACCTTGGGCGCGATCACCGTCACCTCGCCTCCTACATAAGCACCGTCGGTGCTTTCGATGAACCGCCCGACCGTCCACCAGCGATAGCCGTAGCAGGCGGCAGATATCCCGATTCCAAGCACCAAACCGAAACACAAGAACCGTTTGATCGCCAGGCGCCGCGTCACTTGCGTGAGATCGCGGCCCAACGGGGCGGAAACGACCCGAGCCTGGACGGGACCCATGCCGAGCTCGGCCGTGGTCGTGCTCATCGCGGAGAACTCCGGTCAGGATCAGGCGTCTGCACCGCCATCGTTGCCGGCGGCGGCGCCGAGATCGCTGGCCGAGACGGCGTGAAGCAGGGCACGCAACTCGACGGTACGGTTGGCGCCAAACACCGCCTCGAAGCGGGTCTGGGCCTCTACCCATCCATTGACAGCGGCGCGTAGGCGCTCAGCGCCGGCCTCGGTCACTCGCAATTCCTTGCTGCGCCGGTCGGTCCTGCCCTTCACGACTGCTATCAGGCCTTCGCGCTGCAGCGGCAGAATGTTACGGCCAAGCGTCGTGCGATCCATCACGAGGTCCGCGGCTAGGGTGTTGATTGTCATCGGTCCCAAGCGCTTCAGCTTCGCGAGGATCGAGAACTGGGTCGTGCGCAACCCGCTGGGCGCTAAGCATTGGGCATAGAATTGCGTGATGTGTCGGGCGGCCTGGCGAACCGCTAGGCAATTACAGTTTTCTGCCCGCAATCGGATATCGGAAGTCATCGCCGGTTTCCGTAGCATATGTGCATACGCGCCTATGTACGCGTTATGCACATATGTCGACCCACAACCGAGAGATTTCTGTATTACTGATTCAGACAGTAGCATGGCCGGCGTCGCTTGGCGCCGGGATGCCATAGAGATCGCGGGCGCGGTTTTCGAATGCGCCGACCATGCGGCGCACCGCCTCGCTGAACAACACCTCGATCAACCTTTGCATTAGCCGCGACTTGAATTCGAAATCGACATAGAAATCGATCCGACAGCCGCCCGCCCCTTTCTCGAACACCCAGTGGTTGTTGAGGCGCCGGAAGGGCCCTTCGGCATAGGTCACGTCGATGCGCCGCGGCGCATCGAGCGAGACACGCGAAGTAAAACGCTCGCGAAACATGCGGAAGCCGATAATCAGGTCGGCGACGATCAGGTCGGTGCGGCGTTCCTTGATGCGCGCGGCGAGACACCAGGGGAGAAACTCGGGATAGCGCTCGATATCGGCGACCAGCGTAAACAGCTGCTCCGGCGTGTAGGCCAGCACACGCTGTTCGGCATGGGTGGGCATCGACGGGGT
>Ga0182040_10000279_pt1 | contig 22831 bp, 15 predicted proteins | sample flu12Cox44000176_FD_125973 | JGI IMG/M metagenome (GOLD analysis project Ga0182040, IMG submission 125973) | Lab enrichment of tropical soil microbial communities from Luquillo Experimental Forest, Puerto Rico - flux8day.12C.oxic.44.000.176 | ecosystem: Environmental > Terrestrial > Soil >... | reverse complement strand
GCCCGGCGATGGCGACGGGGTGTGCGCGGGCGTGGCATTCCGCAGTCCGGCTTCGCTGATCTCTGAGATTTCTGCGATCACCGGCACCGTCGACGACGACCCGTGGTCGCCGGAGGCGATGACGTGGCCGCTGCTGGAGGTCATCGACTGTAGCCTCGGCGAGCCGTGGTGCGGAACGCTGGCAACGCATTTGGGCCACTTCCACACCGGTGAAGAGGCGGAGTTGCGCCGGGCCCGGCGGTATTCGGTGGCGCACCGGCTGGCCGGATTGTTCGCCTCCTACGCCCGGCAGCGTCCGCAGCTGCTCATCGACTGGTTGGACGGCAACCCGCAAGACCTCGACGAAGACCTGCTGTGGCAGCCGGAACTGTGGCGGGCGCTGGTCGGGCGCGTTGAAGCCGATCCGCCGCACGTCCGTCACCAAAAGACTGTCGCGCGGCTGCGTGAAGGGCGGAGCGACCTGCCGGTGCGGCTATCGCTGTTTGGGCACACCCGGCTGGCATGCACGGACATCGAACTGCTCGACGCGCTGGCCACCCACCACGATCTGCACCTGTGGCTGCCCCACCCCAGCGACGACCTGTGGCGGGCACTCACCGGTCGGCGCGGCCCGGTGCCACGAACCGACGACACCAGTCGGCGCCACGTCCGCCATCCGCTGCTGCAGACACTGGGCCGCGACCTGCGCGAGCTGCAAAGCGTATTGCCCGCCGCACCCGCTACCGATGAATACCTCGGCGCGGCCACGCGACGCGAAACCTTGCTGGGCTGGCTGCAATCCGATATCGCCGCTAACGCGGTCCGGCCCGAGAACAGGTTGCCGGCCGTCGGCGACCGATCAGTTCAAGTGCACGCCTGCCACGGCACTGCCCGGCAGATCGCCGTGCTGCGTGAAGTACTGCTCGGCCTGTTGGAGGACGACCCGACGCTGGAACCGCGCGACATCGTGGTGATGTGCCCTGACATCGAGAGTTGTGCGCCGCTGATCGTCGCAGACTTCGGCCTGGGCGAACTACCCGGCGCCAACCATCCTGCCCACCGGCTGCGAGTCCGGTTGGCCGACCGCGCTCTCACCCAGACCAATCCACTGCTCGGCGTGGCGGCAGAGCTGCTCGACATCGCCGGTAGCCGCGCCACCGCCACCCAGGTCCTCAACATGGCCCAGGCTCCCCCGGTGCGCGCCCGATTCAAATTCACCGACGACGATCTCGACGCCATCACCGCCTGGGTGCGCGAATCCGGTGTCCGCTGGAGCTTTGACACCCAGCACCGCAAGCCCTACGGGCTCGACCACATCGTTTCCAATACCTGGCGATTCGGCCTCGACCGGATCCTCACGGGGGTTGCGATGTCCGACGACTCACAGGCCTGGCTGGCGACCGCGCTCCCCCTCGACGACGTCGGCAGCAATCGGGTAGAACTCGCCGGGCGGCTGGCCGAGTATGTTTCCCGGCTCCAGTCCGCGGTCGACGCGCTCGGCGGCATCCGCCCGCTGGCCGAGTGGATCGAAGCGCTGACCCACGGTGTCGCGCAATTGACGCAAGTGAGCGCCGCCGACGCCTGGCAACCGGGACAGTTACGCCGCGAGTTCGCAAAAATATTGGCGCACGCCGATTTTCGTAGCAGCGCCATGGTGCGGCTGTCGGATGTGCGGACACTTCTGGCCGAACAACTCGCCGGCCGTCCGACCCGGGCGAATTTCCGAACCGGTACCTTGACCGTCTGCACGATGGTGCCGATGCGCTCGGTCCCGCACCGCGTGGTGTGTCTGGTCGGACTCGACGACGGCGTGTTTCCGCGGTCGGCGCTGTCCGACGGCGACGACGTGCTGGCCCGGGCGCCGAGGACCGGCGAGCGCGACATCCGTTCTGAGGATCGCCAATTGCTGCTCGACGCGATATGCGCGGCCACCGAAACCTTGGTCGTCACCTACACCGGTGCCGACGAACACACCGGACACCGGCGACCGCCGTCGGTGCCGCTGGCCGAACTGCTCGACGCACTCGACCAGACCACGCCGGCTCCGGTGCGCAACCAAGTACTGATCGAGCATCCGTTGCAGCCGTTCGACATTCGCAACGTTACGCCGGGAGCGCTGGTGCCGGACCAACCGTTCACCTTCGACCCCGCCGCCCTGGTGGCGGCCCGGGCCGCCGCCGGCGACCGGCACCCGCGACCACCCTTTTTCACCGGCCCGCTTCCCGAACCGGCGGCTGACGATGTCGCGCTCGCTGATCTGCTCGCCTTCTTTCGGGATCCGGTGAAGGGATTCTTTCGCGCGCTGGACTACACGCTGCCGTGGGAGGTCGACGAGATCAAAGACGAAATGCCCGTCGAGATCGACAACCTGGAAGAGTGGTCGGCGGGCGACCGGATGCTGCGAGACATGTTGCGCGGCTTGGATCCTAGCAAGGCCGCGGAAGCCGAATGGCGGCGCGGGACGTTGCCGCCGGGGCAGCTCGGCTGGCGCAAGGCCAAGGAAATCCGCGCCCAGGCCGCCGAACTGGCCGCCGAGGCACTGCGGCATCGCCGCGGTGTGCCCTCTGCCTACGACGTCAACCTGCCGTTGGGCAACGGGCGGCGGCTCACCGGGACGGTGACATCGGTCTTCGGCACCCGCACCGTATCGGTCACCTACTCCAAGCTCGGTGGCAGGCATCTGCTCGAATCGTGGATTCCCCTGCTGGCGTTGAAGGCAGCCAATTCGCGTCGCAAGTGGACCGCCCTGTGCGTCGGGCGCGCCAGGCGAAACAATCAGATCGAACGCCGCCTGCTGGGCCCGCCACCGGACTCCCTTGAAACCCTCCGTGAACTGGTGCGGCTGTACGACGCGGGCCGCCAGGAGCCGTTGCCGTTGCCGGTGCGGACGTCGTTCGCGTGGGCGGAAGCCCGCAATTCGGACCGGGACCCGCTCCGGGCCGCGGGATACCGGTGGAACTCTCAGAACAACTTCCGCGGTGAAAATGCCGAGCCCGCGCACGAAAGGGTCTGGGGCCCAAGGGCTCAGCTCGATCTTCTGCTCGGACCGCCCCACTCCGGCGAAGAGTGCCCGGGTGAGGGCACCCGACTTGGCGCGCTGGCCGCCCGGCTGTGGGGGCCGCTGCTGCGCTCTGAACTCTCAGCGCGGGAGTTGGGCTAATGAAGCGCTTCGACCTGCTCGGCCCGTTGCCCGCGATGGGGTCCACGACGGTGTTGGAAGCCAGCGCGGGCACCGGCAAGACGTTCGCACTGGCCGGGCTGGTAACCCGCTTCATCGCCGACGGCGTGGGCGGGCTCGACGAAATGCTGCTGATCACCTTCAGCAAGGCCGCCAGCGAGGAATTGCGGGAGCGGGTCCGCTGCCAGCTCGTGGACGCCGTTGCCGCACTTGATGGTTCGAGGTCAGAGAAGTCCAATGATCTGCTTACTCACCTGACGGCCGGCACCGACGCCGAGCGCGGCGAGCGGTGCGGGCGGCTGCGCGATGCGCTCGCGGACTTCGACGCCGCCACCATCTGCACCACGCACCAGTTTTGTCATCTGGTGCTTAAATCGCTTGGTGTTGCCGGTGATGCGGATACTGGCGCCACACTGGTGGAAAGCCTCGAGGATTTGGTCGGGCAAATCGTAGACGACCTGTATCTTGCGCATTTCGGATCGCAGCGCGATGAGGTAGCCCTTAGCCATCACGAAGCGCTGGCACTGGCCCGCGCGATCGTGGAGGATCCGTGCGCGCAGCTGCGGCCGCAGCACCCCGACCCGCAATCCGTTGCCGGGGTGCGGATGCGATTCGCCACCGACGTGTTGGACCAGCTCGAACTGCGCAAGCGTCGGCTCGGCATCTTCAGCTACAACGACCTACTCAACCGGCTGGCCCACGCTTTGGAAAGCCGACCGGGGTCCCCGGATTCGGCGGCGGCCGACCGGATGCGCCGCCGCTGGTCGATCGTCATGGTCGACGAATTCCAAGACACCGATCCCATTCAATGGCAGGTCATCGATCGCGCCTTCAACGGCCACTCCAGGCTGGTGCTGATCGGCGATCCCAAACAGGCGATCTACGGTTTTCGCGGCGGGGACATCTACACCTATCTGCGTGCCGCAGCGACGGCTGGCGAGCGCCGCACGCTGAGCGTGAACTGGCGGAGCGACAAAGTCCTCGTCGACAGCCTGCAAAAGCTGCTGTGTGGGGCCGCACTCGGCGACCCCAACATAGTGGTGCGCGACATCGAGGCGCACGTGGCAGGCCATCGGCTGCAGAACGCGCCGCACAATGAACCGTTTAGGCTCCGGGTCGTCAGCCGCACCGCGTTAGGGTGCGACCAGAACCGAACCATCCCGATCGACCGACTGCGTCGCCACATCTCGGCCGATCTCGCCGCCGACATCGGCGCCCTGCTGGCCAGCGACGCCTCCTTCGACGGACACCGGATCCATGCCGGTGACATCGCGGTCATCGTCGAATCCGGCAAGGACGCCCGGCCCTGCCAGACCGCGTTGACGCAAGCCGGAATTCCTGCCGTCTATACCGGCGACGGCGACGTGTTCGCCGCCGAGGCGGCCAAGGAATGGCTGTTCCTGTTGGATGCATTTGATCAGACGCACCGCGCCGGACTGGTGCGAGCCGCGGCCGCGACGGTGTTCTTCGGCAAGACGGCCGGTGACCTGGCCGCCGGCGGCGATAACCTCACCGACGAGGTGGCTGCCACGCTGCGGGACTGGGCCGACGAATTGCGTGATCGCGGACCGGCTGCGGTGTTGGAGGCCGCGCAGCTGGCCGGCATGGGCCGGCGCGTGCTTGCCGAGCAGGGCGGTGAGCGCACCATGACCGACTTGGGTCACATCGCCGAGCTGCTGCACGCGGTGGCCCACCGCGAACGGATGACATTGCCGGCACTGCGCGATTGGCTCCGCCGGCAATGCGCGGAGCGTGCCGGAGCACCCGAACGCAGCCGTCGGATCGACAGTGATGCCGCGGCGGTACAGATCCTGACAGTGTGGGGGGCCAAGGGATTACAGTTCCCGATCGTCTACCTGCCGTTTGCGTTCAATCGGCACGTCTTCATCGAGGACATTCCGCTCTACCACGACGACAACGACATTCGGTGCCTGGACATCGGCGGCCCTGGGGGCCCCGACAGGTGGCGCATCGAGGCGTTCAGCCGCGCCGAGGCGGCCCGCAACGACATTCGGCTGACGTATGTCGCGCTGACGCGAGCGCAGTCGCAAGTGGTGGCGTGGTGGGCACCAGCGAAGGACGAGCCGAACGGCGGACTGTCGCGGCTGTTGCGGGGGCGGCGCCCGGGACAGGCCGAGATCCAGGATGCCTGCACGCCCAAGACGCTTTCAGAGGACGAAGCAATGGCCTGCTTTCGGACATGGGAAGCCGCCGGCGGCCCGGTGATCGAAGAAGCGTCGGTGGTCGAGGCCGCGACGTTCCACCGGCCGACGCCATCAATCCAGCTGGCGGTGCGGCACTTTCACCGTTCGATCGACACCACCTGGCGACGCACCTCGTATTCGGCGCTGGTGCGTAACGCGGAGGAGTCCTACGATTCCGGCGTCAGCAGCGAACCGGAAACGTCGACACGCGACGACGAGATCGACGACGCCGCGATGGCCGCCACGTCGGAGGCGCTGTCCGCCGAGGCCGACGTCGTTTCCCCTATGTCGGAATTGCCGGCTGGCGCAACCTTCGGGTCGCTCGTGCACGCCGTGCTGGAAACCGCCGATCCGTTCGCCCCCGATCTCGCCGCAGAGCTGGAAGACCACGTGCGCGTTCATTCGATGTGGTGGCCCGTTGATGCCGACTCCGCGACGTTGGCGTCGGCGTTAGTGCCCATGCACGACACTCCTCTGGGCCCGCTGACGGACGGTCTGACTTTGCGCCAGATTGGTCTGCGGGATCGGTTGCGGGAGCTGGACTTCGAAATTCCGCTGACGGGTGGCGATATTCGGCGTTCGGTTCCGCCGGTTCGGCTCGCGGATGTCGGTGCGCTCGTTCGTGAGCACCTTGCGGCCGACGACCCGTTGGCGAGTTACAGCGATCGGTTGATGTCGAATGCTCTCGGTGGCCAGTCGCTGCGCGGTTACCTGTCCGGCTCGATCGACGTCGTGCTGCGCCTGCCGCGGCAACGCTACGTGGTAGTCGACTACAAAACCAACATGCTTGGTGCCACCGCGGCCGACTATCGTTTCGGCCGATTGACCGAAGCGATGTTGCATTCCGACTACCCCTTGCAGGCGCTGCTGTATACCGTTGTGCTGCATCGTTTCTTGCGATGGCGTCAACCCGACTACCAGCCTTCCCAACATCTGGGCTGTGTCTTGTATCTATTCGTGCGGGGGATGTGCGGGCCCCAAACCCCTACGGTCGACGGCCATCCCTGTGGAGTTTTCAGCTGGCAACCGCCGGCCTCGATGGTGGTGGCGCTGTCGGACTTGCTGGACGAGGGTCGGCGGGAAGGTCGGTCAGGATGAACAGCACCGACATCGACGATCCGCTGGACTGGCGGGTAGCCTCCTGCGCCGGCGACGCGTTGCGCCCATTCAACGAAGCTGGGGTGCTGGAATCCGCCGACGTGCATGTCGCGCAACGCGTTACCGTGCTGGCCGAAGAGACCGATCACAGCGTCATCCTGGCGGTGGCACTCGCGGCCCGGGCGTTGCGCGGCGGGTCGGTGTGTTTCGACCTGACGACAGTGGCCGACGAGGCGGGCGTTCCGGAGCTGCCCTGGCCCCAGCCCGGTAGCTGGCTGACGGCGCTGCGGGCGAGCCGCTTAATCGGCGATCCACCCGTGTTGCGCCTGTATGACGACCGGCTGCTTTACCTTGATCGGTACTGGCGCGAGGAAGAGCAAGTCTGCACCGACCTGCTCACACTGTCGGTTCCAGCGGAGCAACCGGAACTGTCTGGCTTTGCGCGACTGTTCCCGGCGGGCTTCGAAGAGCAGCGGACGGCGGCCGAAATAGCGGTGTCGCAAGCGGTCACCGTTCTGACCGGCGGCCCGGGTACAGGTAAGACCACCACGGTGGCGCGGCTGTTGGCTCTGCTCGCCGAGATGGCGGCTAGGTCCGGGACGACCCGTCTACGGATCGCGATGGCCGCGCCCACTGGCAAGGCCGCGGCCCGGTTGTCCGAAGCCGTGGCAGCCGAAGTCGACAAACTCGACAGCGTTGACCGCGAACGGCTTTCCGGCCTGCATGCGGTGACACTGCATCGGCTGCTTGGCAGCCGTCCGGACACGTCGGTGCGCTTTCGCCACAACCGGGGCAACCGCCTGCCGCACGACGTGATCGTCGTCGACGAAACGTCAATGGTGTCATTGACAATGATGGCCCGGTTGCTGGAGGCGGTACGCCCGGACGCCCGGCTGATTCTAGTCGGGGATGCCGACCAGTTGGCATCGGTAGAAGCAGGTGCGGTGCTGGCGGATCTCGTCGACGGCCTGTCCGCCCGGGACGACGTGCGGGTCGCGGCACTGCGAACGCCGCACCGGTTCGGCCAGACAATTGGGAACCTCGCCGAGGCGATCCGGGTCGGCGACGCAGATCGCGTTGTGGCACAGCTACGCTCGGGTGGCGAGCACCTTGAGTTCATCGAGGACGCCGACCCCACTATGTCATTGCGCGCAATCCTGCTGCCGCATGCGTTGCGGCTACGCGAGGCCGCGGTGGCCGGCGCCGTCGAGATAGCGCTGGCCACACTGGACGAACACCGGCTGCTGTGCGCGCATCGGCGCGGCCCTTTCGGTGTGCAGTACTGGAACCAGCAGGTGCAGCGCTGGCTGGCCGAGGAGACGGGTCAGCCGGCATGGTCACCGTGGTACGCCGGACGGCCGCTGCTGGTGACGGCCAACGACTACGGCCTCCGGGTCTACAACGGCGACACTGGCGTCGTGGTCGCCGGCCCGGAGGGTATGCGGGCGTTCATCGCCGGCGCCTCCGGCCCGCTTGACTTCGCAACCAGCCGCCTGGCCGACATCGAGACGATGCACGCGATGACAATTCACAAAAGCCAGGGCAGCCAGGCGGCCGAAGTGACAGTTCTTATGCCGCCTGAGGATTCGCGGTTGCTGACCCGGGAGCTTTTCTATACCGCGGTGACCCGGGCTAAAGCCAAGGCTACGGTGGTCGGCTCGGAAACCGAGGTTCGCGCCGCCATCGGGCGGAGGGCGGTGCGGGCGAGCGGACTACGGCAGCGATTGCAGGAGGCGCGCTAGGAGCGCGCATCGAAGGACGATAAGTCGGGTGGTGACCCGGGCCGCGAAATGCCCTTCGCGTAGCAACTTTTCAGGATCTCAGCCGGCCGGTGCCAGCATCTCCTTCCATCCCTCGTCTCCGATATTGCGTGAGTTCTCAACGGAATAGACCACGCCGTCGGGCCCCACGACCTTGCCGCTCTGCACGTCGTAGATAGCAGCGCCAACCGCGCTCGGGGTGTAAATGCACGGGTTGGGTTGCTGCCCATTGCACTGGACGGTGCCCGATCCCGGTCGCTGCAGCGGATCGCTGACCGGCGGCGGTGTGCCCGGCAGCCGATCTGCGGGCAGCGGGTTGAGGCCGTTGTCGACCGACGGCGCCGGGATCACCAGACCCGGTTTCACCGGCTGGTCGCACCGCGCGGCCGGCGCGGGGCAGGTGAGGATCTGATTCGGGTCTCCGTACCACGGGTTGGTACCCAGCGGCACATAAGGTTTGTCGCTGCGGCACTCCCGCGGTGAGGCGGCCCGCTTGCCGGGCACGTCCGCGCATGGGTAGTTGCGTGCCCCACGGACCACATTCTGGGCGTCCATCGGGATCTTGCAGTAGGTGCCGCTCGGTAGCGACGCGGTGCTGGTGTCGGCCGGCGGCCGCCACTCCGATGCCGACAGGAAGCCGGTCAGACACGGCGGTGGCTGGTTGAGGGACAGGGCGCCGAGGCCGAGTGCCGCCTGGCCGGGAAACTCCGAGGTAACCGACTGGGCGATCGCGGCGGATTGCGGCAAGAACACCAACGCCTGCTCGACGCCGTTGTGGTAGCGCTTGAGCATGTCGATCACGACCTCGAGATTGGCCAGCGCCTGCGGAAGTGATTCCTGCACGTCGCCGAACGTGGCGTTGACCTGATCGGCGGTCGGCACTGCGCCGGCCAGAAGGCGACGAATCGCTTGATCCTGCTGCGCGGTCTGTGCGGCCAGGGTGTTGAGGTTGGCAGCCCAATGCCCAATGTCGTCACCGGAATTGACCTGGCTGTCGATGATGGGTGCCGAACGCGCGATGATGTCGTCGATGTCGTCGATGCTGCCCCTGAAGTCGTGGCTGATTCCCTGGGTGGCGTCGACCAGGCGCCGAAGCGACGGTCCCAGCCCACCCAGAGCCTGTGACGCCTCGTGGAGCAGTGACGCCACCTTGTCCTTGGGCAGCACCGCTAATCCGCGGTTGGCGGCATCGAGCGCCGGGCCGATCTGGCTGGGGACCGTGCTCTTGGTGATCGTCTGGTTGTTCTGAAGGTAGGGACCGCCGGTGCGGGTCGACACCAGGTCGAGGTACTGCTCGCCGACCGCCGACACGGAGTGCACGTTGGCCGACGCGTCGGTGGGGATCTGGTAGCCGTTGTCGATGCTCATCGTCGCCCGGGCGCCGCGCTGGGTCGGTTCGACGTTAGTGACCTTGCCTATGGTGATGCCGCGGTACGTGACGTTGGCGGTTCGATACAGCCCGCCGGACTGCGGCAATTCGGCATAGAGCGTGTATCGACCGACGCCGACAAGGCTTGGTATCCGCAGGAAGTACCAGCCCAGGACCAGCACCGCGGCAACCGCCAGCACCACCAACAACACCAGCTGGGTTTTGATAAGGCGGGTCAGCATCTCTCACTCGCCCCTTTCCACCAGCGGCCCTCCCGGGGCGTCGTTCGGGTTCGGTGTATAGCGGACATCCGGGATCATGGTGGCCGGATCCCGTCCCCACGCCTGCTCGAGCGCTCGCAACATGCCCGAGAGTCCCGTTCCGCTCAGCAGCGCGTTATCGAGGGCGCTGAGCGTCAGGTCTAGCCCGGCCGACACGTTGACGAAGTCGCCGCGGATCAATTTCGGGACACCGTCGATGTTGAACGGCGCTGTGAGACCCAACCGCAACGCGTCAACGATGAGCGGCGAGGCCCGGCCGAGTTGAATGAGCGGTCGCTGCAACGACTGCAGGTCCGGGTGAAGGTTGGGCTGGGTATCCGCCAGCGCCCGGTTGGCGACGTCGCTGAACCGCCCCAGGGATTCGGTGGCGTCGGCAAACAATTCGCGCGTGTCGGCGAAATGCCTGATCAGCGGTGGGATGTCGGTGAGCACCCGATCCAGCGTGTCGTTGTGGTTCGCAATGATGGTCAGGAGTTGGTTGGTCGAATCGATTGCGCGGGTGAGGTCGTCGTGTTGGCGGTTCAGTTCGGCGGTGAATGTGTCTAGCCGCCTGAGGAATTCGCGGACCTGATCGACATGGCCGTCAAGGGCCTTGAGGATCTCGGTCTGAATCACGTCGAGGTTCGCGATGCCGCCACCGGTGAGGATGACCGCGACGCTTGCCAACGTCCGTTCGACCGTGGGGTAGGCCGAAGAGTTCGCCAGTCCGATGGTGTCGCCGCTCTTCAATGGCTGCGGCGACGGGTTTTTCGGCGCGGCCAGTTCGACGTGCTGGGTGCCCAGCAGGCTGGTCTGACCGATCTTGGCGGTCGCGTTTGCCGGTAGCTTCACGGTCGGATCGAGGTCCAGCGTCAGGGTCGCGACCCAGTTCTTCAGCCTGATGTCACCCACCGTGCCGACCCATACGTCGGCGACCCTCACCCGGCTGTTGGTGTTCAGCGCCAGCGTGTCGGGCATCTGCACGTAGATCATCATGTGATCCGGACCCGTAACACGGCCGAATGGCAGCGGCACGTTGGCGATCCCGCGCCAGGTGCACGACGTCAACATCAGCGCTGACAGCACGAACACCAGTCCGCCGCGACCGGTGCCGACGATCACGCGCTTCACCGGCCCGGCCCCGGCCGTGCCGGCTGCGGAAACCACGGCGGCGCAGGCGGATTGGACTCGTCGTAGGCGTTCGGCGGTCCCGACAGGTTGGTTCCCGGCGGCGGGGGCGCGATGTCCGGACCATCCATCAGCTCGGCCAGCGACTCCGGGGTCAGCATGTTCGCCGTAAACGGCTGAACCTGCGTGCCCTGCATCCCGGGCGCGACCACCCAGCCCGGTTCGTGGTTGCCATACGAAAACGGTGTGTCCGGCGAGAAGATCCCCGGGACGGTGGTGTCCTTGTACCCGGGGGGTGGGCGCAGCCGCTCTTCGGAGTAGGCGACCTCCTTGGGCAAAGTGTTCGCCGAGCTGAAAGGGTTCGCGCTGAACGGCAGGTAATTGAACTTGATGGAGTCCAGAACCGGCGCCAGATACTGTGCGCACAGCTCGGCCGAGTCCTGATAGCCAAGTCGGCTGCCGGCCTGAATGGAACTGCAGATGAATTGAATCGGGTTGGCGAAGTTCGGGAATACGAATGTCCCCACCAGCGTGCTGTGCGCCGGATAGTAGATGTTGTTGAAGTTGCCCGCGAAGGTGGGCAGCACGTGCAAGGCCGTTTCCAGGCCGTCGCGCGGCTCGGGTTGCAGGAGGGCGGTAGTCGCGTCAGCCAGGTTGTTTGCGTCGTGGCCCAGCGCGGACCTGTTGTCGTTCAGAAACTTTCGGGCAACACCGAGCACGTCGTCGACCCGCTGAACCGTGTCGGCCACGTCGTGGTCGGATTTGGTGAACCAGTCGGTGAACTGGGCCAGGTTGTCGTTGAGGGCGACGAACTGTCGGTCGTTCTGGTACAGCGCGCCGATGAATTGCGCCAGGCTGCGGGTGATCGAGACGAAATCCCCACGGCCGTCGTTCAGCGCGGTCAAGGCTTCCGACAGGCTGTTCAACGTGTCGTGGATCTGCTTGCCCTTGCCGGCCAGGTTGTTCGCGGCCGATTCGACGAGCTCACCGAACGGGCCCTCCGGCTGCTGCGGTGTTGGACCGAGCTGCCGCAGGATCCCATTGATGGAATCGCGCAGCTGATCCCACTCGACGGGAACCTGGGTGCGCTCGACCGGGATTACCGCGCCGTCCTTCAGCACCGGCCCGTCGGTGTAGGGCGGTGACAGCTGGATGGTGCGCGAAGCCACCAGGCTGGGGTTGAGTATCGACGCGGTGGCGTTGGCGGGCACCTTGTACTTGTTGCCGTAGTGGAAGGTGACCCGCATCTTGTCCCCGGCCGGTTCGATCTTATCGATCAAACCGACCCGCACACCCATGATCTGAACCTTGTCGCCCGGGTACAGCGCGAGAGTCTCGGAAAAATACGCGACAACGCTGGTGTTGGTCAGCTTCCGGTACAGCTGCACTCCGGCGACAAGTGCGATGAGGGCCAACACAATTGCCAACGCCCCGGCGAGCTCTGCCTTGCGCGACACTTTCGGGAGTCGAAGGCTGCGGATGTCGAAGATGGTGCTCATTGGCTGCTACCTCCCGTTCCGCCGGGCGTGATGAACGGCGCCGGCAGCTGCGGCCCCGGTCCCGGTGGTGCGGCGGGGCCCGGCGGCAGGCCCGGCGCGAACGTCGACGGTGGCGGCGTCGGGCCGGCCGGTGCCAGCTGCCCGGTGCGTGCGCCGGGAGGCACCTGCGCCGGCAACGGCACCGGCCCGCCGGGAACGTTCGGCGGCGCCTCACCCGGCCGGCCCGCGATCGCGATGCCGGGTGCCGGCATCGGCCCATCGGGGTTTGCCGGCGAAGTCTCGACGTCGAGCGGCGCCGGGAAGGCGGGGCCGCCGAACGGGCCGATGGCGGCGCCCGCGCAGGGCAGCGGATTCTCGGGCCGCGGCGCCGCGCCGGGCCCAGGCGTGTAGGAGCACGGCGATCCGGGCGGGACGGCCGGCCCCGGATGATCCGGCGTGCCCTCCAGCACCGGCGGCGCCGGCGGCGGCGCGCCGTTGGGGAACCGGGTGCCGTTGGGGTCTGGCCACCGGAACTCGGGCAGCCCGGCGCTGCGCCAGAAGTTCTCCGGGTCGATGCCCCGCTTTTTGAACGCCGCGTCAACCCACGGCTGAAGAATCTGGTAGGGCAGCAGGTTCGCCACGATCGCCTTGAAGTACGGCCCGGAAGCGACGGCTTCGGTCAGGGATGCGGTGTATCTGCTGAGCAGTATCAGCACATCGGCCAGGTCGTTCTTGCGCTTGACCAGTTCGTCGCTGACCGTGCTTAACTGCTGCAGCACAAGGTTGAGGTTGGGGTTCTCGTTGATCAGGCCGGACACCTGGGCTGACACGTCCGACACGTTGCTCAGCAGAATGCTCAGCGCCTGGCTGCGTTGCCTGAACGCGGACAGGAGGGTGTCGGCGTTGACCAGCAGCCCGTTGAACTGGCCGCGGCGGTCGCCGAGCACGCGCGCGATCTTGCTGGCGTTCGCCAGCAGTTGCTTGAGCTGCTCGCCACGCCGGCCGACGGTGTCGGAGAATGCCTTGACACCATCGAGGGCGGCGCTTAGATGCGGAGCAGTCTGATCGAAGGTCTCCGACAACACCTTCAGTGACCGTTTGGTGGCCTCGATGTCCCAGCCCGTCGCCGCCTTAGTGGCATCGACGAAAGCGTCGTAGACCTGGTATGGCGTGGTGGTTTGCGCCGCCGGAAGGAAATCGTTGGGCCGCAAGGGCTCTGAGCCGCGCGGTTCGATCTGCATGTTCTTGCGGCCGAGAATGGTGTCGGTGCGGATCGCGATTCGGCTTTGCGACCCGATCGTCCTGCCGGCCAACGTGAATCCGACCGCGACCCTGTTGCCGCGGATCGCCAGGGAGCGCACCAGACCGACTTCCACCCCGGCGATTTGCACCTTGTCGCCCGTGTTGATGCCGCCCGTGTCGGCGAACTCCGCATAGTAGATGGGCGTGGCGAACAGCATCGGCACACTGGTAAAGGTTTGCCCCACAGCAACAACGAGCACGGTGACCAGCACGCCCATCAACCCCACACGTCCACGGTTGAATTCCGTCAGCGTCCTCATTGCGGCGTGCACCTCCCGGTGGGCTGTCCGAAGAGCTTGATGGTGCGTACCGGACCACCGGGCTGTAATCCGTTGACTTTCAACGAGAGGTCGCACAGGTAGAAATTGAAGAAGTCGCCGTAGGTGCCGCCGGCACGGCCGATGATCCGGTATGCGCCCGGCAGCTTGTGCAATACGTCGTCGAGAGTCGGCAGATTGTTTATCAGCGACTGCTGGATGACCTCGAGGTGTTCGACGGTGCTGTGCAGCAACGGCCGGTCCTCACCCAGCAGGTCGGCCAGGGTTCCCGCGGCGTTGCTGATGTGAGCTACCGCCGCGGCCAAGGGATCGGCCCTGTTCTTCAGCCCGGTGATCAGCACCTCTAACTTGTCGACCGTTCCGTCGAACTCCTTCTCGTGCTTGACGGTGGTCGCCAGCACGGTGTTCAGGTTGTTGATGATCTCGCCTATCGCCTGGTCCCGGTCGGCCAACGTTGCGGTGAGTGAAGCGGTTTGGTCGAGGATGTCGCTGATGGTGGCGCCCTGCCCCTGGAACACGGTGATGATCGACTGAGCGATCCTGTTGACCTTGTCCGGGTCCAGCGACTTGAAAAGCGGACGGAATCCCCCGATCAGAGCGTCGAGATCCAACGCCGGCTGGGTGTGCTCAAGCGGGATCGTGCCGCCCGGGGCCAGCAGCTGACCGGTGTCGCCGCGCTTGAGTTCCAGGTAGCGGTCGCCGATCAGGTTGAGATAGCGGATCGACGCGGTCGTCGCCTTGTCCAGCCGCAGCGAGCTATCCAAGTTGAAGTCCACCAACACCCGCTTGTCCCCGTCTACCAGCGTCACCTTGGAGACCTTGCCGACCTCCACCCCCGCTGCGCGGACGAACTGCCCCTTGCGTAGCCCGCTGGCATTGGTGAACACCGCGGAATACCCGGTCGTGCGATCGAAGCGCACTTGCCCGAACACGACGACGATCACCACGGTGAACATCAACAGAACCAGCCACAAGATGCCGAGTTTTACTGCTGTGCCAGTGGTTTTCATGGGTTTATCGTGTTCTCCCCAAATTGGCGTCCCCAGACGTATTCGCCGAGCAGTGGCTGCCCGAGTCCGAGGTGGTTGTACGGCGCGATGCTGGCGCCCGTGTCCATCACCAGATACGGCGCCGGCCACAAATCCCGGGTGATCGTCTGCCAGCAGCCCGGCCGCCCACCGGGTCCGCCGCGAGCGTTCACCCGCGGCAGGTTGTCCGGATAGACATAGGGGTTGGGCGCCGGCAAAATCGCCCCGGCGGCCGCCAGCGAATAGCCATTGCCGCCGGCCGCATTCAGGATCAGTGGCGCAGCGTCGCGAAAGTTGCGGATCGTGCAGAACAGCGCGGGGCTGTAGGTGTCGAGCAGCTCGGCCGTGGGTACCAGGTCGGCGGCCCCGCGTGCCAGATAAGGCCCGCCCCTGGCGAAGATGTCTTCGCCGGTCTTGCCCACGCCCACCGCCGCCAACAACGCCGCATCCAGATCCCCCTGTTGCCTCGTCAGTGTGCGGGCCGTGGTCAGAGCGTTCTGCAGAAAGGCCCACAAATCCGGCGAGGCACGGGTGTAGATGTCACCGAGATCCGCCAACCGCCGCACGTCGTAACCGAGCTGCTTCACTCGCGGGTTCAAGTGCTCGAGAATCTGATTGCCATTGACCAGCGACGCTCCGAAGCGGTCGCCCAGCCCGTCCAGGGCCTGCGCCAGCGCGGACAACGTGGCGTTGAGTTCGATCGGATCTACCTTCTCGGCGATCGAGGTGATCGTCTCGAACAGCGTGTTGAACTCGGTGGTCACCGACCGCACATCGATCACGCCGTGCGACGAGATCCGTTGGGGCTGCGGGTTTTCCGGTGACGACAACGACACATACTTATTGCCGAACAGGGTTGCCGCCTCGATGCTGGCCACCACGTTGGCCGGAATCAGCTTGACGTACTTCGGATTAACCTCCAACACCAGCTTCGCTGCCGGGCTGCGATCACGCTCGATCTCCGAGATGCTGGCCACCCTGCCGATTCCCACCCCGTTGAAGGTGACTTTCGCTCCCGGTTCCATCACCAGCCCCGCCCGCGAAGCCACCAAGGTCAGCTCGGTCTTGGGCGTGAAATCCCCGCGAAACTGCATGTACACCAACACGAGAACCAACGCGCCGACCGACAGCAAGACCACACCCTCCACGTACAGGAGGACCCGTCGGCTCTTCCGCGTCAGCAGCGTCGTCATGGCGGTCACACCGTGAGGTTGAAGTTCGGGTCGACGCCGTAGAGCGCCAACTCGGCCAGCAGGACAACCACCACCACCGAGACCAGCGAAAATCGCATCGATCGTCCGACTGCCTGGCCGACACCGACTGGGCCGCCGCTGGCGGTGTACCCGTAGTAGCAATGGGTGGTCATCACGACCACCGCAATGATGACGACCTGCACGACCGACCAACCCACATCCTCGGGACGCAGGAAGGTGCGGAAGTAGTGCTCGTAGGTGCCGTTCGACTGTCCATAGAAGATCGTCGTGACCACCTGGCCGGACGTGAAAGCCATGTCGAGGGCCAGCGCGTACAGCGGCACGATCACCACCAACCCGCCCAAAATCCGAGTGGAGACCAAAAACGAAATCGACTTGATGCCCATGACTTCGAGCGCGTCGATCTCCTCACTGATCCGCATGGCACCCAACTGGGCGGTCGCGCCGGCGCCGACCGTGGCGGCCAGCGCCACACCGGAGACGATGGGCGCGGCGACGCGCGTATTGGCCAGTGCCGCAAAGAATCCGGTGAACGCCTCGACACCGATGTTGCCCAGCGACGCGAAGCCCTGGATGGCGATCAGCGAGCTGCCGGACAGCGTCACAAACCCGATGATCGCGACCGTGCCACCGATCACGGCCATCGCGCCGGTGCCCATGCCGATCTCCGCGGTGAGCCGCAGTGTCTCCCTGCGGTAGCGGTGCAGCGCCCACCCGATCTGCATGACGCTGATCCGCGTGAACCTCGCGAAAATCCCTATCTGCTCAAGCCTTCGGACCGCACCGCCGCCATAGCGGTTGACGTTGGCGGCGGTCCGCGGGTAGCGGGCGCGCAGGACGGCTCGCGTCGACACGTCAGCGCCCTGTCCCGAATCGCACGCCGATCGTGGTCAGCACCACGTTGACCGCGAACAGCGCGATCACGCACAACACCAGCGTCTCGTTGACGGCGGTGCCCACGCCCTTGGGACCGCCCTTCGTGGTGAGGCCGCGATAACAACCCACCAGGCCGGCGATCGTTCCGAACGTGGCCGACTTAACCACCGAGATGACCACCTCGGGCAAGCCGGTGACCAGGGTGAGCGTGCCGACATAGGCGCCGGCCGAAATGTGCTGGATGAAGACGCCGAAGACGAAACCGCCGACCAGGCCGATGGTTATCACCGCGCCGTTGAGCAGGGTGGCGACGATCGTCGCGGCAACGACGCGGGGCACCACCAGCCGGTGGATGGGGTCGATGCCGAGGACCTCCATCGCGTCGATCTCCTCGCGGATGGTGCGGGCACCCAGGTCGGCGCAGATGGCGGTGGCCCCGGCGCCGGCAATCACCAGCACGGTGGTCAGCGGGCCCAGCTGTGTCACCGCGCCCAGCGCCGCACCCGCGCCTGAAATGTCGGCGGCGCCGAACTCGGCCAGCAGGATGTTGAGCGTGAAGATGATGAGCACTGTCAGCGGAATCGAGACCGCGAGGGTTGGCAGCAACGAGACATTCGTAATGAACCAGCCCTGCTCGATCGCCTCACGCCACTGGAAGGGCCGTCGAAACAGCGCTTTGCCGGTCAGGACGCAGGTCCGGTAGAACCCGCCGACCGCGTCTACCCCGGGCTGGATCTGGCTGCGGAGATAAGTGGTGATCACGGTGGCGGTGCTCATCGTCGATTCCCCGGGCTGTCGAGTCCGGCCAGCACGCTGGTGTTCGCGACTTCGAGCAATTCTTCGGCGGCTTTCTTGGCTCCAGCGGGATCACTCGAGCAGATCGCATCGGCCAGTTTCCGATACGCATCCGGACGCTTGACCTCAGCGGTCGTTGCGCCGGCCAGGACAGGGAGCGCCGGCTCATATGTGGCGCGAAATGCGTTGTACATCAACCGATATACGATCGAACCGGCGCCGTCGACCACGTGATCCCAGAAAGTGAGCACATGACGCTGCCACTCGCTCGGATCCTTCTCGATCTCCAGCGCACGCAGCGAATCCTCGAGCAATTCCGCCAACTCGGGTTCGTGCCGTTCGGCCGCCAGTTCCGCGACCTTCGGACCGTTTCGCAGCCGGGCCTCGAGAATGCTGCGGAGAACGGAGATGTCGAGCTCGCCATTGCGAAACAGCAACCGGGGCAGCAGGTCCAGGCCGGCATGCCGTCGGAAGTCGCGTACGGTGGTGACGCCGCCATGGCGCACTTCAACCAGACCGGCCGCCGAAAGCCGCTTAAGCGCCTCGCGGACAGCGGGCCGGGATACCCCGAGAACGTCAGCCAACTGGCGCTCGCTGGGCAAGGCCTCGCCGGGCTGCATCTCCCCGCTGAGCACGTCGGCGGTGATCTGCTCGAAAACCTCCTCGGGCACCGATCGACGAGTCACCGGCTGCAGCGCCATGCGCTCAGTGTGGCTGGTCGGAGGTCGGACGTCAAGTGGCCAGACCACTTATCTTCGTGCTGGATGTCCGCCGGTCTGAGGGAAGGCCCAAGCGCGCAGGATTATCGAGACTGCACTCAGTGCTGGAAGACGTTCCTTCGGCACACTCTGTGCGCAGTTTCGATGCGTTCAGCGCAGACTCGGTCGAGCACGCATCCCAGCCGGATAAGCCTTGCAGCACAGTGCTATTCGATGGCAAGGCTTGCGATGGGATGCAAGGCCACCTAGGCTCGCCCTGCATGACACTTCCGCCGCCATCCGCAGGATCGGTCGCCCTGGTCACGGGGGCGTCCTCAGGCATAGGTGAACAATTCGCCCGTCAACTCGTGGCCCGCGGCTACCGCGTCGTCGTCACCGCCCGCCGGGAGGACCGGCTGCAGAAGTTGTGCACGGAACTCGGCGGCGAGAAGCACGCGGTCGCGGTGGGGACCGATCTCGCGGTTCCGCAGGACCGGGACCGGCTGGCCGCACGGATCGACGAGCTGGGCGCCGAGGTCGACGTGCTGGTGAACAATGCGGGCCTGGGCATCTACACGAAGTTCGGCGCGGAGGGTCGCGACAAGGAACTGCAGATGCTGCGCGTCGACGTCGAGGCGGTGGCGGACCTGATGCTGCGCTATCTGCCGGGCATGGTCGATCGCGGTCGCGGCGCGATCATCAACCTGTCGTCGGTGTCGGGATTCCAGCCGTCGCCGTACAACGCCGGCTACGCCGCCGCGAAAGCGTATGTGCTGTGGTTGTCGGAGGCGGTGAACGCCGAAGTGGGCGGCACCGGTGTGACGGTCACCGCGGTCTGCCCCGGCCCGGTGCCCACAGAGTTTCAGGCCACCAACGACGCCGATTACCTGGTCGCCCGGCTACCGTCGTTCACCCACGTTCCCGCCGAGCGGGTGGTCGCCGACGCGCTGAATGCCGCCGACCATGGCCGCGCGTCGGTGGTGCCGGGCGGACCGCACGTGCGATTGGCGCTGGGGTCCTCCCGGTTCATACCGACTCCGTTGGCCTTGCCGGTCCTTGCGCGCATGCTGAAGCGCTAGGCGCCGATACGCGCATTCCGGACTTACGCCGCAGCCGATGGTCAAGACTGGGGTCATGACGGATCCCGGTGCGGGCCGCGTGGCGGTCTACCTCGACTTCGACAACATTGTGATCTCGCGCTACGACCAAGTGCATGGACGCAATTCGTTCCAGAAGGACAAGGCCAAGGGCCTCGACAAGCAGGTGGATCGGTTGGCGCGGGCCACCGTCGACGTCGGCGCCGTCATCGACTTCGCGTCGTCGTTCGGGACGCTGGTACTCACCCGCGCGTACGCAGACTGGTCGGCCGAGGTCAACACCGGCTACCGCGAACAGCTGGTGGGCCGCGCGGTCGATCTGGTGCAGCTGTTCCCGGCAGCGGCCTACGGCAAGAACGGCGCCGACATCCGATTGGCGGTCGACGCGGTCGAGGACATGTTCCGGCTGCCCGACCTCACCCATGTGGTGATCGTGGCCGGCGACTCCGACTACATTCCGCTTGCGCAGCGCTGTAAGCGGCTCGGCCGCTACGTGGTGGGCGTCGGGGTGGCCGGTTCGTCGAGCCGGGCGCTGGCGGCCGCCTGCGACGAGTTCGTCACCTACGACACGCTGCCGGGGGTTCCGGTGGCCAAGCCCGAAGCGGCGCCCACCGACGACGCGGCCAACCCGCCGAAGCGACGCACCCGTCGCACCAAAGACGCCGACGCCGAGGAGCCGCCACCGCCCGATCCCCAGGCCGCGGCCACCGATCTGCTGACGCGCGCGCTGCGGATGGGCCTGGAGAAGGACGACGTCGAGTGGCTGCACAACTCCGTGGTCAAGGCGCAGATGAAGCGGATGGACCCGTCGTTCAGCGAAAAGTCCCTGGGCTTCAAGTCTTTCAGCGACTTCCTACGTTCCCGCTCGGATCTCGTGGAGCTCGACGAGAGCTCGACGACCCGGGTGCTGCGACTACGTTAGTTCCCCCGCCGGTGCGCGGACACGAATAGATACGGCGGGACGGCGTCCTCGATCTGCTGCGGAAGTTTGCGGCCGTAGCCGGCCATCAGCTCGTCGGAGGGTGTCTCCGTGACTTGCCAGCCGTGGCGACGCCACCAGTCGCCGACGTCTTCGCGTTCCTCGAAGTACCACAGCTCTTCGGTTCGCGGGATTTCACGCTGTGGGTCGGCCTTGGCCATCAACGCCCGGACCCGCTCCATCCGCTCACGCCGCTGCAGCATCGCCTCGGGATCGGCGAAGTTGGGTGCAAGCGCCTCGACACCGACCCGGCTGCCGGTGGCCGTGAGCCCTTGAACGCGGGTGAACAGCAACTCTTGCGCCGATGCCGGCAAATACATCAGTAGCCCCTCAGCCGACCAGGCACTCGGCGCCGAGGCATCAAACCCGGCCTGCTGCAACACTCCCGGCCAGTCCTGGCGCAGGTCCACCGGCACGCCGACCCGATTGCACGTCGGCTCGGCACCGTGTGCGTGCAACGTCGAGGCTTTGAACTCCAACACCCTGGGCTGGTCGAGCTCGTAGACGATCGTCCCGGCCGGCCACGGCAGCCGCCAGGACCGTGCGTCCAGGCCGGCCGCAAGGATCACCACCTGACGGATGCCCGCGCTGGTGGCATCGAGGAAGAACGTGTCGAAAAAGGCGGTCCGCGAAGCGAAGTAGTCGACCATCGACTTCATCCGCAACGGCAACCCTGGTTCGACGTCCACGACCTCGGCGGGCAGCTCAGGAGCGGCAAACCAGTTCCACTCGCCGTCGCCGGCGGTATCGAGAAACACCCGCGCGAACGGATCGCTGATCAGCGGATCGTCACTTTCGGTTGCCGCCGCCCGCGCCGCCGCTACGCCCAGCGCCGTCGCGCCGACACTCTCGGTGATCTCCCAGCTGTCGTCATCGGTTCTCGCCACTTCCCGACCCTACGTGAACCGGCTGTACGGAAGAATCGCTGTCGGCATGGTCGATAATTCCGCACCGACGTCGCGGCGGCGCCACCTCGCGCGGCTCGCTGTGTTCGCCCTGTTCCTAGTCGGCGTGTTCTACCTGGTGGCCGTCAAGCGGGTCATCGACATCGAGGAGGTGCGGCGCGTTGTCTCGGCGACGGGCCCGGCGGCACCCCTGATCTATGTCGTGGTGTCGGCGGCGCTCGGCGCGTTGTTCGTGCCGGGCTCGATCCTGGCCGCGGGCAGCGGCCTTCTGTTCGGTCCTGTGCTGGGGATGTTCGTGACGCTGGGTGCGGCGGTGGGCACCGCGATCGTCGCGAGCCGCATTGGCCGTCGGGCCGGCCGCGACAGCGCGCGGGCCCTCGTGGGAAGGGAACGCGCCGAGCGCATCGACGCGCTGATCGAACGCGGCGGATTGTGGGCGGTCGTCGGTCAGCGCTTCATTCCCGGCATATCGGATGCGCTCGCCTCGTACGCTTTCGGGGCGTTCGGAGTTCCGTTGTGGCAGATGGTGGTTGGCTCGTTCATCGGTTCGGCGCCGCGGGCATTCGCCTACACCGCGCTGGGTGCCTCGATCGGGAATCGGTCGTCGGCGCTGGCCTACGCGGCGATAGCGGTGTGGTGCGTGAGCGCCGTCGTCGGCGCGTTCGCTGCGCGGCGTGGATATAGACACTGGCGCGGTCACGCCCGGCGCGGTGAGGACGGCGGCATCCCGGATTCGGATCAGGAAACTGAGGCGCGCTGACGAGGAATTCGGCCGGCTTTGGTCGCCTCCGTCCGTCCCACCAGTCACTCTGCCCAACCACTATGCGAAATGTCCACCTCCGAGCCACTTTTCATCGACGGCGTCCGCGCGGTCCGGCGCCACCAACAGCGAAGCCGCACAACGGATGCAGGAGTACCTCACCGAGACATAAACCACGCACACCCGCAGCCGCGTGTCGTGTGCGTGGTTTATGTGTCGCGGACAAATATTCACAACGCACCCGCCCACCGGTTGGCGAGCGGACTGATCGACCGGGAGCTCACGTCATGTAACGGTCTCGCCAGCGTGCAAAGCGATTCGTCGGAACCTGAATCGCAGCCGTGACCGCGCTCATCGGCGACGCCACCGACTTCGCGCGTGGTTTGGGCTCGGCGACTGGCGGGCCATCGCCCTCCCACCACGTCGGCTGCAACAGCGCCGTAGT
>Ga0182040_10000275_pt1 | contig 22921 bp, 24 predicted proteins | sample flu12Cox44000176_FD_125973 | JGI IMG/M metagenome (GOLD analysis project Ga0182040, IMG submission 125973) | Lab enrichment of tropical soil microbial communities from Luquillo Experimental Forest, Puerto Rico - flux8day.12C.oxic.44.000.176 | ecosystem: Environmental > Terrestrial > Soil >... | reverse complement strand
TCCGCTATTGGCCCTTAGCGGATTTGGTTTTGCGCTGCACAGGTCTGCTTTTGACCCAAAGCGGACATCCCAAGTCGCACCGCATATGTCCGCTGTTGGCGGTAAAGCGGACATGGTGATTGGGGTCAATAACGGCATTTATCGGAAGCAAACTAAACTGCTAGGTTTTGTCAGCCTGCACCTAATTCTCGGCGCACAATCTTGGCGCCTTCCACCATCGCCAGCATTTTGCCGAAGGCCACCTCGCGCGGCAAATATTTGAGACCGCAGTCAGGTGCTACCACAATGCGTTCTGCCGGTATGTACGGCAATGCCCGGCGAATGCGTGCCGCGACCGTTTCCGGCGTTTCAACGTTTATGTCAGAGAGGTTGAGCGACCCAAGAATGATGGTCTTGCCAGGCAGCTTCTCTAGGACCGAGCAATCAAGGTTGGACTGCGCCGTTTCGATTGAAATTTGTTGTACCGACGATCCGGCCAACTCCGGCAAGAACGAATACGCGCTTGGCCGCTGGTGGATGATAGCGGCATAGCCAAAGCAGATATGGATCGCAGTTGTGCCCTTTACGCCATCGAGCGCAGCTTCTAAACCACGCAGCCCGTATCTACGTGCCTTCTCAGGCCGGGCTTGCATATACGGCTCGTCGATCTGAACGATGTCAGCGCCGGCGGCGAAGAGGTCCTTGATTTCGGCGTTCACGGCGATCGCGTAGTCGATGACCATCTCGAATTCATCTTTATAGAAATCGTTCTGTGCCTGCTGGCACATTGTGAACGGACCTGGCACCGTAATTTTGATAATGCCGTCGGTGTTGGCCCGCAGGAATTGCACATCGCGAAGCTCGACGGGTTGTTTGCGTCGAATCTTTCCGACGATCCGCGGCACCGGATTCGGGTGGCCGGACCGATCGAGGGCAGTGCCCGGATTTTCGATGTCAACTCCTTCGAGCGCAGTAGCAAACCGGTTCGAATAGCTTTCGCGGCGCTGTTCGCCATCAGTAATAATGTCGAGCCCGGCCCGCTCCTGATCGCGAATAGCGATCAGCGTGGCATCGTCCTGCGCCTGCTCGAGGTATTCAGGAGCCACCCGCCACAGCTCCTTGGCGCGCACGCGCGGCGGAAATCGACCAGCCAATTTCTCGCGGTCGATTAGCCAGTCCGGTTGGGCATACGAGCCAACCAACGAGGTCGGTAACAGCACGTTGCTCATCTCGGCCGATTTTTATGTTTATCGTGGAAGACGACTTTACTTCGTCTTGACGATGCAGCCGATCACCAAAATTAGATAACCCGCGACACCTACCCAGCCTGCATACGGGCCCAGATACGGAAGATGTCCAAACCTAGATACGATCGCGAGCAGAACCAGTACCACCGAAAGCCAAAACGTCCACGCCGACGGTGTGTGCAATGGCATGATAATCCCCCATCAATAATACGGCCTCTTCACTTTTGGGTTCGACTGCCAACCGAAAAGACCCAATTCACGATAGCATTATCCGCTACTATTGAAACCACTCACTACCGCACTGCAATAGCTCACCGCCATGTCCGCTTTGGGTCAAAAGCGGTCATATGCAGTGCACCAGCTCATGTCCGCTTTACCCCCGAAAGCGGTCGTGAGCGCGACTAAATTTGGCATATCGGGGTATGGGCAGAGTTTAGTATGTTACCGATCTGGCTGATCACGGCCTTACCGCTTTGGCTCGTCATCTTCATCATTCTCTACGCGATCGCGGCTCTGTATGTCGCCGTTAGGTATCGAGAGGTGCGGAAATTCCTCGCCGGGGCATTCTTTGTCAGCTCGGGCGTACTTTCGTATCTGTGGCAGACCGGCACATCAATTCCCATTGTGCTGCCATACGCTGGAACCATTTCTATTGAGACACCCGATATCAGCGGCCAGCGCGCCATCGTTCATTTCATTTTGTTCTTACGCAAACCGAATGAGGCTGCAAACTAAAATCGCGACAGCCCCGCCTCCCGCTCAAGGTCGCGATGTGGAACGGCATTTCCGCTTTACTCCCGAAAGCGGACAGGTGCGGTGCAACTAGAGATGTCTGCTTTGGCCAATAGCGGACTCATGCACCGCAGCAAACAGTATCTTTATTCGTGTCACACGCTTAGGCATTTCAGGCCGCTTTGGGTCACAGGGCACGCTGCTTGGCGTCATTGGAATCGGCAGCTAATCGACCACGCGACGAACGAGCTCTTCTGGCTTTGGCTGTGCCTTTCTCGCTCGAAGCGATGGGCGTCTGTTTGAGCGCATCGAGCTGGGCATTGAGTTCGATAAGCTCCACTTTCAGCGCGTCGCGCTCAATTTTTAGCCGATTGATTACACCGGCTCTTTTGTCCAGCTCGACAACCCGGTCCGTATTCTGGTGCTTAAGTTGCTCGAGGCTCTTCTCGATGCGACATGTGGATGTGGCAAATTCCGCGCGCAGCGAGTTCTTGTCGGCTTTAAGCGCTTCGAGGTCAGCGTTGGTCTCGGCAAGCTCCACTTTCAGCGCGTCGCGGTCGATTTTTAGGCGATTGATTACATCGGCCCTCTTGCCCAGCTCGACAAGCTGGTCGGCACTCTTGTGCTTCAGTTGCTCAAGCCTCTTCTCGAAGCGACATGTGGACATAGCGAATTCCGCGCGCAGCAAATCCTGTTTGGCTTCGATTTCCTCCATCGACTGCGGGAGTGCCGCTCGTAGGCGGGATCTGGTCAGCCGCACGGCGCGGTTGTGAACACTGGGAATGACAGCCACTAAGGTGAGGGCTGCAAATAGAAAACCGACCCCCATGTACATTAGCGATTCGATCATTTGAGTGAACCCGTCCGCTTCCTCACAAAAAACGAGGCGCGTGCATCAACGTGGTGCGGAAATCGTATAAATTGTGGTCACCATTTCCCAATTGGACCGTAGTCCAACACGACAACACGTCTGTGTGAGGTCGTGCTTGATTTATTTAGATACCGGACAAGTCTGGCTGTCCGCTTTACCTCCGAAAGCGGACATTTGCAGTGCAATAGCGCATGTCTGCTCGCGCCGCGGTTAGTTCCTGCTCTCTTTGCTCGCTCTCTTTGCGCGCCCGCGCTACTCGGTGACCGGGCAACCTCCTTGAACCCGTCCATCGGGGAAAGTGACGGCCAGCGCATGTCTGTTTTCGGTACGTCACAAGCAATAACGCTCATGACACAGCTGCACGGTATGTCGTACGCATTAGTTAGTGCCTGACAGGCCCAACTCTCGAACCCACGGGGATGTGGAAATCGCCACCGAGGCATTGTTCCGTCGGTATACTGGCGGCTGCGTGCGGGTGACACGCTTCTTCGTGGGTGGGGCCTCAGCCCTCGCCTCAAGCGCCGCACTCCTATGCCGCTCTGCCGTTTGCTTTTGATGCGTTGTCGCGCTGCGATCCTCGGGTGGAGAAGCGGCCTCGACTTTCGCCCGAACTTCAGGCAACGGCTGCGCCGACTGAGCAGCGAACATCAGTTGTGACGTCATGTCGGGCGCAGGTGCTGGGGCGGCGACGCGGCCACGGTTCGTGAGGGGAAGGTAGCCGCTATGCGAGATCTTTGGCACGCCGGAGCGGTCGACGGCGACCAGTGAAATCACCACCAAACCTACCAATGCAAGAAAAGCGAGAACTGGCATCGCCAAATCAGTCTGCACCTTCCCAAATGCAGACTGACATTCGCAGGCGCTGACGCCCATTGACCATGTGTAAGAGCTGCATATCAAAAAGGGATCTGGTACTTATACCAAGGATTTGGAACGGTGGTTATTCACAGGCATCCAAATAGCTTTGTTGGACCTTGGGGTGCGTAGCGACGTACAGTGATTTACCTGACTACCGCGCTGCTTTAAAAACTTTTTGCTGTCGGTGTGCCTGTCACACCTAGAGCTTCGATTTCGAGAAATAGCCCAACTTTCGCCGTCAAAACGCATGTTCGCGTCCTATCAGACCGCGCACCGCTGGGGACAATCGGGGAGATTGTCAAATGTTTGTGCGTTTAACTGCCGCGATCTGCGGCGCAATGATGTTCGTTGGGTGTTCGTTCGCGGCTATGGCCGAGGCCGGCATCGCTTCCGTGTACGCCTATGCGGGTCAGCGTACTGCCAGTGGCGAACGCGCTCAGCCAAATGGTCTCACAGCGGCGCATCGCACGCTGCCTTTTGGCACCCGCGTGCGCGTAACAAATAAAAGCAACGGCCGCAGCGTGACCGTGCGGATCAATGATCGTGGACCGTTCGTGCGGGGCCGCGTCATCGACCTGACCCCGGCAGCGGCGCGTGCTCTCGGATTTGGCGGATTGGCGCGAGTGACGCTGCAGGCCGGTTAATTCGCAAGCTGGCAAAAAAGAAGGGCCGCGCCATCCGATACGCGGCCCTGATTTGTTTATGAGCGATCCGCTCACCAGTTGCGGCCAAAATACCGGTTGACCGATCGATCGGCAGCATAAGAGTTGTTGCAGCTCCTGCCGTTATTCCAACTGTTAGTCCACCTGTCGCCGTTCCAGCCCCAGTCGTTGTTCGACCTTGTCATCAATCTCACGACGGCGAAAATTTTGGGCTTCACAATTCCACCTTCGGTAGTCGCCCGCGCCGACGAGGTCATCGAATTTTTCAGTTTCATCAAAGGCTCGGGCTTCGAAGCCGGGATTATTTCGTAAGTACTATGAAATCGGTCTCGAGTCCGGTCTCATCGCTCAGGGCATTGTCCGAGACGATAAGTGCGGAGCCTACCGCCAGTAATCCGGCAATGCGGTCGATAGCCTCTTGCGGCATTTCGATGCGATCCAGCGCGGCCGCCGCCGTAGGTGCTGCCGCCCTTATGGCGGTGTCTCGCGCGCGTCCATAGCCACTCGGGATCGTGACCGCCGTCCATTGCATGGTCGCGCCGTCTTCCTGCATTTGCATGGCGGTAAAGACATGAGTGCCGAGTGGCCGGTCTGGTTCGGCAATCGTCACCGGCGCTTCAAATATCGGTTTGAAGTCTTGCCGCACGAACACCTTGCCCTGCTTGCGACTTACGAAGACCTGCACCGGGCCCTGGCGCTGCGGCGGTATGACCTGGACGATATTCTCCGGCGATGCCGGCTTGATTGCGCTTAACTCGTTAATATCGTCGCCGACTTTGTTAGCAGTTTCGACGCTCGCGACCAGTTTGATCTTTCCCGCCGCCGCCGGTGCCGCGGCGACGAGCGCGTCCGCCGGATTGTTTTCCGGTTTCTTTGGCACAGGGAGGCGCGGATGTGCTATCGCGACCGGCGCAACTTCATCGCGGGCGATAATCACCCGCGCGCCGATCTTGCTTAGGGCCCAGAGCCGGGTTGCGAAATGTTCGGGGAGGCGGATGCAGCCGTGCGACGCCGGATAGCCCGGCAGCTTGCCGGCATGTAAAGCGATGCCCGACCAGGTGATGCGCTGCATATAGGGCATCGGCGCCCCGCTGTAGATATTGGAGACGTGCCACCGGCTCTTCGAAATGACCGTAAAAATTCCCATCGGCGTCGGATGGTCCGGCATCCCGGTAGAGACCGGCGCGCGCCCGACGAGGGTACCATTGGCGTAGACGGTGACGCGCTGTTTGGCGGTGGACACAATAATGTGCAGCGGCCCCTGAATGTGCAGCGGCCCCTGCGGGACCGGCTGCTCGTGCTTGACCGCCCGCACCTGCCGCTTGGTTTTATGCCGCGGCGTGGCGACGCCGCTCAACTCGTGACTGCTGCGCTCGTAGTTTGGACGATCGAGAAAATCGTGGTGCTGGGCAGCGGCTGGCACGGCTAAAGCCAGAGGGAACAGCAGCGCGAAAACCACGCGCAACCAGCCAGGTCTGGACTGAGCGTGTTTCAGCAAACCGACGACAATTGAGTGCTTCACGACAGGCGAACTCGTTTGAGGTCCGCAGGGGCTAAGTTTCGGCCATGCCAAGCTAGCAAGTCGAAGTATCATGAGCGAATTGGACTAAGGGCCAATGCGGACTCACTTCAGACGCGCAAGCATGACAAACCATTAAGCTGATTCTGATTGGCGAAGTTCAATAACGATTATTTGAATGCGCGAGTTTGTCCTCTGACGGTTGGAAACGACACCGAATTTACAGGATCGCTCGCCACGGCACCCTTTCAAAGCAGCGTTTGTTGCTAAGCGGAGAAGAGCTAACTGCCCGCGTCCGCAGCCGGCGCTTCGTCCGGACCGCCCAGCACAATCATCAAGAGTAGTGACCTGCCATGGCCGAAGGCGCCACGGTCCAATGCGGGTAAATTAAATTTCCCGATCTCTATATTCGGCGGTTCTCCGGATTTTTGAAGTTGGACCAAGATCCAACCGGCAGAGTACAATGTCCGCGTTGCCCCTAAAATGTTAAATGCAGTGTGCACTGCTGTTCACCTGCTCATTATTTCCAGTGTGACCATAAATCTGATCATTTTATTATAATTGTCGACTACTTGATCTCCCTTCTGATTTGCTTCATTTTCCATCGCGCTGCTGTCCATCGTGTATTTTGCGGCGAAGCCGTCAATACCCAGATTTTTGTACTGGACAGTGTGCTGCATTTCGTGGGCCCAAAACCAAATGTCTTTTGAGCTAGGCGGTTTTGCGAATACAATTATATTGTCGGCTGTAACGGCGTGATTGCCCGCAAATGTCTCTTGGAATCTGTTGATGATGCCGTACGAACCCACATTGTCGTCAATAACAAACTGGGCCCGCTCTAGGATTTCTTTTGAAAATACGTCAGCCAAATAAAATCTGATGTCGGCAGGAATTGGTTTCGCTCTGCCTTGATAGAGCTCCACCGCTTGCCTTGCCCCGTCCGCCAAGGGCACACCGATAACGTTTCCCACTTTTCCCGTCTCGAGAACATCTTGAGCCGTCTTGCTGAGCACGATAGGCGCTTCTTTCGAGAGTTTTTCTTCCAAGCGGGAGATTTCGATAGTTTGACCGAGCTTTTTTGGGAGAACAGTCCTCACGTGGCTTTCTATTTTCTGATCAGCTCCAGCAACCAATTTTTGCAGCTTAATAAGAATTTCGATCCGGTCGTTCGCAACGTCTTTAATCACTTTAACGGGATTCTCGCCCTTATTAACGCGTCCGGCAGCAGCCTTCGGTGCTTCAGTGAGTGTATTGACAGCAGCTCGTGCGGCGCTCGCTGCGACATTCGCTGCAGTGTCTAGATTTATTTGCGCCAAGGCGTTGTGCGAAAAAGAGCACACGGTCGCAAGCAATATGCCAATCGAGCAAAGTTTCATGTTCCACGTCGACAGCTCGAACTTACTTAACGCGGATAACGAAGTTCAAAGCGACCGCCGACGGAGCAAGAGGTCCGCCGTCGCCGCGCGTGGCGCGGGAAAGGCGATGATGCTCGCGCGGTTCATCGTCACATCAGTGGGATCGGCCATGCTTTGAGCATCATCATCTGTCGCGCCCAGCATGACTTTGATCATGCCCATCCATATGATGATCGACAGATAGGGGAATAACGGCATTTCACGACTATGCATGAGTCGATGCCGCGCGCGCGGTAGCATCGCACTCACATCGTAAAACTCAAATCTTACCGCGGCTCAGGATTGCCCATGTCGCCAAATGGCGCTGAGGCGAAGGCAGCAGCCGGAAAGGAAGCAAACTGGATTTACACTCCGCCGGGTTTTGATTTTCTTGGCTCCGGCTCTATTGCCCAGAGAAAGCTGTGTTCGACAAGGCTTGGAAGTTGCCAGTCATCGAACAGGCCAACTGAGGAGGCGAATGTCCGCTTTTGGCCCAAAGCGTACATGCACTCGATTAGCGCACGGGCCCACCGGCGGCCTCAACAACCGCTTGCGCGAGAAGCTTGGCTATACAACCGTAGCTCCAATCGTTCATGTGCAGTTCGTCCTTCGATAAGAAAACACTGAACGGGAGGCCTTTCGCCAGGTGCCAATAGCGCATTAGGGCAAAGCGCTGGAAAAGATTGATACCCATGTCATGGCTGGTTCTTGAAATCAGTGCGACCATTAGTTCAACATCGTACTCGTCGTGCCTGGCGATAACCTTGGGTGCATATTGGGGATCGATCAGCACCACGTCGAAGCCGCCGTCCTTGAGTCTCGTCAAACCTTCATCGATCAACAAACCGGTGGGACCAAGGGCCTTGCCGAGAAGTACCGCATTACTGCCGACCTGCCAAAATACGAGATCAGGGCGTGCTGCGAGCACGTCGCGATCGAAGCGCGCCAACATTTCTGTCACGGTCTCGCCATTGATGCCCCGATTGAGAACTGTAAGTGGCGTCTGGGGGAGCAGCGCACGCAGTTCTTCTGCAAGCCGACTCGGATAGGACATGGCGGGCGAGCTTGCGCCAACGCCGAACGTCGATGACGAACCTATAGCAACGATCGTAAGAGGTTTATGTACGGAAATTCGTTCCGCGACGTGCTTGAGCGGCATGTCAAAGTGAGCGAGGCCCGGCGGGGCAACACAGGGTAGCGCCGGGGTAAAGTTTTGTGCGCTCACTGGGCTGATTGTTGCCGCGGTAACAGCGGCTGTCAGCCTCGCCGCAAACCGAAAATAGATGGCAAACCTCTCATCGTTTAAGAAAATTACCGTGCGCGTTGAAACAGGCCATCGGATCTCCGCGAGCCGCGAGCAGGTCGTCGGCCGTTAAGTTGCGTGTTTTGTTTTTGCAAGCAAACGTCCCAGTGCCTTTTTTCCTTCTTTAGCCGCCACTGCCATGCTTTCAAAAAGGACAGGTGAGCTTTCCAGCGGGCCGCAGCGACAGGCGCGGTAAATTTCCCACTTCCATGCCTTTGGCGGGTTGCCTCGCAACTTCACGACGACCGAATAGTCGGTCGGGTCAAATTCCTTATAGTGCATGCGGTATAAACGGTGTTGGTCGTTTTAAGTTTCAATCCAACCATGTCCGCTTTTAGCGCATAGCGAACGTTTTAATAGTTGCACCGCACACGTCCGCTATTGGCCCAAAGCAGACATGCCGAAAAACGCAATCGATGTCGCTAATTGGGGGTAAAGCGGACATGGCCACCCACCGTGGCAAATCCTGTTCACGCGAGCCGCGTCACGCCCCGCGCCCAAAATAGACTTAAATTAACCGCGCCTGAGCGCAATTCGCCAACGCTTGCTAACGGGGACACTTGCTCCATTGTCCTCGACGAGCTGCACAATTCCCGCAAAAGTCTTTATCCGCCCGTCAAGAATATCGATTCCCGAGAAAGTTGCGGGCGTCTGTTGCGCTAGAGATTCCCGTGCCCGCCTTGCCGATTCTTCATCGGGCGCAAAAAACATTCTTTCGGTCATATTGAGCCTGGCCCTAAATCATCCCCCGATGTTGAGGTAAGAAACTACCAATTTCGGAATGTTTGGCTGTGACGGCCATCACACCGCGATCAAGTGAGGGCAAGGACATTTTTGGCGCCAAAGCGGACGTTGTCGCGAATTGCCATTTCATGTCCGCTTTACCCGCCGCGCTCAGCACGTCCGCTTTGGGCCAATAGCAAACATCACAGCATGTCTGGTGATGTCCGCACAGCATGTCTGGTGATGTCCGCTATTCGCGTGCAACCGGATGCTCGGAACTGTGATTTGTCGCAGTAGAACTGCAACTTATCGCAGTAGACCCGCGGTCGGACTGGTGGCCATAGTCCCGCCAACTCTCAACAAGCGTTGCGTGCCCATGAGATACGACAAGAGAAACACCATCGTAAGCGCGTTGGGCGCTGTCGGGATCTTAGTCGTTGCGACGGGCGCTTATTTCGCCGGGAGTTCCGCGGGTTTCCCAAAAATCGACCTGGTCGCAGCAGCGGCCAATACCAGCGTCACCGACCTCTCTTCAACTGCAAAATCGCTAAGGCAAATTGCCGACGGACCATTTTTTGCCGAAGGCCTGGAGCTATCCGACGCGCAATTGAGATCTATCACGGTCGAAGTGGCGGGAGAGTACACCTTTCCGATCGAGAAGGAAGCGGTTGGAAGCATCGACTTCAATCAGGAAATGTCAGTGCAGGTCTTCACGCCCTATCAAGGCAGAATCATCGAGACGTTTGCCAAAATCGGAGATGAAGTGGCGGAAGGGGCGACACTGTTCACGATTGACAGCCCGGACCTCCTGCAAGCTTCATCAACATTGATCGCAGCGGCCGGGGTCCTGGAACTGACCACCCGCAACTTGACACGTTCTAAGGCGCTCTATGTGACGCGGGCGATCGCGCAAAGGGATTTAGAGCAAGCAACATCCGACCAACAAACGGCCGAAGGTGCGCTTAAAGCGGCCCGCGACGCCGTTCGTCTGTTCGGCAAAACTGATGCCGAGATTGATCGCACGATTGCTGAGCGGCGGGTTGATCGAATTTTGGTCGTTAAAAGCCCGATCTCGGGCACGGTCACGGCTCGCAATGCCGCGCCCGGACTCTTTGTTCAGCCAGGCAACGCGCCGGCTCCGTACGCAGTCGCCGATATGTCGATCAAGTGGATGATGGCAAACGTCGCTGAGACCGACAGCCCGTATTTTCATTCGGGGCAGCGGGTTAAAGTCAAGGTCATGGCTTTTCCAGAGCGCCTGTTCGAAGGACGTATCTCTACTATTGGGGCAACAGTTGATCCCAATACACATCGCTTATCGGTGCGCTCCGAGATTAAGGATCCGAATTTTGAACTACGGCCAGGAATGTTCGCAACCTTCGTGATCAATATCACCGATCCGGTGCGCGCGACTGCGATTCCGTTAAATAGTGTGGTCCGAGAAGGCGACGGTACGATGACGGTCTGGGTCACCAACGACCGGCGACATTTCCTAAAGCGAACGATCCGGATCGGCCTACAGCGAGACGGGTATGACCAAGTGCTCGAGGGATTGCAACCGGGAGAGCTAATCGTCACCGACAACGCGTTGTTTTTGAGCAATGCGATAGCGAGCTCATCCCGCTGAGAACAAGGGTTCAACAAAACCGCCTGGCGAGAAAGGTAACCAACCCGTGCTAAAGGGTTTGGTCATTTTCGGGTTGAGTCGCCGTCCAATTGTTTTGCTTGGCTTGTTGGCGTTCGCCGCTGCGGGGCTAGTTGCGTTTTCGAAATTAAATATCGAGGCGTATCCGAATCCAGCACCGGTGATCCTAGAAATTACCGCTCAGGCTGCCGGTCTATCTGCCGAGGAAATGGAGCGTTACTACACGATCCCCATGGAGGTTGGTCTCGCCGCCACTCCCGGCGTTGACAATATTCGGTCCACTTCGTTTTACGGCCTCTCTTTCGTTCGTGTGACTTTCAAATACGGGATCGACTATTACTTTGCCGTAACCCAAGCCGAACTCAGTCTGCAGCAAAACGTCAGTCTCCCAAACAACGTGACGGCGCAGATCCAGGGATCGAGCCTTGTCGGCGAAATTTATCGCTACCAACTGATTGGGCCCCCTCATTTCGGCCTAAACAATCTTCGCACGGTGCAGGACTGGGTCCTGCAGCGGCGTTTGTTAACGGTCCCAGGCGTCGTCCAAGTTAACACCTGGGGCGGCACGACGAAGGAGTACGAAGTCGAAGTCGACCTTCACAAGCTCGATGCCTACAACATTACATTGCCGCAGATGTTGAGCGCCATCGGCAACGCCAACATCAATGTTGGTGGCCGCACGATCAACATCGGCCAGCAGTCGGCCAATATCCGCGGCATAGGCCTGATCGACAGCGGCGGATCTGCGGATCTCACCCAAGGCTGGCGGGTGAATGACATCGAGAATATCGTTCTCACGCAATCAAACGGCGTTCCGGTACAGGTGAAGAATGTAGCAAATGTTTATGTCGGCAATCTTCCAAGGCTCGGCAAGGCCGGACGCGACCACGAGGACGATGTAGTCGCCGCCATCGTAGTTATGAATCGGACGTTACATACGAATGATGTTGCCGCACGCATCGAGGCGGAAGTCGAAAAAATAAACAGTGATGGGACCCTACCCCCCGGCGTGAAGATCATGCCCTTCTATGACCGAACATCGCTTGTGTCGGTCACCACGCACACGGTCCTGCACAACCTTGTCTTGGGCTGCTTGCTTGTCTTTCTGATCCAGTGGATCTTTCTTGGCGACCTACGGAGCGCCATCATCGTCGGAGTAAATATTCCTTTCGCGCTTTTCTTTAGCACGATCGTTCTGGTGCTGATGGGAGAGGATGCAAATCTTTTGTCGCTTGGGGCGATCGATTTCGGCATCATTGTAGACTCGGCAGTGATCCTAGTCGAAAATATTTTTCGGAATTTCCAGGCGGGACCGCAAGCAAAACAGCAACTATTAGATGATCTAAAAGAGGGCAAGTGGGGTCCGGATCCTACTCAGTCGACACGATCGTCGGGTCGGTCGATCTGGACGGACCGGCTCCGCCTGGTGCTCATTAGCTCGCTGCAAGTCGACAAAGCGGTATTCTTCTCCGCTACGATCATCGTGGCAGCGTTCGTCCCGCTGTTCACCATGCAGGGTGTTGAAGGCCAGATATTCAATCCTATGGCCAGGACTTATGGCTATGCGTTGGTCGGAGCGCTGATCGCGACGTTCACGATCACACCGGTCTTGGCGTCGTTGCTTCTCCCCCAACGTGTCACGGAAGCCGAGACCATTGTGGTGCGGGCGTTACGTTCGATCTATAAGCCGATCCTGCGTTGGTCGCTTGCCAATCGAAAGATCGTTGTCGCGTTTGGGCTCATGTTTTTAGCGGCCGTCGGGCTCCTAATCCCGCGGCTTGGTAGCGAATTTCTGCCGGCCCTCGAGGAAGGCAACCTCTGGATCCGCGCATCGATGCCGCCGACCATATCGTTGGAAGCCGGCATACCAGCCGTGAAAAAAATTCGCGAAATTCTACTGAGTCACCCGGAAGTCATCACAGTAGTTTCGCAACACGGCCGGCCGGACAATGGCAGTGACGCCGCTGGGTTCTTCAACGCTGAGTTCTTCGTGCCACTAACGCCGTTCGAACAGTGGCGATCGGGAATGACCAAAGAAAAACTGGTCGAGGAGTTGCAGTCAGAGTTCCAAAAGGAATTCATCGGAATTGGGTTCAACTTCTCACAATACATTCAGGACAACATCGAAGAGGGGCTATCGGGCGTGAAGGGCGCCAACTCTGTCAAAATCATCGGTCCGAATTTGGTGACTCTGGAACAGCTCGCTACGCAGGTCATGCGCGAAATGGATCAGGTCAAGGGAGTAGCTGACCTCGGAATTTTTCGAGTCCTCGGGCAGCCCAATCTGAACATCAAGGTCGACCGTGACCGAGCGGCCCGCTATGGACTCAATTCAGGAGACGTCAATAGCGTCGTACAGGCAGCGCTAGGTGGCACAGTGGCGACTACGTTGTTGGAAGCGGACCGACAATTCAGCGTGACTGTACGCGTCGCATCCGAATACCGCGACAGCATAGAATCGGTGCGCAAGATCAAAGTCGGTATTGCGGCTGCTAATGGCAGCAATGCCTACGTTCCGTTGAGTGAACTCGCCGATATCAGGCTCGATACCGGTGCGTCTTATATTTTTCATGAGCGCAATCAGCGGTTCATCCCGATCAAGTTCAGCGTGCGCGGCCGTGATCTCGGGGGCACCGTTGCCGAAGCGCAGAAACGAATCGCCAAAAATGTGATGTTGCCGAGTGGCTATCGGATTGAATGGGCTGGTGAGTTCGAGGAGCTGCAGCTTGCCAAACAGCGCCTCGCCGTGATCGTGCCGATCAGCCTTGGTTTGATCCTCGTTCTCCTTTACAGCCTTTTTAATTCGCTGCGCGACAGTCTGATGGCGTTGGTCGGCATTCCATTCGCAATCGCGGGCGGCGTGTTCGCTCTGTACGTTTCAGGACTAGACTTTAGCATTTCGGCTGCGGTCGGATTTGTTTCGCTGTTCGGCGTGTCGGTGATGAATGGTATCCTCATCATCACTTACTACAATCAAGTCAGGACGAACGGCATGGGCGCAACTGAAGCGATGTTCCATGCTGCCGAACAGCGTATGCGGCCGATGCTGATGACCGCGATGTCGGCGTGCATCGGGTTGGTACCTGCTGCGATATCGAGCGGCATTGGAGCTCAGGTGCAACGTCCGCTGGCAACGGTCGTCGTCGGTGGCATGCTCATTGGCCCGATCATGTTGCTCGTGGTTGTGCCCGCGCTGCAGATGATGTTTTTAGGGAGCGTAGCTGATCGTAACCCGGGGCGTGACGCGGAACAGGATCTGGCCTCGACATGACGAGGAGGTCGGGCCGTAGGCCTATAGTTAAACGAAAGATACGAACAGACATGTTGGTCTTTTTGCTCTTTTTGCATTGGAAACCCTGGCGTACACCATGTGCGGTGTTTGTGCTCTTTTTGCTGGCGGCGAATGTCAGCTTTGCCCAACGAGCCGATAAGACGTCTGGCTTAATTGTTTCAGGTGGTCCACCGCGTGCCGCAATGAACATCCACCCAACAAATAGCGGACCCGCCAGTCGTGTCTCCCCGAACTCGGCTCCATCCAACGCTGTTACGAGCGCCAGCCCTTCGGTCGCTACCCCCCGAGCCGCGAAACTCGGTGCCGGCATCAACGGAACAGGGATTGGCCGACCCGGTTCTGGTCCTGGCCGCATTGGTGGCGCCGCCACGGACGCTCCGGCAATCAATGGGACGAGCGTCCGACGCCTGCGCTGAACCCGGCAGTTGAACGTCGGCCAATGCTCGTTGGTACTAGTCAGGGCTCGATCAACCGCCCAGTCACCGCCCTAATGGCGGCTTGAACCCGCGTTGTCGCCCCAAGCTTGATGCGGGCATTGTCGATGTGAAAGTCAACTGTCCGTTTACTCAAGTTAAGAATCTGCGCAATTTCTGCCGATGTCTTGCCGCGTGCCGCCCAGGTCAACGTTTCGATCTCGCGTTCATTGAGGTCCACAAGTTTGGGCCATATTTTCGTGCGGGCGATCCGCGCCAAGCGAGCGGTGATTATCGCGTGGAGCACATCGAAATCGACTGGTTTGGTTACATAATCGTCGGCACCAAGCTCTCGGCCCTTGAGCTCATTGTCGCGGTCAGTGAGCGCGGTCAGGAATATAAAGGGCATGTCCCCGAAGCGGGGCGCGATCGCGGTCAATCGTTCTAGCACCTCGAAGCCGGACATCACGGGCATGCTGACATCGCAGAGCACGAGGTCAGGCTTAGCGCGCAGGATCGCCGCAAAGCCCTCTTGACCATTATGCGTGACTATAACCTCAAAACCTCGATCGACGAGTTCCTCGGCGATCAATGCCGCAGTCTCGCGATTGTCTTCAATACAAAGGATTTTTTGACGAGGTTCTGGCATTGGTGATGAGAGCTAGTATGTCTGAAAACAATGCGATGCTTGGGCTTAGTTTCGGGCCCGCCCTGTCCGCTTCTACAAGCTTAGCTTACCGCCTTTTCGGATGAACTGTGATAAATCACAGTCCCCACCGAAGGCGACACGCATTATGCTCAAAAATCATGCTTGGATACCTTTTCTGGCAATCTGACAGCAGGTCGTTATGAAGCGACGGCGCTCGATCCGATTCCGCCTGTCCGCGATCTTTTTTTTCTTTTTCTTGTTGGTGATTGTTCTTGGCTTTTTCAGCATCGGACGCCTCAGCGATGTCAATAGCGTGTCCTTGGACATCCGCGATCGTTGGCTGCAAAACACACGCGTTCTCGGCGATCTCAACAATTTTACCTCTGATTTCCGCGCCGCCGAGGGTCGCCATCTCCTCTCGTCAACCGCTTCCGAGGTTGCCGCAAGCGAGATGGAGATGCAGGAGCTCGACCAATCCATTTCGCAAGCTCGGACTAGCTACGAGCAAATTCATCATGCTGCCGCCGAAGGCGATCTCTACAATCTATTCAAAACCGCGTGGATAAAATACCGGGACATCGTCAACCACGTATTGGAGCTTTCATCCACGAACCATCAAACGGAGGCAGTCAGTCTTTATATGACAGCCTCGCAGTCAGCCTATAATGCGGCAAGCGATGCGCTTGGACGGCTCACGGAGAAGAATGTCACTGAAACGGCAGAGGCTAGTAGCCGCGCCGATTTGGCTTATCAAGAAGGCCGATGGCTAATCAGTGTTGCGATGTTGGTCGCGGGCGTGATGGTGGCGGGCGCACTATTGTATGTCGGACTCTCAATATCAGGGCCCCTTCTCCACCTTGCTAACGGCATGCACCGTCTCGCGGAAAACGACACGAACATTGATGTGCAGGGCGCGGAACGTCGCGATGAGATCGGTGCGATGGCGCGCGCCATGGTCGTGTTTCGCCAAAATGCGATCGAGCTCATGATCACTCAACGTAGGCTAGCCGAGCAGGCGTCGGTGTTGGAAGAACAGCTCGCAAACGAGCAACATCTGACGCAGCTGCAGCGCAATTTCGTATCGATGGCATCGCACGAATTTCGCACTCCGTTGACTATCATCGATGGCCACGCCCAACGCTTGATAAGGATAAATGATCGTCCGCAAATCAATGACATCGCGGAACGTGCCAGCAGTATTCGAGCGGCCGTCATGCGGATGACGAACTTGATCGAAACGCTTCTAAATTCGTCGCGCCTGCTCGATGGCGGTGCTGACCTCCACTTTCACCCAACAGCGGTTGATATGGCAGCATTGCTGCACGAGGTCTGCCAGTTGCATCGGGAAATAGCACCGGAAGCACAGATTTCCGAAGACTTTGGGGCGATTCCGTCGCAAATCATCGGCGACCCGAAATTACTTTTTCAACTATTCAGCAATCTCGTTTCCAACGCTATAAAATATTCACCGGATGGCGGCGAAATCAATGTGAGTACCTGGATCGATTCTGGGCAAATTGCGGTTGCCGTCAAAGATCGTGGGATTGGAATTCCAGAAAAAGACCGCGAACGATTGTTCCAACGGTATCAGCGCGGCAGTAATGTGTCTGGAATAGTCGGAACAGGTGTTGGCCTCTATCTCGTCAAAATGGTGATCGATCTGCATTGCGGTGAGATCACGACTGAGACCAGAGAAGGTGAAGGTTCGACGTTTGTTGTCCGGTTGCCGTGCAGTCCTCCATTGCAGAATGATGACCTTTCGCCGGCCGTTTCGAGATCTGCATCCAACAAATTAGCTCGAGATTGTGCAACTGACGTGTTGTAAATTTGCCGACGTTGTCGCCACTGGCGCCGCGAGAGTATTCGCGACAATCACAGACCAAACTAGGGTATTTTTTTGCTGATCTCAGCGTGACAGGATTTCGCGACACAAAACCGGCGAACGGTGAAATCGCTACGGGTTTCATTTATAACTCATCAGAGTTTTATGGGCGACACAAGGCGCGCAACAGCGTTTTGTAGTTTCGCTGGCATTCTCCGTTCGTCTTGCACGGTAGCAAGAGCCAATGCCGGCTCTGTAATTTTCACAATCCCATGACGCTATTAATATGAGAGCATTTTCACAAATATGTAATTTCGTCATAACATCTTGTATTCTTCGTTTCATATTCCCCCACATGCAAGCATGTCTTTTCTTTCGCGTGTTGTGAATGCGTCGCATATGGTGTCTTACTAACGGGCGCAAGCCGCCGAAGCATTAAAGTTTGGCAAGGTTGTTTTGAGTGCGCACAAAGTCGCGATAGTGGGCACGCCGATGTTCCAGTTCGCCGTGCCGCATCCTACGTCGACCGCGTTCTGCGCGGGGAAAAACCCGGCGATCGGCCATTTCAGCAGCCGACGAAATACCAATTCACGATCAACCTCCACACCGCCAAGTCTCTCGGCACTCAACGTCCCCAACACGCTAATCGGGCACGCGGACGAGGTCATCGAATAAGATCACGCGATGTCCGCTATTGGCCCAAAGCGGGCATGGGTGTCGCAGCTGTAGCGCGATGTTTCAGATTTCCCTAAGATTGAATGATGAAACGCGGGAGGCGACGTGAAACGGCGCGGCAAAACAAAGGGTCGACCCATCAAGGGCCTACGCCGTAACACTGCCCGGAAAGCTCGTCGAGCGCGAAACGCGGATACGTCACCAGCGGAGCTGCGGGAACAACTCGACCAGCGCACGCGTGAGCGTAACGAAGCATTGGAGCAGCAGGCCGCCACATCGAAGGTGCTACAAGTTATTAGTAGCTCCTCGGGGGATCTTGAACCGGTCTTTGCTACCATGCTCGCGGAAGCCGTGCGCATCTGCGGCGCCAATTTCGGCAACATTTATCGCTGGGACGGCGACGCCTTACATCTCACAGCTACCCATGATACTCCAGCCGCTTTCGCTGATTTGCGTCGGCGTCTGCCGATCCGCAGCGCATCAACGCCCGCTGGGCACATGGTGGCGACAAAAAAGACGGTTCACGTTGCTGATTTGGCTGCAGAACCGATTTACACTCGACACCGCGAACCCGGTGTCGTTGCGGCTGTCGAACTTGCAGGCGTGCGAACATTGCTAATCGTGCCGATTTTGAAAGATGACGAGTTGATCGGCGCGTTTACATTGTTTCGCCAAAAAGAAGTTCGTCGATTTAACGACAGGCAGATCGCCCTTGTGGAGACTTTCGCCGATCAGGCAGTTATCGCAATCGAGAATACCCGCCTCCTCAACGAACTACGGCAGCGCACCAGCGATCTGAGTGAGTCACTGGAGGCGCTGCGGGACCTCAATGACACCCTGGGACAACGCGTCGAGGCTGAGACGCGGGAACGACTCCATATCTGGAACGTCTCACAGGACTTGCTGGTCGTAGCCGATTTCGAGGGCAAATACCTCAGCGTTAACCCCGCCTGGACCGCGACACTTGGCTGGTCGGAGGCGGATTTGCTCGGCAAGACTTCCCGATGGCTGCTACATCCGGACGATGTGGAAAAAACGCGCGTCGAGATCAGTCGTCTTGCCGCAGGCCAAAAGACGGTGCGTTTTGAGAGTCGCCTGCGGGATAGGCACGGGTCATATCATTGGTTCTCCTGGAAAACCGCCCCGGATCGCGGGCGACTCTACGGCTTGGGGCGGGAAATCACGGAACTCAAGGATGCTGAACATAAATTGCGTGAAGCTCAGCGGGAGCTGGCACAAGCTGCCCGGCACACGACACTTGCAGCAATGTCGGCGGCAATCGCGCACGAAATCAAACAGCCGTTGGGCGCGATTGTAGCGAACGCCAATGCGGGCCTGCGCTGGTTGGCTAGGACGCCGCCAAGTCTGGACGAAGCACTAGGGACCCTTAAAGATATTGCGATTGCTGGCCATCGAGCGAGCGACGTAGTTCAGTCGGTCCGGGCAATGTTCAGCCGAGCCGATCAAATCGATGTCGCACTTGATGTGAACGACCTCATTCGCGAGACCATCGCGCTAGTACGTGACGATCTGGAGGCGGCCTCGGTCAGCGTCGAGCTTGAACTGGCCCCACAAGTGCCATTGATCTCCGGACACCGAGGCCAATTGCAGCAACTCATCTTGAACCTCATTACCAACGCTGCTGAGGCCATGCGTGCCGTCACCGAACGAGCATTGCGAATTGCATCAAAGCCATTCAATTCTAACGGCCTTGAGGTTAGCGTCGAAGACTCTGGCACAGGCGTACAGCAAAAAGACATCGACCGTATCTTTGATGCGTTCTACACGACAAAGGCTAATGGCATGGGGATGGGGTTGGCAATTTGCCGGTTGGTCGTTGAAGCTCATGGCGGAACGTTGTCGGTATCCCCAGTCGCTCCGCATGGCGCCGCATTCCGCATCACTTTGCCGGGTGCCAGATGACGCGAGGAAGTTGAAGCAAACACCCCGAAGTTTCTCGACCTTTCACCGACAAGCAGATGGAGCGGGCACGAAAGTTCCTGCGTCATTTTCCTGAACGCCTGCAGTCGTCCCGATGTCCGCTTTTGGCCCTTAGCGGACATTGCCTCTTGCACTGCACACGTCGGCTTTCGGGGGTAAAGCAGACATGACCGTTTGCGGGGGGGGGCCGCTTTCGCGGTCGCTATCCGGTTAGAGCGGACATTCCTTTTTGCGGCGCATATGTCCGCTTTTGACCCAAAGCGGACACCGTAATCTAACCTCTACCACCAGAAAAATTTTTAAGCTCGTCACTGGTTCTACAAGCATGTGTCATCGGCTCTGTCTAAACGTTTGATCTAGCCCGGGTTGGCCTGCGTCGGCCGTTTCTGTTTCTTGGTGCGACCTCTCTGCATGGGCACCATCATCCCGCTGAGTAAAATTTCAATAAACAAACAGTGCTCTGTGAACGGCATCACACCGGCCACCGTCATTGGTTACTTACGGTTCCAAACGTCCAGGCTCGAAGAGTCAGCACACACAGATGGAGCCACCAATGGCGAACATCACTGGCCTAGCCAAAAGCTCAACCGATCTAAGCGACCGGAGTTGGTCTGTCACGAATCCCTCTGATCGGATTGCCATAGCGCTTTTCTCTGCGGTCGGTTTGCTGGCACTAACCTACGCTTCCGTACATTTTCCGATGTCAGATCAGGTAGCCGTGCTCCTGTCTCAAGCTCCTTAAGGGTTTGGCCGAGCGGCGTGCGCCGAACCGTCGCGCGGCTTCGCTAGCATCCGTAGTCAGGCAGAGCCGCTCGCAATACGAGGGGATTGTCATGGTCATGGCTGAACGGAAATCAATCGAGAAGTCCGAACGCACGGAAACCAAACCCGACGAGAAGCCAGGTTTGTTTGAAGTGTCTTTTGCTGATCTCTGGCGAACCGCCCAACACCGTCGGTCCGCATACATCGGCTCCTGGATTGCTCGGATCTTTTGGCAATCGCGTCCTTGGACCAAATCCTCCGACGATGTCAGGGCGGTCCCTCCGCTAAGGCACATTAACTCACCGTAGTAGCGAGACCGGGGGCAAAAGTGAGCGCCGTCACGCTGATCTCGTTGGGGCTAGCGGCCGGAGCGGGCGCAGGATTACTCGCGGGGTTGATCGGGATCGGAGGTGGCATTGTCGTCGTTCCTGTCATTTTTTACGGGCTTGTCGACAGCGGCGTTTCTAAAGACCAAGCGGTTCATATTGCGGTCGCAACCTCTCTAGCGGCGATCCTGCCAGCGTCGCTCGTTTCATTTCTCGGTCACCGCCGTGCTGGAAACACCGATGTCAGATTTATACGCGATTGGGGACCGGGGATCGCTGTCGGCGTGATAACGGCGCAATTAGCTGCACCACATGTGCGCGGCAGCCTAATGACGGCGGTTTTCGGCTTGCTGTGCCTCATTTTCGCAATTCGATTTTATTTTCCGAAACACTTCAAACCGATGGCCGAGCAGCCGCCAGGCGGTTTGTTTCGTCATCTCGCCAGCATTGGTATCGGCGTTTCCTCCGGCTTCGCTGGGATCGGTGGCGGCATCCTCACTAACATCATCATGATGCTGATGGGGCTGCCAATTCATAAGAGCATTGGCCGCGCGGCTGCGGCTGGGGTGGCAGTCAGCGTCCCGGCGACGGTTGCTGCGGCTTTGGCGTCCCACTCGCAGCATGCGATGCAGCTCGGCAGCATCGACCTGACAATATGGGCTTGCATCGCACCGGCTCAGTCAGTTGCGGCGTGGTTCGGGGCGCGATTAGCGACACGCATCAGTGCAGAACATCTAAATCGACTTTTCGCCACCGCGCTGGGAGCTACCGGGCTTACTATGTTGTATTCGAGCATTTCTTAAACGGCGGGCGGCTATTGCCCAAATCGATTAGCGTCCATGTCCGCTATTGGCCCAAAGCAGACATGCTGAAAAACGCAATCGATGTCGCTATTGGGGTTAAGCGGACATGCCTTCTCGCACTTTACATGTCTGCTTTTGACCCATAGCGGACATAGCGCGAATTTTTTCCAGTGCTATACTTCGTTTCGTCCTACGCTTTGTGCCGGTGGACGGCCATGCAGCGACGGGAGTTTATCACTCTTATTGGTAGTGTTGCGGTGACGTGGCCGCTTGCGGCGCTCGCGCAACAGGGCGAGCAGATGCGGCGGATCGGTGTCCTCATGAACCGGTCGGAGAGTGATCCAGAAGGTCAGGCTCGCATCGCGGCATTCAGGCAGGCTTTCGAACAATTGGGCTGGAAGGAAGGGGGCAATATACGCATCGATATTCGCTGGGGCGAGGACAAGATGGACCTCGAACGCAAATACGCGGCGGAACTAGTCGCGCTCGCGCCGGAGGTCGTCCTTGCCAGCGGCACCATGGGCGTGACGGCGATGCAAGCTCTTAGTCATACCTTACCGATTGTATTCGCGGCGGTCGCTGATCCGGTCGGTGCCGGATTCGTCGAGTCCATGGTACGGCCGGGCGGCAACGCGACTGGCTTCATGATTTATGAATACAGTCTGGGTGGGAAGTTTCTTCAACTCCTCAGGGAGATTGCACCGAACCTGACGCGGGTCGCTGTACTCCGCGATCCGAACAATCCGGCCTTGCTCGCCACGTTCGGCGCCGTACGGGGTGCAGCTCAGCTGCTCGGCGTGGAGGTGACTGTTGTCGACACGCGCGATGCCGGTGAGATCGAGCGTGGCGTCGCGGCTTTCGCCCGCTCGGCGAACGGTGGCCTGATCGTAATGCCCGGTGCGAGGGCATCGGTTTATGGCGATTTGATTATCGCGCTTGCAGCGCGCTACAAGCTGCCCGCGATCTATCCTTTCCGTTACAACGTGACCGGCGGTGGCCTGATTTACTACGGGGCTGATTATGTCGAACAGTTCCGGCCGGCAGCCGGCTATGTCGACCGTATTCTCAAGGGCGAGAGGCCTGCCGATCTTCCGGTTCAGGCGCCGACGAAATACGAGTTGGTGATCAACCTCAAGACTGCAAAGGCGCTTGGCCTTAAGGTGCCAGACACGCTAATCGGACGCGCCGACGAGGTGATCGAATAACAATCGTTTTTGCTGCGATGCATGAGTCCGCTTTTGGCCCAAAGCGGACATAAGCTTGTGCACTGCACATGTCCGCTTTCGGGGGTAAAGCGGACATCAC
>Ga0182040_10000269_pt1 | contig 23009 bp, 18 predicted proteins | sample flu12Cox44000176_FD_125973 | JGI IMG/M metagenome (GOLD analysis project Ga0182040, IMG submission 125973) | Lab enrichment of tropical soil microbial communities from Luquillo Experimental Forest, Puerto Rico - flux8day.12C.oxic.44.000.176 | ecosystem: Environmental > Terrestrial > Soil >... | reverse complement strand
GGATAATCCGACTTGTCCTAGCGTACTAATACGCTAGGATATTAGACCAAAAAAAGAGAACCCGCAAGATTGCCCACTCCTATGTCGCGCGCCCCCCCCGACCTTCCGGGCGGTGGGTGGGCTCGCAGAGCCCACTCCTGGGGCGTCCGTCATACATGATCGCTTGGAAACTTGTCTTGAGTGCCCGTGATGACTCTTAGTCGGCCTGATAAACCCCAGAATGCTGCATTTCGTTGGGTCCATCTGAGGGGCAATCTACACCGCTCGCAGTCCAAACTAACTGCAACGTCCCGAACGGCTTACGTCTGAATCAATCTGCCTCCAGAGTCTGGGGTCCTACCAATTGGACGACCTCCAAGTTGAAAACAGGGCACTTAGATTACAGCATGGCTGCATCGGTAGGTCAAATGGGTCAATCTGAACAAAATTTCGAACACGATCGAGCTCTTTCTCGATGCACTCGGGACGAAGATGTGTGTAGCGTTTTATCATCTCCTCCGAGTCGTGTTCGATCTGGTCCTTGAACGTCCTTCGATACCTGTCTCTCCCGAAAATCACGATCGACTTCAAAATCGGGCCCGTAACAATGATACAGGAGTCAAGTTCGCGCATTGGCAGAATGTGGGCGGGGCACAAGAATAGGGCAGCGGCGAGAATTGCGAAGGATATCGAGGTGTGACAACTGCCCAAGTGTATTCCATATGCGGGAGTTGCTTCCCTAGCGCTTTTGTTCTATAAGGTACATCCAGTTAAGCTTCAGGTCGAAACCGGCTTACACATGTTGTGGCCAATTGCCGGTTTACATTGCGCGAAGCACGTTCGCCATGCAAGCCACCGCATCCTTTCTTGTGTATCGACGGAGCCTTCTTCGAGCGTTGTTGACTGTTTTGATGTGGCTTCTCGCCAGCTGCGTCAATCTCGACGATGTTGCGCAACTCCGTAAATTAGCCGATAGGGCGCGGCAGACGCTTCCCGCTGTCGTTGCCGATATCACTGCCTCCTGTCAGCGGCGCAATATGTTCCTCAATGACATTCCGGCTGAGGAGCGGCCCCCATCTTTGCAACCGGAAGACTGCAAACCATATCAAGACGTCGCCGACCGTCTCACCAAAGATCAGAACGTGCTGATCGCGTACTTCGACGCGCTGGGTGCGCTGGCGTCGAATACGCCGCTGTCCTACTCCAAGACCATAGACACAAGTGTAGCCACCATCGCGAAGCTGCCCGATCTCAGCAAGAACACCATTGTCGCAAGCACCGCGGCGCAAAAGATCGCAGGCGTTTTGGCGGATGTCGCGACTCGATCCTATCGCGAGCGTAAGGTCAATTCCATCATTGAAAAGACCGATGAGGCCGTGCAGCAACTGACGACTGCTCTGAAGAACGTAGTCACGACCGATTATATGGGAATTGTGTCTAACGAAGCGGATTCCGTCGACGCCTATTACAAATCGCCGATGGCTGCGGCGCGCGGGTCGGAGCGCCTGGCCCTAATCACCGTGCAACGTCAGTATCACGGCGACACGGCTGGTCTAGAGACGCGAAGGGCCGTGGCTGTCGCTTACGGACAAGTAATGGACGGCTTGGCTTCCCTACACGGGAAACTAAAAAAGGAGGTGGAAAAGAAGGCAAGCTTCCGCCAGATAGCGCAAGAAATTGGGCCGGATATTTCGGACTTGAAAGATGCGATTTCGCAGCTTCAGGCAGGGCTAAAGTAAATTATGCCAAAATTGTCAGAAGACCAGCTTACTTCCATCGCCCAGCAGTTCCATGATCTCTCTGTTTCGATCAGTCAATTTCGGCTTGATCGAATCCATGACGGGGCCCCGCTCAGCGATCCCGGCATTGTTCAATTATTGGGATTGCAGTGGAGCCTGTTGAATACTTCATCGTCCTTCTATATTCAGGCAGCGCAGGTGACGCTGGCCGATGGCGATTCCGCTGTAAGCCAGATCACAGCCGCAACAAACGACGCGAATGCTGCGATCGAGAAACTCAAGGTGATCGATAAGGTTATAAGCATCGGGTCGGCCGCAGGAGCATTAGCTGCAGCGATTATGACCGGTGACATGGATCAAATCGCGGCCGGCGTAAAGGGTGTCTACACGGCAGTCAAACGTTAAACGGAGGAGAAAACCGGATTCACCAGGAATACAAAACGTAGGCGATTTACACGCATCTTGGTGATTTTAAAGTCGGCTAGACTTTTGGCGAGCGACAGCCCGTGATGACTCTCAGTCGGCCTGATAAACCCCAGAGTGCTGCTGCTCTTCGTTGGGTCAATCTCAGGGGCAATCTACGGCGCTCGCGGTCCAACTAACTGCAACGTCCCGAACGGTTTAAGTTTGAAGCAGTCTGACTCCAGAGTCTGGAGTCCTGCCAATTGGACGACCTCCAGCTGGCTGAAACAGACAGTATTCACATCATGCCACGGCTAGAAGTCTTCGGTCAAAAAGCCAAACACATCTTTAACTTTTGCATGAGGCACTTGGGGAAGTCTATCCATCCGTGCGGGGTAAGTCCTTACCGGCACTGTTTAGCTCACAGCCAACGTTTTTCCGAATCAACAAGAGACGTGGAACCGCAGGCCTTTTCGTCCAAATCCCCTTGCTATCCGAGGCCACTCCATTCTATGGTTTGGTTGCCAGGAAGGGATTTCTGGTCCGGACGCTACCGTAAAATCGGCCATTTTCAAAATCTTCGGAGCCAATCTCGTCCAGTCCATAGTGTTCTGCGTAGGCCCATAAAGTGGGCATCAAACCAAGACCAATTGATATGCCCCGCACCGCGCAATGCCATTCGAAACACTGCCGCGTTCGGGTACAGGACGGTAAACTGAGTTATGAGGCCGAGTCAAATCGTGGCTTTCCTTCTCCGGCAATCGGCACCATCCGCCCATTGCGGACCGCATATTCGATGGGGCCCCATCGGATATGGTTCGAACCGAAGCTCGCCAGCCAAACCACAAAGTAAATGGCGTCGCGAACCGGCACGAGCCAGAGATTTCGCCGCAAAACCTGGTCTCCAACGCCCCATACTCCAACTGTCCAGGCCATAGCAGAACGCAGGACCAGGTACGCAGCGAGATAGGTGGCAGCGATCCACCCCGCCGGCGCAAGCAGTGCCGCAAGGATCGTCCAGGGCAGTCCTTGCGTGACGAGCAGCCCCAGGTAGGAAAGTGGCCGACACAGCCTTACCGTGCGGGCCCAGCGCAATTGATGCTCCCAAAAACCGCGGAGCGTCTGCGCCGTGTACATGGTCCAAACCGGTTCCCGCGAAAGGACGATTTCTCCGCCGGCCTTGGCGAGCTTGTAGCCGAATTCGTAATCGTCCGCCAGGGCATCGACCAGCGCTTCGAACCCTCCCATTCTTCGGACCCATTCTTTGGTGGTGGCAATGGAGGCTCCCAGTGCAAAGCGGATTCCTTCCTTCCATCGCGCCATCAGCACACCAGCGAAAAAATCGCTGGCCGCGCCGATAGCTTCGAGTTTTGCGCCGAGATTTTCCTGGGCCATCGCGCGGTAGAACGATGTGACCGCGGCGATCTTCTTCTCACCGAGCGGCGCAACCACTTCGCGAAGATAGCCTAGCCCGACGCGCACGTCGCCGTCGGTCAGCACAAGCACGTCGTGTTGAGCTTCCCGTGCCAGCATCACTAGCTTGTTTACTTTGCGGTTCGCACCCAGGTCCTCTGCGCTGATGAACAATCGAATTTGTCTTTGAGGAAATTCCGCAATGATTTGCCGAATCACCGGCAAGGCCGGATCGCTCTCATCATTGACGGCAAACAGGATTTCGTATTCCGGATAATCCTGTTTGCAGAAACTTGTGAAGTTTTCGTAGGAACCGAAGTCCACGCCGCGCACGGGCTTGAGCAGGCTTGCGGGCGGACTGTACTCTGCACGTGTTTCTTCCCGTCGCGGGCTGAAAAACCGCAAAGCTGCCAGGATCGCCAGAAGGTAGTAAACCAGCGGAAAAGCCGCAAGCAGCAGCAGGACATCGCGCCAGAGAGGGTAGTGCCAGATCACGAGAGCCGGCCCGCTATCATCATAGAGATTCTCTGAAGGATTTGCGTCAGCCCGCTGCAACCAGCGCGACGCCTATGCAGACCAAGATGACTCCGGCCCACCTTGCGATGCTTACGTCTTCCCCAAGAATGAATTTTGCCCCAAGCGTTCCGGCGACATAGCTGAGCGCGGACGCTGGAATCACCAGGCTTATCGGCGCCCAAGACAACAAAAGAAGGAGGGCATAGAACGACAGCGCCATCAGCGGAACGCCGGTCCAAAACCAGCCGTTGCCCACCGCCCGTCTGAGAAACTGCAGCACCGCAGCCGGGCGCAACCGCGCCGGCTCGCCAACCGACTTCATCCCGTGGGTGATGGCGATCTCGCCGCCGGTGCTGCCCAGGATCAGCACCGCAAGTCCCACGATGACATGAACGTACATCAGGCAGCTACCTCACTGGGCACTTCGGTGGTTCGAGGCTTTGTTTGTCCGACCAGCAGGACGCCCACGCAAATCAGGGCCACGCCGATCCATCGCCGCGGCGAAACGGATTCGTGGAGGTAAACGACTGCCAGGAAAGTAAGCGCAGCGTACCCAAATGCGCCGGCCGGCATGACGTAGCTATAATCGGCCCAACTCAGCACGGTCATGTAACTGACCATAAATCCGATAAGAAAAAAGATTGCCAGCCAAATGGTCGTACTCGTGACGATTAATCGGAAAGCCTGGGAGATTCCGTGCGCCGTCAATTCCACTGCGCCAATCTGCGCCATGCCGTACTTGAGCAACAAGTCTCCGGCATTTGCGCACACGACCATGGCCAAGATCATGGCCAGCGTCTTGATCCGCAGCCTTTTCGCGCTTGCCATTTTGTAAAGCTAGTCGTTTCCGGAAGCCGAACTTGCTCCGGGGACGGAAACCATGGGCTTGTTGTAATCTTCGCCGCCCTTGCGCGCCCATTTCAGGCGCTCCGCGCGCAGCTTCAAAAACTCCGTAGCTTCCGCGTAGAGCCGCTTGCGCTCGTGGCTGTCCCACAATGCGTCTTTGACGATGCGCCAGACAACTCTGGGCCGGAAGTAATACTCATCATAGAAGCGGTTCACGCCGTCCATCATCTGGGCTTTCGAAAGATGCGGGTACTCGATGTGCGGAAGCTGGTGGCCGCTGGAATCTGCCAGGGCTTCGACTTTGAGGAATCCCTGGGCCGCCATGGAGTCGTGCAGTTCGGTTCCCGGCATGGCATGAGCCAGGGAAACCTGAATCGTCTCGCAGTCCAGTTCTTTGGCAAAGTCGATGGTTTTTTGGATCGTCTCCTTGGTCTCGCCGGGCAGGCCGATGATGAAGTCGCCATGCACCTTGATGCCGTATTTGCGACAATGCTTGCGGAAGTTGCGCGCCATCTCCACCGTCGCGCCCTTCTTGATGTTCTTTAGGATTTGCGCGTCACCGGATTCGAATCCCACAATGAACAGCCGAGCGCCCGACTCGGCCATCGCCTTGACCGTTTCTTCATCACTATGCACGCGCGCCGTGGACGACCAGCGGAACTTCAGCGGCTTGAGCTTGGCCGAGAGGTCCAAAACGCGGTCCTTGCGTATGTTGAACGTGTCGTCGTCAAAGAAAATCTCTTTCATTTGGGGGAAGTATTCAAGCGCTTGCTTGACTTCCCGTGCCACGTTGTCGGTCGAGCGAGTCCGCCAGGCGTGCCCGGAAAGGGTTTGCGGCCACATGCAGAAGGTACAAAGCGCCGGACATCCCCGGGTGGTATAGAAGGAAATAAAGGGATGCAACAGGAAAGGGACGTTATAGCGCTCGATTTCCAGATCGCGCTTGTAGATGTCCGAAGCGAACGGCAGGGCGTCGAGCTCCTCGGTGTGGAGCTGCGGCCGCTCCGGGTTGTGCACGATCTTGCCGTGCTTACGGTAGCTCACGCCAAGAATCTCGCCGGGCGGGCGCCCGTGGGCGTACTCGGTCACCGAGTAATCGAATTCCCCGCGCGTGACGAAGTCGATGTCCTCGCTGGCGTTCAGCGTCTCGTCGGGCTTGATGTGTCCGTGGGGCCCGACAAAGGCGATCTTCATGCCGGGATTGGCTTCTTTGATCTTGCGAATGAGCTTCAGATCGCTTTGCAGACCCACTGTCGAGGTGAACAGAACCAGGAACTCGTAGTCCTTGCAGATTTCCACCGTCTGCTGCCAGTTCACCTTGTGCGGCGAAGCGTCCAGCAACCGGCTCCCGGGGATCATACCCGCGGGGTAAGTCAGCCAAACGGGATACCAATAAGATTCAATCTCCCGCGTCGCAGGCCACCGCGAGCTGGCGCCGCCGTCAAAGTTCTCGAAACTCGGCGGGTTCAGCAACAAGGTTTTCATCACTTCCGGCATTCAACACCCTCAGTGTTCCACAAGAGATGTTTTGTTTGGGCAGTTCTTCTGGGCTGAGCATCGAGGCAAAGCCCACCCGGGCTTCGATGACACGCGACCAAGTGCCCGATGCTTAGATTACAGTGTACCCGACTTTGTTGCATCGTCTCAAATCTTTCTCCGGAACGGGGATTTATCGGGGCGTGAAACGTGCAAGTCCAGCATCAAACCGCACTTACGAGCGCAACTGCCGGCCGGGGAAACCATTTTTTGCATAACCGCCCTAGGGACATTATCCGTTATCTACTTTTCTCCGCTCGCCCCCCGGCAGAGGTTCGCACGACTTCCGAGGCGGCTTCCGACAGCAACTCCCAGATGCGCTCAACCCAGTCGTAGTGCTCCGGCTTCATCAGCACGGAGCGCAAGCAGGTCAGTGTCTCGCGGTCGCGTTTCATTTGGCTGAGATCCTTCTCCCAGAAATGAACCGGCAGATCTGCGACTGCCAGATGCAGGTTGCGCTTGGCTGCGGCTTCAAAGATTTTCCGGCTCATCTCGGAGGAACCGCTCACGCTTTCACCGCGCGGCGCAAACACTAAGATGTCCAGCTCCGGACTAAAAGCCGTCAGAAACCGCGAATCCGCCTTCAGTTTTTCGAAGAACGCCAGCGCAGATTTCCTGCCCCGTTCCAATCCGCGGGCAAATTCTCCGTCCCTCTTAAGGGGCAGCAGCTGTTGCGTTGCCCAAAGAGCTGCCGCCGCCGCCCCGGGCCTCGAGCACTCCAGGCTGATTTCTCCCAAATGCAATTCCGCCGAACTGAAATACGTGTACGGCGAATCGTGCTTATACAGCCGCCCAACGCTCGGATCACGAAACAGGACACATCCGCATCCATACGGCTGCAAACCGTGTTTGTGCGGATCAATCACGATCGAGTCGGCTTCTCCCATTTGGTCGAAAGCCAGTCTTGCATCTCTCTGGAGATTCTGCGCCAGAGCGAAATATCCTCCGTAAGCCGCGTCAGCGTGAACCCGGAACCCGTGTTTCGCGCGCAACTCGAGTGCCGCCGGCAGCGGGTCCACGGAACCCGTTGCCGTCGTTCCCATCGTGACGACAACCGTTCCCACATCCCCGCGCTCCAAGCGTTTCTCGAGCGCGTTACGGTCCATGCGCCCGAGCCGGTCGGTAGCTACCGATTCGAACGGCAGTTGCAGTACGCTGCTGATTCTGCGGTGCGTGTAATGCGCCTGCTCGCTTGCCAGAATTTTCTTCCCGGGATGGAGTTGCCCGGCCACCCATAGGGCTTCCAAGTTTGCCATCGTTCCGCCGCTCGACAGGTGGCCCAGAAAATTTGTCCAACCGACCATGGCGGCAATCTCGGCGACGGCTTCCTTTTCCATCGCCGACGTGGCGCGCCCGCCATCCAGGGCGTGATTATTGGGATTGATCCACATGGCCAGCGCGTAGGCCATACGCGCCACCGGGTGTGGCGGCTTTAGCATCTGCCCCGCATAGAGAGGATGAAAATACGGGTAGTTGTCCTTCAGCCGCTCGGCTGTCGCATTCAGTACCTCTGCGAGGCGGTCCATTCCAGGTGGCTGTCCTAGAAGGTTCGGCAACCCGGTAAAACCGCAATCGAGCCGTTTTGCGGCTTCCAAAAGCGCCCCAAAAGCATTCTGGTCGAGCATTCTCTGTCACCAGTCACCAAACGCGGGCCAGCCGTCGCTTGCTCATTGCCACACCTTGTCCAACTGTCCGGCCGCCTTGAGCAAATCCAACTTCGCCTGCTGCCTCTGGAAGTTGGCGTCGAGGTAGGCCATCCACTTGTCATTTTCATCCAATCTCGCTCTTTCCATGTCCCGCAGGTTTAGCTTCCCTTCGGCGAATTGCGCCTGCAGCACCGCGACGTTTTGTTGCGCGAGCTGCAATTCGAGACGCGCGACTTCCTTGGCCGCATCCATCTCGCGCACTCGCCTGGTTTTCTGCCTTACCTCAGCACTCAACTCGGTGCGCTTGCTGGCCAACGTCGCCCTTGCCGCATCCAAATTCACCTGCGCCAGCCCGATATTCGCCTTCAATTGAGCGCTGAAAATCGGGAAGCGCAAGTCGATTCCCGCATTAAAATTATTCGGCTGGAAGTGATTGAAGTAGAGATTGTAATTGTTGTATTTCGCAAGCAAACTGTAAATACTCACTAGCTCGAGCGTCGGGTAGTATCCTCGCTTTTCTCCCTTCAGTCGGAATTCCTTGGCGCGCACGTCGGATTCGGCCAGCCGCAGCGCGGGATTGCTGGTCAGCGCCGCCGCGATCAGATTGTCGCCCGCCTGCTCGGCTTCTCCCGGCAAATCTTCGGGCGTGACTTCGATCGTCTGGTTCTCTGACATTCCCAGTTGGTAGCGCAGAAAAACTTCCAGTTCGTCCTCGCGCTCTTCCAACTGCAGAATGCGCTCGACCACGCGCGCCTTGGTCAATTGCGCTTTGGTCACTTCCACCGGCAATTCGAACCCCTGGCTTTCCCGGTTCTGCGTCACCTGGAGAATCTTCTCCGCGCTCTCCTGTTCGGCGCGCAAGAGCTCCAGGGAATGGCGCACCTTGGCGAGTTCCAAATAGGCCATCGCGGTGCGGCTTATGACGTTGCCGCGCGCTTCCTCGAGCGCGATCTTCTGTGCTTTGGCTTGCTCTGTCATCTCCTTCGCCTGGCCACGCAGCGGTTCGTTGAGAACCTGCTCGGTGTAGGTCACGTTGAACACCGAAGGCGCTCGTCCCCCCGGCGTTTCCGGCATGCCGTTGGTGTAGCCGGCGCCCGAACCGGCATAAAGGTTAGGCATGAATTGGGCTTTCGTGATTTGCGCCGCGTGGTCCGCGACGCTTGCCTGAATCCTCGCCACTTGAATTTCTTTGCTGTTCAGCAGCGCCAGCTCGATGGCCCGTTTCAAGGTCACCGCGATCGGGGAGGCTAGGGCGGTTTGCGCGCTCGACTCCGCCGGCTTTGGCGCCGGCGTCTCCTGCGCTGCTAAGTCAACTCCGCACACCAGCAGCAACCCGACGACTCCGGCAACACCGCGAAGGAATTGCATGTTCACGCTCCTTGGTCGCATGTTCAATGGCCTCTCATCCCTTCTGCCCACTCCGTAATTCGTCTCTTCTCACTCATAGCGCAACGACTCCACCGGTTGCAGGCGAGCCGCCTGGTTGGCCGGCAGATATCCAAAAAACAGCCCCGTCGAGCAGGACACCACGAAGGCGATCACCACGCTCAAAGGCGACACCGGCACCCGCAAATTCCCCGGCAAAAAGGACTGCACCGCCACCGGCACGGCAATCCCGAGCAATATCCCGATCACTGCTCCTCCTCCGCTAATAAAGAAAGACTCTACGAGGAACTGATATAGGATCTCCTGGCGCGCCGCCCCGATCGCTTTGCGGATTCCAATTTCGCGCGTCCGCTCGGTGACCGTCACCAACATGATGTTCATGATGCCGATCCCGCTGATGAGCAGGGCGATGGCGGCAATAATGATCAGCACGAGCGTCAAGGCGAGCGAAATGTTTCTTGCCGCCCCCAGGATCGCCGTCAGCGTTTGCACCTTGTAGTCGGCTTCCACCGGATGCCGGCTATGCAGCACTAGCAGCAATTGCTTTGCCACCGATGGCACGTCTTCTTCGGTATCGGCCTGCACGTCAAGCAAACCTACGACCTCGGTTCCGGTGTAATACTTCATCAGCGTGAACGGAATAAGCACCGAATTTTCTTGAATCTCCGAGAGGCCAAAGGTTTCCACGCGTTCGCGAAAAACGCCGATCACCGTAAAGGTCAGCTCTCCTATGCGAATCGGTCCTCCGATGGGATTTTCCTGCCCGAAGATTCTTTCCGCGAGTTGCGTCGTGATCAGGCATACCTTGCTGCGCATTTCCATGTCGCCGGCGTCAAAATACCTTCCGCGGACGATGAGCAGCCGCCGAATGGTTTGGTACCCCTCGGTCACCCCTACGAGGTTCACTGCGCGGTCTGCCCTATCCACGGTCATGGTCATGGAGTGTTCGCTCGTGCCTGCCACGGCGGCGACATGAGGAATGGACTTGGCGGCTTCGATATCTTCCGCGGTCATTTCATAACTGCGCGGCGGCGCTTTGTCCGGCGTCTGTACCAGTTCCACCCAGGCCAGGTTGGCTCCGGTGGCTTCAATTTGTGAGAGCACAAACTTCCGGCTGGTCAGTGCCACGGTGACAACCAGAACGACCGAGGCACTCCCGATAATGACTCCGAGCGACGTCAGCATTGCGCGCAGCTTGTTTGCGCGCAGCGCGTCGATTGCCACCGCGATGGTCTCTCGGATGTCCATCGTTTTCTTCTATCGCCCGGAGAACGCCGGAGATCCGGCGGGAAGCAGTTCAGGAGAAGATGCTTAGTTCTTCTTCAGTTTCTTCAGCTCTTCCTGAGCGATTTTATTTCTCGGATCCAGCCGGAGCGCGCTCTCAAATTCTTCCCTCGCTTCTGCCTGGTTGTTTTTGTTTTCGTACAAGCGGCCCAGCCAGGCGTGCACCCACGCTCGGGAAGGATAACCGTTCCTCTTGGGAGCTCTCCCCAGATACTCTTCGAACAAGCGTTCGGCTTGCTCGGACTTTTCTTTGAGCAAGACCAACCCGACTCCGCGGTAAAACTTCCCCCGCGGGTCGTTTGGTGCCGCGTGCTCCCCAGCCTCTGCCACGGAAAACAACCGTTCCGGCTGCGCGCGCTTCATCGCGTAGTCGCCAATGTCGTAGATCAGCTCCGCCGATCTCGGCCGGCTCTCCAGCGATTTTGTGAACTGCTCATCCGCCCCGGCGAAGTCCTTTTTTTGCCGCCTGCAATTCCCGGCCGCGTAATAGCCTTCCGCCGCGTCCAGTTCCATCAGTCTCCGGATGTGAGGCCGGGCTTTTTCTTCTCCCCCACCGACGAGCCCTGGCGCGCTGCAATCAAATTCAACCAGCGCCTGCCGCGCCGAGAAATTCCGGTCGTCCAGGTCCACGGCCATTTGAAACTCTTTCCTTGTTTTTTTTGCCAGCGAAATCGCGGAAAACCATCCGGCACGGTCCGCTTTGTCCCCGTACGCCCTTCCCAGCCACTCGTGAAAGACCGAATTCTGCGGATCGAGCGCCACGGCTTTCTCGGCGCTGCGAATGGCCGCGTCGTGCTGCTGCAGCTCCAGGTAGCTTTTCGCCAGCAGCAACTGAATGTCGCCGTTTTTTGGCTCTTTGGCGGAGACCTCCTCGAGCACTTCGATGGCTTTCGCGTAATCGCTGGCCTCGTAAGCGCGCCGCGCCTCTTCCAGGCTCTCCTCATGCTTGACGGTGGGCCGAGCAGGCGCGATTGCCGTGCCCGCCAAGAGCGCGATAAGAACCGGGAGTCTGCCCATGCTAGCGATTCGTCCTTCTCTTAATAATTCCCGACCGAGGTATTCACGACAATGACATTCATGCCGTCGCGCAGATCCACGTCACCCGGCAGCGCCACCCATTCGCCTTCCTCGAGACCGCTCACGACCTCGTAGTTCGTGGCGTCCGCGATGCCCACACGGATCTCGCGCTTTTCGAGCGTCGACCTGCCTACCCCAAGCTGGTTCGATTTCACTACATACACGTAGCGCCGCCCGCCTTCGGCCTCCACCGCTCCGCGCGGCACGGAGAGGACGCCGAGGCGCTCTTTCGAATTGATGCGCACATTCACGTTGGTATTTGGCAGCAGCTCCAGATTGTCGTTGTTCACCGAACACATTAATTCACCCACGCTGCGCGTGTTTCGCTGCACGACCTGTTTGGGAATGGTTTCGGTCCTGCCCACCCAGGTTTTGCTGGGAAGCGCGTCCCAGGTGATTCTAACGGGTTCGTTCACTTCCAGCCCGCCAAGATCCGGCTCATCGACAAAGGCGCGCACGCGCACCTGGTGCAGGTCCGCCATCTCTGCCAGTAGGTCGCCGACCCGTACGTAGTCTCCCGTTTTTAATGGCAATGAAGCCGCATCCCGGCCCAGCGCATACAGAGTGCCATTTGCCGGAGCCGTGATGCGGGCCTGACGCACTTTTTCTTCGAGGGCGGCGGCTCGGTCTCTCAGTTGCTGCACTCGGAGTGCCGCGCGATCGCTCTCCAGCATCACGCTGCGGTCAAACTCCTCCCTCACCGCCGTTAGCCTCGCAACTTCCGCTTGCGCGTTGCCCAGCTCCAGATCGTTTGCGGTCAGTTCCTCCTGCGTGGCCGCCTGCTGCGCCATCAGGTGCACCAGCGCGTCGTGGTTCTTTTGCAGGCGCTCGCGCTTCTTTTGTGCATTGGTCAGGTCCCCGGCAACTTTTGCGGCCTGGTCCGGCTTTCCGCCCGCCCTTGCCACCCGCAAATCATCCTGCGCCTGGAGCAGCTGCGCGCGCGTTTCGGCAAGCTGCGCCGCGGCGTCTTTGACGTCCAACTCCATCAGCAACTGGCCTTTTTTGACCTGCTGTCCTTCACTCGCGTAGACTTTCTCAACGAACGTATCCAGTTCCGCGCGCATCGTGTAAGGCGAGATGGGCTCGACTTTTCCATTGCTGAGAATGGACGAAAACAGGTTCTCACGAACCGGCGTCACCGCCGAGATCTTTGGCGCCGGTTTCCGCCCGCTCAGTCTGATCAGGGCAATCACCAACACCACTGCCAGGAGCAGGAAGAGAAAAATCCGGTTTCGCAGCTTTCGGTCCATGAGTTCTTATTCGGCGTTTCCGCCCTCGGCGCTCCAAGAGAGTGAAAATTCGCTTAATCCCTGTCAATTTGTCCCTAGCTGGCGGCCCGCCCTTTGCCCGGAAGGTTCCAAGATACTGCATTCCAAGAAGGGCCGTCCGGCTTTCTGTCTGCTCCATGCCTTACGTCAACACACCCGACCACGCGCTTGGAGAGTAACGACCGGCGCAAGCGGTCTGTAATCGTGTTGATGATAACCGGCGCTTTTCATCAAGAATGTTGCTCACCCCACACAGGAGAAGATGCTCTCTACCAGGGTTCTGGATGCCGAGGGTTGGCCAGCAAACCTTCGCGTGCTAGTATGAGTTAATGGCTGCCGAAACCGCTAGCGCCCAAACAAGCTCTCCCGTTTCGAAGCGCTCCCCCAAGCTCGCGCCGGTCTCGAGCGCCGTTCTCCACCGCGTGTGCATTCAGTGCAACAACATGTTCCGCGTTACCCCCGATAAGTTCGATGCAAAACAGTGTCCTACCTGTCACAAGGGCTGACCTGGGCCCCTGCTCCCTCCCTGCCTAGGCCGCGTAATCTTCCCGGGTCTCTTACGTAGTACACTCTGAAAGCTCTGTGTCCCGCTTCAGGAATCTCCATACGAGGACTTACGAATGATCGAAGCTCGCGGCCTGTCCAAGCGGTTCCAGGACAAAAAGCGCGGCGAAATCCGCGCGGTGGAGAACGTCAGTTTCACCTGCCAGCCCGGCAAAATCTATGGCTTGCTCGGGGCCAACGGCGCGGGCAAGACTACCACGCTGCGCATGCTCGCTACGATCCTAGAACCGACCGACGGCACTGCGGTCATCTGCGGCCACGATGTCGTAGAAGAACCTGAAAAAGTTCGCGCCAACGTCGGCTTCCTCTCCACAGCCACCGCTCTCTATCCCCGCCTGACCGCCCAGGAACTGGTCGAATATTTTGGCCGTCTCAACAGCCTCGACGAGGCTACGCTCAAAAAGCGTGTCGACGACCTGTTCAACCGCCTCGACATGAACGGTTTTCGGGACCGACGCTGCGACAAGCTGTCCACGGGCATGAAGCAAAAAACCTCCATCGCCCGCACGCTCGTCCACGATCCCCCGGTCATGATCTTCGATGAGCCTACGCTCGGTCTTGATGTCATGACCGCCCGCACCATCACTGCTTTTATCCGCGAATGCCGCAACAACGGCAAGACCGTGATCTTCTCTACTCATGTTATGAGCGAAGTCGAAAAGCTCTGCGATACCATCGGCATCATCCAGTCCGGTAAGCTCCTCGCCGAAGGCACGCTGGCTCAGCTCCGGCAAAAGTACTCCGAGAACGATCTCGAGGAGATCTTCGTTAAGGTGGTCGCACCACATTACGTTCCCGCGGAGGCCCATTAATATGTCCCTTCGAAATGTCGGGATCGTCTATCGCAAAGAGCTCACCGAGTGGCTCCGCGACCGCCGCACGCTCATCTCCACCGTCCTTGTGCCCCTCCTCGCTTTTCCCGTCCTCATGGTCGGCATGACCTCCCTCATGGCCGTCATGATGAGCAAGGCCGAAAAAGAAGTTCCCAAGGTGATGGTTATTCACGGCGAAAACTCCACCGAGCTGGTTGCGGCCTTGCATGCTAGCAAGGACCTGGAAATCGTGCCGTACGCTGACGACTGGAAAGAGCAAATCTCTAACAAGCAGATCCGCGCCGCCGTTGAGATCCCTTCCGGCTTTGATGCCTCGCTCAACGGCAAATCCCCGCTTACCGTCGAAATTCATTATTACCAGGGCGAGGTGAAGTCCGAATATGGCGCCGGGCACGTCGAAGATTCCTTGAAGGCCTATCGCGATGAGTTCGTCAAAAAGATCCTCGAAGCCAAGAATCTCCCCGACTCACTCATTTCTCCGTTCCTTCTCGAAAGGAACAATGTCGCACCCCCCGAAAAAGTCAGTGGGGCAGCTCTAGGCGGCCTTCTCGGATACATGGTCATCCTTCTTTCCATGACTGGCGCCATTTATCCCGCCATCGACCTGACTGCGGGCGAAAAGGAACGCGGCACCATGGAAACCATCCTCTCCAGTCCCTTATCGCGTGTGGATCTTGTTCTGGGCAAGTTCTTCCTGGTGTTGTCCGCCTCTCTCTCGACGGCCATTCTTTCTATCATCTCCATGGGTACGTCTTTCTACCTGGTTGGCAATTCGGGCGCGATGGCGAAAAAGGATGCGGCCGTGTTTCAACTACACATTGGCTTGCCTACGGTTTTATCCGTTTTTCTCATGGCCTTGCCCTTGGCAGTGCTCTTTGCCGCGGCCTTGCTGACGATCGCCCTGTTCGCCAAGAGCTACAAAGAAGCCCAGAGCTACCTGACTCCCATGACCTTTATCGTAGTCATCCCGGCGGTCGCCTCCCTTCTGCCCGGCTTCGACCTTACCCCGAAGCTTGCTCTCATTCCTATCCTCAGCACCAGCCTGGTCTGCAAGGAAATAGTCGCCGGCACTTTTCACTGGAACTACATCCTGCTTATTTTGCTCTCGAGCAGCGTGTATGCGACCGCGGCACTCTTCATCGCGGTCAAAATGTTCCAGCGCGAGTCGGTCCTTTTCCGCTCCTAGCTTATTTGGCGCGGCGAAAAATAGCTTCCTATGTCTCGCCTTTCTCCTGGACGATCGACGGCGCATTTCCGCGCAAAGGGTTCAGGCGAGAAGCCTTCCCCGCCATCTATCGTCCGCATCTAATCGGAATTTTCCTTGCACCTGCGCGGTCTTTGACCGGATACAATGCTTCCACTTTGTCTGGGGAGGGCTCATGCCAGACTCGCGCAGGCAGTTTCTTGCAAAAACGTCGCTTGGACTTTTCGGCGCCGCGGTTTCTCTCAACGCCGAGGCCCAGGTGCCGTCGCAACTCCCTCCTGGCGCGCCTTCCGCCTTCGGCACTGGCCCGGCCGTCGGCCCTGAAGTTTCTCCCGCCACCTTCGCCGGAGCCGAGAAACTCGCCCGCGTGGAACTCAGTCCTGCCGAGCGCAGTGAAGCCGCCGACTCCTGGCGGGTGAACATGGCCGCTCTCATGGAGCGGCGCACCGGCCCGCGTAACCTCTTGCTCGAACCAACGCTCGCCCCGTTTTCGCGGTACGATTCCGTGCTTCCCGGCCAACATTCTGCCGCCGAGCGCGATCGCTTGGTCCGCACCAATTCCGACCCCGGCCCGCTCCCTTCGAACGACGGTGACATTGCCTTCGCGCCAGTCACCAAGCTCTCCCGCTGGATCGAGCAGCGCCAGCTCAGTTCCGAGCAGCTCACGAACATCTATCTCCATCGCATCGAGCAATTCGATCCTAAGCTTCGCTGCGTCATCACCCTCACTCGGGATCTCGCGCTTGCTCAAGCCAAAAAAGCCGACGCCGAAATCGCTGCCGGCAGATACCGGGGCCCGCTCCACGGCATCCCCTGGGGCGGAAAAGATCTCCTCGACACCGCCGGCATCCCCACCACCTACGGCGCAGAGCCTTTTCGAAACCGCATCCCGGCACAAGATGCGGTCGTCGTCCAGCGTCTCGAGGATGCCGGCGCGGTTCTAATCGCCAAACTCAGCCTCCGCGCGCTCGCGCTCAATGACATTTGGTTCGGTGGCCAAACCATGAATCCCTGGCTCCTCGAAGAGGGTGCGTCTGGTTCGAGCGCCGGTCCAGGCGCAGCCACGGCTGCCGGCCTTGTCGGCTTCTCCATCGGCAGCGAAACGGGCGGCAGCATCGTCAGCCCCAGCATGCGATGCGGCATCACCGGCCTTCGCCCCACTTACGGCCGCGTCCCGCGCACCGGGGCCATGACGCTCTGCTGGTCGCTCGACAAGCTCGGCCCCATGACCCGCTCGGTCGAGGACGCCATGCTCGTTTTGCAGGCCATCACCGGCCCCGACGCCGGCGACGTTTCCAGCGTCCCGAGCCACCTCGACTTCGATTCCGGCGCATCCATAAAAGGACTTCGCGTCGGTTACTTTCCTAACTGGATGAAACAGCCTCCGGCCACGGACGTCGACCGCGTCGCTCTCGAAACGATCGAGAAACTTGGCATGCGCGCCGTCGAAGTCTTTCTTCCGGATTGGCCTTACGGCTCGCTCAATATCAATCTCTTCGCCGAGGGTGCCGCCTCTTTCGAGGAGCTCACGCTCTCCCACGGCGTCGATCGGCTGAAAATGCAGACACACGACTCCTGGCCCAACCTTTTCCGCCAAGCGCGTTTTCTTTCCGCCGTGGATTTCGTTCAAACCGACCGTTTCCGCCGCAAAGTCTGCCAGGAGATGGCGCGCATTTTCTCCGATGTGGATCTGCTCCTGGTCCCTTCGCTCCGCGACGAAATGCTCACGATCAGCAACAACACCGGCCATCCTTCACTGACGCTTCGCGCCGGTTTTGTCGAAGTCTCCCAGGCGCGTTCCGACTGGGCGCCCGACCCGCAGCATCCCCTGCCAAAATTCGTTCCGCCGCGCCGCGTTCCCCACGGCGTCACGCTGATCGGCCGCTTGTTTGATGAGGGCACACTGTGCCGCGTCGGCATCGCCCTTGAACGCGCCTTCGTCGTTGCCTCCGACCGTCCCCCCGGTTTCTAGGGCAAGCGTTTTTGAAAACCGGCTTTGCTCCCACCAGGCAGCATAGGACCGAGACGACAGGTAACGGCCTACTGTTGCGGGTCCTACGCACTCGCCCCGAGGAGCATGGCCGGTTTTTCGATCCGCCGCAAAGCGAACGGCGCTCGTTACACGGCCAGCGAAACCGGCCGGGCCAAAGCGTTGCACGAAAAACGTTTCGTTTTGGCGAGCCGCTATTTGCTGTAGACCAGCACGCGAAACGTCCCCAGAACCGCCTGCGGGCGCCCGTTTGTGCCCGCTGGCAAAAAATCTGCCGTATCCACGAAAATGTTGTGCGTCTTGGTGTCCAGACCCATGGTCTTGGCACCCAATTCCGTCTTCACCTTTTCGACCTCGCTGAACTTGTCCGGCGTGTCTTCGTGAAAGATGTGCACAAAACCTTCGCGCGTCGAGACGTACACCATCCCCGTCTCCGGCTCAAACACCGCCGCATCCGCGCCCCCGGTGATGGGGAATGACTGGATCACTTTCCCGCTGTTCGCGTCCAGCACCACCAGCATCTGCGGCTTCCGCCCCGCGCTGAAGAGCCTTCGGTGCAGGGTGTCCATCGCGAGCGCCGTGGGAGCTCCCGCGGGCTCGACCGGCCAACGCGACTTGATCTTCAGCGTGTTCGAATCAATTGCCACTAGCTCGTTCTTATCTTCGATATTGACAAAGACCGTGCCTTGGCCATCGGCCGCGGCAAACTCCGGCCCGCCGCCGAGCGCAATCGTCCCCGCCACATTGCCGGTCTTCGCATCGATGACCGTCGCGCTGTTCGGGTCGCCATTCATGACGAAAACACGCTTCGACGCCGGATCGTAAACCACGCTGTCCGCGTCCTTGTCCGCCTTCGCCTCGCCAATCACCTTCAGGGTTTTTAAATCGAAAATGATCACTTTCCCTTGTTCGCCATCGGTGATGAACCCCCGGCCAAACTCGTTGGCAACCGCCACTCCGTGCGTCAGCTTCAGGCCCCCAATGGTGCCCACCACGGTGCCATTATCCGCGTCGATCACTTTGATCTCCGTGCCGTGGGACAAATACACACGCCGCGCCGCGGAATCCGCGGTGATGTAGTCGAAGTACTCCCGCGTGCTTCCCTCCGCCGCGGGGAAATTGTATTTCTTCAACTGGTGGTAGCTCTCGGCGGCGCGCGCCGTCACGAGCGCGGCGAGCGCGATCACGGCTGCGCTTACCACAACAGCCACAATGCGGTCCCCCATCACCTTTCCGAAGCGAATCTGTCGCCTTCTACTTGAAAGTTTTCCGATTGTCGCAGCAAAAAGTCTCATCGCTATCCCCCCTCGATGGAATGTTCGAGCCAGCCGAACCTACCACAGGGCAGATAAATGGCAAATTAACCGCCCGGCATGGGCAGAATCAAGCGGTTAGGCGTGCGGTTGTCGGCAACCGTTGAACCGTTACAACGAAGTCCTTGACGTTGGTTGTTTGGAAGCGGAATTACCGCTCCGCGCTTCCCAGTCACTCGTCTGGGTTAAGAAGTTTAGTCCAACGGCAAAGGCTCTGACCCCAACGGACTGACAGTAAACTAGCCGCGCCCTCGCCCATACGTTGCCAGTGGAGAGGATGTGAGAATTACATGAGCACCGGGCTCCCAAAGCCGTTCCGTTACCAAACGAGAACCATGTGAACTGACGTTTTTCACCGCCGCCAACTCTGTCAGTCTTGAATCACGTACGGAGACGAGTGCCGCGCGCCAATGAAGTCTCCCTCGATTGGCGCGTCCTGCTTTTTACCAGATGGGCCGTAAGGCTCGGTTCTTGAGACGGGGATATAAGGCGCAGGTTTTTGGTTCAGAATTCTGTTGTCGCAAGACCGAGGGCCGGGCCCGTCGGAATCCTCGCCCTTTTCTAAGGGTGGAGGATGTCAAGATGGGTCATCACTACTTGCTTGCCCGCTCGTGCGCTTCGGTTGCTGCTATTCCGCGCGAATGCTACGATTTGTGGTTCTATGTCCCCCACTGACACCGGGCAGAGCGGAGCGCGTATTCCTCGTGTAGGCATCCCCTGGCGCACGTCTGCCGAAGAGGAAGAGGCCACGATCAGCGGCAAACGCGGCAAGACCCAGGACTACATCAATGCAGTTGCAAGAGCCGGGGCCGAGAGCGTGCTCGTTCCGTTGCAAGATGAACAAGCAAGAAATCGGCTAATCCCGACGCTCGACGGCTTTGTGCTCCCCGGCAGCCCCGCGGACGTAGAGCCTCGGCGATACGGTTCGCTCAACCGGGGCTTATCCGCGCCCCCGGATTCGGCGCGGGAAGAAACTGACCGTGCCATCCTCCGCCATGCTTTTGCCGTGAAGAAGCCTGTCCTGGCCATCTGCTACGGCTGCCAACTCCTGAACGTCTATCTGGGCGGCACGCTCATTCAGGATCTCAGGGCTGAGACGTCGACCGCAACGCCTCATCGCAAAAAGGATCTCGTGCCGGAACCCCAGGACGATCCGACCCATCCCGCCACTTTGCAGTCCGGAAGCCGCCTCTCCACGCTTGCCGGGGGAACGCGAGCGGTCATCAACAGCTCGCATCACCAGGCGATTCGGGAGCCAGGCAAGAATTTGCACGTTACTTCGCGCGCCTCGGACGGGACCATCGAGGGCGTCGAGTGGACGGGCGATTCCAACTGGGTCACAGGCGTGCAATGGCATCCCGAGCGCATGCTCGGAGACGCGTTTTCAGAGCGATTGTTTCGTGCGTTTGTTGCCGCTGCCGCAAACACGCGCGAGGTGGTCGCTCACAAGACGTAGCCAGACCGGTTTCGCTTTTCGCGTTCCCATCGGGGGTGCCATGATTTCTCTCGCAGGCAAAGCGGCGCTCATCACCGGCGGCTCGCGCGGCATCGGCGCCGCGGCCGTCAAAATGTTTGCTCAAGCCGGCGCCGATGTGGTTTTTAGTTACTTTAAATCCAAGGATGCCGCCGTCCAAATTCAGCAAGAAGCTCGGAGACACGGGACGCGCGTGGAGGCCTTTAAAGCCGACGTCGGCAAGCACGCCGAGAACAAGAGTCTCGTCGAACACTCGATCGCGCGGCTGGGCCGCCTGGACATTCTCGTGGCCAACGCGGGTGTTTGGAATCTCGAGGATCTGCCCATCGAAAAAATGTCCGAGAAGCAGTGGGACGACATGATCCGCACGAACCTCAAAAGCATTTATTCCATCATTCATTTTTCCGTGCCACAGATGATCAAGCAAAAGTCCGGCAAAATCATCACCATCAGCTCCACCGCCGGTCAGCGCGGTGAAGCCCTCCACACGCACTACGGCGCTTCCAAAGGCGGCATCATCAGCTTCACCAAGGGTCTGGCTACCGAGCTCGCGCGCCACAATATTTTGGTGAACTGCGTCGCCCCCGGCTGGGTGGCCACGGATATGTCCAACCCCGTCCTTGAGACAAAAGGGGGTCAAAAAATGGCCGCCACCGTGATTCCGCTGCGCCGCGCCGGGACTCCGGAAGAGATCGCCGGGCCGATCCTCTTTGTCGCCTCCGATTTAGCCAACTTCATGACCGGGGAAATCATCAATGTAAATGGAGGTGCGGTCCTGTGCGGATGATGCTTGGCCAATTTGTGTTCCGAACCTCAGCGGCAGCCGCTCTTTTTGCCGCGGTTTGTTTTGTTCCCCTCGCCCACGCGCAAAATCCCGACACCATGATGCCGGAACAAAGCGAGGCGAAGGGCAAGCAAATCCTGCGTGAGCTCATCAACGGTCTCGGCGGCCCGGGTTATTCGCAAGTGCGGGAGAGCGAGTGTTCGGGGCGGCGCGCGCTGTTTGGCCACAGCGGCGATCTCACCGGCTACATCGACTTCAACGATTTCCGTCACTATCCCGATAAGGCGCGCATCGAATACATCGCCAAGAGCCACAATACCATCCTCTTGTCGCTGGTTGGATTGGATGGATTGGATTTTTCCCATGGCGGAGTCGTAAGCACTTTGTATAACGGCGATCATGGCTGGTCCTACGATCGCAGCGGCATCAATGAGTTGCCCGCGCCTGCCGTCACGGACTTTCAGGAGGCCATGAAGCGGAACGTCGACAATCTGTTGCGCTTTCGCCTCAACGAACCAGGTCTTATCATTCGCTTTGGCGGCACGGACACTGTGGATCTCAAGCAGGTCAACTGGGTGGAACTCGACGACAGTGAAGGCCGCAAGTACCGCCTCGCGGTGGATCACTCGACGCATCTTCTGGTCCGCTCGGTGGTCAGCACGGAGGATCCGGAGAACCAGCAAATCAACGATGACAGCACGATTTATACGAATTACCACCTCAAGGACAGCGCCTGGACTCCCTTGCAGATTACGCGCGAACACAACGGCCGGAGAACCGCGCAGTTTTTCTATGACCACTGCCGCTACGATCCCGGTTTCCCCCCAGATCTTTTTTCGAAGGATTCCCTAAAAACGCGCGGTGCGGAACTGGTCTCCAAAAAGAAATAAGTTCGCGAGAGGAAAGAAAAGGCGAGATGTTCTTGCGGCGCGCCCGCCAGTTACGATACGAGTTAATGGCAGATATACAGCGGCGGGTAGCGCGACCTCCATCAGCCATTTTGCAATTTTGTCACATCTCTTCCCATCATCCCTACCTCTCCGCACCCTTATAAAAATATGATATAGTACGGGATCCTAGAAAAGTACTATGCCTTGCAGCACCCGCGAGCCATTGTCCCTGGCCGTACCGCTGCCTAAAACCGGCATTTAGGACAAGTCACTTTCCTGGATAGCCAGTTCCGCCTTCTGACGAGGAATGATTTTGACCAAGAGTGCAACCGGCCTGGGCACTCCGCGAAGCGCTGCCGGCTTCAGCATGATCGAGCTGGTGGTTTCTCTCTGCGTGATGTTAACCCTTACGGCTCTGGCGGTGCCGTCTTTGATGCGATCCCTGCGAACTTATCAGGTCGATAGCGCGGCCGCGCGGGTCGCGGACATGATGAAATATACGCGCTTTGAAGCGGTTCGCCAGAACAAGAAAATGAGTCTCCTGCTAGCGGCGAGCGGAACCGGCTGGGTGGTTTGGACGGGGCCGTCCACCGATACGGCTCCCTCTCCGACCGAGAAACAGCTTCTCATCGCCGGTTTTGCGTCTCTGGTTACCGCCGGGGCTCCTGCGGGTCCCAACATCGCTGGCAGCGGCGCGCCCACGATGCTTTCCGAAAGCGTCTGCACTCCGGCTTGTTTCGCCTTTGACGCCCGGGGCGCGGTCTCAAACCTTCAGGGTTACGTGATGTACATTGGCGGAATCAACGACCCCGATACCAGCTATCGCGCCATAGTTTTGCTTCCTTCCGGGAGCACGCAAATCTGG
>Ga0182040_10000268_pt1 | contig 23023 bp, 19 predicted proteins | sample flu12Cox44000176_FD_125973 | JGI IMG/M metagenome (GOLD analysis project Ga0182040, IMG submission 125973) | Lab enrichment of tropical soil microbial communities from Luquillo Experimental Forest, Puerto Rico - flux8day.12C.oxic.44.000.176 | ecosystem: Environmental > Terrestrial > Soil >... | reverse complement strand
GAAAACGCGCGAGCCGGAAAAGGCAGCCAGAGCCGTGGCTGGCGGCTAGGCGGCATCCTGTCACCTCCGCAGCTTGCAACGGCCCTGGCTGAAGCCAGGGCCGTTGCCTTTCGGGCTCAGCCGCGAGCTGTGATTGGACTGCTATAATAAAAACCGATCAGATTGAGGTCTCCAAATGCCAATCTATGAATACATTTGTGAGGATTGCCAGACGCATTTCGAGAAGATTGTCCTGAACCGGCAGCAGGAGATCAGCTGCCCGAAATGCGCGGGCAAACGCAACGCGATCCAGCTTTCCGTGTTCAGTGCGGGGAGTGGCTCCGCAAGCGGAACATCCGCAAAATCATCTGGCGGGTTCTCGGGCGGAGGCGGTGGCTGTTGCGGCGGAGGTTGTGCCTGCCATTGACTTGGTGAAGCCTCCCAAATTGGTAGCGCAGGACGGCAGCCCGGTAGCCTTTTTGAGCGCGGCGACGTAGCCTACCGCAAAGCCGCGGGACAAACGGGTCAAAACGCTAACCGAATCTCATCTCGATCCGTCTATTCCTTATCCCGAGGTACCACCCATGCTGATCAGCCATTCTTCTCTCCTGCTGTTTGTTACCGGCGCCGCCGTTCTCCTCGTGATTCCTGGTCCGGCTGTAACTTACGTTGTCAGCCGGAGCATTGGACACGGGCGGGCCGCTGGGCTCGTTTCCGTCCTGGGCATTGTGGCAGGAACCCTGTGCCACGTCGTTGCCGCTGCCTTGGGAATTTCTGCCGTGCTGGCTTCTTCCGCGCTGGCCTTTCAATTTGTGAAGTATCTGGGAGCGGGCTATCTGATTTATTTGGGAATCAAAACACTCGGCACCGGGGACCAGCGGTCGCTCGAGGCTGCCGGTGGGGAGACCCGCCTAGCGCGGATTTTTGGTCAAGGTTTCCTGGTCAATTTGCTCAACCCCAAAACCGCCCTCTTTTTTCTGGCGTTTTTGCCGCAATTTGTCGATCCGGCGCGCGGTCACGTCACCCTGCAAATCCTGCAACTGGGGATCCTGTTCGCACTAATGGGCTGGTGCAGCGATTCGACCTATGCGTTGATTGCGGGGACCGTGGCTGAGCGCGTTCGCGGGAGCTTGCGCGTGCGCCGCATCCAGCGCAATGTCTCGGGCGGCGGCTTAATTGCGCTGGGTCTGGCGTCCGCATTTTCTGGAGCAAGATCGAAGTAGCAAAGGGAAGGGAGTTCGATGTCCATTACCAGCCCGGAACAATTCGAGAAGCTGCGTACTTGCGGAATGATCGTTGGCAAGGCGCTGCGCGCGATGGCCGCGGCGGTGCGTCCGGCAATAACGACCGCGGAGCTTTGCGAGATTGCTTCACGCGAGCTCGCAAAGCACGGCGCCCGCTCAGCGCCGCGAATCGTTTATGGGTTTCCGGGTGACGTTTGCATCAGTGTGAACGACGAAGTGGTGCATGGGATTCCCGGCGAGCGGGTGCTCCGGCCCGGAGATCTGGTCAAGCTCGATCTGACGGCTGAGAAAGACGGCTACTACACCGATTCGGCAGTGAGCGTCGAGGTGACGCCGGCAAAAGGGCAAGCGCATGAACTGATGCGTTGCGCGGAACGCGCGTTTCGGCAAGCACTCAACGCCGCGCGGCCGGGGAATCGCACGAAAGACATCGGACGCGCCGTCGAGCGCGAAGTGCGGCGGCGCGGATTTCACGTCGTCAAAGAACTCGGCGGCCACGGCATAGGCCGCACGATCCATGAACCGCCGTCGGTGCCCAATTACGCGGACTTTTCGGGAGTGCACAAATTGACCGAGGGCCTGGTCCTCACCATTGAGCCGATTATTGCCGCCGGCACGGGCCATGTCTCGCTCGGCGAAGACAGCTGGACCTACCGAACCGTCGATGGCAGTCTCTCCGCGCACTACGAGCACACCATCGTGATTACGCGTGGCCAACCGATCCTGCTCACCGCCGCGTAAAGTCGGTCTCCAAGCAGGGCCCTCCTCCGCACAATCAGCTCCTTGCCCGAAGCGCGAGTCGGGGTCATTGCAGCCGGGAATAGTGCTGGATATTCGCAGGCGGGGCGATGGCAGGATTGCCGCGCGGGTCCCGGACCGGCGGCTCGGCAATCCATTTCATGGGGATGACGCCAGTCCACGCGGGCGCAACGTAGTCGCTGCCTTCGTTCACGGCGAAGCCCGTGCGCACTTTGGCGGAAGCCTCGAGGAGCGGAACGGCCAGCACCAAGGTGCCCTTCAATTCTTGTTCCGTGGGCGGAAGTACGGTGGCCCAACGGCCGCGGATCACATACTCAACGAAGTCGCGCATGGCGGCGAGTTTCGCGGCTTCTCCTCGAACGATTTCCGCCTTGCCCATCACCACCACGGAGCGGTAATTGACGGAGTGCCCCGTCGCGCTTGGAGCGCAGACGATGCCATCGAGCAGTGTAACGTTCAGGCAAAACGGCGCGCCGCTCGCGAGCGTTTTCATCAGCCGACTGGCGGTCGACCCGTGCAAGAACAGTTGGTCGCGCACGCGAACGTAATTGGTCGGAACCACAAAGGGCAGGCCGTTGTCGATGAATGCAACTTGGCAAACGAAAGCTTCGTCCAGGATGCTGTAGATCAGCTTGCGATCATAGCTGCCGCGCTCCGGCTTGCGGCGGATCGCGGTTTTTTCCGTTGGCGTAAAGTTGCTTGTTGAGTCGCTCATGCAGGGAGACTAACCGGCGCGCGGGCATCGCGGCAAGGGCCAATCTGGAGGCCTCCCCGGCGGTCGATGGGCGATGAATGGACTCGCAATGGTGTAGGCTGTGGTCGCCGCTCGATTGCCGATCGCAGGACGGAAACTCACATGGCGAAGCCCACACCCGTTTTCACTCGCGAAACGTTCCGGTTCTTCAAAGAACTCGGCCGCAATAACCGCAAAGCTTGGATGGACGAGAACCGCGAGCGGTATCATTCCACAGTAGTGGAGCCGTTTCGTCGCTTGTTGGAGGAATTGTCGTCCGCCATGCTGGAACTCGACTCACGATTCGACGTTTCCGGCCGCACGGGGTCGAATTTCTCGCGCATCAACCGAGACATTCGCTTCGCAAAAGACAAGACGCCTTACAAAACGCAGATGTATGTGAAATTCTCCGTGCCCGCGCCCGGTAAAGGAGAAACCGGGCAGCTCTACGTCGGACTCTCTCGGAATACGGTTACCGCGGGCTTTCGCATTTATTCTGGAGGAAAGCGCAAAGAGTCGGTCCTCGCCACCATCGGTCAGCCACGCGCCGAGGCCGAGCCCGGTTGGGTCGCCAAACAGAAAAAGCGTTTGGGTCGGCGCTACGAAAGCTACTGGTACACCACGCAAAAAGGAGAGTGGACCAAGCACTCCGGCTGGCCGGCCGCTCCCGGGAACTGGGACAGGATTTTGGCGTGGATTGTAAGGCGCAAAATGACCCCCGCCGCTGCGACGCGGGCTTCTTTTCCCCGTGATTTGATAAAAGTTTTCCGGGAACTCTACCCGCTCCTGCGCTACACTTCGCTGCCAGACTAGCGGACGGAGACCGCCCATGGATCCCATGCTCGGACGCGCTCGAGCGCGCAGGAAATTTCTCAAGATGCTTGGCGCCAGCCCCCTGATTGCCCGCTCGAGCCTGCTGGCTGGCAGCCTGACAGATCTTCTCCGTGCGGAGGCGCCCAAAAAAGAACATGTTTTGGGCTGGCTCGGGAATCTGCAGGAACAAAGCGACTCGGTCATTTCTTCCCCCGAGCAAGCCCTCGATGTGATGGATTTTGAGCCCGCGGCGCGAAACGCGATTCCCCCGGCGCACTGGGGTTATCTCTCGACCGGCGTGGACGACGACGCCACCGTGCGCGCAAACCGGGACGGCTATTCGCATATACAAATTCGTTCGCGGCGTCTCGTGGACGTGATGAAAATCGACATGTCGAGGACCATCTTTGGCGTGAAGTGGGACTCTCCGATCGTGCTCTCGCCCGTGAGCGCTCAGAAAGCGTTTCATCCCGATGGCGAGCTGGGGGTGGCTCGGGCGGCAAAAACCAAGGGCCACTTGATGATGCTTTCCACCGTTGCGACGGCCTCCATCGAAGACGCTATTGCCGCGCGTGGCGGGCCCGTGTGGCAGCAGCTTTATCCGACGAATGTTTGGGAAATCACACGCGCCATTGTCAAGCGCGCCGAAACCGCGGGATCGCCCGCGATTGTCCTGACCGTCGATCTGCAAGACGGCAGCAATCGCGAAACTCTTTTCCGCTCGCAGCGCGTGGACAAACGCCAATGCGTGATGTGCCATGCCGGGGGATACTCGCCGTTCGCGCAGGGAAAGCCGGGCACCAGCGCGTCGAAAGGAGGCTTCGCCGGGTACGTGGCGCGGAAACCGATGTTCGACGGGCTGGACGTTTCGCAAGTGACGCAATTGTTTCCCTTGGCCGCGAACTGGGAGCTTGTGAAACGGCTGCGCGATACCGTAACCGTTAAATTCCTGATCAAAGGCATCGTCACGCGCGAAGATGCGCAACTTGCGGTGGAGCACGGCGTGGATGGTTTGATCGTTTCCAATCACGGCGGACGCGCGGAAGATACGTTGCGCTCGACGGTTGAGAGCCTTCCGGAGGTCGTCGAAGCCGTTGCGGGCAAAGTGCCGGTGATTGTCGACGGCGGTGTGCGCCGTGGCACAGATATTTTCAAAGCGCTGGCGCTCGGTGCGACGGCAGTCGGCTTTGGAAGGCCGCACTCGTGGGGACTCGGGGCTTTTGGCCAGGCCGGTGTTGAAGCGGTCCTGGAAATCTATCGACGCGAACTGCGCGCTATCATGCGCCAGGCGGGAGCGGCCTCGCTCGACAAAATTACGCGTGACAGCGTCATAGCGCGCCCCTCCTGACTGCGACGCTTCACGGGGCCCACAGGCGCAAGCCGATGAGATGCCACGCGGAAAAGAATAGCGTCACGATGCAGCACGCCATCGAGACGAGCAGGGAATGGATGCGCGCCCATTTGTGAATCTCCGCTTTGGGCACGCTGACCGCCAGCGCGAGGCTCGCGAGCGATAGCAGCAGGAACGCGATGGTTCCCACAAAAATCAAAAACGACCAAAGGCTGAATACGCCAATCTCGTTCGTGGCTTTGTTGAAGGCCACCACGATGACTGGCAAACTCAGCACGGCAAACAGCGGCACCGCTCGCACGCGCACGTGCTTCATTCGCTTTATCTTCCCTATGAATCTTGCGAGGAGCAGCCACGCTCCCCAGAACAGCGCATACGGGAGCGCGCTGGCCATCACCACCGCCGACGCTAGGAGCAGCAACAACCGCGTGAAAAACCAGATAGGGAAAACTCTTTCTCCGTACGGTTCGCCGTTCTCACCGGAGCGGACATAAATCATCCTTCCGTTGGCGTCAGGAAAGAAAACCGCGCTGGCCTCGGGCTCCTTTTCTCCGCGAAAGAGATTTTTGCCCACGGGCAATAGCGTTTCGTGGCCCTTTCCGAAAAGCGCTGAGCATTCCAGCTTGCCATCGGTCACGCGAGTCCATGTGCCTCCCATCAATTGCTCCATGAACGCGAACAACTGATCCCTCGGGGCGCGCGGCGCGTAATAACCGGAAAATGTCTTGAGCTCTTTCGCGGTAAGGGGAATCACCGGCTGCTGCAGCTTCGGGAAGTCCTTGGACAAAAAATCGATCGCCAGATCATTCAAATCTTCCAGAGCTTTTCCCGAGACGGTGCTGTTCAGCAGAACCACGTAACCCCAGTTCTGCTCCGGCATGTAGCGATAAGAGGAAATGAAGCCGTCGATTCCTCCATCATGTCCGTGGGTGATGACGCCGCCGTCGCTTTTCGTGTAGTTCGCCAGGCCGTAGCCGAGGCGAAGGCCGTGCTTTGCGGAAGAAACAGTTTCGGGGTATTCCATTCGCGCGATGCTGTCCGGCTTAACCAGTTGGACGTCTCCCGCTTTGCCGCGTCGCAGAAAGAATTCGACCAGCTTAGCCAATTCGCCTGGCGAAGCCTTCATATCGCCGGCAGGACGCAGGTAGATGTTCTTGTAAGCAACGGCGCGCGGGGGATTGCCTTCGTAGCCTTGCGCGAGCGCGGCGCGATTCGCGTCGGTGAGCCGGAAATCGCCGACGGTGATCCCAAGCGGCGCAAGCAGGTATTGTCGGATGTGCGCGTCGAAGGGCTGGCCGGTGACTTTCTCGATCACATAGCCCGCGATGCCGTAACCCGGATTTGCATAAGCAAATCGCGTGCCCGCAGGCCACCGCACGTTTTCTGGCTCCTGAAAGCGCTTGAAAACATCGAGCAACGGATAATCCGCGCGTTCATGGCGATTGTAAACTTCAGCGAACTCCATGTCGTCGAACCCGGCGCTGTGCTCGAGAAGATGCACAATGCGCACGGGAGCCGTATTTCCCCAGCGGTTTTTCATAGGGATTTCCGGGGCAACGTCTTGCAGCCGTGCGTAAAGGTTGATTCTTCCTTGTTCTTCCAACTTAAGCAGTGCCAGGGCCACAAACGTTTTGCTGATGGAGCCGACGCGAAATTCGGTGTCGCAGGCAATATCCCTGTTTGCGGCCAGGTCCGCCTTGCCGATACCGCCGCACCAGAGCAGTTGCCCATTCGAAACCAGCGCCACACCCGCTCCGGTTACGTGGTTCTTCTCCACCACGTCTTTCATGGCTTTTTGCAATTCTTCGAGCGTTCTGGGATGCGACAACTCTTCTTTTTTCTGGTCCGCTTGCGGAGAGGCAGAAACGAAAGGTCGGGAAGCAAAAAAGCAGAAAACCATCGCTGGCAACAAAACACGCCGCATGAAGTTCTCCTTGGCAACGTTTTTTGGTGCGCAGCATTTTATCTGCGAATTCGTATAGCTCCAAAGGATTTGCGCGGCAGCATCCTTTCGGCAATTGACGCTGCTCGAAGTCTCGCATACGATGCCGCACGTCGCCTTTTTCCCTCTACTCGGGCGACACGGGGGAGCTTGCGCCACCATGAAGCGGGTCCTCGCCATTCTGGTTTGGCTGGTCGTCGCAGTGCTGGGGGCTGGGGCTCTCGGAGCGATTGCCATCCATCGCGGCGAACCGCTCAACGCGATGTGGTTTGTTATCGCTGCGCTCTGTTGTTATCTCGTGGCCTTCCGCCTGTATTCCGCTTTTGTGGCTGCGAAAGTTTTGGCGCTCGATGACACGCGTGCCACGCCCGCGGAACGTCGCGACGACGGCCGCGACTTCGTTCCCACCAACAAGTGGGTTTTGTTTGGCCACCATTTCGCCGCCATCGCCGGCCCCGGGCCCCTGGTCGGTCCGACGCTGGCCGCGCAATTCGGTTATCTCCCCGGCACGCTCTGGCTGATTGCCGGTGCGGCGTTTGGCGGCTGTGTCCAGGATTTTGTGATTCTTTTCTGTTCCATCCGCCGCGACGGGAAATCGCTCGGGCAGATGGCCCGCGAAGAGGTGAGCGAGCGGGGAGGCATCATCGCACAACTCGCCGTGCTCGCCATCGTCATCATTCTTCTTGGCGTCATCGCCCTGGTCGTAGTAAACGCGCTAAAAGCTTCGCCCTGGGCCACCTTTACGATCTCCATGACCCTTCCGATTGCGCTGCTGCTCGGGGTGTACCTGCGATTTCTGCGGCCGGGCAGGGTGGTGGAGGCCTCGGTGATTGGCTTCGCCCTGGTGCTGTTTGCCGTCGTTGCCGGGCGATGGGTGGCGGATGCTCCGTCGTGGTCGCACGTGTTTACGCTCGGCGGCGTACCGCTCGCGCTCGGGCTGATTGCATACGGATATATCGCCTCGGTGCTGCCTGTCTGGCTGTTACTGGCGCCTCGCGATTACTTGATCTCGTTCATCAAGGCGGGCGCCATTTTCTCGCTTGCCGCGGGCATCTTGTTGGTGCGCCCGCAAGTATTGATGCCGCCCCTCACTCGCTTCATCGATGGAACCGGGCCTGTGTTTGCCGGGAAAATATTCCCATTCTGCTTCATCACTATTGCGTGCGGCGCCATCAGCGGATTTCACTCGCTGATCTCCTCGGGCACCACGCCGAAAATGATTCTTCGGGAGGGGCAGGCGCGCTTTATCGGCTATGGTGCCATGATGCTGGAATCGTTCGTCGGTATCATGGCCATGGTCGCGGCTTGCGCCATGACCCCAGGGGTCTATTTCGCGATCAACAGCCCCGCGGGAATCGTCGGCCATACGGCGGAAGCGGCCGCGGCCACCATCAGCGGCTGGGGCTACCACCTCGATGCACAAACGATGACCCAGCTGGCCCGCGATGTCGGCGAACAAACTCTGCTGAATCGCACGGGCGGGGCGCCGTCGCTGGCAGTAGGCATGGCGCAGATCTTCTCAAGCACCATTGGCGGCGGCCGGCTGCTCGGCATCTGGTATCACTTTGCCATCATGTTTGAAGCGCTTTTCGTGCTCACGGTGCTGGATGCGGGCACGCGCGTCGGGCGCTTCATGATTCATGAATTGGGCGGGCGCATCTGGAAACCGCTCGCGCGCACCGGCTGGCTGCCCGCAGTGCTGCTCTCTAGCGCCGTCATTGTGGGAGCCTGGGGCTATTTTCTCTATCAAGGAGTGATTGATCCTTTGGGGGGAATCAATTCTCTGTGGCCGCTTTTCGGCATTTCCAATCAGTTGCTTGCCGCCGTGGCGCTTGTGGTAGCCACCACGATTCTGATGAAGATGGGGCGCTTGCGGTGGATTTGGGTGACCATGATTCCGATGGCGGGTCTGATCATCATCACCATGACCGCCAGCTATCAAAAGATCTTCAGCCCGAACCCGCGCATCGGATTTCTCTCCGGTGCCAACGAGCTGGCGGCGCAGATTGCCAGCGGGACCGTGGCAGCGGCAAGAGTGGCGGAGACCCATCGGCTGATGTTCAATTTGCGCCTCGATGCCGCCGTCACGTCCGTTCTGGCTCTGATGATTTTGCTTCTCATCATCGAAGCGGTGGTGCAGTGGTACGGAATTCTCAGCCGCCGCGAAGCGGTACTGCACGAGTCCCCCTACGTCCGAACGCGCTGGGCGAAGGATTTCTCCGGCGCCGGTCGCGACTTGGTGGTCGGCGACGCTGTGGGAGACGATTGATGCGCAAAGCTGCAAAACGCACGAAACGTTTCCTTCGCCGTTTCTGGCGCGGCTTGCGCGAATGGTGCGGAGACGCGGCTTACGAGCGCTACTTGCGGTCGCCGGGTGCTCGTTGTGGAACTTGCCGCACGCTGAGCGAGGCAGAGTTTTACGTCGAGGAGCTCAATCGCCGCTATTCTCGCCCCAACCGCTGCTGCTAAGATTCTCCGCCTTCACTTCGCAGGCTACGGAAGGTCGGCTTAGATTTCTTCTTCGTCGTCCCCGTGACGTTTCAGGACCGTTATTTTGTGCGCGATTCGAATGCTGTTGTTGCGGATTCCTGAGAGGATGGCTCTCCGCGTTTCCTCGGGCAGCACTTCCGGGGCAAATACTCCGGAAAGCTCGCGCGGAAAGAATTTGATGAACAGCGCCGCCATGTGCGCCGTGGCGTATGCTACGGGTGTTGTGAATCGTCCTTGCTGACGAATCTGATAAAGCGTCGGAAACGCGCAATCGCTGCGCACCATCAAATATTCGTCCGCAGTTTTGCCGTGATTCGCTCCCTTGACCAACACCGCTGCCGCGAACCGCGCGTTCTGCAGGATCCCCTGCCGAATCAGCTTGGCGATTCTTTTGGGGGAGAAAGTCTGGGGAAAGCGGTGCCGTGCCATTCCCCTGGATTTCGATAATTTTCCCTGCTTGTGCCAGCGGCGCAGCCGGTCAATTTCATTCCCGCCGATTTTCACATCCAAATCGCGCAGAGGAATAGAGTATGGCAAGGTGGCCACTTCATCTTGCGCCGCCAAGACTACGCGGACCGTGCCAATGGGCTCGGGAAACCGGAATTTCTCAACCTCCGAAAACCGCTTGCCCAAGTGAAATTTCCCCCCGCGGTATATGCGCGGGTGCGAGACGGCTTCGTCGAACGACACTTCCGGCGACCACTGCGAGATGGGATCTTCGCTCTCGCTGCTTTCGTACAGGCGGATATGCACGGAGTGCACTTCATCCAGCATGGCGGCAGCGCGCTTTACGAGCAAGTTCGTCAATCCCGGTGCCACTCCCGCATTGATTAAAGCCACGCGCTTCTTCTCCTCAAACCTCTTGGCGTAGCGGAACTGCTCGGCTTTGAAGGGATTCTTCGTCAAATGAGAACTGAGGTCCATGTAGTGGGACCGCAGCCGGAGGGCCGCCCGCAGGACGATTTCATTGAAGACCGAGGCGGAGGCGTTGACGATGAGCTGGCAGGGCTTCGCCGCTTTCACGATGCCCCGCAGGTTTCGCGCATTCACCTCCGTGACCGGGATCGTGCTTCGTCTGCCTAGGAAGCGCCGCGCCCGTTCCGGATCACGATCCCCACACCAGACCGTATGTCCTTGGCGCTCGAGTAATTGGGCGAGAAGCGAGCCGGTCGCCCCGGCCCCTAAGACGAAGATCCGCATGGCGTGGGCAAAACTCTACCACAATCAACATTCCTCTTAGCCCGCGCTCCCGCGGGATGGACGGGATGCGACGGGATACAACTTGGATTGCACCTTCCGGGGAACAGGCGTACACTCTGTCTGTAACTCCGACCCCTGCAGCCTAACAGGAGAAACAACCTACGGTGGCAGGGGCGACGTCCCGCGCAGCTGGTGGGGACTCAGGGTTCGGGCGGAAACGCCCGCGCCTCCCGCGATTGGAAAGGAGCGCTTTCGCCGGAAAAGTGGTGATTTCCGGCCTGTTCCCCGATTCCGATCTGCGAATCGGGGTTTTTCTTTTGGCACGTTGAGCATGACTCTCCACGACAGTTTTGGGCGGCAGATCACCGACCTGCGCATTTCCGTCACCGATCGTTGCAACTTTCGCTGCGTCTACTGCCGCTCGGCCGACCCGGAAAACTATCGCGACCACGAGGAAATTCTTTCCTGGCCCGAGCTTGACCGGCTTGCCAAGATCTTCCTAGGCCTGGGCATTCGCAAGATTCGCGTCACCGGTGGCGAACCGCTCGTTCGCGATGGCGTGGAGGAATATATCTCCCGGCTCCATGTCCTCGGCTTTCCCGATCTCTCCATGACCACCAATGGCCACCTCCTTGCCGAGCGGTGTGACCGCCTCCTCGCGGCAGGTTTGCGCCGCATCAACATCAGCCTTGACTCGCTTGAACCCGCCAAATTCGAGCGCATCACTCGCACCAAATCGTTTTCCAAAGTGATGCACGGCATCGACACTGCGCAAAACTCGCGGCTCGCCCCCGCCAAAGTAAACGCGGTTCTTGTTCGCGGGCTGAACGACGACGAAATCGAGGCGTTCGGCCAATTCTCCCGCGACCGCGGGGTCATCATGCGCTTCATCGAATTCATGCCCCTTGATGCCGATCGCCACTGGTCGCGCGAACTCGTCGTTCCTGCCGCAGAGGTCTACAACCGCATTCACGAGCGCTGGCCCCTGGTTCAGATTCCCCACGAGGCGAGCGAAACCGCCCGCAAGTACCGCTTTGCCGATGGTGCGCCCGGCGAAATCGGCCTCATCGCCTCGGTCACGCAGCCCTTCTGCGGCTTTTGTTCGCGAATCCGGGTGACGGCCGACGGCAAGCTCCGCACCTGCCTGTTTAGCAAGGAAGATCACGACCTCCGCTTGCTCCTTCGCGAAGGGGCCTCAGACGACGATCTGGTGGCCTACATCCGCTCCGTCGTCAACGAAAAAGAGGAAGGCCACCGCATTAACGAGCCCGGCTTTGTGCCTCCCTCGCGTACGATGGTCTTTATCGGGGGCTAGTTGGACAATCACCCGTGGTATGAGAAAATGGGGTTTCGAGAGACTCAGGGACCGCAAGAAGCCACCAGTAAGTAAAAATTACACCAGCCATGGGTGACCTCATTTCCATCTCGGGATCTAGCACCATTCTTCCCAGCGAACCCCCGGCCACGGTGCACGCGCCGGAAATCGAGCCAGGAGTAGGGTGCGATTTCGATTCCTACCTGCTTGTTCCGGATAACACACTGGACGACCGAATTACCGCCGCCAAGGCCCGCCTCGGCGAGGACGTGGTCATTCTCGGCCACCATTACCAGCGTGACGAGGTCATCCAATTCGCCGATTTTCGCGGCGATTCCCTGAAGCTCTCGTTTCAGGCCTCGGAAACCTACTCCCGCTATATCGTTTTCTGCGGCGTGCACTTCATGGCCGAAAGCGCAGACATCCTAAGGCGGGAACATCAGATCGTGGTGCTGCCCGACCGCAACGCCGGCTGTTCCATGGCGGACATGGCGGACATCGGACAAGTAGAAGCTTGCTGGAGTGAACTTTCTTCCGTTGTGAACTCAAGGGAGGTCGTTCCTGTCAGCTACATGAACTCCACGGCGGCAATTAAGGCATTCACGGGCGAGCACCGCGGCTCGATTTGCACCAGTTCCAATGCAGCGGAGGTTCTAGAGTGGGCTTTCGAGACAGGCGAAAAGGCTCTTTTCCTCCCCGACGAGCATCTCGGGCGCAATACCGGGTACCGGCTGGGCATTCCCCTCGATGAGATGATCGTGTGGGATCCGCACGAGGAACTTGGAGGAAACAGACCGGAAGCGGTTCGCAAGGCCCGCATCATTCTTTGGAAGGGCTATTGCTCTGTGCATCAGCGTTTTACGCCGGAGCAAGTTGCTCGCGTTCGTCGCGAGCATCCCGGCATGCGGGTTATCGCTCACCCCGAATGCCGTTTTGAGGTCGCCCAAGCAGCCGATCAGATCGGCTCGACCGAGGGCATCATTAAAGCGATCGAGTCGGCTCCCGCTGGTTCGGAATGGGCCGTGGGCACGGAAATCCACCTGGTCAACCGTCTGCGGAAGGCGTTCCAAGACCGGAGGGTCATTTCGCTTGACCCCAGCATGTGCGTGTGCACTACCATGTTCCGCATCACCCCCCAGCATCTCCTCTGGGCCCTTGAAAACCTTGGATCCGGTAATGTGGTCAACCGCATTTCGGTTGACGAGCGCACGCGCCACTATGCCAGGCTGGCATTGGACCGGATGCTGGCATTGCGGTAGGGCACAGCAGCGGAAATTACGGTCTGTTTCTGCTTGCAAACGGCGTGACACTAGAAGAGACTTTGCTTGGATTGCTTTAGGTCGCAAGAACCGGTTGAAACCAACCCATGGCCGACGAAGATCCTGAACAGGACGAGACTCCCGAGCCTCGGCAGCGCCTTTTCACGCTGATCGAAGCCGAACGTGTGCGCAAAGACCTCGAACCGTTTCTCGTCGAAGCCATCGACTGCCGCAAGAAGCTCTCCAGCCTGGAAAATGATCTTGCAGCGATTTCCGCCCGCATCATGATGATGGGCGGCGTGATTGTTCCTTACGAAAAACTGTCCAAGCTGCGCGCCGAGCACACGCATTTGGCCGAAACGCTGAGGTCCACGCTCCGGCGCATCCTCGAAACCGGCTGTATCGTCAAGGATCTCGACGTGGGACTCCTCGACTTTCCCGCGATCATCGACAATCAGGATGTGTATCTCTGCTGGAAGCTCGGTGAGGACCGCATCCGTTTCTACCATCGCCCGGACGAAGGCTTTGCTGGCCGCAAGCCTCTCGATCCCCGCGACCTTGGCCCGGGCGACAAAGTCCAGTAGTGGCCAATTGCCCGCAGACGTACACCGTGAACCATCTTGACTGACCACTCTACGAACCGCCTGAAAGATTCCGCCAGTCCCTACTTGCGTTCTGCTTCTCATCAGCCCATTGACTGGCACGAGTGGGGCGAGGCCGCGTTCGAACGCGCGAAATCGGAGGACAAGCCCATCCTCCTCGACATCGGCGCGGTGTGGTGCCACTGGTGTCACGTCATCGACCGCGAGAGCTACGAAAACGTCGAAATTGCCAAAATCGTCAACGAACACTTTGTGCCCGTCAAAGTCGACCGCGATGAACGCCCCGACGTGGACTCGCGCTATCAATCCGCCATCGGCGCCATTTCCGGCCAAGGCGGTTGGCCTCTCACCGGTTTTCTGCTTCCCGACGGCAAGCCTTTTTTCGGGGGGACCTATTTTCCGCCCGAAGACCAGATGGGCCGCCCCGGCCTTCGCCGCGTGCTCCTCGCTGTCGCGGACTCTTATCGCAACCGCCGAGCCGAGCTTGAACGCGCTGCGAATTCGCTTTCCGAAGCCGTGGCGGAGGCCGAGGCCTTAACCGGTGCTCGCGCCGAATTTGACCGCGGTGTGGTCGACGCGCAAATCCAATCCATCACACAGCTTTTCGACAGTGACCATGGCGGCTTCGGCCGAGCGCCCAAGTTCCCCCACGCTTCGGCCATCGATCTTCTCCTCGAACGCTACCAGCAAACCAAAGAAAAGCGTCTCCTCGCCATGGTCGAAGCGACCTTAAAGAAAATGGCTCGAGGCGGCGTCTGCGACCAACTTGCAGGCGGCTTCCACCGCTACTCGGTTGACGAGCGCTGGCTCGTCCCCCACTTCGAGAAAATGTCGTACGACAACTCCGAGCTGCTCCGGAACTACCTTCATGCCTGGCAGGTCACGCAGAATTCATTTCTTCGCGAGAAAGCAGAGAGCATCATTGGCTGGGTCAACGAAGTTCTTTCCGATCAGGAAAACGGCGGCTTTTATGCCAGCCAGGATGCCGATTATTCACTCGACGATGACGGGGACTATTTCACCTGGACACTGGATGAGGTCCGCGCGGTTTTGACGCCTGAAGAGTCACGCGTCATCGAACTCTATTTCGATGTCGAGCCGCACGGCGAGATGCATCACAATCCTGCCAAGAATGTCCTATGGGTCGCACGCGGCCTCAACGAAATAGGGCAAATCCTCGAGCGCGATCCGGAAGCTATTCGAACGATCGTGCGGCAAGCGGAAAAGAAGATGCTGGAGGCCCGCCTGAAGCGGCCTACGCCCTTCGTCGATAAGACACGGTACGTGGCTTGGAACGCAATGTTTGTTTCTGCGTTTCTGGAAGCGTCCCATTCTCGGATTACCCCGCGGATTGCGGAGCAATGCCGCGCGTTTGCGTTGAAGACGATGGATCGCATGCTCGGTGAAGCTTGGACTGAGGAGCGAGGTTTTGCTCATCGCATCGGCGGGCCTGCGCTCGAAGGCTCCCTCGACGATCAGGTTTTCAGCGTTCTCGCCTTGCTCGACGCCTACTTAGCAAGGCTCGATTCGCGCTACTTCACCGCGGCGCAGAAAACCATGGAGCTCACGATTGCTCGCTACGGCGATGCCGAGAATGGCGGCTTTTTCGATCGCCCGAACGACGCCGCTCCGATGGGCGGGCTCGAAGTCCGTCGCAAGCCCTTTCAGGATTCGCCCACACCGGCGGGGAATTCCGTTGCCGCCATTGCGCTCGTTCGACTGCATGCTTTCACCGGCGAACGGCGTTACCGCGATTTCGCACAAAAAACGCTCGAAGCCTTCGCCGGAGTCGCTCGGCAGTATGGCCTGTTTGCCGCCACGTACGGTCTTGCGGCCACGCTCTTTATGCGTCATCCCATTCAGGTCGTTATCACTGGCAATTCGCATGACCCGGTGGCTCAGGCCCTCGAAGCCGCCGCTCATCGCGTCTACCGTGTTGGCAAATCCGTTCTGCGCTTTCGGCCCGGCACGGAGCTCACCGCTCTTGCCGGGGCCCTCAAAGAAACGCTTCCTCATCTTCCCGCCGATCAGCCCATCGCCGTCGTCTGCTCCGGCCAAACGTGTCTCCCGCCCACCAGCGATCCTGCCCGGCTCACCGCCATTCTCGAAGAGAGCGCCGTGGGCGTTGCGGCATTATAGGTTCGCCGAAGAAGAAGAGGGCGATACCGGAGCGCCTCAATTTGACGGTTCTAAACGGCAATCACGAACACGCGACGGGATGGCTTCTCCGTCGCTCTTACTTCTTCGGCCGGGACTCCGGCGGTACCAAGCCGTTTACCCGGTAATACACTACCAGCTGCCCGTAGTGCTCGCCGGAATGCTCGATGAGTTCGTAGGCCAAATCCCCCAGCCGCACCTGCCGGTTCCCATACGGGTCGACGATGGTTTCCGACATCCCGGAATCCCCCTTCGCTTTGATCGCGGCAGCACCGTCGGCGAACGATTTCTTCACAAACGCCACGACCTCCGCTTTGCTTTTGAGCTTGTTCTTCGAAGGATCCTCTTCGGTAGGCATCTTCTGGCCCGTCGCGGGATTGGTGAAGAAATAGTTTGCGTCGGAGGCGTGCAGCAATTGTTCCCGGAAGCTGCGCTGCTCCGGCTTCGGTTTGTACTCGTATTTATCCTCGGGGAAATCCTCGGCCATCGCGATTAATTTCCGTCCAATATCGTTCCACTGATCGAGAACTGCCTGTGACGGGCTGGCCGCCGGTTTGGGCGCCTCCTTCTTCGCCGCCTCCTGCGCGACTGCCGGCAACACTGCCATTCCCACCGCCAATACCACTCCGCATAACATCATCCGCTTTGTCATGGCTTCGCTTCCTCCGTTTCGTCCCCCCTGGGACAGGGCACTCCCTTTCAGACGCACGGCCCTGCCAAGAGTTTCCCCTTCGGCCAGGCAAGGCACCCTGTCCTTTGGCGGGGTTTAATCTTACGCAGTAGTCTCCACCGGGTCATTCGAATTCCTCTGAACCCACATGGTAAAATTGTGTCTGGCAGTCTGGGGGGGCTTCATCACTGTGGATTGGCACTACTTATTTTTGCGCGCCGGGATCGGCCTGAGCCTGTGCGTGCTCCTGTACCTGTCGCAGCGCTTCTGGTACCGCTCCCTCTGGCGGGTCACCGAGCACTGGGGCCGTATATGGCTGCGTCGCGGCCCGCGGATGGCCTATGTTCTTCTGCTGGTTCTCATGGTTTTCACGCTGGTTCGCGTGGTGATTATGGGTCATTCGAGCCTTACTCGCCGCACCTCCTGGATCTCCGTGCTCACCGGCCTTTGGTTCTTCAGCGCTCTGTTTGCCTATCTGTCCGTGAAGACGGTGCACGGATTGGAGCGCATTTGGCGCTGGTCTCATGCAGCCACCCTCAACCAGATGCCGTCTTCATCCGACACCGCGCGACACGGGACCTCTTCGGAATCGTCGGAAACGGTTCCCGACCCTGGCCGTAGGTACTTTTTCCGGGCCGCTACTGCGGCCGCGGGGGCGGCTCCCTTCCTCACGGCAATGTACGGTTTTGCCGCCGAGCGCCTGAAATATCAGGTGCGCCGCGTCGAGATCCCCATACCGAATCTGCCGCCGGCCCTCGACGGCATGAAGATTGCCCAATTGAGCGACATTCACCTGAGCAGTTATATGTCCCGCGCCCAGGTCCGCCGCGCCGTGGACATGGCCAATGATCTCGGAGCGGATCTTGGCGTGGTTACTGGCGATCTGATTACTGGCGCGGGCGATTCGATTGCCGATTGCATTGATGAAATTCGCCATCTGTACGCGCCGCTGGGCATTTGGGGCTGCAACGGAAATCATGAGATCTACGCCCGTGCGGAAGATCAGGCTTACTACCTCTATGCGCAAGCGGGGATGAAGCTGCTCCGCTATTCGAACGCGCAAATTGCGTTTAAGGGCGAGCAGCTCAATCTGATTGGCGTGGATTACCAGCGCGAATACAACGGGCGCGGGCAAAAGCAGCGCATGCTCGCCGATGTCGAGCCGTTGGTGCGCCGTGACATGCCGAATATTCTCCTCTCGCACAACCCAAATTCGTTCAATCGCGCCGCAGAACTGGGCATCGAGCTCTCTCTTGCCGGTCATACGCACGGCGGCCAGATTCAGGTGGAAATCCTGGATCACCGCCTGAGCCCCGCGCGCTTTATCAGCGACTACATTGCCGGCCTCTATCAGCGCCCGATGTTCGCGCCGGCGCCACATGAACGTGCGGGCTCGGTCGTTTCCACACCGCGAAGATTTACGCCACAACCCGGGGCGATGGCGAGTATCTACGTAAATCGCGGCTTGGGTACGGTCGGCGCTCCCGTGCGGCTGGGAGTTCCGCCCGAGATCAGCTTGCTCGTACTTCGCCGCGTCGTCTGACCGCTTTGGCTCCCACTCGGGCCCCATAAGGCTCCAGAGGTTCGTGCCGTTTTGTTTCAACCCGCAGAAGCATCCATTCTTTCGTAGTGAGATACACGAAGAATCTCATTTTCGGAAGCCTGGTGGGGGTCTTATGAGAAGGCTTTTTGGTAAGTCTCTTCTTCTCATTTCACAAAAAGTTTATCTCGCAAACCCCTTGCCTGGAATCAAGGTTGCTCAAGATCGGCTGAGTCCAGCCAGGCGGAGTTTCGCTTGTGACAGATGCGGGCGTGTTTTGCAGCAAGACCTCGCTCTGGAGTCCATCATGCGGTTCAGCAAGTCCTGGAAGTCTCTCGCACCTCCTGTTCTTTTGCTGTTTGGCGGCATCACTCCCGTCGATGGCCTTGAGGGTGACGAAGAATAGACTCCGCGCATTTCGGCGAGGAGGTTCAAACAAAGAAGCAGCAAACTGCAAGGTGGGGTTGCCCCCGAGACGGCAGATGCCAGGACGCTCTGCCGTCTCATTCTTTTTGCGTGCGTGAGTCCCGCTTCCGTTTCTATCTTTGCCGGATGCAAATGCTACAATCCTTCACGTTTGAGCGCAGCCATGCCGGTTCAGGCAAAAAATTATTGGCTCGAAACGGTAAACCCACCGCCGGTGCGCGTGGCGCGGGAACTGCCTGAGAATGCCGACGTCGCGATTGTGGGCGGCGGTTTCTGCGGGCTTTCCGCGGCGCGCGCGCTGGCCAAGCGTGGTGTGCGCGCTGCCGTACTCGAGGCGGAAACCTTTGGTTGGGGCGCGAGCTGCCGTAACGGAGGTATGGTCCTGACCGGAATGAAATTGCCAGTGCCCAAGCTCATCAAGCGCTACGGTCGTCCTATCGTGCGCAAGATGTATGCCGCGTCGATCGAGGCCATTGACCTTGTGGAACAAATCGTTCACGAGGAGAAGATCGAGTGCGATTTCTCGCGCTGCGGTCACCTGGAAGTTGCCTGCAAGCCATCGCACTTCAACGGCTTCGAGGAATCCGCCGCGCTCATCGAGCGCGAATTCCATCACCCATTACGCATCGTTCCCCAAGGCGACCTCGACAGCGAAATCGGCTCGCCCATTTATTTCGGCGGCATGGTGGACGAAACCAGCGCGGGGATAAATCCCGCGCGCTACGTCGCCGGGCTGGCGCATGCCGCCGAGCGTGCCGGAGCCTGCCTCGACGATCACACGCGCGTAGAAAAAATCACGGCCGAATCCCAGAAAGGCGCGCGCAAATTCCGCGTGCGGACTTCCCGAGGCAGCCTCACCGCGCGGGAAGTGATTCTCGCCAGCGGCGCCTACACGACGGAGGCCACTCCCGCGCTTCGGGGAAAAATCATTCCCATCGGTTCGTACATCATTGCCACGGAGGTATTGCCTCGAGATTTGGCGCACAAACTCAGCCCGCGCAACCGCATGATCTACGACTCCAAACATTTTCTCTATTACTACCGGCTGACCCCGGACAATCGCCTGCTGTTCGGCGGGCGGGCGGCGTTTTTTCCTGCAACCGAAAGCACAGTACGGCAGAGCGCAGACATACTTCGCCGCGGCATGATCACCGTGTATCCGCAACTGCGCCATACAAAAGTCGAATATGTGTGGGGCGGTACGCTGGACTTCACCGTCGATGTCATTCCCCATGCCGGAAAAATGGACGAAATGTATTTCGCGGCGGGATTTGCCGGCCACGGCGTCGCCGCCGCGACTTGGTTCGGTACGCAGCTCGCCGGAATGATCACCGGGAATATCGACAGCATCCCGTTTGCCGAGATTTCGTTTCCCGCCGCACCCATTGGGCTGCGAAGCGGCCGAACTTGGGCGCTGCCGCTTGCTGGGCTGTGGTACCGGATTCTGGATTTCTTCACTTAGGGCGGGTTCAGAGCATTCCTTGCGGGTTGCAACTTGCGAATCACGAAATACATCGGAAGCGCGAGCAGCACCGGCAGTGGTCCCCACTTGCGCGCAAAAGGATCGCTGCCGACCAAAGCAACGACGCTCATCGCCAGCGGAGCACCTACCACGTAGAAGAGTCCGGCGCGGCTCCACGGAATGCGAAACGGCCGAGGCATATCGGGCTTCGTTTTGCGCAAACGCCAGGCCGAGAGCACCGTCAGAATCGTCACCCCGATGCGCAGCCAGACGTACACCGTGAGAAGTTGCACCATCGTTTTCTGCGCAAGCACGGCGTAGACAATCGAGGAGGCGATAATCGCGACCCACGGCGTGCCGTAACGTTCGTGCCGCGCCGAGAACACCGTGGGAAGGTAGCCATCCTCCGCCATGGTCGAGGGCATGCGCGTACTCGTCAGCACCGTGGCGTTCAACAAAGAAACGTTGCCGATCATTGCCGCGATCGTGATGGGAATGGCCAGCCCGGGGCCGCCGATGAGTTGGGCGGCGCTTGAGAAATAGCCCGTATGCCATCTCTGCCAATCCCCGAGGGCGGCAAGCGAAAAAAGCGTCGGAAGAAAGTACGTGGCAATGGAAAGCGGCACAACGATCGCCAGTGCCCGCGGATACGTCTTCTGGGGCTGTTCCACCTCTTCAGCAACGCTTGAAAGTTGCTCGTACCCGGAGTACAACCACAAGCCAAGAGCCAGTCCCGCGCCAAAAACTTGAAATTTCGGCGCATGCGGAGGGACCAGTGGTGAAAACGGGTTGTAGCGCCACTCGAGCGCAGCGACGACGCACAGCGCACCCACGACCACCAGTACAAAAACTTCTAGCACCGTCGCCACCGCACCCACCATGTGGATACCGCGCACATTCAGGTAGCCAATGAGCGCAATTAACGCAGCCGCGATCGCGTAATGCGTCCCGTTCCCCACCGGAGCGAAATAAACGGAGAGGTAACCCGAAACGTAGTCCGCAAAAAGCACCGCGTACGCCGCGGCCAGCAAGAACGATGCGCTCCAGTTCCACCAGCCGGCAAGGAATCCCCAAAAGTCGCCGAATCCTGCGCGCACCCAGCGGTAGAAGCCACCTTCCACGGGAATCGCGGTAGTCAACTCGGCCGCCACCAGCGACACCGGGATGCACCAGAACAGCGGAATGAATAGGTGGTAGAGCAGCGTCAGTCCCGGGCCGCTGGTGGTCACCATGTCTTCGAGGCCGAACGGGCCGCCGGTCGCATACGCGTACATCACGAAGACAAAAGGCAGGAAGCTGGCTCTGTGCAAAGCCGGCCAGGCGCCGCATGGCCCCCGGGAACCCGCGGAGACAGACCCGCGATTTTGGTTCGGCGAGCTGGAAATGTTGGCTGCCCCGCTTTCTCGAGGAAGTTTACAGGCTCGGGGGGTTGGTTCACAGGGCAAAGACGCATCGCATCGATGGCGCAGCCAATGCCGTTTATCTGCCGGGGGATTCGCCCAGTTCCGCGGGGGCGGTGTTCGAGTAGGGTTGCGGCGTGGCTCTGTCTACGCGGAGGTTGCTTTTGATCCGGTTTCGGTTGTCGTGAACCTCAGTAGCCAACGCCATTTCCTCGAAATCAGCGGGAGGAATACAGGCGAACGCAGGGGGTCTCTCTTTCCATCGGGGTCCATTTCACCTTGCAATAGCGTGTTCGCCTGCTCAGCGAGCCAATCTATGCCACGGGCGCTCGGCTTCCAGATGAGGGGTTTGCGTAGGAGCCGCCCTACTCTTCCGACGCCGCGGTAGGCGAGAGCGCCGGCTCGCGACTTACCCGGGCACAGCCTCAACCAGCAAACCGGCACACCGCACGCTGACCGCGAACGCCAGACGCTGTTTGGGGCAGAGGCACGGTTCGGCGGCAGTTGGGAGCCTGGCCTAACCCCGGTCAGATCTTCGGTTGTGTAAATTGCCACCCGAAGCGTCCCTTGATGCAGAGGTTCCCTTGCGTTACGCAGTGAGCAAGCGGCGAACTGACTTTCACGATCTGTCCATTCTGGGAGTGCACGGTTAGCTCGCAACCCACGCCGCAGTACGGGCAAATCGTTTCGGTGCGGGTTTGTCGCGATTCTTCCCAGGTTCTCGCCGCACGCATCTCGTACTCGGTCTTGCCCATCAGCGCGCCCGTGGGGCATACACCAATGCAGTTCCCGCAATACACGCACGCCGAATCGGTCAGCGGGATTTCAAATTCCGTGGCAATGTGCGCGTGGAATCCGCGTCCCGCCACCCCAATGGCGAACGTGTTCTGTGCGTCCGCGCCGCATGCTTCCACGCATTTGTAGCAGAGGATGCATTTCGAGTAGTCGCGCACGTATAGTTCGTTGTCGATGATTGGCGGCCGAGCGACGGTCGCTGCCCGCGGCCCGAATTTTTCCGTGCGCGCGCCGCACTCTTTCATGTACCTCTGCAGTTGCGGGGCGGTCGAAACATCGACGGACGAGGCGAGAAGTTCCAGCACCACGCGCCGGCTCAGCCGCACGCGCTCGGTATCCGTGCGAATCACCATGCCCGCTTCCACTTTGCGCGAGCAAGCGGGCACGAGCGTGCGCGAACCTTCCAGCTCCACAAGGCACACGCGGCAAGCGTTTACCGGAGTCAGGGTTTCGAGAAAACAAAGCGTCGGTGTATCGATTCCAAGCTTTTTTGTCGCATCCAGTATTCTCGTGCCTTCGCGAACTTTCACGCGTTTTCCATCGATGGTGATTTCGAGCTCACGCTTCGGCGCCGCGGCAGGAATTTCCGGCGCGGGCGCACGCGGTACCGGAATCAACGGCGACGGTGCCCGAAGTTGCTCGCTCATGTGAAAAGACTCCATCGATCCAGCGCCGAAAGGATCGCGCCGGAAGCCGTTTGCCCTAACCCGCAAATCGAAGCGTCACGCATCGCCTGTGCCATCTCCTTCAGTAGTGCGCGTTCCTCTTCTTTCGAACCGAGCGGCTTGCGCTCGACGAGGCGTTGCAACGCTTCTTCTTGGCGCATCGTGCCTACGCGGCAGGGCACGCATTGGCCGCACGTTTCGCTGCGGAAAAACGCCGCGAT
>Ga0182040_10000267_pt1 | contig 23174 bp, 20 predicted proteins | sample flu12Cox44000176_FD_125973 | JGI IMG/M metagenome (GOLD analysis project Ga0182040, IMG submission 125973) | Lab enrichment of tropical soil microbial communities from Luquillo Experimental Forest, Puerto Rico - flux8day.12C.oxic.44.000.176 | ecosystem: Environmental > Terrestrial > Soil >... | reverse complement strand
CTATTGGGCGTGGAAGGCTCGCTCGCGGCTCAAATCTTGCACGCTCGGGGTCTCAGACTTGCAGAGATAAGGGGGCAATTGCTAAAGGAGGCAGCGGTATTTCGCCGTGGGGCGGAGTCCGCGAGTGTGCAGACGCAGCCACGCAACGTGGCGTTACCCAAACTGCAAGAGTTTCTTGGTGGATTCAAAAAGCATGACTCGGAACAACTGCTCCCGTTCTTTGCGAAAAATGCACATTTCGTGGATGCCTCTGGAAAGGCTTGGGACCGAAAAGAGATTGGCAACCATTTTGAGACCCTGTTTATTCTGTACGCCAAGAAGAATGCAACATACACCATCGAGACGATTCAGGATGCCAGGGACACAGTGGTCGCCATCGTGCTTTGGAAGAACGCAGTCCTCGCCAGCATGGAGCGCGTCTGGATGCACCGCATGAGTGTTGTTCTCGTTCCTGAGGGAGAGGATTGGGCTATCGTTTCAGTTCAGGTGACTCCGGTCAGGCCATCTTAGCGTGGCATAGGGACGGGTCAACTCTTGTGTTCGTGTCCGATTCTCTGTCGCCAAGCGGTCTGTGTAACTGTTCCCCCTGCATCAACTGCATTAAAGCATCCCACTGCATCGAACTGCATCCCAGTCCATCCCCAGGTAATTGCTTGATTTAATTGGTAAGTCCTTTGTTTCAGTGGGCCTGGGTTCCCTTGAGAGGGCTACGTCTCATTGCTAGCTCCCGGTTGCATACTTAGTTGGGTACTCGCTGCCGAGGATCACTCGCTGGGGTCAGATGAATCGTGCAACAAGCTAGGCAACAACCGCGCTAGATGTTGCCTAAAACTGCCTATTACTCGCCGGGCTCGAAACCGGGAAACCGCATGGAACTAAAGATAGTTAAGCGTTTCGAGTCCACCCGCAAGTTTTGTCGAGACCATCCATAGGTTGAAGGTTCGATTACTTCCCGGCTCACCAACCCCTTTCGTTACAGCCAGATAGCTCGGCAGCCAACTTGACTCCCTTCGTTTTGGGCAACATCGCGCAACAGCTTACCGGCCACGTGAGAGCCACCATCGGGCGCCCCCTTTGCGCGACAACGCGGCCGTCAGCCCGCTTCAGGGAAGCCCTGAACTCTTTCCTTGTCGTCTTTACTTTGTGTCTAGCTTGTCCAAGCGGTCGCTGAGATTCTGAAGCCTATCTTTTTCAGCATCGAGTAACTTCTTCAGCCTCGCTGCACGCGTCATGATCCTTCCTTCCCCCTTGGCCGGACTTGCCACCGGCCCGTAGCATTACCGGTGCCCAAAGGCACCGTGGCTCTGCTTTGGTCGTCCTTAATTGGCGGCGCGTGGCTTGCCGAAGGTGAATTTCGCTTGGAACGGGATTACGATCTTGCCGCCCTTCCCGTCCTCAAGCTCTATGGTGCCGCGGCGCTGCATCTTGGAGCCGTCAATGAAGTCGTCCTGCACCTCGAAATAACCTTCACGGAAGTTGAATCCCGCCGCTGCTGCATCTCGGGCATCGCGCGGTACTGCTGGAAACGCCTTCGCTGCTGTTGTGGTCATTTGTTCGATCCTTTGTGCCTTAGACTTTTGCCTGGCGTTGCCATCATCGGCGCCGCGGGCCAGGCTGGATTGCGGCGGACGCCAGCAGGCTTGGAGGGGGCCAAACCAGCGAGCGTTTCGGCTGCCCACCGTACCGTGGTACTCACGGTTTTGCGGGCTTGGTGACCATTCGCACGGCGAGGTCAACCATATCCTTCCACTGCTCCTCGGGGCTTCTCACCGAGGTAATGCCGATCAACGCGCGATCGCACTCCTGTTCCTGCTGGGGCGTGAGTGCGGCCGTGCGCTTGGCCGGGCGCAAATACTGCAAATTGCTCGGGCCGCTCATGGCAGCTCCGTGACCGTGAAGGGTGTTTTAGCGTTAGGTATCGCCGGAGTCATATGAGAAATTGGTTCTAGGATTTCCGTACCAGAACTTTCGGCCAGGCGCACTGTACGTCCAGGCCGGTGCCCCGGGCAAAGGCCACCCGGTCCGCGAAGGCCGATGGTATGGTCCAACTTCGCGGTGCGCCACAAGCACCGCGGGAACGGGCAAAACCGCTCCGGATGGGACTGCTTCTCGAGAGCGACGTTGCCGGCTGTGCTGGCCGCCACCAAGCCGGACACCTACACGCATCTCGTTGTAACGGCGTGAGCGCACTCGCTCGATGACCATTTTGAATCGGGAATCACCACTGCTGACTTTCAATTGATTGCGCCGAACACCGTCAAGACTGAAATCCGGGACGGCAAATCAGTCAACGTAAGACTCGATGCTCTGCCGCCCTTGCGCTCCTGGCGGCGACCAAGACCTTTCACTGTGGAGTGTAAGGGAGGCCGTTCTATCAGGGTCGACCAACCGTGACCTTACACCCTCGTTCCGATGGGGAACTTCTCCGATAATCACCGTTTGCCAGACTTGAGTGCCAGAGATTTGTCTAGCATGCGTATTTGTGGCTTAAGCTACGCCCTCACTTCACCTTGCGAATCAAGAACAGGCTTTGGTCGTCGCTGCGGGGCCCGTGATTGTCCGCGCAGTCAAAAATTGCTTTTGCGATTTCAGGCAGAGTGCTGTCGCCGCTGACGCGCAGAGTCTCGGAAATCTTGCCCAAGCCTAGCTCTTCTCCCTTCTTGTTAAAGACTTCCGTGAGACCGTCGGTGATGATAGCTAATACTTCATCCTTTTGTATGGCGAGGGACGTTATCTCAAAAGTCGCTTCCGAGGAAATGCCAAGCGGCAAGTTTTGGCCTTGGAGCAGCTCGATCCTCTGGTTCCGCCGCCGCAGAATCGGCAGATGGCCGGCCAGGGAATAGTGCAGAGTTCCATCTGATGAGTATGTGACAAACCCCAGGGTCGCGAACATGTTCGGCGCCTTCAGTGAACACAACACTTCATTGACCTCCTCCAGCAGACCCTTTGCGTCTGAATGGAGACGCGTGGCAGTTCGCACCGAACTCTTGATCATGGCCATCAGCACTCCCGCAGGGACGCCGTGACCTGACACATCGGCGACGTACGCCAGCCAACGTCCATCGCAAGCGATTATGTCGACCAAGTCGCCTCCCACCATTCCGCTGGCCAAAGAAGTTGCGTAGAACTCGTAATCTTCAATTCGCTGCTGGATGCCTGGAACCAGGGATTTGTGGATCTCACCGGCAAGTTGCACTTCGGCGTGTAAGCGAAGGAACCGTTTGGCTTCACGGCCAATGAATGCGAGTGTCAGATTGTACCCGACAACTACAAGCACTATTGCTAAAGTTGCGCTGGCGCTTACCCAGCGAGCGATTTCTGCTGGCAGGGTGGTGTCATTGCTGGAATGAAAGCGCCAGACCACGAGCCAAGTGCAAAGGACCTGCACTGGAATGATCGGCAGGATCCATAACCAGGTCTTCCGAACGGAAAGCCAGGCATAGAAAACCGCAAAACTGCCGGAGATAAGCGCGGCTTTCCACAGCGCTGCCAGTGAAGCTCGGGACGTCTGCAACTGACTAATGGCACCGATGGCCGCGAAGAGACAAAAGGCGACGGCGAACAAAACCAGGACGGAGCTGGCGGGAACGGTGTTCCAGAATTCACGTTCCTTCCGGACATCTCGCAGAAAGTCTTGAAAGCTCATTCTGCCCCCCGCCCTCACCGGTAGCTGGACGCTCAGACTCTGTGTGAAAGGATTATGCACGATCCTGGCTAAGTAGATCCTGAGCGGAATGGATATGGCAAGGGGCGATCGGAGAGTAATTGTAAACAGTGGCGCCTAGTACTTGACCTTACCGATTATGCCGTTTGAACGCGGCAGACGCTTCGCGTGCTATGCTCCCACGTAGCATGACCGAGCCGCTGCCCTAACACGTCACTCGATTTCATTTACTCTTCTATAACAAATTCCATAGCACCTAGCCCTTTGCGTCCGCCGCAACCGCCAGCGGCCACCTTCGAAAGGTTTTATCGAACGCGCGCCAGGGCTGTGCGTCGCCGATCACTCCCTGCTCGAATGCGCGCCTGCACTCCAGGCCAGACGAGATTCATCTGCGGGCGACCGTGCAGAACGTTGTCCCGCTCACGGACTTTTCGGGGAGAATTACACAAGTTGATTTCGACCCAAGGTTTGCTCTCACCGTTCGTATAGAGTCGGTCGACCTCGCCGTCGGCAGTTTTACCGCGGGGGCTGTCGTTGCATTCGCCGTCCATAATCCGGCAAGACTATTTGGAGAAGGTGCCACCAAAGGCGAGACGTACGACTTTTCCTTACAACGTGGGATTAAGCATGGCAAGACCAGATTTTTTGGCTTGAAGGTTGAGAGGGTGGAGACGGCTCCCGCCATGTCAGTGCCTGGTTTGAATTGCGTGAGTAACTGCCGTAGACTCACGCCTCGCTTCCCAGATTGAGTGCTTCGCATCCTGATTCAGATTAAGTTTGCGCGGGGCGGCCGATGCGTTTTCCGTTGGCTCTAGCGTTGCCATTCCCGCTCGGATTGTGGTAATTAGGCTTGCCGCAGAAGTCATTCACCGTGGCCGGAGAAGGAGCGTGGAGGCGACGATTCCACGCGCCACGAGAATCGCGCCTCCGGCTGCCAGCATCGGTTCGACCCACGCAAAAGGCACGCGCGTGATCGCCAGCATCAGGGCTCCCAACAGGGCCAGAGAAAGCCCCCGCGTCCAACTTTCCCCGTGCGCCCGCCATTGGCCCGGCTTGTAGAGCACCCGCAAGCCCCACAGAATCAGCACGACGCTGAGAATCAGCCACATCCTGCCGTGTCGGTCCACCAAAATATGCACGCGCAAAGCAAGCCACGCAACCAGGCCGCCGAGCAAGACGAAAATCAGTTCGATCATGACCCGCAGGAGCCGCTCTGGCGTGAGCATGGGCGTGACCTCACATGCCGATCAGGCGATGCGTTCGATGCGCAGTTTCTGAATGGTGACGGGCGTGCGCGGCCGGTCGTTTGAATCGCGCTGCAAGTTCGAGATTTTGTTGGCCACATCCTGGCCTTCCACGACTTCTCCAAAAACCGTGTGCCGGTTGTCCAGCCAAGGGGTTGCCGCCACGGTGATGAAAAACTGGCTGCCGTTGGTGTTCGGGCCGGCGTTGGCCATCGAGAGGATTCCCGCTTTCGAATGCTTCAGCGAAGGATGGAATTCATCGGCAAACTTGTATCCCGGCCCGCCCATGCCATTGCCTTGCGGGCAACCCCCCTGGATCATGAATTGCGGAATCACCCGATGAAAAATCAATCCGTCGTAGAACGGCCGCTTCTCTTTTTGTCCGGTTTTTTCGTTGGTGAATTCCTGCGTGCCCTCGGCCAGCCCGACAAAATTGGCAACTGTCTTCGGTGCCTCCTCCTCGAGCAGCCGCACTACAATATTCCCCTGAGAAGTCTCAAAAATGGCGTACGTTCCAGTGGGTCGGCTCATGCGTTCTCCTTGCGCAACGAATCATCGTACACGAGCCGGACTGTGCCACGCCACTCACCAGCCCTTTTGCTTGCGTAACTCCGTAATGTGCGCCGTGTGGTGCTTACCGTGCCATTCATACAGGAACAGCAGCCAGTCGACGGTGTGCTCGCCGCTTTCCGGGTGAATCAACGGGCGCGCAAACTGCTCAGGTTTCAAAGACCGCCAAATCCGGTCCCAGCGATCGTGCACCGTCGTCAGCAGCGTGAGCGACACCTCGATCGGCGTGGATCTGGCATCTTCCAGTCTGGACCACGCTTCCTCGTCGTACGGCCTGATGGTCGGCTTGTCTTCGGTCAACGCCAGCTTCAGCCGCACGTAAGCATTTAAGTGGCTGTCCGGCACGTGATGCACCACCTGCCGGACGGTCCATCCGCCAGCGCGATACGGTGTATCGAGCTGGGCTTCTTTCAAACCCTTCACAGCCGCCCGGATTTTGGCGGGCAACGACCGAATCTCATCCATGGCTTGCTCCCGCCTCGCCGACGTGACCTGGGCGGGCATCTCGAAATTCCCAATCGGGTAGCGCGGATCCATCGTGAGCATCTCCTTGAGCAGCGACGTTTTTGGGAATATACGCACGCGCATTCGCACGGTCAACGCGAATCCCGCAGCGGGGTTCTCCAAATTGGCCGCCGCCGAAATTCAGGCCGCGCAAGCGGGAATGCTACAATACCTCCGCTGTATCCTGCGGGTGCAGTGCCGAATCTAACGTGCTGGAGAGAGCGGGAATGCACAATGTCGTAATTATCGGCAGTGGCTGCGCTGGTCTGACCGCCGCCATCTATGCCGGGCGCGCGAACCTCAAGCCGCTGATCATCGACGGCCACGAGCCCGGCGGACAGCTTTCGCTCACCACGCACGTCGAGAATTTCCCGGGCTTCCCGGATGGCATCTTGGGGCCGGAGCTCATTGAGAACATGCGCAAGCAAGCGCAGAAATTCGGCGCGGAATTCAAGGCCGGAGCCGTCACAGAAGTCGATCTTCACAAGCGGCCTTTCAAAATCACCGCTGGAAAACATAGCTACGAAACAGAAGCCTTGATCGTCGCCGCGGGCGCCTCGGCGCGTCTGCTCGGTCTGAAAGGAGAGCGGGAGCTGATCGGCCGTGGCGTTTCCACTTGCGCGACTTGCGATGGCTATTTCTTTCGGGGAAAACCCATCGCGGTGATAGGCGGCGGCGACTCCGCGATGGAAGAAGCCAACTTTCTTTCGCGTTACGCAAGCAAGGTCTATCTCATTCACCGCCGCAAGGAGTTTCGCGCTTCCAAAATTATGATCGACCGCGCCAGGAAAAACGAGAAAATCGAATTCGTTACTCCTTTCGTCGTTGAGGAAATCCTCGCTCCCCAGGGAGTGGTGGAAGGCGTGCGCTTGCGCAGTACCGAATCGAAGGAGACCCGCGAGCTTGGTCTTGACGGTGTTTTTGTCGCTGTCGGCCACGAACCGAACACTACGGTCTTCAAGGGCAAGCTGGAAATGGATTCAAACGGCTACCTTCTCGCCAAGCATGGCAGCCTGACATCCATTCCAGGCGTGTTCATCGCCGGTGACGTGCAGGATCATCGCTATCGCCAGGCCGTTACCGCTGCGGGATCGGGATGCATGGCTGCGATCGACGCCGAAAAGTTCCTGGAAGAACACAAACACTAGTTTCACTCTTCCCAGCCCCATAGTTGGCGACACATGGTTCGGTCGACACTTCTGAAGCTTTCTGAGAATAAGAAATTCGGCTCTTGGATCACTGCGAATGGCATCACGCGCCGCATGGCGCGCCGCTTCGTTGCCGGCGAGACCCTGGAGGAGGTGGTTGCGGCCGCCCGCGGTTGCAATGACGCGGGCATGATGGCTAGCCTGGATTATCTTGGCGAGAATGTCGCCAGCATTTCAGACGCACAGCGTTCCCGCGACGAGTATCTCGCGATTTTCGAGACCATCGCTCAGGAAAACCTCCAGGCCAACGTCTCCTGCAAACTCACGCAGCTCGGTCTGGACATTAACTGTGAATTTTGCACGGGCCTGGTGCTCTCCATCGTGGAGCGCGCCGCCAGCTTTGACAATTTTCTGCGCGTTGATATGGAAGGCTCAGCCTACACGCAGCGCACCATCGACCTCGTCAAGCGTGTGCGCGCACGCAATCCAGCGGTCGGCACGGTGATCCAATCTTATCTCTATCGCAGCGAGAAAGATGTTGGGGAACTGTTGGCCTGCGGCTGCCGCATTCGTCTTTGCAAGGGCGCTTACAAAGAACCCGAGGACGTCGCGTTTCGCAGAAAGGCCGATGTCGACGCCAATTACATCCGCTTAATGCAAAACTTGCTCTCCAGTGGCTTTTACCATGCGATTGCCACACACGATCCGAAGATGATTGCCGCGACGATTCGTCACGCGGCTGCAAAAGGAATCTCCAAGGATGACTTCGAGTTTCAGATGCTCTACGGCGTCCGTACCGATCTGCAGCGCCGGCTGGTGAAAGATGGCTATCGCGTGCGTATTTACATCCCGTTTGGCAACGACTGGTTTCCCTATTTCATGCGGCGCTTGGCCGAGCGCCCTGCGAATGTCGGCTTCATCCTCCGCAATCTGTTCCGCCGATAGCCATTCCGTCGGTCCGGTTCACATCTTTCGGCAGACCGTGACGCCGTCGCGCAAAGGAATCAACACGGGGTAAAGCTCTTTCGACGAATACACCAGCCGGTTGAATTCCTGGATGGCTTTGGTGTCCTTATCGTCTACCGCCGCCGGCCGCGCGGCCTTGCCCGACCAAAGGGTATTGTCGGCAACGATCAGTCCGCCCCGCTCGAGCTTGGGCAGCGCCGAGTGCAACGCGGCAGGGTATTGCTGTTTGTCGACGTCGATGAAAATCAGATCGAACTTGCCGGGCGTGCTTTTCAGCAGCGCCAGCGCGTCACCTACTTGTACCTCAATTCGCTTGGCCACTCCGGCCATGCGGAAGTATACTTCCGCGCGTTTCGCCTTCTCCGGGTCACCATCCGAATAAAAGACCTTTCCCTGGGCACCCGCAGCGCGCGCCAGCCAGACGGTCGAGTATCCGATCGCTGACCCCATCTCGAAAACTCGCTGCGCGCCCGCCACTTGAACCAGCAGCGCCAGCAACCGCGCCACCGCCGGCCCGATAATGGGAATGCGGTGCTCCTCTGCATAATCTTCCATCTCTTTGACCACCGGGTCGCGCCCTGGCAGCAGTTTGTAGATGTAATCCTCGACGTCGTCCTGGATGTAGCCACTGCGCAGGTTCTCGCTCCGAATCATATTTTTTCTCCTGGTTGCAGCGCGTGAATCTTCAGTCCTTTGATCTTCTTGGCTTCTTTTCGCAGCGCTTCCACGGTCCCCGTCAAAAAATCGAACGTCGCGTAGTGCATGGGAATGACCTGTTTCACGCCCAGCAGCCGGATCGCGTACGCCGCTTCTCGCGGGCCCATCGTGAAGCGGTCGCCGATGGGCAAGATCGCCAGCTCCGGTTTGTAGAGTTCTCCAATTAGCTTCATGTCGCCGAAAACCGCGGTATCCCCCGCGTGGTACACAGTGAAACCCCCCGGCATTCTTACGATGAAACCCGCGGGCTCTCCGCCATAATGCCTCACGCCCTGGTCCTCGATCGAATTCGAATGAAACGCGTGGGTCATGATGATTTCAAAATCGCCGATTTTCTGCGAACCGCCCTTTCCCATCGGGCAAGTCTCCTCCACAAAACCTTTGCCCTCGATCCACAGGCAGGTCTCGAAGATCGCCGCAATCCTGGGCCGGTGCCGCCTGGCCAGGGCCAGCAGGTCGCCCAGGTGGTCCGTGTGCGCGTGCGTCAGGAAAATCGCGTCCAGCCGTTCGATGCTCTTCAGTTCTTCCGGGCACCACGGATTCGTCATCACCCAGGGATCGATCAGCGCAACTTGTCCGGATGAGGTTGTCAGGGAAAACGTGCTGTGGCCAAAATAGGTGATGCGATTTCCCTTGGTGTTGAGCACATTGAACCTCTAGCGAAAACCTGACCCGAGCACACGTACGGGGATCTGTTCGAATGCCGCAGCATGCGGCGGCCTTTCTCGGTTGTGGGGCGCAGCATGCTCGAACAACGCGCCGGTGGAGCGCCGCAGTTCAGCCCGACTCCTGCCGGTCCCGCCGCCTTTTTTTGCCCTAATCTGCCCTAATATTCTGCCTGCCGCAGAGTCGCGAACGGCGGCTTCTGCACGGCTAGCGAGAACCCAAGTTAAGCAGCGAGCGGATTGCTCCCTCGTACGTTTCGCGATTGCGCTCGCCGACAAAGCTTCCCACCTGTCTTCCGTCCTTTGCGTAAAAAAACGAAGCTGGTAGAGTCCAATTCCAACCTGGGAGTACGGCTTGCCGGAAGGCGCTTTCTTCGCCCCCGCCTTCGTCCGTTGGCTTCTTGCGGTAATTGGGAAACACCGGCCTGTACCGAGCCATGAACCGCCGCATGAGGATCAAATCGCCGTCCTGATCGAGGTTTACGCCCACGACCCTCAGTCCCTGCGGCGCATACTGCTTCGCCAGTTCATTCAGCATGGGATATTCGTCGCGACAAGGCTCGCACCACGTCGCCCAAAACGTAACCAGGAGCGGTTTCCCGCGATACTGCTCGACGAGTTTTTCGTATCCCTGCGCGTCAATCAACTGCGGATCGCGCGGCCCCGCTGTTTTGGGGCCCTGGGGCACACGGGCCGCGGCTAACACTCCTACTCCAGCAAGAAAGCACAACAGTACCAGCCCGCTTCTCATGGTCATGACATTTCCTCTCCTCTCATTCTATCCATTGCCGCCCGGTTGAGAAACTCTTTCCCCCCGCGTACAATTGAGTCTGGCAGCTTGTCGCTGCGAGCAGCCTCATGATATAAGGACTTTTTTGCCGGTCGTGCCGATCCGCAGAAGCCCCGGCTGAGTCGGATAAAGGAGACCTCGAATGGCTTATGTGATTGCCGAGCCCTGCATCGGCACAAAGGACACCGCCTGCGTGGATGTCTGCCCGGTGGACTGCATTCATCCGCGCAAGGATGAACCAGAGTTTGCTGCGGAAACGCAGCTGTACATCCACCCCACCGAATGCATCGACTGCGGCGCCTGCGTCCCGGTTTGCCCGGTGACCGCCATCTTCGCACTCGAAGATTTGCCCGAGAAATGGGCCAGTTTCACGCCCGTCAACGCCGATTGGTACGCCAAGCGGGGAAAGTGAGCGAATCCCTTAGGCGCAACGCCGAGATGGGAAATTGCAGGCGGCATGTTTTGGCGTGCCGCCTTCTTTTTGTGTTCCGACATGTTCGACAGCCGAGAGGTGCTGAGCCCTCCGCACCAAGTGGCGGACGCAAAGTGATAGCCAAGCACAAGGACCTTGCCGCGAAGTGCGGCCCGAAGCGTTCAGTAGGCCGAGATTCGCATTCCGCTCCCGCCTTGTGCTAACTCTTTTCGCCGCGCAATCATCTATTACGAAGTCCACCCGCAGGAGGTCGCTGTTTGAAGGTCATTCGCATCGGCTTTGTCTTGGCGGCCGCAATCCTGTTCTTGGGTGGCTCGTTTTCCGTCCCGGCGAAAGCTCAAACTCGAGCGAATCACAAGCCGCCGCTGTCCAAGCCTCCCGCAACCCTTGAGGGCAACTGGGCCGGTTCTCTTGAGGCTGGCGACGCGGTTTTGCATCTTGTGCTGCACGTTTCAAAAGCCCAAGACGGCTCGCTCAAAGCCACGATCGATAGCCTCGACCAGGGCGTTTACGGCATTGAAGTCACCGACCTGACGCAGAACGGCTCGGAGCTTCGCTTCAGCGTCTCTTCGGTCGGCGTTCTATACGAAGGAAAAATCTCCGCAGACCACTCCGGAATTCAAGGGGTTTGGTCGCAAGGCAACGTCGGTCTTCCCCTTTTTTTTCATCGCCAGGTTGCCGGCGCCGGAGCCGGGAAGCCGGCCGACGCCATCGCCAGCGCCGAAGGCGTGTGGCAAGCCGCTCTCGAAGCCAACGGCCTACGTTTGCGGTTTCAGCTGCACGTTACGCACGATGATAAAAAGCAGCTTGTTGCCGCACTCGACAGTCCCGATCAGGGGATCAGCGGGATGCCTGCCGTCAAAGTCAGCCAGAAGCTGACCCTCTTTCATTTCGAGATTCCCGTTGTGGATAGCGTCTACGAAGGCACGATAAACCCCACCAAATCCATGATCAACGGGATTTGGACGCAGGCCGGGATCACGCGCAACTTGAAATTCGAGCGCTCGGATCAATTGCTCGAGCTCGTGCGCCCTCAAAATCCCGCAAGACCTTACCCCTACCGCGAAGAACAAGTGACCTTTGCGAATCCGAAGGCGCAGGTTTCGCTCGCGGGAACCCTGACAGTCCCGCCCGGGTCGGGTCCGTTTCCTGCGGCTATTCTCATCGCCGGATCGGGTCCTCAGGATCGCGACGAGACCGTCGCTGGCCATCGCCCCTTTCTCGTGCTTGCCGACTATCTCACGCGCAAGGGCATCGCCGTTCTTCGCTACGACAAACGCGGTATCGGCAAGTCCACCGGCAGTTTTGATCAAGCTACTTCCGAAGATTTCGCCAGCGATGCAGCCGCGGCGCTGGCGTACTTGAAATCGCAAAAAGAAATTGACTCGAGGAGGATCGGCCTCATCGGCCACAGCGAAGGCGGAATCATTGCTCCCATGATTGCCTCGCGCTCCTCGGGGGTCGCTTGGGTGGTTTTGCTCGCGGCTCCTGGCCTGAAAGGCGAAGACGTCATGCTGCTCCAGTCCGAGCTCATTTTGAAAACGGCGGGCTTTGACGACGACCGCATCGCCAAGGCCCGCGATTTCAGCCGGCAATCTTACGCATTGGCGCGCAAGGAGACCGACCCGGCGGCGTTCGAAGCCAAATTAAGCGATCTTGTGGACTCCACCGGCATGAGCACCACCTTGCCTCCCACCACGCTCAAGCCCCAGGCGCGCATGATGACCTCGCCGTGGTTTCGCTACTTTCTTGACTACGATCCCGTCCCCGCCCTGAAAAAAACCGAATGCCCCGTCTTAGCGCTCAATGGGGGCAAGGATTTACAGATGGCGCCGAAAGAAAATCTTGCACAAATTCAAAAAGCTCTTCAGGAGGGAGACAACAAGGATTTTCAAACCAAGGAACTTCCTGGCTTGAATCATCTTTTCCAGCACGCTCCCACAGGCTCGCCGACCGAATACGGCGGCATCGAAGAAACCATGGCCCTCGAGGCCCTCAACGCCATCTCGGATTGGGTCGCTAAACACGCCGCTCCTTGACGAATCGTTTAGCCCAGGCCCGCTGCTTTTTGTGATTCGGAGCGACGCAAGAAGTCTGCTAGCGCATCCTATCTGCGCTTGGAATTCAGAAATTGCCTCGGCTTGCTATCATGGTAGCGAGAAAAAACTGTGCCCAACCCGCGACCGTTCCACCTTGCCCTTCTCATTCATGCTCACCAGCCCTGCGGCAATTTCGAACACGTTCTGGAAAAAGCGTACGACGATTCCTATCTCCCCTTTTTGCGGCACCTGGAAGAACATCCCGACGTTCGCCTCGGTCTTCACTATTCCGGTCCTTTGCTCACCTGGATAGAGCAGCATCGCCCCGAATATTTTGACCGCCTTCGAAAACTGGTCCAGTGTGGCCAAGTTGAACTCGTCGGTGGCGGCTTTTACGAGCCCATCCTCGTCTCCATTCCGCCCGAAGACCAGCTTGAGCAGATCACGCGCCTCGCCAGCTATCTCGAGAGGCATTTTGGGCCGCCTCCATCAGGCGCCTGGCTCGCCGAGCGGGTCTGGGAGCCTCAGCTTCCCAGCGTTCTTGCCGAGGCTAAAGTCGCCTACACGCTCGTGGACGACATGCACTTTCTCGCCGGCGGGTTCGAGCCCGAAGAACTGTTTGGCGCTTACATCGCCGAAGACCGGGGCAAAAGTGTGTGGCTCTACCCCGGCCAGAAGACCCTGCGCTACCTCGTTCCTTTCGGCAAAGTCGAAGACGTCCTCGCCTATTTGCGCGATGCCGCCAGCGTTCACCCCGGCGGCGTGGCCGCCATGGGCGACGACATGGAAAAATTCGGCGTTTGGCCCGGCACGCACGAGCACTGCTACAAAAATGGCTGGCTCTCCGATTTTTTTTCCGCACTTGAGAAGAATTCTAATTGGCTCAGCGTCTGCACTCCGGGCGAATATCTCGCTTCGCATTCTCCCTTGGGCCGCGCCGATCTTCCCGCCGCTTCCTACACCGAAATGATGGAGTGGGTTTTCCCCACGCGCGTGCGCCAGCGCTATCACGCCGTGCTTCAGGAATTCGCTGCGCGCCCGGAAGTGCTGGCCTTCCTGCGCGGCGGCTCCTGGCGGGGCTTTTTTCGCAAATATTCCGAGTCCAACCTTCTGCACAAAAAGATGCTGCGCGTTTCCGCGCGCATCGCTGCGGCTCCCGCGCCCGCCTGTGAGCAACGAGAAAAACAAGCCGCCGAGCTTGCGGAAGCACGCGACCTCCTCTTGCGCGCGCAATGCAACGATGCCTACTGGCATGGCATCTTCGGGGGAATCTACGCGCCGCATCTCCGCACCGATCCCGCTCGCAATCTCATCCGTGCGGAAGCCATCGCCGACAGCCTCACTCCCGGCGCGCATGCGCCTCGCGTCGAGATGCTCGACTACGACGCCGACGGCGCGAACGAATTGCTTTTTACCTCCCCGGAATTCCAGGCGCTCTTGAAGCCCGGCGATGGCGGCACCATCGCTGCCCTGGACTTTCGCCCCGCGGCAGTCACGCTCATCAATTCCATCTTGCGCCGTCCCGAGGCTTACCACTCGCGCTTGCGCGAAGCTACGGGAGCCACGGTGACCGGCGCGGTCGCCTCCATCCACGAACAAACGCGCGTCAAAGAACCCGGCCTCCAGCGCTTCCTTCGCTACGACCGCTGGCCGCGTCACGCTTTCCGCGTTCTAATCTTTGATCCTTCGCGCACCCAGGCCGACTATGAGGCTCTGGAGCTGCGCGAGGACGCCGCTTTTGCTAGCGGCGCTTTCAGCATCAAGAATTCCGCTGCCAGCGGTGCCGAGCTCTTTTGTGCGGGCTCTCTGCTTCCCCACGACAGATCGAAGGCGACGGCGCCGAGGCTTATCCTTTTCAAACATTTCTCCTTCAATCCATGTCCGCATGGCTTTGAAGTCGCCTGCGAAATCCGTCTGAAATGCAAAGAAGTACTCGGAAAGCCTGTCGCCGTCGGGATGGAATCCATCATCAATCTTCTTGCGCCCAGCGAGCCGGACCGCTTCTTTGAAACTCCCGCCGGCCGCACGAACCTGCGCTTGAGCGGCGCCCTGCCCGCGCCCATCCTGCGCATCGAAGATGGCTGGCAGCGCGTTCGCGTCTCCGTGCATGCGCCCCTGGCAGAAGCATTCTGGATTGCGCCGATTGAAACCGTCTCCGAATCCGAAGAAGGTTTCGAGCGCGTCTACCAAGGGTCTCAGATTCTGGCTGTCTGGCACCCCCCGCTCACAACGCAGAAAGTCTGGTCCGCCCGCCTCGTCTGGCGGCTTGAGACCTTCTAAACTCCACCGCTTTGGCTTGTCCTTGGCTGTTCTCGATACGCCGAGCTATGCGCCGCCCGAGCAGTCTCGCACCCAGCTCGATGCGCTGCCTTCGTCGCCGGCGGCGGCGACACCTCTCCTCGGCCTTCCCGCCGATGCCTTCTAGGTGCGCTGCTCTGCCTGCTTTCGCTATACTCTTGCGCAATCCACGCGAATGGTTGGAGGCGCTTATGCTGCTTCGCCGCCTGTTTTCCCTTGCATTGATCCTTCTTGCTGACCGAGTGTCCGCGCAAACGAGCCCGTCCGTTCCTGCCGACGTGCGCAAGGCCATGGAGCAACTCGCGAAAGAACCATTCCGCGCCCATATGGCCTTTCTCGCCGACGACCTGCTCGAAGGCCGCGGGACCGGCACGCGTGGCCAGGAATTGGCCGCTCGCTATGTCGCCGCGCAGTTTGAAGTCCTCGGCCTCACGCCCGCAGGCACTGCGGGAACGTTCTATCAGCGAGTTCCCCTGCGCGAAGTCACCGTTGTGCCGGAAAGATGCTCCGTGACGCTCACCGAAAACGGAAATCCTGTCAATTTAAAGTGGGGCGATGACTTCATTGCGCCCGGGAGCGCCGTAAGGGAAGACACCCAAGTCGAAGCGCCAGTTGTTTTTGTTGGTTATGGCGTCACCACTCCCGACGGTAGCTATGACGACTACGCCGGCGTCGACGCGAAAGGGAAGATCGTGGCCTATTTGAGCGGCGCGCCGCCATCCTTGCCCAGCGAATTGCGCGCTCACGTTGGCGCCCTCCGCGAGAAAATGCGCCGCGCCGTTGCCCATGGAGCAGTCGGCAGCATCGTCCTGCGGCCTCCGCAACAGGATGCGATACTCCCGTGGGCCCGCAGCGTCATGGGCATTCGCTTTCCTTCCATGCGCTGGCTCGGGCCTGACTCGCGGCCGAGCGACACTTTCCCCGAGATGCGCGGCGGGGCCGCGCTGTCCACGGCGGCCTCGGAAAGAGTCTTTCAGCATGCGTCCAAATCCTGGGGTCAAGTCTTGAGAGATGCCGCTGCCTCCAAACCGCAGTCGTTCACTTTGCCGATCACCGCAAAGATCCAGGTTGTCAGCCTGCATCGTGAAATCAGCAGTCCGAATGTCGTCGCCGTGCTCTCCGGCTCCGATCCCTCCCTCAAGAGCGATTATGTCGTCTACAGTGCTCACACCGATCATCTTGGCATCGGCATGCCCATCAACGGCGATTCCATCTACAACGGCGCTGTCGACGACGCTTCCGGTGTCGCCGCCCTGCTGGTTCTCGCGAAAGCGTTCAAGTCGCTTCCGCATCCACCCGCGCGGTCGATTCTCTTCCTCGCCACCACTGCCGAAGAGAAGGGACTACTTGGCGCCGACTATTTTGCCGAGTTCCCCACCGTCCCGCGCAAAAGTCTCGTGGCCGACCTCAATATGGACGGCGCCTCGCTGTTCTACACATTCGACGAAGTCGTGGCGCTCGGCGGACCTAGCAGCTCGCTGAACGCCGTGATCGAGCGCGACGCTTCGCTAATGGGCCTGAAACTGATCCCCGATCCACAGCCGGAACAGCTCGGGTTTGTCCGCAACGACGAATATTCTTTTGTTCGTCGAGGCATTCCCTCAGTTTCGCTCGGCGAAGGCTTCCAAGCCAAGGATCCCAACGTGGACGGAAAGAAGCTCTCCGACGATTACGTTCGCCTCCACTATCACGCTCCCTCCGACGACATGTCCCAACACTTCGACTTCGCGGCCTCCGTCGAGTTCATGCAGATTAATTTTCTCGTCGGCTACGACGTGGCCCAGGCGCCCGAGCGTCCGACCTGGAACAGGAATGATTTCTTCGGCAAAGCTTTTGGACACGAATGACACTGGAGAAACGATTGCGTAGCAGGCGCTCGGGGTTATGGGCCGGAGTGAGCTGTTCGTTCGCACTCCTGCCGTGGTTCGAGACTAGGGTCGGGAAGCGGAGGCGCTTGTGGCGGGGGTGTAGGTAGGCGGGTTGCGGGTCAATTTGCGGATCAGAAATTCTTGCAGAAGATTGTTGGCGGCATTCGAGCCAATGGCGATTAGCGTATTTTCAAACGTCACCGTGGAGTCGCGGTCCGACTCTGGATAGTAGAGATTGGAGATGCCGCCGGCGGCGAGGCTTCCGAGCATCGAGGAGTAATTGACCTGCCAGTGTCCATTGTCCCCCTTACAGATCACCGCGTTGGCAAGCGCATAGATGATCCGGGACCGCCGCGTGCCGGTTCCTTTGTAAAAATACCGTGGATCCTGTTTAAGCACGGAAGGCAGAATGGCCCCGCCGATGAATGTGCTTATGGCCGAGTCTGCATAGGAGGCGGCGTAGCGCTTGGCATAGCCCTGCGCGCCCTGCCCATAGCCGCTGAAAGCGTCAACTGCTTGCTGAACTCCCGCAATGGCGCCGGTCATGCCAAAGTTGATCGGATCGATGGTGGCCTTCCACGCCAACTCGAACTTCTGTTTCGGGTTGAGAGGAGCCGCGGCGGAGTTATAGGTGACGTAGAAATTGGGAATCACCCCGAGGATGCGCTGCTTCTCTTCATCCTTGATCTCGGCTTCGGCTATCTCGACCGGCGTCATCGCGACCTTCACCTCGGCCGCGGCAGCCGCAACGTCCAGCCGGACCGGCGGCACCGTGTAGTCCTCGCCGGGATGCAGTCTTCCCGAAGCGGTCTGCGCAGCAAACCCGGGCGAACTGATCGTGAGTTGGAAGGACCCAGGGGTGACGCCGGCAAAGCAGAACTGCCCGTCGCTGTCCGACATCGTTTCCTGGCTCAGCGATGAATCTTCGCGAGAAAGTTTCACGCGCGCTCCGGGGATGACGGCTCCCGTGCGATCGGCGACGGTTCCACTGATGGTTCCCCTCAGCAGCTCGGCCGGTGTGTGCGCCTGGGCGGTTGCGCTCGGCGTGTCAGAGGGCTGCGGAGATTGCGCAAAAGCAGGAAAAGAGCAAAGCAGGAAGACACAGAGCAAAAGGAAGTTTGGGCACACCCAGCGCAGGCTCCCGCCGCCAAAGACCAACCCCCGGACCTTTCGGCCCAAAGATTTACTGCAAGAGAGTTTTGTTGCCGAGTTTACCATGGCGCCTTTCTTTACTGTACGTCGGTACTCTTACTCCGGACAAGGCTTTGACGTGCTAGAGGTGTCCAAAGTTTCAAACACATGATTTGGGTTGGATGATCTGGGCGGGCTCGAGGTTGGATGAACCGGAAAGGACGGGGGATACCTCGCCAGGGCTTTCCGGTAGGCAGGGCTCGGAATGACAGCGCAGGGAACGGAAGACCTGCCACAACAAAAAAGGGGCCCCGGTCACTCCGCAAGCAGAAGGTTCTGCGCGAAGGGCCACTCCTCGTCGATCCACTGCGCATCGCAGCGGAAGCCGGTGCGTTCCGCCATTTCAGGGATTTCTTCGGCTCTGTATTTGTGGGAGCTTTCCGTCCAAATCGTTTCATCCTCGTTGAGAACAATTCGCAAGTTGGCCGCGGGAATGCGCGCGCTTTGCCGGCACGTCGAGCGCAAATGCATTTCAATGCGGCGGTCCGCGTAATTCCAGCGCGCCTCGTGGCGGAACGAGGCCAAGTCAAAATCGGCACCGAGTTCGCGGTTGATGCGTGCGAGCAAATTCAAATTGAATGCCGCGGTGACGCCTGCCGGATCGTCATAGGCGAGAAGTTGCAGCTCGACGGCTTTCTCCAAATCGGTGCCGAGGAGCAAGGCGTCACCGGGGCGGAGAGTAGCCCGCACTTCACGCAAAAACAGGTCGCCGGCCTCGCGATCGAAGTTGCCGATGGTGCTGCCGAGAAACAGCACCAAAACATGATCGCGGTCGCCACGTCCTTCGGCAACGGACCGCAAACCTTCGAGGTAGGGCTGTTCGTAGCCGACCACGCTGACCATATCAATTTGCGCCAACTCTTTTTCGAGTGCGGCCAGCGCATGCGGAGAGATTTCGATAGGATAGTAATAGGTGATCTGCCGGCGCGACAACGCTTCCAGAATCCAGCGTGTTTTTTTTCCCGAGCCGCTACCGAGCTCCGCAACGCGCAGAGGTGACGGTAGGCGGCCAACGATTTCCGCGGAATATTCCTTCAGCAAGCGCGTGTCCGCGCGCGTGAGTCCGTATTCGGGGAGCACGCAGATGGCCTCGAATAGCGCGGAACCGACCTCGTCGTACAAATATTTTGACGGCAGCTCTCGCTGGCCGGGCTTCGTCAGGCTTTCGCGCACGTCGGCCGCGAATTCCGACACGTGCTGGAGCGATAAAGCAGGCGTCGCCATGGTCCTCTCTCCCGAGCCTGGGCCGGGGGTCTGCTTAATCCTCGACGCAACGGAAGGTTGCGTAAGCGTACGGGTAATACGGTTGGAACCAATTACGGAACGAACGACGCAGCAGACACGCGGCGGTGCGCGGCGATCCGCCTTTCGCGACGTAGTGCTGGCCGTCGAAGAAATTCGCGGAATAACCCGGATAGAAAGGCATGGGAGTGAACCCTCGAAACGGTGCGAACTCCGTGCGCGTCCACTCCCAGCCGTTGCCGACCAGATCGTAGACGCCGAAGCCGCTGGCACCCGCCGGATGAGCGCCGACCGGAGAGGGGTCCCAGGAGCGAAAATCGAAATTGCCGTGGCGCTCTCCCGGCGGCTCTGCGCCCCAGGGATAGCTGCGTTCGCGCTCGCCTTTCGGCGTGCCGTACGCGGCGCGATGAAATTGCGCTTCGCTTGGAAGCCTGCGCCCCAGCCAGTTGGCGTATGCCGTAGCCTCGGCGTGGCTTACGTACACCGGCCACTCCTGGGGGAGGCGGATTTCGCCAAACATGGTGCGATACAGCCAGAGATTGCCTTCGCCCCTCCAGAAAATGGGATGCTCAATACTCTGTTTGGTTCTCCAGGCCCATCCCTCCGGGGTCCAAAGCGAGCGGTTCTGGTACCCGCCGGCCTGCATGAAGCGCAGGAAATCGTGGTTGCTTACGTTGTGACTATCGATGGCGAACTCCGGAACGGCCACTTCGTGCGCGGCAAATTCGTTGTCCCATCCAAATTCTTGTTCCTGCGCATCGTGGATTCCCAGGGTGGCGCGTCCTGCGGGAATTCCCACGAGGCGGTGCGTCTGTCGCAATGCTTTCCAAACGGTACTCTGGGGAGGACAAACTTTTTTGCTCGCAGGCAGCCGGTGCAGCAGGTACGCCAGTGTCTCGGCGTGCATCAAGTGATGCTCGATAGCCACATGCAGCATTTGCAGCAGGTGGGGATGGCCTTCCTCGGGACGCTGGAGAGCACGTTCGACGGCGGCGTCGAGCTCTTCGCGGACGCGTTTCTTGTAGCGCTCGACTTCCGCCCGGTTCGGCCAATCCTCGGGTGCGTCTGTGGGCAAGCCGCCGCCGACAGGGTCGATACCAAAGGAAAAAAGTTGATCGAAGGTGGGATGAAAGGACCGCAAACCGAAGGCGCGCCGCGCAAGCAGGTTCCAGTCAAAGGCTTCGACGTGGCCGACGTAAAATATGATGCGATGCCGCTCGGCGATGGGCCGGTCGTACAATGCTTCTTCGCGAACGATGCGGAACAGTTCATCGGTCCGAGCGCGGGCATCAACCAGACGTGTATGGAGATCGTGACGAATGCGCGCTGGCGTTGCGGCGAGTGCTCCCATGGCGTTGACCCCTTCTTTGATGCCAGGTCCGACAGAAGGATGCGCCAAAAATCGGCGTCGGGAGGCGGACTGCATTATTATGTTCGCGCCTGGGATTGGGGCTGTCAATAGAAATGAATGCGACAATCGAAGATTTCTCGGGGAATTTAATCGAATTTTGCGATGTGTCCTACCACATAAACGATATTCCCGGCCGTGCGATCATTTCCGGCGTCTCCCTTGCGGTTCCACTCGGGGAAACGCTGGTGCTCTTGGGCCGAAGCGGAAGCGGCAAGACTACGCTGCTGCGCTTGATCAATGCCCTGTACCTCCCATCGCAAGGCGAGGTCCTGGTCGAAGGGCGGCCGACTGCGGAGTGGGATGCGATTCGGTTGCGGCGAGGCATTGGCTACGTCATCCAGGAAGCAGGGCTTTTTCCGCATTTCACGGTGGCGGAAAACGTGGGGCTGGTGCCGTCTTTGGAGAAATGGGATCGCCAGCGCGTGACGGCGCGAGTCGGGGAGTTGCTGAGGCTGGTGGGGTTGGATCCCGCGGAATTTGCCGACAGGCATCCGCGCGAGCTGTCCGGAGGCCAGCGACAGCGTGTTGGTGTAGCACGCGCGCTGGCGGCCGATCCGCCGATTCTGCTGATGGACGAGCCTTTCGGCGCGCTCGATCCGGTGACCCGTGGCGAGCTGCAGAGGGAATTTAAGGCGCTGGCACAGAGGTTGCAGAAAACGATCGTGTTCGTCACGCACGATTTGCGCGAGGCGCTCCTGCTGGCTTCGCGTATCGTTCTGCTCGACGCGGGGCGCATTGCGGCAGTGGCGCCGCCGCAGGAATTTCTCCGCATGGATCATCCTGAGGTGCGCGCTTTTGTTGCTTCACTGGGAGCTGTGCCGGGAGCGCCCGTATGAACGCCTCCTCGAGTTATTGGTCGTTCTTTGCCGAACACCGCGCGGAGATTCTAAGCGCCACGGCGGACCACCTGACGCTTGTGGTGCTGGCGATGCTCATCGCCATGGCCATCGCGCTGCCGGTCGGCATGCTCATCGTCGAACGGCCTGCGCTGCGCGCGCTGTCGATGGGCATTGCAAACGTATTTCAAACCATCCCGAGCCTGGCGCTTTTTGGTTTGCTGATCCCGATTCCGTTTATCGGGGGAATTGGCAGGCGCACGGCGATTGTCGCGCTGGTGCTGTACGCACTTCTGCCGATTTTGCGGAACACTTATGTGGGTCTCAGCGGGATCGATCCGGCGGTGCTCGAAGCCGCCGAAGCGATGGGCATGACCTCGGTGCAAATTCTGTTTCGCGTCCGCGTTCCGCTGGCGCTCTCGGTGATCCTTGCGGGCATTCGGACCGCGACGGTCATTACGATTGGAGTGGCGACCATCGCGGCAGAGATTGGCGCGGGTGGGCTCGGCACATTTATCTTTCGCGGCGTCGCGCTCGTGAGTGACGCGCTTATTCTTGCCGGAGCGATGCCGGCGGCGCTGCTCGCGCTGCTCGCGGATTTTCTGCTCGGATTGCTCGAACGGCGGTTGAGGGTCGCGTAGAGATGCGCCGACTTTACGCGCAGTTTGTTGCCACCTGGGGAATCGAGAAGCAGGTCGCTCTCGACGCCTGCCTGCGCGGGCAGGCTCGGGAAGACAAGCCCGTCAAGCGCCGCCGCATCGCGGCGGTGATCCTTTGCTGCCTGGGCTTGGTTAACCTGGCTTGGTTGCCGTCCGGCTGCAAGAAGACTACGCAATCGAGCATCACCATCGGCTCGAAATTTTTTACCGAGCAAGTGGTGCTTGCAGAGCTTTTGGCGCAGCACATCGAGGCCAAAACGGGCATCCCGGTGATTCGCAAGACCAATCTTGGGGGCACGCTGCTGGTCCATAAAGCGCTCCTTTCCGGCGACCTTGACCTCTACGTCGAATACACGGGCACGGCGCTGACTACCGTGTTCGACGAGAAACCCCAAGGCACGGCTGCGGACGTCTACCATCGCGTGAAGAAGCTTTACGCGGAGAGATTTCGTTTAGAGGTGATGGAGCCGCTGGGTTTTGAGAATACCTTTGCAATGGTGATTCGCGGGGACGACGCGAGGAATCTACACATCGGCACCCTTTCGGATCTTGCGTTGGTCGCTGCCCGGTGGCGCGTGGGCGTGGGGTACGAATTTCTTGAGCGGCCCGACGGGATTTCCGGCCTTTGTGCTCGCTACCATCTGCAGTTCGCGGGGTCTCCGAAAGTGATGGATCTCGGCTTGATCTATCGCGCGCTTGTCGATCATCAGGTGGACGTGGTTGCCGGCAATTCGACGGATGGTTTGATTGACGCGCTCGGCCTGGTGGCCCTTGTCGATGACCTGCACTACTTTCCGCCTTATGATGCCGTGCCGATCGTGCGCGAATCCACGCTCGAGCGCTTTCCGCAATTGCGCGCGGCGCTTGCCGATCTTGGCGGCAACCTTTCGGCGGGCGACCTTCGCAAACTCAACTATGCGGTTGACGCG
>Ga0182040_10000266_pt1 | contig 23178 bp, 21 predicted proteins | sample flu12Cox44000176_FD_125973 | JGI IMG/M metagenome (GOLD analysis project Ga0182040, IMG submission 125973) | Lab enrichment of tropical soil microbial communities from Luquillo Experimental Forest, Puerto Rico - flux8day.12C.oxic.44.000.176 | ecosystem: Environmental > Terrestrial > Soil >... | reverse complement strand
CTTGTTGTGGCCCAAGCTGATAGACAAGTACCGGGGCACGATGACCGCAGCGCCGAATTTCGCCTACGCACTGCTGGCGAAGCGTTTACGTCGGCACGCCAAGCCCGGTGACTTCGATTTGTCGTCGTTGCGGTGGGCGTTGTCGGGTTCCGAGCAGGTTGAACCGGCCGATGTGGAGGATTTCTGTGAGGCTGGTGCGCCGTTCGGGCTGCGTCCTGAGGCGATCTTGCCGGCCTACGGGATGGCTGAAACGACTGTGGCAGTGTCGTTTTCGCAATGCGGCCGCGGACTAGTGGTTGACGAGGTGGACACCGACATGCTCGCGGTGCTGCGCCGGGCGGTACCCGCCACCACCGGCAACACCCGCCGGCTGGCCTCGCTGGGGCCATTGCTGAACGGTGTGCAGGCCCGCATCGTTGATGAGGATGGCGCCGTCCAGGCGACCCGCGGCGTGGGGCTCATCGAGGTGCGGGGAGATCCGGTCACAACCGGATATGTCACGGTCGGCGGTTTTGTGGACGCCCAAGACGACCAGGGCTGGTTCAACACTGGAGATCTGGGATACCTCACCGAGCAGGGCCATGTCGTGGTCTGCGGCCGAGCCAAGGATGTCATCATCATGGCTGGACGCAACATCTACCCCACCGATGTGGAGCGTGCTGCCGGGCGGGTTGTCGGAGTACGCGCGGGGTGTGTAGCGGCCGTGCGGCTCGACGCCGGTCATTCCCGGGAATCGTTTTCCGTTGCCGTGGAGTCAGACCACGTCGAAAACCCAGCTCAAGTGCGGCGCATCAAGCACGAGGTGGCCCACGAGGTCGTCACCGAAGTCGCGGCGCGGCCACGCAACGTGGTGGTGCTGGCCCCCGGCGCGATCCCCAAGACGCCATCGGGGAAGCTGCGCCGCGCTTACGCGCTGTCGCTGGTCACCTGATCGCCGCTGCCGCGCAGCCGACCCGCCGGACTAGTGCTCGCCGTGCTCGCCGTTCGAACCGTTGGTGTCCTCTTGATATTCGCGTAGCGCGGTCAGGGCACGTTGCTCGGAGGTGTGCGCCGCCTCGCGCAGTGCGGCATCCTCGGACACCGGATCGGCGAACAAGAAGCTTCCGCTGCCCGGCGATCCGGCCGAGCCGAGCTTGTTCATTCGCTTGGGCACCGCCGCGCCCTCGTACCCCAGTGGGATCGCGTGACCGTGGGCGTCGACGGGACCGAGCGGCTGATGCAGCTCGATGTAGGCGCCTTGCGGCAGCCGTTTGATGATGCCGGTCTCGACACCATGCTCGAGCACGTCGCGGTCGCTGCGCTGCAGACCGATGCACCACCGGTAGCTGATGAAGTAGACGAACGGCGGAAGAATCACCATCCCGATGCGCCCGATCCAGGTCGTCGCATTCAGCGAGATGTGGAACTTGAACGCGATGATGTCGTTCATCGCCGCGAGGGTGAGCAGCATGTAGAACGCGATCGCCATGGCGCCGATCGAGGTGCGCACCGGAACGTCCCGCGGCCGCTGCAGCAAATTGTGGTGCGCCCTGTCGCCGGAGAACCGCTTCTCCAGGAACGGGTAGATGATCAGCAGGATGAATATCAGGCCCATGATCAGCGCGACCCACACCGCGGCGGGAATGGTGTGATGCCAGAAGTAGAACTCCCATGGCGGCCAGATACGAGCCAGGCCCTCCGTCCACATCATGTAGAAGTCCGGCTGCGAGCCGGCCGACACCTGAGATGGCTTGTAGGGACCCAGGTTCCAGATCGGGTTGATCTGTAGCAGGCCGCCCATCAGGCCCAGCACGCCGACGATGGCGGCGAAGAACGCGCCCGACTTGACCGCGAACACCGGCATCACCCGCACGCCGATGACGTTGTGCTCGGTGCGGCCGGGGCCGGGGAATTGGGTGTGCTTCTGGAACCACACCAACGCCAGATGCAGCCCGATGAGGGCCAGGATGATTCCCGGCAGCAGCAAAATGTGCAGCGCGTAGAGCCGGGGGATCAGGATGGTTCCGGGGAAGTCGCCGCCGAACAGCGCCCAGTGCAGCCAGGTCCCGATCACCGGCATGCCCAGCGTGATCGACGACAGCGCGGCGCGCAGGCCGAGACCCGACAGCAGGTCGTCGGGCAGCGAGTAGCCGAAGTAGCCCTCGAACATGGACAGGATCAACAGCAGCGAGCCGATGACCCAGTTGGCCTCGCGGGGCCGCCGAAACGCACCGGTGAAGAAGATGCGTGCGAGGTGCACCATGATCGCCGCGGAGAACATCAATGCGGCCCAGTGGTGGATCTGGCGGACGAACAGGCCGCCGCGGACTTCGAAGGAGATGTCCAGCGCCGATTGGTAGGCGCGCGACATCTCGACTCCGCGCAGCGGCTGGTAGACGCCGTTATAGGTGACGTCAACCATCGACGGATCGAAGAACAGCGTCAGGTACACGCCGGTGAGCAGCAGCACGATAAAGCTGTAGAGCGCAATCTCGCCGAGCAGGAACGACCAGTGCGTGGGGAAGACCTTGTTGAGCTGTCTGCGCACTGCCGCCGAGGGGTGATAGCGGGTGTCGATGTCTTCGCCTTGTTTGGCTAGGACATCACCGATCTTCGGGGGACTCAGTTTCGGACTCATGTTGTCGTCCTCTCCCAGAATGCCGGTCCGACGGGCTCGGCAAAGTCGCCGTTGGCGACCAAATACCCGTTGCTATCGATCGTTATCGGCAGTTGTGCCAACGCGCGGGCGGCCGGACCGAAAATCGGCTTGGCGAAGTGCAGCGCGTCGAACTGCGACTGGTGACAAGGGCACAGGATTCGGTAGGACTGCTCTTCGTACAGCGAAGACGGGCAACCCAGGTGCGAGCACACCTTGGTGAACGCGAAAAACTCGCCGAAGTTGAAGCTCTCCTGACCCTGGCGTTTGACCACCCGGGGCAGGTCGCTGGGCCGGATGCGGATCAGCATCACCGGGTTGCGGATGCCCAGGTTGATCGCGGTGAGTTTTTCCTTTGATTCCGGGGTCGTGCCGCCGCCGTCGGACTCGCGCCACGGGAAGACGGTCTCCATGCCGCCGGCGTCCATGTCTTCCGGGCGCATTTTGATGAACGGCGCCCCGGCGTGCGTGCCGGTGGCGCGCGCCAGAAAGATCGTTTCGCCCCGGTAGCGCGGGGTCCAGCCGGACGTCCACAGCACGGCCTTCATGCCGTCGGCGGTGGGGACCACCGGCTTCCACGGGTTCTTGATCATGCCACCAGCAAACGCCACCAAAGTGCTGAGCCCGAACGCGCCCAGGCCCATGCCCAACGACAGCCCGACCAGCTTGCGGCGTCCGATTGTCGAACCCTGGTAGGCGTCCGCCAGGTTCGCCACCACCGTCTTGCGGTCGATGTCGCGAGACGCGCCGTCATGCCGTTCCTGGATCGAAATCTCTTCTGGGATAAACCTTTTCTGGTAAAGAACCGCCCCGACGGCGATCGACAGAATGGACAGCCCGAAGGTCAGGCCGTACAGCGGGGTGGCCACCGTGTAGAGCAGGCTACCCGCGGCCTCCCTCGGTTTGTACTCCCACGGCCAGAACAGGAACACCAGCAGCAGCGCCAGCCCGAATCCACCGCCCAGCAAAAGCCAGAGCGCCACTCCGCGCTCGGCGCGCTTCTCGGCCTTGGTCCCCTCGACCGGCCAGCGAGGTTCCTTGTAGACGGTCTCGACGCCATCGAGTTTGCCGCCCAACGCCACCAGTTCCTGCGGCGACATCGTGGCCAGCGCCGCCTCGTCGGGGTCCTGGGTTGCCCCAGTGCCTCTGTCGGTGTCAGAGCCGCGCGTGTCGTCGCTCATGCTGATCGCGCCCCAATCCACAGTGCCAGCCCGATGGCGGCGACCATCCCGATGATCCAGAAGGCCATGCCTTCCGGTGCGGGTCCGAATCCGCCGAGACCGTAGCCGCCCGGTGAGCGCTCTTCGCTGACGGTTTTGACGTAGCCGATGATGTCCTTCTTAGCCTCGAAGGAGAGCTGGCGGTCGGAGAACTTCGGCATGTTCTGGGGGCCGGTCAGCATCGCCGCGAGGATTTGCTGCTCGTTGGCGGGCCCCAGTTCGGGCGCGAACTTACCCGACGACAGCGCCCCGCCCTTTCCGGTGAAGTTGTGGCACGAGGCGCAGTTGAGCCGGAACAAGTCGCCGCCGCGGCCCAGGTCCTCGCCGCGCAGCGAGTGCATCGCGAGGCTGCCGTCGGGGTTGCGGACCACGGTGGGACCACCCCCGTTGGCCTGGACGAAGGCGCCGATCGCGTCGATCTGGGCCTCGTCGAAGATCGGCTCTTTACGCGGCGCCTGGGCCTCACCCCGCATAGCGGGCATCCGTCCGGTGGACACCTGGAAGTACACGGCCGCTTCGCCGACACCGATCAGGCTCGGCCCGTGGTCGGTCACACCCTGAAGGTTGGCGCCGTGGCACGACACGCACGACGTGTCGAACAGTTGCTTGCCGGTGCGCAGCAGCGCCGACGCCGACTCGTCGGCAACGGCGACCTGCGGGGTGGGGGTCAGCACGGCGGCCAGCCCGCCGGCGACGGTCAGCGCGATCAGCAGCAGCAGGCCGCCCGACAATCGGCGGCGAAGACGCCGACGCGCGCGATCACCGTGGTTTTTCCGCGCGCGCGGCCGCGTGTTGCCGCCGGATCGGGTAGACGTCAGTTTCCTCAACCGAGCACTCCTGTTCATCCGGCGCCGGCTCATCGGATGAAATAGATCACGGTGAACAGCGCAATCCACACGATGTCGACGAAATGCCAGTAGTAGGAGACGACGATGGCGGCCGTGGCCTGCGCGGGGGTGAACTTGCTCATCGCGGTGCGGGCCAGCAGGAAGATGAAGGCGATCAGTCCGCCCGTGACGTGTAGGCCGTGGAAGCCGGTGGCCAGATAGAACACGCTGCCGTAGGCGCTACTGGGAATCGTGGTGCCATGCGTCGAGAGGTGGAAGTACTCGTAGCCTTGCCCGAGGACGAAGAACAGGCCCATCAGAAAGGTGATCACATACCAGCGGCGCAGCCCGAAGATGTCGCCTTTCTCGGCCGAGAACACGCCCATCTGGCAGGTGAACGACGACGCGATCAGCACCGCCGTGACCGGGACGGCTTGGTAGAGATTCAGCTCGGTCGGCGGCGGCGGCCACTTCCCGCCGGCCTGAGCCCGCGCCGTGAAATACATCGCGAACAGGCCAGCAAAGAACATCAGTTCGCTCGAAAGCCAAACTATGGTGCCGACACTGACCATGTTGGGCCGATTCAGCGAATGCACTCTCGACGTGATCGCGGTACCCGATGTCCCCACAGCGCTGGTCACATCCGCAAGTATGACGCTTTGTAGTTGTCGAACTCTACCCGGGGCGGGAATTTCCATGATTCGCGTTTTGCGCGTCGCGCCGGGGCCGACACCGGCGCGCTGTCGGCGACGGTTGGGGGGCGGTTGATCCTCGTGGGACCATCGGCGCGTGGCCGCGTCGTCTGAAGCCCCTTCTCCGGGGACCGCGTCGTCGTGGCCGCAGGTCCTGGGTCGGTTGACGGGCGGTCGGGAACTGGCGCGGGGTCAGGCCGCCTGGGCGATGGACCAGATCATGGCGGGCGACGCGAGCCCGGCGCAGATCGCCGCCTTCGCGGTGGCGATAACGATGAAGGTGCCCACCGCGGCCGAGGTCAGTGAGCTCGCCGACGTCATGCTGAGCCACGCGCTTCAGCTTCCCGACGAAGCGATCCGCGGAGACACCGTCGACATCGTCGGTACCGGCGGCGATGGCGTCAACACCGTCAACCTGTCCACCATGGCGTCGATCGTGGTTGCGGCCGCCGGTGTGCCGGTGGTTAAACACGGCAACCGCGCCTCGTCGTCGCTGTCCGGCGGCGCCGACACCCTGGAGGCGCTCGGGGTGCGCATCGACCTCGAACCCGACCAGGTCGCGCGCAGCCTCGCCGACGTCGGGATCGGGTTCTGCTTCGCGCCGCTGTACCACCCGTCGTACCGGCACGCGTCCGCGGTGCGCCGCGAAATCGGTGTGCCGACCGTGTTCAATCTCCTTGGGCCGCTTACGAACCCGGCCCGGCCGCGCGCGGGTTTGATCGGCTGCGCATTCGCCGACCTCGCCGAGGTGATGGCTGGCGTGTTCGCGGCGCGCCGCTCGAGCGTGCTGGTCGTGCACGGTGACGACGGGTTGGACGAGTTGACGACCACCACCACGAGCACGATCTGGCGTGTCCAGGCCGGCACTGTTGACCGCCTGACTTTCGATCCGGCCGGCTTCGGGTTCGCCCGCGCCGAGCTCCACCAGCTGCTGGGCGGCGACGCGCAAGCCAACGCGGCGGAGGCGCGCGCGGTGCTGGCCGGTGTCAAGGGCCCCGTCCGGGACGCCGTCGTGCTCAACGCCGCCGGAGCGATCGTCGCGCATGCCGGGCTATCCAGCCGCGCTGAATGGCTGCCGGCGTGGGAGGACGGGTTGGAGCGCGCCCGCGTGGCCATCGACTCCGGTGCGGCCGAGCAGCTGCTCGCGCGATGGGTGCGGTTCGGCCAGCAGGTCTGAGCCCGGACCGGCCTGTTCGCCAGCCAGGCGCGCCGAGCGGGCCAACGCAGCCCACGCCGCCCAGGCGCCGGCTGACCGCAGCGGTGAGGCCCATCCCTCGCCGGAGACCCGGACGATGCGCACCCCCGGGTTGGCCAGCCAGCGCGCGATGAGCGCGGTCTCCTCGACCAGCGCACCGCCGAGCGGGGCCGCCGCCGGCAGGATCGCCTGTGCGCCAGCGCTGATCGCGTCGACCACGGGCATCGGCGGCACCCCGCGCCTGGCGGTGCCGGCCGCGGCGAGCTGGCCGTACCGGATGACGGCGAGCTGGTAGCCATCCTGACCATTGGGGCCGTCGGGTGCGGCGGCGATCAGCTCGGGCAGCGCGGCCAGCGCGCGAAGTCGCTGTCCGCGCCACAGCGTCTCGACGGCGGTGGCGGTGCGGTCACGCAGTCGGGCTGCGCTCTCGAAATGGCGTTGCTCGGCGAGCATGGTGATCTGGCGCACGGCGGCGGCCAGCGCGCCGTCGTCCAGCCCATCGATCAACGCCGCGGCGCGCGCCACGGCCGCCGCGTATTGGGTGGCCGTCACGCCTCGCCCGGCCGGGCACGGCGATACCTCCACGTCGGGGCACGCCGGTCCGTGGAGCGCCGAACGTCCCAGCCGTCCGGTGCAGGTCCGGACCCCGGTGAACCGCGCGAGCAGCGCCGCGGTGTCGGCGGCGTCGGTGCGGGACCGAAACGGGCCGACCGCGCGGTCGTGCCGGGGTGCTCGCACCACCGACAGCCGAGGAAACGCCTCATCGGTGAGCGTCAGCCACCACCACCGCTGCGGGAACCTCGACCGGCGGTTGTACGGCGGGGCATGCGCGGCCAGCATCCGCAGTTCGCGCACACCGGCCTCGAGCGAATGCGCGCACTCGACATGGTCGACGGCGCTGGCGAGGGTCACCATCTCCTTCATCCGGCCGCGGGGATCGGCGCCGGTGAAGTACTGGCTCACCCGGCGCCGCAGGTCGACGGCGGTGCCGACGTAGAGCACCTCGCCCGCCGGTCCGCGGAACAGGTAGATCCCCGGCCGGTGCGGGAGGCCGTCGGCGAGCGCCCTCTTGCGGCGCTGGGCCGGGGTCACGTCGGGCAGATAGGAGCGCAGGTCGGCGTAGGTGTGCACGCCCTGGTTGCCCACCCGCTCGATGAGTGCGTGCAACACGTCGACGGTGGCGCGGGCATCGTCGAGGGCGCGGTGGGTGGGCTGGACGGCGACGGCGAACAGCCGCGCCAAGGCCGCCAGCCGCACGCTGGGGGCTTCCTCGCGGCTGAGCACCCGGCGAGCCAGCCGGACCGTGCACAGCACCGGCGGCCGGGGCCAGGGGATTTCGCATCGCTGGGCGGCGGCCCGCAGGAATCCGACGTCGAACCCCGCATTGTGGGCGACGAGCACCGCGCCGCCGGCGAACTCGAAAAACATCGGCAGCACGGCGTCGATGGTCGGGGCGTCGCAGACCATCGCGGTGGTGATGCCGGTGAGCCGCACGATCTGGGGCGGGATGTCGCGCCGCGGGTCGACGAGGGTGGCGAACTCGCCGAGCACGACGCCGCCGCGGACCTTGACCGCCCCGATCTCGGTGATGGCGTCGGCAGGCGTCCCGTCGGCGCTTTTCGTGCGTCCGCCGGTGGTCTCCAGGTCCACCACGACGAAGGTGGTTTCGCGCAACGGGACTTCGTCGACCGGGGACGCGGCCGGGTCCCAGCGTGGTCCCACGTCGGCGAAACTCAGCTGAGTCGAGCCGGCCGCGCCCATGGCCGAGACGGTAGGCATGCCCACCGACAGCTGCCGAGTTCCCACGCCGGGCGAGCGCCGGCGAATCGATGTCGGTGGCCGCGGTTAGCGTTCGAATAGCCGGAAAGCCAGACCGAGAGGACGGCCCTGATGGGATCCAGCGACAGCAAAGCGCAACCCGACCCCAAAGCGCCCGACCCGGGCGCCCCGGTGGTGATCGACTGCGACGACTGCGCGGTGCGCGGTCCGGGATGCCCCGACTGCGTGGTCAGCGTGATACTCGGGGTACCGGAAACTTTGTTGCACGACGAACGTGCGGCACTGGAAGTGCTCGCCGAGGTCGGGTTGGCGCCAAGATTGCGCCTCGTGCCGATTCACCGCGATCGCGGGGCCGGCGTAGCGTAATTGCCTTGTGCGCCAAAGTCACTGGGCCGCGGACGCGCGGCGACTCACAAAGAAATGACAGAATTCTTTCTATTTTCTTAACGAATCGGTTTGGACAAACCTCGATATCGTTTCGTAACCTATCTGAGACCTAGACCAGCTCGACAGCGATCCGTCGATGGCCGTTGGGGGATGCAATTTTGAGGTTCGACTGTATGTACCCGTGCGTGCGCGTCCTTACACGTTCTGCTCTGGGTACGTTAGCGGGCCTGATTGTCTTCGCGGGGGTTTTTGCTGCGAATTCGGTCGCCGATCCGGCCGATGACGCGCTGGCAAAGCTCAACGAGCTATCTCGCCAGGCCGAGCAGACGACCGAGGCGATGCACAGCGCGCAGCTAGACCTGAACGCCAAGCTGGCAGCCCAGCGCACCGCGGAGAAGAAGCACGCGGACGACCAGGCCACCGTGGACGCGGCGAAGGCCCGCTTGGCGACGTTCCAGAGCGCCGTCAACAAGCTGGCCGCGGCGACGTACATGGGCGGCAGCGTGGACGGGATGCAGGCCATGTTGACCGCGGGGTCGCCGCAAGGTCTGATCGACAAACTGGCCGTGCAACGGCTGATGGCTACCCAAATGCGAACGCAGATGGCGAGCTTCCGGGTTGCCGGCGACCAGGCCGCCAAGGCCGAGCAGGTATCCGCCAAGTCAGCCGCCGACGCGAAGAGCGCGGCCGAGCAGGCCGCCGCGGTCCGCGCGAGCCTGCAGTCCAAGCAGAGCCAGCTGCAGGTGCAGATCGCGGTCGTCAAATCGCAGTACGTGACCTTGTCGCCCGAGCAGCGCACCGCGCTCGCCGACCCCGGGCCGATCCCGGCGGGCGTCCCCGCACCCGGCGCGCCGGCGCCGGACGCTCTGCCACCCGGTACGCCGCCCCCGGGCGACCAAGCGCCGGGTCAGGCTCCGCCCCCCTTCGGACTGCCCGGACTGCCCCCCTTCGGACTGCCCGGACTGCCTCCCATCGGCGGCGGTGACCGCGCAACCGTCGTGCAGGCGGCGTTGACCCAGGTGGGGTCCTCGTATGTCTGGGGCGGCGCCGCACCCGGTGGGTTCGACTGCTCCGGATTGGTGATGTGGGCGTTCCAGCAAGCCGGCATCTCGCTGCCCCACTCCAGCCAGGCGCAGTCTCAGGGCGGTCAGCCGGTGGCGCTGTCGGATCTGCAGCCCGGCGACGTGCTGACCTTCTATTCCGACGCGTCGCATAGCGGCATCTACGTCGGTGACGGCATGGTGATCCATTCCTCCACCTACGGCGTGCCGGTGCGGGTGGTGCCGATGAACGCTGCAGGCCCGATCCACGACGCCCGCCGCTACTAAACACCCCGGCTGGAAACGGCGCCGCTGGCTTCCGGTTCTGCTGGCGTGGGTATTTGTACTCGAGTTGGTTGCGGCCGCGGCCGTTCCTCTGCGCCTGGAGCGGGGCGCATCGCACGCCCAGCTGGTCGTGCCGACCAGGCGGCCCGTGAGCGCCCCCGCGGCGCCCATGATCGTCGGTGACCGATCTGTTCGGCTCATCGGGCTCGCCGGGCCGGCCGGCAACCACCTGTTGTCGCGTGTCGCGTCGAACATGGGCGCCGCGGTCGAAGCGGTGGAGGCGTTTTGGGGAGTCGATTGGTCGCGCACTATCTCGGTGGTGGCCACCGGCTCCGACGACCAGTTCCGCGAGGCCGCCGGCGGCGGGTCGGAGGCGCAGTGGGCGGATATCGCGGCGGTCAACGTCGCCGACTACACCGATCCTGCTAATCGGGTGGCCGTTGGCCAACGGATCGTATTCGCGCCGGGCGCGGCCAACATGAGCGAGTCGGCATTGCGAATTGTGTTGACACACGAGCTTTTTCACTATGCGGCACGAGCCGACACCGCTCTGGATGCGCCGCGCTGGCTGACCGAAGGGGTGGCCGATTTCGTTGCCCGACCGAGCACGCCGAAGCCCGCGGATGCGTTGGATCTTGCGCTGACGCTGCCGTCGGACGCGGACCTCGATACTGCCGGGCCGCAACGGTCATTGGCTTATGACCGCGCGTGGTGGTTCGCGCGCTTCGTCGCCGACGCCTATGGCGCGGGCAAGTTGCGCGCGTTCTACCGCGCCGCGTGCGGCGTCGGGCACGCCGACGTGGTCAGCGCCCTGCGCGACGCACTCGGCACCGACTACGGCGGCGTGTTCGCACGGTGGAAGGAATGGATGCTCGGCTAGCCTGACGCGAGTGAGCCGGGTCCTGCTGGTAACCAACGACTTTCCGCCCCGCCCGGGCGGCATCCAGTCCTACCTGGGCGAGTTCGTCGGTCGGCTGGTCGGCGCCGGGCCGCATTCCGTGCTGGTATACGCCCCGCAATGGAAAGGTGCCGACGCCCACGACGAGGCGGCCGGCACCGCCGGGTACCGGGTGGTGCGCCATCCGGGCACGCTGATGCTGCCCGGCCCGGCGGTGGATGCCCGGATGCGCCGGCTGATCGCCGACCACGGCATCGACACCGTCTGGTTTGGCGCGGCCGCGCCACTGGCGCTGCTGGCGCCGCGTGCCCGTCAGGCCGGGGCGTCCCGGGCGCTGGCCAGCACGCACGGTCACGAAGTGGGCTGGTCGATGCTTCCGGTAGCGAGGTCGGTGCTGCGCCGCATCGGCGACGGCACCGACGCCGTCACCTTCGTCAGCCGCTACACACGATCCAGGGTCGCGTCGGCCTTCGGTCCCGAGGCGAGGCTGGAATACCTGCCGCCCGGGGTCGACACCGACCGGTTCCGCCCCGATTCGACCGCCCGGGCCGAGCTACGTGACCGCTACCGGCTCGGCGAGCGGCCCACCGTGGTGTGCCTGTCGCGGCTGGTCCCGCGCAAAGGCCAGGACATGCTGATCAAGGCGTTGCCGGCGATCCGGAGGCGGGTTGACGACGCCGCGTTGGTGGTCGTCGGCGGCGGTCCCTATCTGGAAGCGCTGCGCAAGCTGGCCCAGGATTGCGGGGTGGCCGAACACGTGACGTTCACGCGGGGCGTACCGTCCGCCGAGCTGCCGGCCCATCACGCGTTGGCCGACGTGTTCGCCGTGCCCTGCCGCACCCGCGGCGCCGGCATGGACGTCGAGGGCTTGGGCATCGTGTTCCTGGAGGCCTCGGCGACCGGCGTCCCGGTGATCGCCGGCTTATCGGGCGGGGCTCCAGAAACGGTGCAGCACAACAAGACCGGGCTGGTTGTCGACGGCCGTTCGGTGGACCAGGTCGCCGACGCCGTCACCGAGTTGCTGACGGATCGCGACCGTGCCGCCGCCATGGGCGCGGCCGGTCGCGAGTGGGTGATGTCCCAGTGGCGCTGGGACACCCTGGCCGCCCGGCTGGCCGATCTGCTGGGCGGCTAAGGCGCGGTCACTCCGATTCGTAGATCGATTCGATGTCGGACGCGAACTTTTCGGCCACCACCTTGCGCTTGACCTTCATCGTCGGCGTCATTTCACCGGTGTCCTCGGTGAAATCGACCCGCAGAATGCGGAACTTGCGGATCGACTCGGCGTGCGACACCGCGAGGTTGGCGTGCTTGACGGCCGCGTCCACCTCGGCGACCAGGTCGGGGTCGGTGGCCAGATCGCCGACCGACGCGTCGGCCGGCTTGTGGTTGCGCTCCTTCCAGGCGCCGAACGCCTCGGGGTCGATAGTGATCAGCGCCCCGATAAACGGCTTCGCGTCGCCCACCACCATGGCCTGGCTGATCAGCGGGTGCGCCCGCAATTGATCCTCGAGCACCGCGGGGGCGACATTCTTACCGCCGGCGGTGACGATGATCTCCTTCTTGCGGCCGGTGATCTTCAGGAAGCCATCCTCGTCGAGCGCGCCCAGATCGCCGGTCTTGAACCAGCCGTCGGCGAACGCGTCCGCGGTGGCCTGCTCGTTGCGCCAGTAGCCGCTGAACACCACGCCGCCGCGGACCAACGCCTCGCCGTCGTGGGCAATGCGCATGCTGTTGCCGGGCAACAACGTTCCCACGGTTCCGATCTTGACCTTGCCGACCTGGTTGACCGTGATGGCCGAGCTGGTCTCGGTCAGGCCGTAGCCCTCGTGGATGGTGAGGCCCACACCCCGGTAGAAGTGACCCAGTCGCGCGCCCAACGGTGCGCCACCGGAGACGGACGCGCGGCAGTCGCCGCCCAGCGCCGCGCGCAGCTTGTGGTAGACCAACCGGTCGAACAACGCGTGCCTGGCGCGCAGCAGCAGCCCGGGTCCGCCGTCGTCCTGGGCCTGGCTGAAGTCGACCGCGGTTTGCACGGCCATCGCGAAGATCCGCCCCTTGCCGTCGTTGACGGCGTTTTGCTCGGCCGTGTTGTAAACCTTCTCGAACACCCGCGGCACCGAGACCACCACTGTCGGTTTGAACACCGCGAGCATCGGCAGCAGGTTCTTGATGTCGCTGGTGAACCCGACGGTCACCTTGTTGGCGCAGGCCGACAGCGCGAGGGACCGGGCCAGTACGTGAGCCAGCGGCAGGAAAACCAGCAGCCGCTGCCCTTCGCTCAACAGCGTCGGAAGGCATTCCTTGGCGCCCCGGGTCTCATGGAGCAGGTTGGAGTGGGTGAGTTGGCAGCCCTTGGGTCGCCCGGTGGTGCCCGAGGTGTAGATCAGCGTTGCCGGGTCCTCGGCGCGCCGCGCCTGCAGGCGGGCCGTCAGCTCGGCCGGCTCAACCGAGGCGCCGGCCTCGACGAGCTGGTCGAGTGCTTTCGGACCCGAACCGTCGATGTGCAGCACCCGGCGCAGGGCGGGCAGGTCGGCGGTGAGTTCGGTGATCATTGCGGCGTGCGCGTCGGTCTCGGCGAACGCCAACACCGCTTCCGAGTCCTGCAGCACCCAGCGCACCTGCTCGGCCGACGACGTCTCGTAGATCGGCACGGTGACCGCGCCCACGGACAGGATTGCGAGGTCGAGGATGGCCCACTCGTAGCGGGTGGCCGAAAAGATGGACACCCGGTCACCGGCTTGCACGCCGAGGGAGATCAAGCCGAGCGCCGCCGAGCGGACCTGCTGGGCCGCCTCGGCACACGTGACATCGGTCCAAACGCCGTCGATCTGACGTTGGAAGATGACAAAGCTGGGGTCGTCTCGCTCGTGCTCGAAGACCATGGCCGCGATGTTGTCGTGCTCGCCGACAGAGAAGCGGGCGGGGACGCTGTATTCACGCACTCTGATGACCTCGTTGGACCTAGTGTGGCGTTGCGTGGCCCGTTGCGGGCCGGCTTGTTGTCGACCAGCCTAATCCGAGCGTTCCCGCTGCACGGCGGCAATCGGTTGGGCCTGACATGAGCGATTCGGATCGGTGTGTGAAGCTGAGGCGATGAACAGCATCCAGATCGCGGACCAGACCTACGTCGCCGCCGACGGCGCACGGGTCGGCGCCGCGGTCGCCGATCCGTCGTGCTGGCGTCGGTGGTGGCCAGACCTATGGTTGGACGTCGTCGAAGACCGCGCCGAAAAGGGGATCCGGTGGACGGTCACCGGCGCGTTGACGGGCACCATGGAGATCTGGCTGGAACCGTCGCTGGACGGGTTGGTGCTGCACTACTTCCTGCACGCCGAGCCCACCGGCGTCGCGGCCTGGCAGCTGGCCAAACTGAACTTGGCGAAATTGACGCACCGCCGTCGCGTGGCGGCCAAGAAAATGGCCTTTGAGGTCAAGAGGACGGCTGAACGGTCACGTCCGGTCGGAACTTCTCCGGTAGTTTAATCCGGATCAAGGTTTGGCAGGGAGAGTACCGAGCCAAGTTAATCCTGGGTAGTCCGGCGTTAATCGCGGGGTCTACCCGCTTGCGGGAGAGAGGGCGGCAGCCAGGTGGCGGACAAGACGACGCAGACCATCCACATCGAAGCGGATCCGGGCACGGTGCTGGAGGTGATCGCCGATATCGATTCCTACCCGGAGTGGATCTCGGAGTATAAGGAAGCCGAGGTGCAGGAGAGGGGCGCCGACGGCTACCCGAAGGTCGTGCGATTCGTGATGGACGCCGGCATCATCAAAGACACCATGGTCATGACCTACCAGTGGCCCGCAGACCGTCACTCCCTGAGCTGGACCCTCGTCTCCAGTTCGCTGCTGCGTTCACTCGAAGGCTCGTATCGCTTGGCGCCCAAGGGATCTGGCACCGACGTCACCTATGAACTCTCGGTTGATCTTGTCCTCCCGATGATCGGGTTGCTCAAACGCAAGGCCGAGCGCAGGCTGACCGACTCCGCATTGAAAGATCTGAAGAAACGAGTCGAGGCTGAGTGAATCCGCTGCGCCCACACCGGCTCGGATCAGTCTCTTCGTCGGCAAGGGCGGGGTAGGGAAATCCACCCTGGCGTCCGCTACCGCGGTCTGTGATGCAGGCTCGGGGCAGCGGGTGCTGGTGGTGTCCACCGACCAGGCGCACTCGCTGGGCGACGTGCTGGGCATCCCCGTCCCACCGAGCGGCCGGGGCGAACTGGTTCGGGTGCTCGCCGATGACGCGCAGGCTGGCGGTGGCTTCCTCGATGCCCTCGCGTTGGACACCCTGGCCCTGCTCGAGGCCCGCTGGCAGGACGTGGTCAGCACGTTGGATCGCCGGTTTCCCGATTCCGAGTTGAGCACCATTGCCCCCGAGGAACTTTCGGCATTGCCGGGCGTTCAGGAAGTGCTCGGTCTGCACGCCGTCGGTGACCTCGCCGCCTCCGGGCGATGGGATCGCATCGTCGTCGATTGCGCCTCGACCGCGGATGCCCTGCGAATGTTGACCTTGCCCGCCACTTTTGGGCTCTACGTGGACCGCGCGTGGCCGCGCCATCGCAGGCTGTCCATCGGCGCCGACGACGCCCGCTCTGCGGCGCTGGTGGAACTGCTGGAGCGCATCAGCGCCAGCGTCGACCGGCTGAGCGCGTTGCTGACCGATGGCGCGCTGGTCAGCGCGCACTTGGTGCTGACCCCCGAGCGGGTGGTCGCGGCCGAGGCGGTCCGGACACTGGGGTCGCTGGCACTGATGGGTGTGCGAACCGAAGAGCTGATCGTCAACCAGGTTCTGATCGAAGACGAGTACTACGAGTACCGCAACCTGCCCGATCACCCGGCGTTCTACTGGTACTCCGAACGCATCTCCGAACAACGCGTGGTTCTCGAGGAACTCGATGCCACCATCGGTGACGTGGCGCTGGTGCTGACCCCGCACCTGTCCGGCGAGCCGATCGGCCCCAAGGCACTGGGCTCGCTGCTCGAGGGCGCCCGTCGGCGGCGCGGAGCGGCACCGCCAGGTCCGTTGCGTCCTGTCGTGGACCTGGAATCCGGGTCGGGACTTGGGTCGATATACCGAATGCGGCTAACGTTGCCCCAGCTTGCTCCCGGAGAACTGACGCTGGGCCGGGTCGACGACGACGTGATCATCAGCGTCGGCGCGGTGCGCCGCAGGGTTCGGTTGGCGTCCGTACTGCGGCGATGCACGGTGCTGGACGCGCACCTGAAGGGCAGTGAGCTGACGCTTCGATTTCGGCCGGATCCGGAGGTGTGGCCTAAGTGAGTGCGGCTCATCCCGATATCGGTCCCGAGCTGCGCAAACTTGCGCAGGCGATCCTGGACGGAATCGACCCCGCGGTGAAAGCGGCGGCGGCGCTGACGGCGGGCGGGGGAGTGGGAACCGGCAAGTGCCAACAGGTGTGGTGTCCGGTGTGCGCGCTGGCCGCGTTGGCAACCGGCGACCAGCACCCGCTGCTGACCATGATCGCGGACCACAGCGTCGCCCTGCTCGAGATGATCCGCGCCATGGTCGACGACATCGACCGGGCGGCCAAGCCGCCACCAGACGGCCCGCCCGGCGGCGGCATCACCCCCGAGCCCGACGCTCCGGCGACTTCGGGGGATGCCGGCGTGCAGACCCGTTACCAGCCCATCCCGGTTACCGTCGAGGACTAATCCGCCCGCGCCCGAAGGTGGTCCCCTGCGCCGCGGGTCGGTACAGTTGGCGCAGAGCATCGTCGGTTCGGGCGCGAGAGGGAGGGCCATGTGGTACTGGCTATTCAAGTACGTCTTGCTGGGCCCGCTGCTCACGGTGCTCGGCCGACCGAAAATCGAAGGGCTGGAACACGTTCCAAGTTCCGGGCCGGCGATCCTGGCCAGTAATCACCTCGCTGTCATGGACAGCTTCTTCCTGCCACTGGTAGTCCGGCGCCGAATCACTTTCCTCGCGAAGGCCGAATATTTCACGGGCACCGGGCTGAAGGGCTGGTTCAGCCGCTGGTTCTTCACCGCCGTGGGTCAGGTGCCGATCGACCGATCCGATGCCGACGCCGCCCAGGCCGCACTCAACACCGCCGAGCAGGTGCTGGGCCAGGGCAAGTTGTTGGGCATGTATCCCGAGGGCACCCGCTCACCCGACGGCAGGCTGTACAAGGGCAAGACGGGGATGGCCCGGCTGGCCCTCCACACCGGGGTTCCGGTGATCCCGGTGGCGATGATCGGCACCAACGTCGTCAACCCGCCCGGTACCACGATGCTGCGCTTTGGACGGGTCACCGTCCGGTTCGGCAAGCCGATCGACTTCTCACGTTTCGAGGGTATGGCCGGCAACCGGTTCATCGAACGGGCCGTCACCGATGAAGTGATTTACGAGCTGATGGGGCTGTCCGGGCAGGAGTACGTCGACATCTACGCCGCCAGTCTCAAGGAAAGCGGCAATGGCTCGACCGTTCAAGGATCGAACGGTGAGGCCGCGCGGATCCCCGAGACCGCGGTCGGTTAGCGCCCATTACCAAGGGGCCGATCAGCTGACGGCGGAAGCCGACGTCAGCATCCGGGTCGCCGAGTCCTGTGAAGCCATCCGGGCGGTGATCGTGAGCCCGGCGGTGACGATGACCGCCAGCGCCCACCACACGTAGGACGAACCGGCGAGTTGGCGCCACCAGTTCGCGGTGGTCTCGTGATGCTTTGGCAACAGGTCGATCGGTGTCCACCTCATCAACGCCACACCGGCGGCGCTGAGCAGGGCCAGCGCCAAGTTGCGGCGCCGCCAGGCCAATATCCCGGTCACCAGCACCGCCGGCAGCGCCCAGACCCAGTGGTGTGACCAGGACACCGGCGAAACCACCAAGCCGAACAGCGCGACGCAAACCACCGCCAGGGTCGGCTCCCCGGCCCGCAGCACGCGCCGCATCGCCCAGATGGTCGCAGCCAGCACCAGCAGGCACGCGGCGGCCCACAGCGGGAAGCGTTCGTGTTCGCCGAGTCCCAGCCGGGCGAGCGCACCGGCGATGTTTTGGTCGGTGTTCAGCGTGGTCTCACCGATACGGTCGGTGTGGTGCACGGTGCGGGTCCAGTACTCCCACGAATCGTTCGGCGCCAGCACGAAACCCACCAGCGTCGCGGCGGCGAAAGACGCCAGCGCGGTCAGCGCCGCCCGGTTGTCGCGGCGCAGCAGGAAGTAGAGCAGAAAAACCGCCGGGGTGAGCTTGAGCGCCATGCCAATGCCGAGCAGCAGCCCGCGCGGCCACGGCGTGCGGCGCGGCACGCAGTCGGCGATCACCAGAGTCATCAGCACGACGTTGATCTGGCCGAAGGCGAAGTTCGAGGTGATCGGTTCCAGCCAGATCGACGCCGCGGCCGCGATGACCACGGCTAACCACAATCGGCGCAGCCATGCGGGTCCGGGCAGCACGGCCGAGGCGCCCCACACGTCGAGCCCGGCCAGCACGATGGTTGTCGACACGATCAGCAGCACCAACGTCAACAGGGTGATCGCGACGCTGGCGGCCGGCATGTGCAGCCAGGAGAACGGGCAGAACAGGATGGCCGCCAGTGGGGGATAGGTGAACGGCAGATTCAGCCCGATGGGTGTGTGGAACAACACATCGCCGCGGTAGAGCGGACGCCCGTCCAGCCAGGCCTGACCGCCCATCTGATAGATGTCGATATCGATGCGATACGGCGTGTGCCCGAATAAGCGCCAGGCCACGTAGTACAAGGCCGCGGCGGCCAGCGCCCAGAGCAGGCACCACAGCAACGCCAGCCCGGGGCCGCGTTCGCTTAGGAAGCCCACGCCGGGCGCCCGCCATTTACTCATGTCGAGGAACAGCGTAATCGGTGCCCGTGGTAGTCACGTGCCACAGCGCGGCTCCCGGGTAGCCGGGAAGCGCAGGCGTACGTTTCTAGAGTGCTCCACTGGTTCGTGCTCGGGGTGTCCAACTGGTTCGCGCGTGACATCGTCGCCGGCGGCCGGCTGCCGTTGCTGTGCTGCCTGGTCGCCTTCATCCTGACCTTCTTCGTCACCCGAGCGTTCGCGCGCGTCATCCGGCACCGGGTCGCGGCCGGTCGTCCGCACCGGTGGTGGCAACCGCGCAATGTCCACATCGGCGGAGTGCACGTCCACCACGTGACGTTCGGGTTGGTCTTGGTGATGCTCTCCGGGCTGATCCTGGTAACCCTGTCCATTAACGGTAAAGAACCCGAATTCACAGTGGCGGCAACGCTATTCGGGATCGGTGCCGCGTTGGTCCTCGACGAGTACGCGTTGATCCTGCACCTGTCCGACGTCTACTGGGAAGAAGACGGCCGCACCTCGGTGGACGCCGTGTTCGCCGCGGTGGCGGTGGGCGGGCTTTTGATAATGGGCCTGCATCCGCTGATGTTTTTCCTGCCCATCTGGCACGGCGCCGATTCAATGGTGCTGCGCGCCGTGGTGGGCGGCGGGATGGGGTTGACTTTGCCGCTGGCCGTGATTGTGGTGCTCAAGGGCAAAGTGTGGACCGGTCTGCTCGGGATGTTCTTCGTCGTGCTGCTGATGACCGGCGCTATCCGGTTGTCGCGTCCGCATGCCCCGTGGGCCCGGTGGTGGTACACCACCCAGCCGGACAAGATGCGACGTGCGCTTCAGCGCGAGCGGAGGCTGCGCCGCCCGATCGTGCGGGCCAAGATGTGGCTGCAGTGCGCGATCGCGGGCACCCCGCGCCTGCCCGACGAACGCGCGGTCGACGCCCAGCTCGACCACGAGGTGCACCCGGCGCCGGCGCCTACCGAGCCCATCCTGATCGGCCGATAGGCGGCCCCTACGCTTTCGGGGTGCGGTACTTCTACGACACCGAATTCATCGAGGACGGCCGCACGATAGAGCTGATTTCGATCGGCGTGGTCGCCGAGGACGGCCGCGAGTACTACGCCGTGTCCACCGAATTCGATCCCGAGCGCGCCGGTAGCTGGGTGCGCGCCTATGTGCTGCCCAAGCTGCCGCCCCCGTCGTCGCCGTTGTGGCGTTCGCGCAAGCAGATTCGCCTGGACCTTGAGCAGTTCTTGGGTGTCGACGGAACCGAGCCGATCGAGCTGTGGGCCTGGGTGGCGGCCTATGATCACGTCGCCTTATGCCAGTTGTGGGGCCCGATGCCCGCTCTGCCAGTGGCGATACCGCGTTTCACCAGGGAATTACGGCAGTTGTGGGAGGACCGGGGATCGCCCAAGATGCCGGCGCGGCCCCGCGATGCCCACGACGCGCTGGTTGATGCCCGGGATCAGCTCCGCCGATTCCGGCTGATCACGTCGGGCGGGGGGCGTTCGGCCTGATTAGCCGTCGGCGCGCCCCGGTTACCATGGACCGATGAACTGGACCGTCGACATTCCGATCGACCAGCTGCCGCCGCTGCCGCCGCTGTCGACTGAGTTGCGGGCGCGCCTGGACGCCGCGCTGGCCAAGCCGGCCGCCCAGCAGCCCACCTGGCCCGCCGACCAGGCCGCGGCGATGCGCACCGTCCTGGAGAGCGTGCCGCCCGTGACGGTGCCGTCCGAGATCGTCCGGCTGCAAGAGCAGCTGGCCCAGGTCGCAAAGGGCGAGGCTTTCCTGCTGCAGGGCGGCGACTGCGCCGAGACGTTCGTCGACAACACCGAACCGCACATCCGCGGAAACATCCGCACCCTGCTGCAGATGGCGGTCGTGCTGACCTACGGCGCCAGCCTGCCGGTGGTCAAGGTGGCCCGCATCGCCGGTCAGTACGCCAAGCCCCGGTCGGCCGACATCGACGCGCTGGGCCTGAGGTCCTACCGCGGCGACATGATCAACGGCTTCGCCCCGGACGCCGCCGCGCGTGAGCATGACCCGTCGCGGCTGGTGCGTGCCTACGCCAACGCGAGCGCGGCGATGAACCTGGTGCGAGCGCTGACCTCCTCGGGGCTGGCTTCGTTGCATCTGGTCCACGACTGGAACCGGGAATTCGTCCGGACATCGCCGGCCGGCGCGCGGTATGAGGCGCTGGCCATCGAGATCGATCGGGGCCTGCGGTTCATGAGCGCCTGCGGGGTGGCCGACCGCAACCTGCAAACCGCCGAAATCTATGCCAGCCACGAGGCTTTGGTGCTCGACTACGAGCGGGCCATGTTGCGCCTATCCGACGTCGAAGGCGGCGAGCCGCAGCTGTATGACCTCTCGGCGCACACCGTGTGGATCGGGGAGCGGACCCGCCAGCTGGACGGCGCGCACGTCGCTTTCGCGGAGGTGATCGCCAACCCGATCGGCGTCAAGATCGGCCCGACGATGACCCCGGAACTGGCCGTCGAATACGTGGAGCGGCTCGACCCGCACAACAAGCCCGGCCGGCTGACGTTGGTGAGCAGGCTGGGCAACAACAAGGTGCGCGACCTGCTGCCCACGATCGTCGAGAAGGTCCAGGCCACCGGCCACCAGGTGATCTGGCAGTGCGACCCGATGCACGGCAACACGCACGAGGCGTCCAACGGGTACAAGACCCGGCACTTCGACCGCATCGTCGACGAAGTGCAGGGATTCTTCGAGGTGCATCGCGCGCTGGGCACCCATCCCGGCGGCATCCACGTCGAGATCACCGGCGAGAACGTCACCGAGTGCCTGGGTGGCGCGCAAGACATTTCGGACACGGACCTGGTCGGCCGCTACGAGACCGCGTGTGACCCGCGGCTGAACACCCAGCAGTCCCTGGAGTTGGCGTTCCTGGTCGCCGAGATGCTGCGCGACTAGTTCGGTTTTCCGCGTCTGCTCGTCAATGCGCTAGAGCAGCCCGCTCAGGTTGGCGCCGATCGTCCACGCGGCGGTCGCGACCAGTCCGGTGAGCGCCAGCACGAGCGCCACCCAGACCAGCACCATGCGCCGGGCGTGCTGCCGGGCCCAGACGAATTCGCTCATCGCTATCCCGGCGAATTCGCCTGAGACCGGCTCGTCTTCGTATTCATGGTCGTCGGGTTCGGCGTCTGGCCCGGCCGGGCGCGCCGGCTCAGGCCATTCCCCGGGTCCGCGGGTCAGCCGGCGGGTGGGGCGGTGAACCGGCGCTCCTTGGGGCGGGCGCGGTTGCTGCGCGGTGGCCGGGCGCTGGCTCATCCGGCTGTCGTGCAGCGCCGCCGACCGGTGTTGGGCGGAGTTACGCGGCGCCGGCACCCGGAAGCCCGGTAGGGCGAGTTCTTGGGCGATCGCGTCCAGCTCGGCGCCCATCTCGGTCGCGTCGGCGTATCGGTCGGCCGGGTCGCGGGCTGTCGCCCGCTCCACAAACGCGTCGAATTGCGGTGGCACACCGTCGATCGCCGCGCCGGCCGGTGGCACATCGGCCTCCAGCCGTTGGTAGGCGATCGACAGCGCCGAGTCGCCGGTGAACGGAGTGCGCCCGGTCAGCAGCTCGTAGGTGAGGATCCCGACGGAGTAGACGTCGCTGCGGGGACTGGCGTTGCCGTCGCGCACCTGCTCGGGCGACAGGTAGGCGGCGGTGCCCAGAATGACGCTGGCGGAGGTGATTCCGGCGGCCGCGACGGCACGGACCAACCCGAAATCGGCGATCTTGACGTCGCCGTCGTCGGAGATCAGGACGTTCTCGGGCTTGACGTCGCGATGCACCAGGCCGGCCAGGTGGGCGGCGGACAGCCCACCCAGCACCGGGCGAAGCACGGCTGCCACGGCATGGGGTGGCATCGGACCGCGCTCGGCCAGCAGCTCGCGCAGGGTGCCGCCCTCGATGAGCTCCATCACCAAAAACGGGTGTCGCGCATCCAGGCCCTGGTCGTAGACCGCGACCAGCCCGGGGTTTTTCAGCCGGGCGACCGCGCGGGCCTCGAGCCGGAAGCGGGTCAAGAACTGGTCATCGCCGGCGTAGCGAGAGTCCATGACCTTCACCGCGACCGGGCGGTCGAGCCGGACGTCGAGGCCGCGGTAGACCGTCGAGGTGCCGCCGCTCGCGATCTTGGACTGGACGAGGTAACGGCCATCCAGCAACGCGCCTTCCAACGGGTCCCCCGTCCCAGCTCCGGCCACGGGGCCATCGTAGGTGCGGTGGTGGGATCGGTTGCGGAACTCAGTCCCAATGCGCCCAGCAAGGCCTACACTTTCTGCGGTGAGTAGTTTTCCGACCGGCGACGATGTATTAGAACCCGACGAGCCAATGTACGACCTGCCGAGGGTCGCCGAGCTGCTTGGCGTGCCGGTCAGCAAGGTCCAGCAGCAACTGCGGGAGGGCCATCTGGT